>Ga0115554_1002770_pt1 | contig 11979 bp, 7 predicted proteins | sample COGITO_mtgs_1104_3_FD_87283 | JGI IMG/M metagenome (GOLD analysis project Ga0115554, IMG submission 87283) | Pelagic marine microbial communities from North Sea - COGITO_mtgs_110404 | ecosystem: Environmental > Aquatic > Marine > Epipelagic | place: Germany:Helgoland, sampling site Kabeltonne... | reverse complement strand
GGGGGGGGGGGGGGGGGGGGGGGGGGGGGGGGGTGGCGGTGGCGGTGCGTGGTCTGGCTCACTGGGCAAAGCTGCTTTGACATCATCCTCCCCAGAATTCGCTTCGATCGCCTCCGCCTTCGACTTCATCCACCACGACGGCACGGACTGTGGGAAGGAGCTGAAGGTCTTGAAGGACATCCTGGTGAGGGAGAGCGTCATCGGGCGGCTTTGGGAGTTTGTGGAGGGCAGCGAAGGAGTTGGGTGGGGGGACAGTGGGGAGGCGGATTCGGAGGGAAGAGCGGACGAACAGGTCGAACAAGCGACGACGCGCCTCGTGGACTCGTGCGGCACGAGTGTACTGACCCTGCTGACTCAGCTCCGCTCTCTGACCAAAGGAATATGCGAGAAGGTGGAAGAATGGAGGGCCAGCGACGAGTCGGACAAGTCCAGGCAGCCCAGCAGGCAGCCCAGCAGGCCGCCCAGCAGGCCGCCCAGACCGTTTCTATGGCACGGAGAGAACTATCTCTTGAAAATGATTGAGGACGTTGACTTTCTGTCCTCGTGCGGGGTGCTGGTGAGGGCTTTGAAGGTCGGGGAGGAGAGGATGGTGAGGAACCCTTTGATGCTCCCCAACTGTCTGGGAGAAGAAAGAGAGGGTGGTGAGGAGGAAGACTTGACTGATGAGAGAAAGGCTCTAAGGAAGGCAGAGGAGATTCTGTTGAGGGAGGATAAGGAAGGCGTCCAAGGCGGGGCTTTCATTCAGGCAGAACAAGGGGAAGGGCGACAACAAGAAGAGGGGCAACAACAGCAAGGGCACCAACAGCCGCAGCCGCAAACACGCTCGCAGCCGCAAACACGCTCCCAATCGCAAGATGAATACTCCTCCGACGAAGACAACGACATCGGCGATGGAAAGAGCTTCAACGAAGACGTCTCGACGTACGCGTCAGGGAGAGGTTGGGGCCAAATTGGGGGCGGCGGCGGTGGTGGCGGTGGGTCCGCTTCCGTCACCTCCGCCGAGAGGGCGGCGCAGGAACAGTACGAGCACAGCCTGACGACGTGGTACGACCATGCGCAGGCGCAGCTGGTAGCCCTGAGCCAGCCGATAGCTGGGTACACCAAGCAGAAGTCTCGGGGTCTTGGGGACGACGCGGGGGTTCTGGTGGAGGTCGGGGGTAGGGGGGGTGGAAGAGGGGAGAGGGTCGGGGAACCAAGGTTTCAGAGGGAGCCGCAGAACTTCTACCCTGAACCGAGGAGATTGACGGAAATTCTGATGCCTCCAGCGCTTGCCGGTGCCGGTGCCGGTGCCGGTACCGGTACCGATCAGTCCAGCGGGGGGCAACTTTTCGCCGGCAATGGCAAAGACGAGCCCGGTGGAGGTGGAGAAAGCGACGACCATTCGCAAGCTCCTTCCGAAATATCCAGGCTCGACAACCCGCCGCTTAATCCGCAGGGATTCGCAACGGCTGAGGCGGACTTTGGGGAGAAGATCTATCATCCGGCGGCCGTGCCGCCGCCTCACAGCGCTACGCTCGACAAGAAGCAGGTCATTAGGAATGCGAGGAGGAAGAGCAGCCTCTTGCCCAAGGGACCCGAGAAAGTCAAGAGCAGGTTCTTGGAGGGGGATCTCGGCGATAACGGCGCTGGAAATAAGGCCAACAAATATCTCAAAGGGAAGGGAGGTGCATACACCGCCAGGGAGATCGCACTGAGCATTACCAAGCAAGAGCTCCACTCCCTCCTCTCCGTTGAGAATCCCAAGAAGGAGCTGGAACTGGTCGGTGCCGCCGTGCTCATCATGCTGTCCCCGGGCAGGGACATTCCCAAGGAAGTCGCCTGGGGCAGCTTCAAGAAGGAAATCAAGGGGAACAGCTTCCCCGGGAAGATCGCCTCTTTGAACTCGTCGAACATCAAAGGGTTCAAGGCCAGGGCACTAAAGCCGTTTCTGCAGAACGACAAGTTCTTGCCGGGGAGGATCGCGAATACCAGTGTTGGGGCGGCGAAGCTTGCGGCTTGGGCGTTCGTCGCTCTGAGGGGTGTGCCAGAATTCGAGTGGCCTGAGGGGTTAGATCTGAAGGCTGTGTTGGAGGGGATGGACAAGTACATAAGACCTAAGAATGTCGAGCATGCAGGTGATGGTGAAGGGAATGGGGGGGGAGAGGGGGGAGGGGGGGAGGGAGAGGGAGAGGAGAAGAAGAAGAAGAAGAAGAAGAAAAAGGTCAAACCGATCAGCGAGCGCTTGGCTGCACCGAAGAGGGACTTCTCACAGCCGGACTACCCCGTGAGAGAGGTCGTAAAGCAAGTCGCGAGGGACAAGACGAAGGAGAGGAGAGAGAGGAAGGAGAAAGAGAAGGAGAAGAAAAATAATGTCTCCACGGCGCCTGCAGCAAAGGCAGTGATAAAAGCCCCGGCTGCGGCGGTTAAAAAATCTCCTGCAAAAGCCCCGGCTCCCAAGAGCCCGGCTACCAAGAGCCCGGCTACCAAGAGCCCAGCAAAGGCAGTCCCACCCCCCCCAAAGCAGGAGGAGGACGACGCGGAGGACCCTGAGAAAATTTTCGCCGATGAGTACGGGGATGACTTCGCTGATGATGAGACTCAAGAAGAAACGAAGGCAGATACAAAACCCAAAGAAGAGCCTGTAATAGAAGCTGTTGCACCGAAGGCTGAGGTTCAACCTGAGCCTGCTGGCGTAATGGAGGAGGAACCTGTGGAGAGCGAGGTCGTAGAGAGCGAGGTCGTAGAGAGCGAGGTCGTAGAGAGCGAGGTGGAGGAGCCTGTTTTGGAACCCATGTTAAACAAGGCTGCCGAGGAAGCTGTCGCGGACGACGACGGTGAAGATGATGACTATGGCGATGAGGATGACTATGATGATGAATTTGAGGCCGAATCTCCTGCCAAACCGGGGTCGAAAAAGACGCCTGCCTCGCCCCCGGGCGCCCCCCCGCCCATGACACCCAACACGGCGGCGACAAAGTTACAGGGCAAGCAGAGACAGAAGATCGCCAAGAAGCGAGCAAATAGCGTCAGGAGGAAGAAGAAGAAGACTTCCGAAGGTGCCGGCGGCGATGACGACGAGGATGAGGATGATTACGGCGACGAGGATTACGATGATGAAGATGAATTTGAAGAAGATTTCGAGGATGAGTGAGTGAGAAGAAAAGTGAAACTGAGATGGGGACCATGATGGGGACCATGATGGGGACCATGATGGGGACCATGATGGGGACCATGTAACTGTAATTTTTATCTAGTATTATAAATGATAACAATACTGTGCAAATATTTTTGCGGCAATTGTCTTTTCAGTTTATATCACCACACCCATTACCAACTGTATCACACATTCACTGTTCCGCTCTTATTCTCCATCCCCCTTAAATATTCATCTGCCCCAATTTCCAGCATCTTCTCGCTCTTACCCGCAACCATGTTCTTTAAGCCCTCCTGGTACTGAAGCATCTTCTCTCTGATCCTTGGCCTGGTCGACCCAACGATTCTGGCCGCCAGTAGACCAGCATTCTTGGCGTTGCCAATACCGACAGTGGCGCAGGGAATTCCGCCAGGCATCTGCACGATGCTGTACAGAGAGTCCACACCGGATAGTGACGACGTCTTAACGGGAACTCCGACAACCGGGAGGGGGGTGAGGGAAGCAACCATGCCAGGAAGGTGCGCAGCGCCTCCTGCACCAGCGATGATGCACTCGAGGCCCCGTCCATGGGCAGACTTCCCATAGCTTAGCATCTTCTCCGGAGTGCGGTGGGCGGAGACAATGTCGACTTCGTAAGGGATGCCAAAATGTTTCAGCATATCAATTGCGGGTGTCATGCAAGGGAGATCACTGTCACTTCCCATAATTACACCGACAAGCGGTCCGGGGGGCAAGACGTCGCCCCCAACCTTGCTGTCATTCACGACAGGCTTCATTCCCTGAGCTTCGAGCAACGCCTCAACGTCAGCAGTCACCGTCTCCTCGCAATCGCCGACAATATTGATGTGACCCATCTTTCTGCCGGCTCTCACGCCAGCCTTCCCGTACCAGTGAACCCGAGCATTGGGCATCTCGTAGCTCTTCACGATGGACTTCATGGTGCTCTCAACGGTCCCATCTGCCGCCCCCAAGACGTTGACCATGGCCGCACTGTTGCAGATCAACTCCGTGTTTCCCAGGGGAAGCCCGGTGATCGCGCGCAGGTGATTCTCGAACTGGCTGCAGACACAGGCGTCCTGCGTGTAGTGCCCAGTGTTGTGCGGTCTGGGGGCCACCTCATTGAGGTAAACCTTGTCATCCCTTGTCACAAAGAGCTCAACGCCAAAGACACCAGAGGCACCGAGGACACCGAGGCTGCTGATTGCAGCGCGGGCTACGCGTTCGCACTCGGTGCGGACCGCCTTGCTGACGCCTCGGGCGGGCACTAAAACGACACGGCAAATGCTGTCCCTCTGGATGGCAGTCACTGCGGGGTAGCTCTTCACTGGGATCTTGTCGTCGCAGCTCCTCACAACCATCACGGCCACCTCTTGCGCGAAGTCTACCATCTTTTCGACGTAGCAGCTGTCATCTCCACCAAAATTATCAAGGATTTTCTGGATATCCACTACATCTGAGGTTTTCAAGACTGCATTCCCCTTTCCATCGTAAGCGTTCTTGCGAGACTTTACCATCAATGGTAAGCCATAAGTCCCGATCGCGTCCTGGATGGCCCTTAAGTTGGGCGTATTCATGTACGGGGCGAGAGGAATATCGTGCTCAGACGCAGCAAAGTGTTCCTTTTGCCGGAATTTGTCTTGGATGATGGAGACAACCTTGGCACTCGGGCGAACTTTATTTGCCCAGACAGGGGAAGTGGCTTCGAGTTCAGCCAGCTCGGTAGCATTTACGTGTTCGATTTCGAAGGTGACTACATCGCAGCTCTCCAGCTGCTTGATGGCGTCCAATGACTGGATGCTGCCAGTAACGCAGGAAATGGAGGCCTGGGAAGCGGGGCACTTGTCCCCTGCAGGATCTAGCGACACAATCTCAAGCCCTAGGGGAGATCCGTCAAGCCCCGTCATTCGGCCAAGTTGGCCTCCTCCTACGATACCTACTTTGGTCATGATGTTGATGTTTGTAATGCGTTGGTGGGGAAATGCCTTGTGTTGGCACAGGAGGATGGAGGAAAATTAGCGTGATCTAATTAATCACCGGGCCTCTTGATTGTTGTAAAACGTCGCAGACTAGTCAAAATGTGTAAAGCGTGCTTGTATTGGTGGATTTTTTAGGGACACAAAAAAATTTGTTGTGGTTGTTCTTTATGGCCCTTTAAACATCCTCCCTCTTAATATCGTTTGTTTTTATTTGAAAGCGCTAACCACGTCTACACTACACTTGTCACTTTCCATTTTTCAAACCAACAGACACCACCACACTGTCCCGTCCAAAGATGTCAGAATACACTTCAGGAACCTTCACCGACTTCGAGGGTTTCTCCACGAAAGCGTGGGGCGCCATGACGCCGACGTCTCCTTTGACGTGCATGGAAATAAAGAGGCGGAACCCTGGACCGACTGACATTCACATAAAGATCCTCTTTGCGTCAGCATGCCACTCTGACATCCACTCCGTCCGTAGTGAGTGGGGCAAAGGCGTCTTCCCCATGGTCCCGGGACACGAGATTGGCGGCGAAGTGGTAGCCGTCGGCTCTGAAGTGACAAAGTTCAAAGTTGGCGACACCGTTGGTGTCGGATGCATGGTGGATTCTTGCAGGTCGTGCAAGAACTGCAAGAAGGGTCTTGAGAACTACTGCTCTCCCGGAGGCCCTGTATTCACGTACAACTCGCCCGCCAAGTACGAGCACGTGCCTGGATTTGCTGAGCAGCGCACGACCTACGGCGGCTACTCTCAGGACATTGTGGTGCACGAGGGCTTTGTGGTGGCCATCCCCACCAACATCGATCTGGCTGCAGCGACGCCACTTCTTTGCGCCGGCATCACCGTGTGGTCGCCCATCAAGTTCTACGGCCTCAAGTCCGGCGATCGCTTCGCCGTCGCCGGCCTCGGGGGTCTCGGGAGCATGGCTGTGAAGTTCGCCCGTGCCATGGGGGCCCACGTCACTGTGATCTCCCGTGGCAAGAGCAAGAAGGAAGATGCGCTCCAGAACCTTGGCGCCGACGCTTTCCTCGATTCCACTGATGAGGAGGAGTGCAAAGCGGCGGCTGACTCTTTTGACTTCCTCCTCGACTGCATCGGAGCTAATCATGACATCGTACACTACATGAATTTGGTCGCCGTAGACGGTAAGCTCGTTCTTGTTGGCCTTCCCCCAGAGAAGCTTTCCCTGCACTGTTTCAACTTCGTCGCGAAGAGAAAGAGTTTGTGCGGTAGTATGATTGGCGGAATTCAGGAGACGCAGGAAATGATGGACTTTTGCGGCGAGAACGGCATCGTATGCGAAGTCGAGAGGGCTGAGTGGGCCGACGTTAATGAGTGCTATGAACGCATGATCAAGAGTGACGTGAAGTACAGGTTCGTCTTCGATGCTCAGAAGATGTAAGATATACAATATTTGTAATGTGTAAGCAAAGCAAAAATAAAATATATATAAAGGGAAACTGAGTAGAGTTTGGTGCAATTCTCGGCGATGCATAGGGCACATTCCTTTCACTAAATAAACTATAAGGTATTCATATAATAAACCTATGTACCCTAGTCGTTCCGTTTCGTTACGTTTAACACGAATTTCAGTATGTATCCTACCATACTCTGAACTCCATTGCCCCCGGAAGCATTCATCGTTTGCAGAAAAAGACCAACGTCTGTCTAGCGAACTAGAGTTGTCTGTTGGGAAGTAAGGAAAGAGCAACTGCATGCTTCTCATCCTCAGTTCCATTAGCTTCATTTGTTACACCCTCCTTTGCATTTTTTGTATTTACTGCGTTGACGGCCGTGCTCGCATATTTGACTCCCACCAAAATCCTTGCACTGATTATGTCGACGACCGTGCTCGCATATTGATGCCCCTCCACAATCTTTGCACTGATTGCGTCGACCGTGCTCGCATATTGATGCCCCTCCACAATCCTTGCACCTTCTGTGTTGACGAACGTGCTCGCATATTGACGCCCCTCCACATTCCTTGCACTTCTTGCGTTGACGCATTTTTTACTCCCTTTGCATGCCTTGCACCTACTGCGTATACGACCGTGCTCGCATACTGATGCCCCTCCACACTCCCTGCACTGACTGCGTTGACGACCGTGCTCGCATACTTGACTCCCTCCACAATCCTTGCACGCGCTGCGTATACGACCGTGCTCGCATATCCCTTTACCAGGGCACAGCTTGCAATAGTAACCATATTTTCCCTTCCCATGCACGCAATTCCCCTTTCCTCCCTTCTGTCTGCTAATGACTTTTGATGTAGTTACTTTTACGGTGTCAGGTTTGGTTCTGGCCATTTTGTGATTTGAATGAATTGTTTTTAGCTTATCATCAACTCCAAGCAGACTCCAAGATAATAATGGACCCTGACGACTTAACCCTTTTTTTAACCGTCCTTCGGGGGTAATACCTTTGCTGTAAGTCTAAACCTTTTTTTTCGTGCAAAAAGTGCTAATTCGTCTGCTGAAGCAAATGACTTCACATCAGTGGGAGTCGTATGCGGGTGGGTTGGGTGGCTCGACTTCTCTGATCTCGTCGTCTCCAACTCCACAGACATTATGGCAGATTTCTCCCTTTTTTATTTTGTTGGACAAATTAAAACGTCTTCGCGTACAAATATACTATAGGTAGTTCCCTTCGATACTGTATTTAGCCCCTGATAATCTCCCTACCATAACAATATCCTACGCTCAACTCTCCCTGACTCTCCCCAATAAACCCCCACCCCTACCCCCTCCCTCCCCCCCTCCCCCCTAACAATGGAGCAGTCAATATCCACTAGCCCCTTTCACCTGTCCTCCCCTTCGCGAATAGAAAATCGTCCTCCCACTCCGTACACAAGAAGAAAACATGGAACAAAGGGCAAGAAGAAGCGACAAAGACACCTTCCGGCCGCCCTTCTTTGTGCTGGCGTCATGGTCGCCGGAATAGTATCGGCGGTGACCTACATGAGGGAGTCTTCCAGCGAGGCTACTGTCGAAACTGCCCGCCTTCTCTCTGACAATGCCGCCAATACCAATACCACTATGTGTCACACAGCCTTATTTGGAGAGATAGCCGCCGGCGATATACAGATCGGTGCATTGATTGTTGCTGGGCTCTTGATTGCCTTCACATTTATCGGCTTGGCGATTGTCTGTGATGAGTTTTTCCAGCCTGCTCTGGAGGCCATCAGTGAGGCCCTTCACCTGACACCTGATGTTGCAGGGGCAACTTTCCTTGCTGCTGGAAGCAGTGCGCCGGAGCTATTTACGAGTCTAGCGGATGCGTTTGGCGATGCTAGTAGTATTGGTGAGTAGTTAAATTTCTTTTCTATGAGGAGGGTAGTATAAGATTGGTCATATGACCATCATTGATTGTACCGAGAGCTAACAAAGACAACAAAACTACACCACCACCCACCACCTTCCCCTCCTCGCGTGCTAACTTTTGCATACGAACCAATTGACGAATTGGACACGCAATGGGCACGACACACAAACGTATATACATACAGGCATGGGAACGATTGTCGGTTCAGCGATGTTCAACATCCTTGTGATTGTTGCCCTCTCAGCCGCTGTGGCAGGGAAATCTGGAGCCTCGCTGGCGATCGACTACCGCCCTGTTGCCCGTGACGTGTGTTTCTATACCTACAGCATTCTTCTTCTCGCTATATTTTTCGACGACGGTGAGATCACAGTAATTGAGGCGGCTGTGATGTGGCTCAGTTATTTTGGTTACATTGGTTTCATGTTTATCAACGAGAAAGTGTTGAGTAAGTGCAAGGCTCCTAATGGTGGGGATGATTATAAGGTCAGTCCAGAAGACGAGAGCGCAGTTGCCCAAGCAGCGAAAGCGCTTGAGGGGAATACTGATGTAGGAGGCGGTTCTACTGAGGATGGTGGCAAAGGCGGTGGTGACGACAAAAATGACGACGAAGAGGAAGACGAGAGTAGGTTCTCGCTTCCTGACTCCCCCAGTGGCTACCCCTTGTTCATCCTCTCCCTTCCCTTACTAGCTTTAATGACTGTCACCATCCCTGATTGCAACACCAAAAAATGGGAAAAGTGGTACGTCCTCTCCTTCTTCATGTCCATCATGTGGATCGGTGTCCTCTGCCACTTCATGGTTGAGTTTGCCGTAGAAATTGCCTGCATTATCGAAGTTGATGCCATTATAATGGGTGTACTTGTGCTCGCCGTCGGTACTAGTGTCCCTGATGCCATCGGCAGTATGATTGCCGCACGAAACGGCGAGGCTGACATGGCCATTGCTAATGCTATTGGAAGCAATGTGTTTGATGTTCTCCTCGGGCTTGGGTTCCCCTGGTTCCTCGCGATTTTGGCCAACGGAGAGAATTTCGTCGTCTGCGCTGGTGGTATCACCACGGCGGTCATCATCCTTTTCTGCACAGTCATTTTGTTCGTCGGAGTGCTAGCAGGAGCAGGCTGGAAGATGAATACCAACATTGGGGTGGCTCTTTTCTTTTTGTATCTTTGCTACATCGGTTTCACCGTTTACCAGGCCACACAACCGAGCAAATGCTGAGATCGGCACTAACGATGACGGGGGCCCCCGTGTTTTTGAGGCTTGGACTAGGTTGCGAATGCAGGACGAAGCCATACCATAACTTACTTACCTTGTGAGACAAATATATGTGGAAATAATAGCATGTAAAAAATAGCAGAAGCTGCTGCACAAAAAACCTAAAAAACTCTTTTCTTTCTGTTACTTTTTTGCGTCATCAGTTGCTGTAGCTATTTGCTTTGTGTTTCGGCTCAAAAGCAAAGCCTTCGGGCACCTTCCCCAACAAAATTTCACTTATTTTAATCCAGTCCTTGCAATTATCACTCATCATGAGGGTCTCGAGATCTGACCTTCCACAAAGATTCTGGGGAGGGCGTTGATTCAGCCGCTGGGGTATGCACTGTGCCTCCAGCAGCCCCACGGGCACATACCTATACAAAAAACTCAACCACTCCAGCAAAAAACGTCTGGTGATATTGAGCCCTCGCTGATCGCTCCCCCAATGCTCCAGCCCAAAGTTGACGAATTGCTTGAGGTGGTCAAGCCTCTCGCTGGCGCTAATATCCCAGTGGCGCTGTTCCTTGATTTCAGTAGGCAGCCACGGTTTGATTAGTGCACCCCTTGCAAGCATCGCCGTGTTGGAGATACCCTCCCGCTTTCTCTCCTCAAAATCGACATAGCTAAAAATGTCGCCATTGCCGATGACAGGGGGGGCATACAGTGGATTTTTACCGTCATCGATTTCTTCATTGTACCGAAGGACAGACCTACGATTCAAGATCCCGATCTGGCCCACCTCTGCTATGTAGTCCCAGTTTGCTAGCTTGCTATAGCGCTGAAGCCGACTCCGTCCGTGCACCATGATCGCCGCAATGTTAGGCATTTTCCATTTGAATATTGACGATACCAGATCCTTTGCGAAGGGTTTTTTCTCTTCCCAGCCGGTCCGCATTTTTATCGTGACTGGAACCGACATAACCTTGCTCATGCCTTCGACGATGCCTTCCAAGCGCCTCTTTGCGTTCATCAGAGAAGCACCGGCTCCCTTGTCGCACACGAGATCTAAGGGGCATCCACAGTTGATATCCACAAAGTCGACGGAACATTCCCGCTCCAAAATCTCCCCAACTCGAGTCAGCTGGTCGGGAAAGCCTCCGGCGAGCTGTACACCAAAAACGTCCTCCTCTCGGTGGCGCTTTATCAGCGCCCACTCGGAAGTCTGGCCCTGCAGCAGATTCGCGCACATTGCCATTTCGCCACAAGTAATGTCTGCTCCAAAACGCTTCATACATCTTCTAAACGGTAGGTTCCCCACAGTGGTCAATGGTGCCACGTACACCTTGTTGTCAAAGTCGATCATCTTCACTTCCTTCGACGGGAGGGCGCTCAAATCAACAACTGCCGGGACGACGTTTGACGTTGTCTCATCGTCGCGACGGGAATTTTTGCCCTTTTTCTTGTTGTTCTTGTCGTCTCCGGTCTGCTTACGAGGGCAGATAAATGGGAACGTCCCCTTGCGAATCTGGTACAAAACGTTGCCAGGAATGACGTTGGTAACAGGTAACTGACCCACCCCATCATCACTAGTAGTGTTGCGCGAAGAGGTGGCATCATCGACGCTCGGAACTTTTTTTTTATTATTCGCGAGGTCTACAGTCCCGTCCTTCTCCAGACGAAGGTTCTCCCCAGTCTTAGAACACACATGGCTTAAGCCCCACCGACAATTCACTCCATAAGGGCAGTACCCATGCTTCTTGAATATAACACACTCGGCGCCGATATCCTTCGGCCTTTTGCTGCTTGCCATGAATGCCTTCATGTCGTGTGGGTACTTGCATTTGTCACCATAAGGGCATTCATTCCCCTTCACAATGGCCAGACAAACCTTTCCAGTAGGGTCTTCCCTTTCATCCTTGGGCCGAGCGGTATTCTTGTTTTGCCCTCTTTTCCGTTTGTTTCCTTTTTCCTTCCTCTTGCCATTTCCTCCCCAGTCCGGGTTGTCTGCCCGAGGAGGTGCGGAAGAGTTGTCGTTTCTGTTTGTAGATGGTGGTGCCACGGGAGGAGCCTGTCGAGAGGCAAGAACGGAGTGCGGCGATTGTAGTGTGTATCCAGGTTTTACCTTCAGAGAGAATCCAGCGTTGTTAGCATCCTCCTGTTTCACTGGTGGGCTTGGCAAAGCTTCAGACATTTGTGGTGTCAATTTTTCTGTGTGAATTTTGGGGGTATTCTGATGAATAAGGGGTATTTAAAAGTCCACCTTATGTTCTTTGCTGGTACTGTGGCGTAATTTAAACAAGAGTGGGAAAAGGACTGAGGAGAAGAGATAGAAATTTCATCTTTTAGTGGGG
>Ga0115554_1002768_pt1 | contig 11981 bp, 9 predicted proteins | sample COGITO_mtgs_1104_3_FD_87283 | JGI IMG/M metagenome (GOLD analysis project Ga0115554, IMG submission 87283) | Pelagic marine microbial communities from North Sea - COGITO_mtgs_110404 | ecosystem: Environmental > Aquatic > Marine > Epipelagic | place: Germany:Helgoland, sampling site Kabeltonne... | reverse complement strand
CAACAATCTCATCGCTGACCAAGCCACCAGCCTTCATGATAGCCTTGGCCTTCAGGCCAACCTCAGTTCCCTGAGAAACGGCAGCGCGGAGCATGTCACCAGTAGATAGCTGAGGAATATCCAGCATCTCCTCGATCTTCGGTCCCTGCGTACCCTTGCCTGCTCCAGGGGGGCCAAAGAGGATCATGATATTGCGAGGCCAGTAGGTAGCAAACTTGTCCACTGTTTGGGCGACGTTCGCATCATTCTCCTCCTTACTCAGGTATCCAAACACTTCACACTGGGCGGTGCTAGCGGAGAAGACATCGCTTTTGGTGGCCACAACCAGACCAGCGGCGGTCAGAGCAGCGGCACCTAGAAGGGCAGAGTTTGTGGAGGGTTTCGAAGCAGATGTGCTTAAAGCACGGGTGCTGCGAGCGATGCGCGATGCGACACGGCCACTGGCGAGACGGGAGAACATCCTAGTGCGAGGAGGGGAAGAGAATACTACACGATCAAAATTCAGTGAATTTGGGGTGATCCGATTTCCATCGGCTCTTACCTCATTTTCGCTATTTTAAGCTCTCACAACGGCCAGATCTTTTCAAAAGAACAAACCCAGTTTGAGTTAAAAAAAAGCCTGACTCATATTCACTCCTCCTCTCTCTCCACCTCCTTCCATGTCGGGCCTTACGTTCTTTGTGTCTACTGTTGCCACTGCCGTTGCTTATGCACGCGTTAAGAGTGCGAAAAACCATAAGTCTGAGGTCGGTATTTGCGTTATCAGGTGTTGGTGTTTTATTTTTAAGAGTCAGTTGTTGGAGACTAGTTGGACAAGACCTTCTAACACTTCCCCCCTTTATATTATTTGCTACTTGGACTCGTAGGGGAAGCTGAAAAACCAGGCATTCGTCTTTATCAAGCCACATGCGAACACTTTGTCCGTGAAGTCGCTTGTCCGATCGATGCTCGGTAACGCAGGACTGACCATCACTGGCACTGGAGAAATTAGTGGCACAGAGATCGACGAAAAGAAGCTCATTGACCAGCATTATTATGCAATTGCATCCAAGGCAACCATCTTGGACCCTACCGACATTCCCGTTCCCAACGAGAAATTTGAGAAGTTCTTCGGGGAGTCTTACGGCAAGGTGCTGGCAGATTCTAGAGCGTTCAATGCCATGGGAGCTTGCAAGCACTTTGGCTGTACTGCAGCAGAATTGGAGGGTAAGTGGAGGGCTGCGGAGGCCGAGGGGGGCAAGATCGTAAAACTGGGGGGAGGTTTCTACGTGGGAAAACTGGGGGACATTTATGTCTTCAACGCCTTTTTCATGTCAATGAGGGCCAAGTATGTTGGAGCAGAAGTGAGCATCAACTATTTCACAATTGAGTGGGAGGAGGGAGTCTTGTCGTGGGAGGACTTCAGGGGCAAGTTGCTTGGACCTACGGACCCCGCGGAGGGCGAGAAGGGGAAGAGCATCAGGAGGGCGATCTTGGATGACTGGAAGAGCTTAGGGCTGCCTGAGGAGCCCACACGTGGAGACAACGGTGTCCATGCGTCAGCAAGTCCCCTCGAGGGGCTCGCAGAGCTGACCAACTGGCTTTCCATGCCAATCGATACGGTTCCCTTTGGAAAGAGATTGATCCAGGCCGGGGTCACGGCGAAGACCATCAGCGATTGGTGCAAGGACGCGAGGGTGAAGTGTGAGGAGGGAAGAGTCGACAGTATCTTCGACGAGGTGGAAGACAAGGATGCAGGACAGTGCTTGGAGATGCTAATCGCAATCAACAAATTGTGAACAAGGAAAGGAGAGGTATGAAATACTGTTTGGAGTGGAGAGAGGTATGGCAAATCTAACAGCACTAATATAATGGTAGCTTTGGCAAAAGACCGTCACAGCAATTTGTGTTACTTTCCTTCCTCCGGTTTGTGGTGTGGTGTTTGTGTTTTCTTATCATCCTTGATAGCTATTTTCTCTAGAGATCATCATCATCATCATCCGGCAGAGGCTGGTCCGCCGCCTGCTGAAGCTCTTGTTCGTATCTCTCTTGGGTCGCCTTGTCCATCGTGAACTCGGGGGGCAGAAGGGCGGGTGCCTCAACAAACTGAAGCTGGTTGTCTCCAGCGAGCTTGCGAGCCAGCCATAGGAAGGGCTTTTCAAAGTTGTAGTTGGATTTGGCGGAAATATCGTAGTACTGGAGGTTCTTTTTGCGGTGGAATGTGATGGACTTGGCTTTCACCTTTCGGTCCTTGATCTCGACCTTGTTGCCGGTGAGGACCACAGGAATGTTCTCGCAAACACGAGTCAAGTCACGGTGCCAATTGGGCACATTCTTGTAGGTGATGCGAGAGGTCACGTCAAACATAATGATGGCGCACTGCCCCTGGATGTAGTACCCATCGCGAAGGCCACCGAACATCTCCTGACCAGCTGTATCCCACACGTTGAATTTAATAGCTCCACGGTTGGTGTGGAAGGTGAGGGGGTGGACCTCGACTCCAAGAGTGGCGACATATTTTTTCTCAAACTCTCCCGTACGGTGACGTTTCACGAACGTCGTCTTTCCAACACCGCCATCACCGACGAGGATGAGCTTGAATTCTGGAATCTCTTGTGCCTGAGAAAAAAAAAGAAGAAAACTGTTAGTGCTTGTGGGGTTTCTCTCTCAATCCACGGCAGCCCAAGTAAGGGTTGGTGTGGTGAGGGTCATAACCATCTGTTCCCGCTGATTATCCTTCACAACTCCCCGAAAATAGTAGCTTAAGGCTCTGACAGATTAAGACACCATCTTGTCGTGACCACATACCAGGAAATGGAGACGAAAAGGGAGAGGGCGACCGCCGCAAAAACTGAGTGTCCGAAAGCATGACTCAGACTGCCTCCGGACCAACAAAAACGCCGCGCTGCCCTCAAAACATCGCAAATAATACGGGCGATACAAATTTACTCACCATCGTGTAATTACAGTGGTTCTTCGAATTGGCCTTAAAAACACCACCGAAAACAGAGAGAAGCACGTGAGAAGGCTAAGCTAAGCACGTGCTAACTCAAAACAGGTCTGAATCACTTTTAAGAACGGCACAGGAAACACACCCAAAGTATATATTCTTGAGGGAGGCTCTCTGTCTTCTCCCTAACTTCTCTCGCTTCGCTGGAAGAGAACCCTTTTGCGAGGGGGGCTTTAATTTAATTTAAGTAGTGATGTCGACTAGCAGCAGCAGCAGACTTTCGATCGAGCAGTAGTTCACCGGGATCACACCGAGTTGTGATTGAAAGTATTTTTGTAAAATCAAGAGAAATTCTTTTGCCAAGCTACAATCACGCAATTTTATGTTACAAACATCTAAATTTTCAACAACTCCCCTGCTTCACAGCTCATCGACTGTGAGAGCTGGGGTAGATTCCTCGGCAACAGCGAAGTCGCCTTCACCATCTTCAGTCCCATCGTTGCTCAACTTAAATTTCACGACATCGTCGATGTCAACATCATCAGTGTAATTTTTGCCTTGCTCATGGCCAACCTTGTCCAATTCCGATTCTGATAGCATTCCCGGTTGTGCTCCTGGATCAACATTGTTGAAGTTAGAGCCTGAAATAGATTCCGATATTTCGGAACCGGTTTCCGTCTCTTCTGTGTCTGAGATGATTGGGCTGTCATATTCTTCCACATTCATCTTGTTCCGCTGCTCGTTGCTCGCGTAGAGCGCATTGACATTCTGCACCAACACAGCGAACAGCTCGCGCTTGCCTTCTTCACTTAGCTCATTTGCATTTGCATAGACCTGGGTAATCTGTTCTAAATTGTCATCTTCCCAGATGCTGAGCCGGTTTATTTCACCCAACGCATTGGTCAGCTCCAGAACTAAGAGGGGTGGTCCACGATGGGTGTTGAGCTGCTTTGCCAGGTAATCTTGAGCACGCGCTTTACTGCCCGTTAAGTTGGCCTTTTGCCGCAGTTTAGCCTCATGCTCTTTGTTACTTGCTTCCTGAGCCTGAATTTTCTCAGCCTCTTCCACTTTCTTTTTGGCTGCGCGTGCATCAAGTTTGCGTGCTTCTATATTTTCAAATTTGAAAGGTTCACAAAATTTTGTACTCGGATCCCAATTCTTGTAGAGGTGTTCGCCAGTTTTTCGAAGCTTCATGCGACCTTGCCTCTCTTTCTCCTCGCTGATCTTAATTTTCGCTTCTTCGTTGCGACGGTAGAACCCGCTCATACCCTTGATATCGCCCATATTGACGCCATCGGCAGAGGAGGGTGGCGGCCCTCCAATGCGTTGTGGCCTGAAAGTACAATTCTCATGATAGTCAATCTCCTCGCTCTCACGAACCTCTTTCCCCCTCTCTAGCCGTTTGGCACGATTTTTTCTGCTCCATTCCTCTCCATCCTTGTGAAGTCGCTCCGCCAATTTCTGAAAAAAAGCGAGAGGTGAGAAAATGTCGTGATATATGTAATTGGTGACCTAAGCGCTCGCTTACCTCGCGTGACACTGGAGTTGCCGCGGACCCCCCTTTGATGATTTTTTTCGTCACTTTGTTGAGTTTTGGTTTGAATGTGCAGCCCTTTACTTCATCGGCAACCTTTTTGTCGCGTTCAGCCTTCTTCCAGACCTCGCGTTTAACGTTCCACCGCTGCCACTTTTCGAGCCTCACCGCCAAAGACTCTGGAATCTCGTCGCTGATGTAGGTTTGGTCAAGCCCACCGCCGGTGGCGGAGTCGAATGACGTGTTGTGGTCGTGGTTGCGGTTGCTCTGCATGATGCTGTTAGAAATGAATTTCATCAGAGAGTCATAGATCTTCTGGGAGTCGACCTTGGTAGTTTTGTCGACCTTCTGTCCGCCACTTCGGCCGGCGAGTTTTAAAGCCCGCGTCAGCAACACCACCGTGCTTGTAACTCTTTCCTTCACCTTGGTATCACCCTCGTTCGCCTGGAGGACTTTGTCGAAAGCTGCCCTGAAGTCGTTGATACAAATGAACTTGTCCTCGCTTCGCATGACTTTGTCCAAGTATTTGCTCGCCGAAGACAACGATTCCATATCTAGATTATGGGTGCCGCTTCTGCCCTCACCCAGCAATGTAGTTGTCGGTTTGCCTTTGACATTCTGTGCTCTTGTAGACTTAGCGTCGAGTTTGCGGCTGTAGTTGTTGATCTTAGGTTGGAACGTGCATGCGTAGTGACTTTCGAGGTCCTTCTTGGCGTCCCTAGTGGTATCCTTCCTGATTCTGCTTGTGTAGGTCGACGCTCTTCTTCGCGTTCCAAAAGATGGCGTCTTCTTACCGCTTACGTGGGCGGGAGTCTTAAGGGAGGTGTTGGCATTCGTTAGTGGTGGCGGATGTTTTTTTTGTTGGTGTATCGTTGAGTCAGTGAGTAAGCCGTTCTTGTCCTCAAGGTGACGGTGGTGGCGGGGCTTCTGGAGCAATCGTCTCTCGTTATAAAGTGCAGAGACTTTGTTCACGAGCTGTTGTTCCTTCTTCTCCAGCTTTTGGTCATTATTTGTCGGAGAGATTTTCGTTCCCAGACTCTTTTTGACCTCAAGCCCAGCCAGGACTTGTAATAGCAGTCGCTGGCAATTTTCGAGGCTAACTCCCGACCCAGAGCCATCTCTTTCGCTGTAAAGATCCCAAAGATCACTAAAAATGACCTGATCGCCTTCGCAGTTGTTCCCGTTGCTATCGACACCCAGGAACGCCATCCGCTCCATTAGGGACGCAAACTGATTAATCGACAGTGAGATATTATCGTCACCACCTATTTCGACGAAAGCAGCTCTAACGTGCTTACAGATTGACTCCACGAGCATGTGACTCGTCGTCACTCGTCGACCACCTCTACTTTTGTGAGGCGACAGGGACATCAGCACCTCAAAATTGGATTCCTCCTCTTTCGCCTCGGTCAAAAAACGCTCATGCTCAGCCGCGTTCATGAAATTGCTGATGTCTACGTCTCTTCCATTATTGTCAAGTGTGATTCCGATCGCGCTGCTCCGTCTATTACACTCTTTGTTTAGTCTTACTTCCTCCTCAAGCCTCTTGTCGTTCTTCTGCATTTCGTGAATGTTTCGCTTGTAAGCCTCTACGAACAAGAATTCCTCCTCAGTCTGCGGCTGCTCCACGTAGGGAACGCGGAAAATTACAAAGAAAAGAAAATAACGAGTAGAGGCAGGGTTAGCGCGCGGGAGGAGGGAGGTTGAAGGACATTAGATGCGGTGACGTTGGTCGCCACAGCGGTTCCGCTTCATTATCAAAAAAGCTCCGAAAAAGCTCCCATCCTCACCTCATTGAGCTCCATCGTTTTGTTGTTATCGGTGAATTGCTGGAACTTGGGAGACAAAAGTGGGTCGAACACGGAGCCTCCCGGTTTCTCGTATGCCTTGACGTTACCCGTTGGGGACATGGCACCGTCACTGTCGTCATCACTACAGTCGACGGGCTTGTCGTTTTTGGAGGAGCTAAGGTTGTTGATGCTGCCAGTGAAGGAGCTGAAACGTCGAGTATTGACAAGTGGTGCAGCAGATGACGTACGATGTCGCTCTTCTTTTTTCTCCCTTTCCTTTCCTTTCGCTTGAGCCCTGCTTGCTTTGGAAGTGAAGAGTATCGGTTCGGACACTACACCACCAGAGCCAGCGATGTTCTTCTGACCGACGAGAAAGTTTGTCATATGGTTCACTCGGGATTTGTGCATGCGCTTTACCCATTCTTGCCTCGAGTGGTTCGCAAGGCCAGCCTATTAAAGGAAGGTGGCGGAGGTTGTAAGCATGCTGTGCGGGAAGGAGAAGGTTGGCTGCTGTGATAGTGATTCTGATTGTCGTCGCTTACCTCTTCAAGGAGCTTCTTGCTCTTTTTGCTCATCTTAGTTGCGTTTTCTTTCTCTTTTTTCAACTTAGCTTCTTGGTCTTCCTGTTTCTTCCGCAGTTCTCTCTCACGTCTCTTGTTGTCCTCGTCCTGTCGTATTAAGAAACCACTCTTTACCTTTGAGCTGAAGGCAACGGCTGTCAACGCGGCGGCCTTGGCATGGGGTGTGGGAGAGCTGCGGTGCTGGCCGGGCCTCTTCAACGCGTCATTACCAAAGTTTCCTCCGCCCCATGGCCGAGGATTTCCCCCGTCTTTGCTACGGGGAGGGTTGTGCGGCGACTTCAGATCGCGGTACTTGTATACGTCGGGGGCGAGATTTCCCCTTTTGGTACTGCCGGACGCAGACAGTATCGCCTTGGCGTTGGCCCGCATCACCGGGCTAACTCGTCCGGGCTCACGAGCTTTCAGCCTTTTTTTCGTACTGCTTGATGACAGCTTGAGTGTGTGTGTAGAAGAAGCGTGGGACGAGATTTTCGCCATGCCATCTTCCCAGGCTGATTTTCGGGCGAGTTCAGAATCCATGGACACTTGATCGCCATCGCTATCGTTGCCGCCGTCGCCATCGCCGTCGCCATCGCCGTCGCCATCGCCGTCGCCATCGCCGTCGCCGTCGCCATCGCCGTCGCCGGCGCCATCGCCGTCGCCGTCGCCGTCGCCGCCACTCTCGCTATCATGATAACTACCGGTGTCGAGAATATCGTCTTCACCCTCCAGATCATCCTGAAGGACCGCATCTTCATCGATTGAGACAATACAATCAGAAGGATTGTCCACAGTGTTACTACTAACAACACCGCTGCTATTGAGTACGTCAATATAGTTCGCCTGGAGTCGTTCCATCAGATCAGATTCCAGACCAGAATTCATCACGAATGGTGAAAAAATTTGAGTTTTCCCATCGGTCCCCTTGTCTGCTACTGCAGTTATTGGTGTACGTTGTTGGTTGTTCTCGTCATCTCCATCATTCTTTGCCAGGATTGGACTTGCGAGATCGCTCGGAAATTTGCTTTTCCACGAAGGAGACTGTTGTTGTTGTTGTTGTTGTTGTTGCCGTGGATGCTCTGCTTCACAATGTTCGCCATCGTCATTATTGGTGTTGGTGTTGGTGTTGGTGTTGCTGTTGATGACGTTCTCACTAATATTTACCATGGCGTCATGGTCTCTGCGATTTCCCTCGTTATTATCGCTCTTTATTTCCTCTTCCATTGCACCCGCCTCCCCTTCGATGGCGCTTATTACGTCATTCCCTCTAACTTCCACCTGCTTCTCGACGCTTGCATCGACTTTCCCATCAGGAGTACCAAAATCAGGATTGTAATTCTCAAACTTTTCACCCTCTGGTACAACCCATCGGCTCTCCTCAGTAAAACGATTAAAATAGTAAAATCTCTTGTGCCCGTCATCCCAGCCCTGAACCCACGCAGGGAGGTCATCATCGTCATCAGCTGTTTTTGTTGGTGCAGCTGTTCCTTCCCGTGTTGCAGTAGTGGTAGCACCCGCCGCCGCCGCCGCCGCCGTCGTCGTCGTCGTCGTCGTAGGGGGATTCAATAAAGGGCTACTAAAATTCCCCAGGCGGAATGCGATCACCTTTCTCCTCTCCTCCCTTTCTTTCTCCTCTTTCTCCTTCTTTTCTGCCAAGGCAGCCGCAGCTGCTGCCGCTTTGGCAGCCTTCTTCAGCTTAGACTTCTTTGATCGGAACATTCAGTTGACAATATTTATATCGCACACGCTCTGCTGTACCGCGACAGTGAGCTGGTTTATATTTCCTGACAGCAGTTGATTATTTTTGGACCAGAAGAAGGAGTACAAGTGGTGGGAAGGGTTGAATTGTCTTGTCCACGATCTCAATAATCTTCGACGAGTGGCACGGAGCTACAAGGACACTATCAGATGGTTATAAGACAAAACAACGAAGAGATTTCTACGGCAGCTTAAATTTGCCTAAAAAGCAACGATCGAGAAAAACAGGATGATTTATTTGAGACAGGAAACAATTTAGTTCGGCGAAAAACTTGATAGTGAGTCTTACATCGATCTCTCTCTCTGCGAGATCAATATTATTTTCACCGTTGAGTCCAAAATTGTCTTCAAAAAAATCTTTAGATCCAGCAAGTTCCTCCTTACACGACAACATGTCGATTGCCCCTCCTCCCGTTCCTGACAGTGTGAATCATGACGATGTCCACGACTTCTGGCAAAGAAACTTCTCTACGTCCGTATCAGTTCCCTGGGCGACATTCATTCTGGTTGCGCATGATCAAATCAATGAGGTTATCGATTCATCGAGAGGGCTACATCCAACATCGACTTCAACACAAAAAACTGATGATCTGCGCTTTCATCTTTCTGTAATCTTTGACTCATCTCTCCCACTTTCACGGGTTCTGCGCTACTGTCTTCTCGAGCCACAGCGACAAGAGATGCATGCATCATCTGGTCAGCAGCCGCCTCCCTACCCTCCTGTCACGAGAAGGAGTGTTGAACGGTTTGTCGGCAGATTCGGGCCAACCTTTCATATGGCATGCGCTAGAGCTGCGCTCAGTTGCTTTGAAAGTGACGACTGCCTGGCGGGTTGGTTTCACGGCAGCATCGGTAGAGAAGAGGGCGAACATATTCTAACAACCGTCGAACCGGGTGGCTACCTCATTCGCTTCTCTGAAGCCAAACCAAAGTCCTTGACCCTTAGTTACAAAGGTCGAAGTGGCTCTTGTAGTATCAAGAATGTAATGATCTTCAACTTAGGTACGTGTTACTCCTTGAGTAACGGCAGCGGCAGCAGCAGTGGGGGAGTTAGCCCGACCAAGGAGGGAATAATTTCGCCTCGGGATGCCTTACGACAGGGCATCGGACACCACCACAACCACCATTCCCCGTTAAACGGCGGCAGCTCTACTAGCAGTGACCAATCAAGCCAGCGAAGTAGTAGAAGCGCGAAAAAGGACGTCGAGACATTTGCAACAATATCGGAATTCCTCAATAGACATACATCGAAAATGAAGTTCTCTGTCGTGAGTGACTTGAGCCGGATGTGTAGAGACGAAGTGGAAACCGAGAGGCTCAATGCAGCAGTGGCATTGCCAAGGGCGGAATTAAGCGTCTTAAACAGCAGTGTTAGTGGGAGCGAGGGCAACGGCGGTGGCGACGACGACGTCGTCGACGAAGACGACTGCGTGCAAGGCAGTGACTGGCGTGAAATTAGGCCTACAGAGCTGATAATGCCATCGCTGGAGGGAGCTCCTTCAGAAGTGGAAAATAATCTCTACTCTACTTTTGTCGAGCCGCTGCCAAATCACCAGGAGCGACCCCTCACAGCCAAGTCCCCGAGCCAAATGTGGGGACACGACGTGAATAATATCGAAGAGCAACAGCAGTCCATGATGATCTCTCCGGCATTTGGAGACGCCGGAGAGGTCGGAGATGCTTACGGGTCTTTTGAATCCGACTTTCAAGTATCGACGCCGAGCAAACTGGTGCCGAAAGAAGCCCACCCGCCCCACACAACAGCAGAAACAGAAGCATTTACTGAGATTGAATCTTACCTGCACAGCGCAAACTCCGCACTGGAACAGAACGACCTTGAAGTAACAAGCTTACTGATTCGGAGCTTACGTCTGCTCACTGATGCTCCGTCCTTTAAACAAAGTGGAGGCGGCCAGATGGCAAAAGAGCTCAAGGAGAGAGTCTCGATCTTGGAAGAATCGTACGAGAGGGCTTGTGACGGAGGCGTAAAACCTAAGCTCACGAAAGCATTCCTTGAAAGCGTAAAGGGAATGGCAAATAAGGGCGATGGGGCAGCGGCCCTGGAGAAGATGCCAAAAGAGATGATCAGTGCTGACGATGGGAGCGGCCTTGCTTTAAAGATGCACGCTTTGCGTCTGCGAGGCGATCTGATCATGATGCAAAAGTTCGTCAACCTCGAAGAGGCGATGCAATCGTATTGCGAAGCGAGAGACATTGCAACGAAACTGCTGGACGACGAAGAAGAAATTTTTGGAATAGCGCTTGGCCTGTACAGGGCTGAGTCAACTTCAGAGTCAACTCCCGAGTCGACGTCCTCGTCACACACTTTAAAAATCTTGCAGCAGATTCATGCGGCGCTTTGCGACGTGGCCGAAAGACAAAGGAACTTCGGGGATATGATAGAGAACAATGCCCTCGCCATCGGTACGACTTTCTCCCTTGCCTCGAGAACAACGTTGCTCGAGAAATTAAGGGCCAGTGATGAAGTCGAAGTATTGAATGAGTTGGAAAAACACGAAGGTGAAGTTCGAGAAGAGGCAATGTCAAGTGGTATTCGTTGCTTCACAAGATCAAAAGAACTGCAGGGCGGTGAAAAAATTTCCTGCTTGCAGGAGAGTGTGAGCCACTTAAATCGGGCAATCACGGCAAGCAGGTTGTGCGGGGACTGGACACTCGAAGCGAGAGCAACCGGAAACCTGGGAACTGTAATGAACCATCTCTCGCAAGCCGGCATCGCGCCAAAATCATCTGTTTTCCATCTCATGGCGCAATCCCTTTGCATATTCCGCTTGGCCGAGACAGCTTCCCCCGGGATTCGCAACAACTACAGCAACCCAGAAAGAACGATTCTTCACAACCTCGTGCTCCATTTAGAGGGGAGTGAGAAATACAGGCTGGCGAAGCGGTTCTGTGCTGTGCAATTGGAAATTCAAATAAGCAGAGACAACATTAAGCAAGTGAAGAAGCGCTTAGATGGATTGAATGCTAAGCTATTCCAACCCAAGGGAACGCCACCGAGAAAAATTAGTAATAAAACGTAGCATTGTATTTAGAGTGGCAAGCAAGTTAGTGTGAAACTGATTTTCACCATCTATAATCAAAAAGATCAAAAGCAGGTGTTTGTGGGGCGAGTAGTCTGTGCTCTGCAGTGTTCATGCCATGTCGTGTTTTGTGTTGAGTGTTCACATATTAACACGGAAATAACCATCCGGCGGCCGTTGCTCCGGAGTTGCCGGGGGCCGGGCGGCTCCGGCCCGAAGTAACTCATTTTGACCTCCTGACCCCCCAACAGGGGAATTGCCCCTGACAGCTTCCCTTTTGTAATATCATCTTTGAAAAACGCTTCGTCGTCTATAATTCGATCAACCGCCCGGTCGATATCATTAATTAAACGTCAACTATTTTCGGTT
>Ga0115554_1002759_pt1 | contig 11993 bp, 8 predicted proteins | sample COGITO_mtgs_1104_3_FD_87283 | JGI IMG/M metagenome (GOLD analysis project Ga0115554, IMG submission 87283) | Pelagic marine microbial communities from North Sea - COGITO_mtgs_110404 | ecosystem: Environmental > Aquatic > Marine > Epipelagic | place: Germany:Helgoland, sampling site Kabeltonne... | reverse complement strand
CACACATCATCGACATCCAATTTCTCTCTCTCTCTTTCTTTCTCTCTTTTACTATACAAATATATGTATATCGGAGAACAACGCAACAACGCGCCCAAACCCTCTCCTCACGCGCGCGCGCATTCACGTTGCGCGCGAGTTGTTCTACGTTTGCAAGAGAGAAAGAGGAACACAACACAAAATTGGATCCCAAACCCAAAAGATAGAGAGAGAAAAAAGAAAAAAATCGCTTCTCTCGTCTCTCTCTTAAAACACAATATACTAAATAAGAAACCGTACCTTGACGCAAACGGAGTTTCTTCTGGAACTTCTCGAGACTACTCGTTGTTTGAGCGGGAGTAAACCCGAAGCGGATAAAGTGCAGGCCATATTTTATGTATTATGTGATGTGATGATCGGGGAGTGCTGATATGAGGGATGAGAAATTTCTCGTTCGATCTCTTTTTTTCTCTTCAAGAACGAGTGAAAACGCGAGAACGAGCGATCTCGTTGAAAACGAGAGACAAAATCTCTTTTTTAATTCAAAACAGAAGAAGGCAAAAATTCTGCCCAAAAGACTGCTTCTTCTTCTGTTCAAAGAAGAACAAGTTTCGCTCTTTCGATCAAAAATTCAAAAAAACAGCAAACGAATTTTACAGAACAGACAGAGAGAAAACAACGAAAAAATTAGAAGAAGAAGAAGTCCGTTGGGAAGGAACTCGACACATCACTTTGTTGTGCTATTGATTTATATTAACCGCTCTCACTTAAAATAAAATGTTCTCGCCTTCGAGAGGAGGGTCTTCCTCTTCGAAACGAGGAGGACAACGAGGATATCGAGGCTTTTTCAGAGGTGGTACTCTCGCCGCTGAAGAAGAAGCAGACGACGACGTTTTAAAACGCATGTTAAAAAAAGACGTCTGCTCCGTCGCAGTCATCGCCGGGCGCTCGTTCCACGAACGCGCGAATCTGAAAACCAGAGTTCGGTGCGCGTTACTCGCGCCTGGCTTAGTCGACTCCGTCGCAATAACCGACGGTGCGTTCGGCACAGATCCAGTTTTTAGAGCGGAGATACATTTACCGCTGACCTTGAACGTGAACACGTACACGCACTTATCGGTGGAGTTGTTAGACGAGGAGATGACCAAAGTTGTGGGATTTGGAACCATGGATTTCCAACTGTTCGCGAATGAGAATAAAGGGAAAGTGCCGGGGAAATGGATCGCGATGTGGGACGATTTGAGGGAAAACATCGTCGGGCACGTGTGCGTGAGAGTGACGCTGGAAGGCGTGAATTTCGGGAAGGAGAAAGCGAGGAATCTTGTCGCGAATAAAAATGTTCACCCGGACGGCGAGAAGACGCCCGAGAAACAATCGAGCGGCGGCGGCGGCGTGTTTGAAATCGGGAAACACCAGATTTCGGAAGGACGGAAGCAACTTCTCGAACGATTCTCTCGAACGCCGCCGCAGTTTAAGAAACCGGAAGAGGTGACGCGAGAGGCGCAAGAAACTGTGACGTTGAAATCGAAAGAGTTGGAAGAGGAGAAGAAACGGCGAGAGGCGTTGGAGAAGCAGTTGGAGGAGATGAAACGAGCGCAAAAGGAAAGGGAAAAAAGAGAGAGAGTCACGGGAGGTGTGATGAATCCAATATCGACGGGTGCGACGGTTTCGGAAATCGCGCACGATTTTGAAAACCTGAATAATAATTTTAGCTACAACAATAATAATAGCAGAGAGACGATAAATAGAACGCGAGAAGAAGAAGAGGAAAGGAGCGTGGACACCAACCACGCGAGGAGTCAAAGGTCTTTCTTATTGGACACGTCGAAAGTTTCCGTCGGTCCGCCGTTATCGCCGGTGAGGTCGTCCATGAACACCTCCGTCGCGAATAGAAGTTTTCGAGACGAACAAACGAATCAACAACAACAACAAACGAAAGAGCAAGCGTTGAGGAGTTTACGGCAAAGAGGCATTTTAACCGACATTTCTATGCAAGCGAGGGAGCGAGCGAGTCGAAATATCATTCGCAAACCCATCGGTTTAGTCTCAAGAATAGCTGATAGGTCCAGACGAACGGTTTTAAAAAAGTTTACGACTTTGCGATCGATCGTACAAACGATCGATCCGAACGTTTTAGTCGGCGCCGCGATTGGTTTGTTCTTGGTTGGATTCCGCAGTTCGAGAAGCGCGGACGAGAGAGATTTACGGTTCGTCTCCATCGAAGACGTGGACGTGTCTGAACAACATCAGAAATTAGAGCAGCAGCAGCAGCAAAGCGGTAACAACATAGATTACTTTTACCCGGACGACCCTAGAGGTCCGTTACGCAGAGGTGAGTACGAGGTGAAACCCGGGGATTCCTTGTGCGCGGCCACCGGCTGCGTTTTGCCGGAAAAAGTAGAAGTGAGAGACGCAAACGGGAACTTGGTCAAATACCCAGACGTCATCTATCCCGGCGATAGAATCACTCTCTTTCATTAACTGTTGCACCACTATATTATTACATTTTTGATATGCTCTAAAATTATTTCTTATCATACATGACTAATACTATAACTGTTCGGGATCCAACACCGCTCTCTTGATCTTCTTCCCGTTGTTGGCAACGTAAACCACGTGAATCATGGCATCGTTCGCCACGTGAATCACTGGATCCCTCGTGTAACTACTACTACTACCACTACTACTACTACTACCACTACTACCACCACTGCTTTCGTCTTCATCGTCGCCGTCTTCAATCACAAACGCCTCTCGAAACGTTTCGCCGTCGTCTCTCGAGATTTTTACGCTCACGCCTTTCTTACCCGGGTCGTTCATAACTAACACGACGCGTCCGTCGGTTAACTTTTCCACGTCGAATCCTCGACCAAATACGGTTGGTAAAGGTAAATCCGCGATTTCCTTAAATGCCGACCACTGCGCGTTCGGTTCGTCTTTCAATTCAGCTTTTAACATTTTCGGAAAATATCTCGAGGACTGTTTCGATCGTCCTCCGGCGTGCACGACGCCGGATAAACTTTTCGGAAACCGTTCGGTCGTTTTTGCCGGTCGAGCGAGAACGACTAAAGTTCCATCGTCTTTATAAAATATCGCGGGTTCGATGCCTCCGTAATCTCTCGCTTCCTCTTCGGCCGCTTTATCGCCCATTCTTCCTCCGCCGTATCGTTCCTGTAAACCTTTCTTCTCCATGCGAATCGGACCGCTTTTCACGGTCCAATCTCTCCCTTCTCTTTCCGCTCTCTCGATCCACGCGCACGCGCTCGACCGCGTCCACCTCTCGCTCGCGCTCAGAATCGATTCGTCTTCGCTGTTTCTCAAAACTTTATTCTTCGACGGGCCTAAAATTCCAGGCGGTAACTTCTCCTCCTCTAACCACGTCTTCCCGCCGTCCAACGAGCGTTTCAAAAAACCTTCCCACGTCTCTCGACTCGCGCCTCGCTTATAAAACAACAAAACCTCGTGCGTTTGTGGCACCACGAACAACTGGGGACGCCAACACTTATCATTCGAAGACGTTCCTTTCACCGCCATCTTTGGCGCGTGCCATTGCTCCTTCGGCGCGACGTCCGATCCCGGCTGTATCGGTAACACCCGTCCTCGACTGACGTAACAGTGCCCGCCTCGAGATTCGTTGATGTCCTCTATTTTCCTCTGATCCAACTCCCTGTTCGTCAGCGATTTCGGAACGCCCCATTCCCAATTCCCTTCAAAGGCGACTAAAAACGTGCGCTTCGAGTCCCCGACTTCCGCCAAAGACGGGTAGCTCAGCGATTTGAATCCAGACGTTAACGTAGGACTGTCCACCGCTAACGCGGATCCCAACAAGGCGGTTTCTAAGCTCGGTTTTTCGTCTGAATCGTCTGAATCGTCTGAATCGTCCTTCTTTCTACCTTTTTCGTCTTTACTACCAAAGTCGTAGTCTTCGTGTGATAATTCTTCCCGATGTTGTGCGTCTTTCTTCTGAGCGTATTTCCTCCCAGAGGACATCAATCTCGCCTCGGAATCTCTCGAAAACACCATCAGATTCACGAACGATATAAAGACGAGTAAAGCGACGAGACAGATTTTCGTCTTATTCTTCGTCGCTCTTTTGATAATATTAATTGTCGTGATGCTGTTGTTGTTGCTTCTTTTCGTTCGTCTTTGATGGTGGTGATGATGATACGAAGACGACGGTCTGTTGTTGTTGTTGTTCGAATTCGAACTCGAATTTCCCGGAGCGAATCTTTGCCGAGCGTTAGGGTTGTTCATCATCACGGAGGCTCCCGCGAGTTCTTCGTTCACGTCGTTTACGTTTTGAAACGTCATCGTTGAAGAAGCAGAGGGCGATGCGAGAGTATATTTGCACGAGAATAATGAACGAACGAACGTTTTAATGAGGATGGTTTTCTCTCTATAAATACAACAAATAAAATCAAAAACTAAAAAGCGGATCCAGTCGCTTTAGCCTTGGAACATCTCGCCATGGTCGCGCTCGCTCGCGTAATCGCGTCGGTCATGTAGAAGTTCTCGACGTTCGTCGTTAACGGTTCGGAGGCGAAAACAGTCGCACCGCTGGTTTTTTTACCTGCTCCGCCTTTAGCGGCGACGTTGGGCGTCCCTCCGGCTAAATGCGCGTACGAGGCGCCGTTTAACCATAAGCTCGGTTCGACTTCATCGATGGCGTTGAAGGTTGGGGAGACTTCCGCCAATCTCTCTCTGCACTGCTCGATGGTGTTATATTTCAAAGGAACCATGGCGAATTCGGAAACCGCTCGTAAGATTTTCCAATCCGCTCTCGCTAATCCCGGAGGCGCCACGCAGGCTAACGCCCTTTGCGCTCTTCCTTCGGTGTTGACGTACGTGGCGTCTTTTTCCGTGTACGCCGCGCCAGGGAGGACAACGTCCGCACCAGCCGCGCCGACGTCGCCGTGGTGGCCTTGGTAGATGACGAATTTCTTCCCCGGTTCGGAGTCGTACGAGGAGATGGTCTCCGAGCCTAAGTTGTAGACGACTTTCAAGCCGTCGTTTTCGCTAATGTGTTTGTTCTTCGAGGAGACGAAACCGAGGTCTAACGCGCCGGTGGTGCCTCCAGACGCTTGCAGAACGTTAAATCCGTTCCAGTCGTTGGTAACGACACCGAATTGGTCCGACAATTGGTGTAAACTCTTCAATAACTGCGCGCAATCCGGTCTGTTTAACACCGCGGAACCGACGATGACGCACGGGTTTTTCGCGTTTTTCAACGTTTCGCTAAACGCGTGTTTGCCGGAAAGCAAGTCGTTGATGATGGACGCTTCCGTGCCTAAGTTTTCAACTGGGTACGTCAAGTCGCCGTGATGTCCTAACGTGGCCATTTTTACGCCACCCGCGACGTTCGCGCGGCGTAATCTGGCGTTCAAAACGGGCGCTTCTAAGCGAACGTCCGCGCCCACCATCAAGACGACGTCGGCGTCTTCCACGCCTACGATGTTCGAGTTCATGATGTAGTTCGATCTCGAATCAACATTCACCGCGTCTGCGTTTACGCCTTCCACTTCAAAGTTCACGCATCCTAACGACGTCATGACATCTTTCAAAGCGACGATACTCTCGCAATCCGCGAGCTTACCGGCTACCGCTCTCAAATTTCTCGGGTCCGCCTTGCTCAACTGTTCGCCGACAATTTCCAACGCGGTTTCCCAGGTGACTTTTTCCAATTTGTTCGTTTTCGGGTTCTTCGCGTACGGGGCATCTAATCTTTGCCTTTTCAGACCGTCGTAGGAAAATCTCGCTTTGTCCGAAATCCATTCCTCGTTTACGCCTTCGTGCAACCTGGGCGTGATTCTCATGACTTCCGTACCTTTCGAGTCCACGCGAATGGAGCTTCCTAACCCGTCCAACACGTCGATCGTCTCGGTTGGTTTCAACTCCCAACTTCTCGCGGTAAACGCGAACGGTTTCGAGGTCAACGCGCCAACCGGGCACAAATCAATCACGTTCCCGCTCAACTCGGAACTCAACAACTTACTCACGTACGTTCCGATTTCCGCTTGACCTCCTCTTCCCGTCACCCCTAACTCTTGCACGCCGGCGACTTCCGTCGCGAATCTCACGCACCTCGTGCAGTGAATGCACCTCGTCATCACCGTCTTCACGAGCGGCCCTAACTCTTTATCTTCCACCGCTCGTTTCCCTTCCGTAAACCGACTTCTATCCGAGCCAAAAATCATCGATTGGTCTTGCAACTCGCACTCGCCGCCTTGGTCGCAAATCGGGCAATCCAGCGGGTGGTTGATTAACAAAAACTCCATCACGCCTTCCCTCGCTTTCTTCACCAGATCCGTCGTCGTCTTGATGTTCATGTTCGGCATCACTGGCATGGCGCACGAGGCGACTGGTTTCGGTGATTTTTCCACCTCTACCAGGCACATTCTGCAATTCCCCGCGATGGACAACCGCGGATGGTAGCAAAACCGTGGGACGTGCACACCGGCGTGTTCGCACGCTTGGAGTACCGTCACGCCTTTTTGTACGTGCACTTCTCTGCCGTCGACGAACACTGGGACGAGATTCTCATCCACGGCAGGAGTATTATTGGTTGAAAACGATGATCTTTTCGTCGTTTCCGAGGACGTCGTTTGCGCGGAAGAGGCGCTTAATGCTACGCTTTTCCGCGTTAGGAAATTGATCTCATCCGAAGACCGTTTCGTCGTGCGCGAAATCAACGCGCAAAATCGTCGCATGATGATGCTTTAAAAGAGAATATACTACTCCGCGCAAGTTCGTTCCAAATCTCACCGCGAACACAAAAAATGAATATCTCTCCGCACGATCGCGCGGTTCGATCGATCTCGGTAATTTCGCGAGAGTGAGAGAGATTACTTTTAAGAAAGTTTAGCGCTTATTTTTGAGCGAAATGCGTCAGTGCTTTCTGAGAAATGAAGAAAAATCTCTGCTCTGTGAGAGGGAGTTTAACGTGAGAATACACGCTCCAAAAATGACGGCGATTCCAACCTTATTTGCTTTGAAAAGAACGAGACGAAGACATTGTTTTTTCGTTTTCGTTTTTATCGTTTGTGCTGCGGCTTTCTTCGTGTCCACCCCTGTTTCCGCTGCTGTTTCTGTGACAGACCCCGGGGAAGATTCTGATGATTTTGGAGCGAATTCCATTCAACAACAAGAACAACAGACGAGAGGACGACGAAGAAGGAGAGTAACGAGTACTCGAGACGATGAAAACGAAGAGGACGACTTTGCCGCGGTGTCGTCATCGTCTGTATCATCAAATCACGAGAGCAGCAGTAGTAGTAAAAGTAGTAAAATGAAAGCAGTGTTGAACGTGTTGCTGGAACGGTATCGAAGCAGGCACGACATAAACGACATCGAAGACGAAGGAGAGCTTTCGACGAACGCGGAGGTGAAAAGACTCGTGTTTCCTACTTCACGTTTGAACAACGAAAAGGAAAACGGAGGAGATGTGGGAGAACACGCTTTTGATGATTTAGACGCGATGATGTTAGGAGGGAGCGGCGAGAGCGCCGCCGGTACTACCACGACGACGACGACGAGTAACTCCGTCGATGCCGTCTCGAGCGAAGAGCGATACATCGATCATCAGGCGTCGATCGAAGCGACGGCGATGAACCACGACGGAGAAACGGACGACGCGAGTCATTTGCAGAAGGAGAAGGAGAGAGACGAGAAGGAGTTGAAGAGTGCGCAAGAGCTGAAGAACACGGCGGCGACGACGACTTCTTCGATGACGACGACGAGTGAAGCTGTCAACGCAACCTCGGTGAAAAAGAGAGCGTATAGTTACTGGCTCGATCGAGAATTGGATCCGGCGTTAGGCCAAATCGCTTGGAGAGCAATGCCGGGAGACGCTTTCATTCTCCGCGCGCAAAAACGAGCGAAAGAGAACCCGTCCAACTTGAACTTTCAAGAGGAGTTTACCAAAGCGATGGAAATTGACTTCCCAGACGTGGCGAGGAAAGCCATGCTGCCTCTCTGCGACTCTCCTCCGGATAAATTCGACGAAAGCGCTTTACCGAAAACTATGACATCGGGAAACGCCGTTTGTAAACCGCGCGATTTACACGCCACGCCGCACTGTTTCGATTGCGATTTAAACTCGGATCTGTCCGTGTCCGCGACGTGTATATCGCACGCGTGGGTGCAAAAATCCTCCGAAGAAATGAAGTACATGCACATGGCGTCCATAGTGAGTTTAAAAAACGGCGACTTGCTCGCCTCTTGGCAACAAGCGAAAGAGAGAGAAGGCGACGGGGATCAACACATCGCGTTGTCGTTATCCAAGGACGCCGGGATCACGTGGTCAGCACCGACTCGATTGTTTGGTCTTCGATCTGACTCGGCGCGCGCCGGCGGCGACGGTCCCATGTGGGGTCCATCCATGATGAAGGACGAAGATGGCGTCATTTCCTTATTCTATTCGCAATCGAGCAAATGTCGCGTAAATCCAGAGTTGAGAGAGGATGGATGGAACCCTGGAGGAGATATTCTGATGACCCAATCGGAAGACGGCGAGGATTGGTCCTACCCAGTTGTGCTCTCGAGCCAAGGCGAAGGTTGGCCGTTAGTCACCGCGAACCCACCGGTCGTCATGCGATCCGGATCGGGAGGTACGAATTGGGCCATCCCGGTTTGGAGAGAAAGCCCGCGAAAATCCACGTGCGATCCGCAAGCGCAAATGCGAGCGATGAAAGAGCTGAACCCGTTAATTAACGACGCTTTATCCGCGGGCGTTTTACGAGGCGACGTGTCGTGCACGGAGGATAAAAACAGAGCCAGGCGTCTGTGCAAAGCGTGTAAACACGAATTGTCGCAAAAAGGCTTCGATACGTGTTTATCCTTAAAATGCCCAAACGTGGCGAAACAAAATCGCAAGTGCGAAGATCGCTCGTGGACGGAACAGCTGACGTTATCGAGCAACAACACGTGGCTCATTGAAGGTACCATCGTGCGGTACAAAGAACGCGAACTCGTTCAATTCTTCCGAACGGCTACGGGTAAAATCTACCGCTCGGAATCAGACGACGGCGGCATTAGCTGGACCTCCGCGGCGCCTATTGAACTCCCGAATCCAAACTCGAAAATCAACGCCATCGTTCTCTCCGACGGCCAAACCGCCATCGCCTACAACTCCCACGATCGACAATACGGATTAAAACAAATGCGCGTCAACTTAACCGTGGCGGTTTCTCCCGACAGAGGTAAAAACTGGGCCGTGTTGGCGCAAATCGAAGAAGTCCCCGGCTCGCGCGCCTATTACGCCTCGGCTCCAATAAACAGGCCATTAATCCATTACCCGACCATGTTACAGCGAGGATGCCATTTATACGTCGCTTACTCCGTCGCTTTCAAAGAGTGGGAGAAAAAGGAAAACTCAGAAGCTGGAATACGCGTCGCGCGGTTGGATTTGAACTTCTCGAGGCGACGGTGTCAACATTCTCGATGCGTCAAGGAACGCGCCAAGAAAGATCAGGAAATCGAAAGGTCATCATCATCTATTATTATGGCGTCGTCCTCCTCCTTATCCTCCTCGTCCTCCTCGTCCTTTGCACCAGGAGAATAACGAGAGTGAGTTTTAGCAGCAGTAGTAATAGTAGTAGTAAAAGTAGTAAAGTAAAATTCCTCATTTTCTCTCTCTAAGTTGACTCGACATTTCTCTCTTTTGCGCGCATATCTTTTCTCTCTCGAACACAAACGAACGTTTTGTTTCTTTACGAAAAACCACATAAAAATGATGGAGAGCAACGCGACCGACGACGGCGCCGCCGCGTTCTGGTTTCAAAGGCGACAATCTCAGAGTAATAAGACGCTTAAGAAAAGAGACGAAGGAAAAACAAGCGTTACGAAGACTAAAATTAGACCACAACGACGGAGAAAAACGGACGACGATATCGCGACTTCGAACGTCGATAATGTCGAGAAAAGGAGTAATAATAGTAGTAAAAGGAGTAGTAATAAAGGAGGGAAAAAAACAGGAGCATTCGCGAAACAAACGACGACGAAAGACGGGATCGAAGTCTGGACCCGGGAAAATCAAAACACCAGTACTAAAGACAGTTGTGACAACCCAATCAAAGAAATCAGAGCGACGGTGACGTACGAGGACGTCTCTCCGATAAATTTTTGGAGAGCGGTGGCGGATTTGGACGAGTACGCGCAGTTCGTACCGTACGTGGGGAAACATAAGGTTTTGAAAACGCGAGGGAAACTCGCGGATGGTTCGGCGACGTTTTACGTGTACGGCGTGGTGACCGCTCCGGTGGTGAAGAATCGCGACTATACCATTCGCATCGAGACGAAGAATAATCGCAAGAAAGGGTTCGAGAGCAGGTGGACGTTGGATACGGAAAATGTGGGACCGAAACCGAAGAAAGGCGTGGTGAGATTGTTGGCGAACGATGGAGGGTGGACGATTCAACCGTCTAAGAAAAATCGAGAGGGTTCGTTGACCGCGAACGGCGTTTCGGTGACGTACGAAATTTTAACCGATCCGGGGAGTAACATCCCCGGGTGGTTGATAGATAAGGTGAATCGAGCGAGCGTGCCGGACGTGTTGAGGGCGATGCGGAAAAGAGCGCTGAGCGGCGAAAGCAGCCAAATTTTACCGGATAGAGAGGAGAAGAGAAAGTTAGTGATGGGCGGAAGATTTCACTTGCCGCACTTTGGATTTTTAGACGTCGGCCAATTGAGAGACCACAAACGGTTGGACTCTTTCGCGGACGTGGTGTACAAAACGTCGAAAAAAGTGAACGCGTTGTTCAGCGAGATGAGCGCGCGCCAAATTTTGCAGCAAAGGTAAAGCGTGGTTGAGCGTGGTTGAGCGAGTGTATAACAATTAATCATACAGCGCACATTGCAGGAGTTGTGTATTTAAATGCCCCGTCGTTTAATAAGAAAAGATCACGTCTCCCACCACGGCTTCTCTCGACGCATCACGAACACGTTCTTGGAAATCTCTTCCTTCGTTCTGCCCGCTCGCACGATCCTCCACTCGTCGTCTTGAAACGTCGTCAACCACTCTCTCGTGGTCCCTTTCGGAAACGCCTTTACGAAAACCGGCTCTTTCTTCTCGAAAAGTTCCACCTGAATAGATCTAAAACTCACCGTCCATCGAGTTTCATTCGTATTCTCCAAAATCTCGTACGTCGCTTTCAATCTCAGCGTCAGCCAATTCCCGAGCGCTAACACGTTCTCGTACGTCTTCTCCTCCTTATCGATGGATTGAAACGCCGTCCCGCAAATCGGCCCGAACAATTGTCCATTCGACGGCGGCGGCGCCGTGGAATAGATCACTCGCCAATACCCGTTCGCCACATTTTCCATTGTGCTACTCATCAATGATGATTGATAATACTTCTCGACGTTTTTCACGCGCTCGTCCACCTCCTCTTTCTCTCTCTCTGAAATATCGATTCCTTTGTTCATTTGGACGCACAGAACTTCGAGTTCATCTTTCGCGTTCTCTAACGGAGACGATCGGTTGTTGTTCGTTTTCAGGTACGAGGAATTCGAGGAGGAATTCGAGGCGTGTTTTTTTTGCCTCCGTCCTCTCTCGCTCTCGCTTTTAAGAGAAGTCTTCGTCGAAATCCGCATCGTCTTGAACGGCGAAAGCGCAGTCGTTTTCTCCATCTCTCTTCCGCGTTTACGTCTCTCTCTTAAGATTCGATTAAATCAAAGCAATCATCTGCACGTGCACACCAACCACATTCTCGTGTACCACGGCAATAACTCGCGCGCTTTTTTTTCCGCGTCCGCTTTGGCCTCTTTCGCCGCGTCCATGTGTACGTCGTGTTTATGTTTATTTGTTGTTCTGGTGGTGGTGTTCTTGTGAGGAAAGAGCCACGCGCGGGTTCGTTCGGTCGACGGCGTCCGCCCGCCGGTGATGATATACTGTTGATGAGAGCGTCGTTTTTATGTGATGCTGATGATACAAAGATATTGAATTACACGCGACGGAGACTAAAAGCTTTTATTATTATTTTATAAACGTTGTTGTTGTTGTTGTTGTTGTTGTTGTT
>Ga0115554_1002755_pt1 | contig 12008 bp, 16 predicted proteins | sample COGITO_mtgs_1104_3_FD_87283 | JGI IMG/M metagenome (GOLD analysis project Ga0115554, IMG submission 87283) | Pelagic marine microbial communities from North Sea - COGITO_mtgs_110404 | ecosystem: Environmental > Aquatic > Marine > Epipelagic | place: Germany:Helgoland, sampling site Kabeltonne... | reverse complement strand
GTGTTGTGTTGTGTTGTGGTGTTAGTGGTGGTGAAGTGAGGTGCGAGCCACGTAAAACGCTGGTCAGAATTACGTAACGTAACGAGGGCACTCGGCACTCGTTAAACTTCCGCTCACAGAATAATATTATACTCACCTTGTAGCTGAACGAGTAAGGACCAGTCCACTGCGACTGCACGCTCGCTACATTGTCAATACTCCGACGTCGCAGCAGGATCCCTTTGACGCCCTCTAAAATATCCTCATCAACGCTCTGGCCGAGCAAGAAGCGCTGGTTCAGTCGTACCAACGTGGCGCCCATCCCAGCAAGGAGAAGTGATACACCGAGACCAGCAGCTCCGTCGTAAATGGGAGACAAAAGCACGTGCGAGAGAGAAATTCCCACACTCGCTATTATCACCCCAGCGCAGGCAGCGCCATCTTCTAATACAACCGCCATTGTCGTTGGGTCCTTGATATTCATTATGTGTTGAAACGGAGACGTTCCAGGTGGTTTGTCCCTCATAATTGTACCCAAAGCTCGCGAAAAAACCACACCATCGACCAAAAATGAAACACCAAGCACACCCCATACTTCCATAGGCACAACTTCAACTAAGCCCTCTCCCTTGATGAGGGAACCGACACTATGGCTCATCGACACGCCAGCACCCAGCCAGAATGTGCCCAGAGCAGAAACTAACGACCAAAAATAAACAGATTTCCCGTAACCGTAGGCGTGCTTCTTATCCCCCAATTTCCCCACATCCCGCAGTCCTATCAGAAGCAGTGCCTGGTTCCCACTGTCCACCAAACTGTGGATGGCCTCACTCCACATAGCAAGAGATCCAGAGCTACCATAGGCGGCAAATTTCAGCGCGGTGATCAGTAAGTTACCAGATAGAGCCAACTTTACAGTCTTCTGAGATTCTGAAGCAAGGGAGGTGGACAGACGGGAAGTGGCCAGGGCCGACAAAGAGTCTGAGATGTCAGGGGAAGGGAGGAGAGACGATTTAGTAGGCTTACCCGTCATATCGAACCCTTCTCCTTTATATGTATCGGCAGCAGGGGGTTCTTTCATGGAATCATCGGGGGGCAACGTGCCAAAGTGAGCAGCGATGATGTACTTGTGTTGTTGGAAACATCTTATCCGATCATTCCATGTTGTTGTTTTCTGGGTTGTTGTGTTGTATATTTCATTGCCAAAGTTCCGCTTAAATCGCTGTGACTGAGATAGAGTTCTGTACAGCCGACGAGATACTGTGGGCGAGGGGAGCCGGAGTCGACTTCGTAGCAGCAGGATGCTCATGAGGATATTGGAGAGGCAGATTATTTTTGACGGCACTCGTTGGCTACAATACGAGAGTTATGCGACTAAAATTCACCCATAACGAACGGAGAGAAATCAGTTGAATCGGAGCGATAAGAAAGTGGAATCAAAGATTTGAAAAAGTAGCTATTCGGAGCATTCATAGACTCTTTTCTCCTATTTTTTGTGAATTTTTGTTTGTTGTTGCTTTCACGCTGTTAATTTCTTTGTAACCTATTGTCGACAGTCCCGATAAGAATACGCCACTTCTTGAAGAAAAAAAACTCACAGATTTTGACCGCCTGTGTAGATCTCTGCCGACCTGATTTACGTCCCAGCACTCATCGTCTTATCTCCTCCTTCCATAGTATTCAAGCGATGGATTTCAAGGGCCAACAGCTGAGCGAGCAAATATTTTACTACGTTGTTATATTCTTTGGCGTGATCGGCTGGATCCATGGATATATTGAGGGATCTTTTTACTGGACTGTGCTCTGGTGGGCCGGGGGGGTTGTCTTGAGGTGAGTTGGAGTTGCTTGACGCGCTTTATTTTTGTGCGCCGCACTTCAACCTTGCAGTGACTCTCTCTTGCTCGAAACTCTCTCTTTCACAAACTCACCATGGCTAACCCTCTCAAAGCATAATTCTGAGCGTCCCTGATTGGCCCTTGTTCAACCGCCACCCTGTTGAATGGCTTCCGTCTATCCCCGAGCGAGAGGAGCAGAAAATTCGCAAAAGTAAGATGGACGAAAATAAGAAGGAAAAGAAAAAGTGAAGGTTTCGCGTTTTGCCAACAAGTTTTTTTGTGGTGTTTCTACATTCCATTATTCCTTCAAACTTCCTTCCCCGCTCATGGCACCCCAATTCTATTCGTCACCGCCGCTTTGAATTCCCTCGTTTTATTCCTCAGATCTCTCTCAATGCCCTGAATTGTCCGTTTTAGATCCCCCTTGTAATTGCCCCGATATTTTGCCATCCGCTTGGTTTTCTCAAGTGCCTTGAGGTGATGTTCGGCAGAGAGCTCCTGCGCCTCTGCTATCTTCTGGGTTTGGGCCTCAAAATCGAGCACGAACTGTCTAGAAAGCTCCCAAGGTTTTGCGAGTTCGCTTTGCACGATATCTTCGGTCCACTGCAACACAGACGGACGCACGAGGGTGTGTTGTGTTGTGTTGCGTGTGAGCAAGTTGAGAAGTTACCATGACCACAGACTGCTTTTCGCGGTCGAGCTGTTCTTGTTTCGCAAACATTGTGCGCTATCACGATAATATAAATTAAGACAACACAATTCCGCGAGCATACTCACCCTTGCTCGCTCTTCCACCTTATCCAAACTAGCTTGGATTTCCCTGAGAGTGTTACTCTCATCTGCCTGCTTCGCGTCGAGGGCGAACTTCCTTATCTTTCCTTCCACCTAAGAAGATCATAGGGGGTACACGTGTTAGGGCTTACACTGCAGACTAAATATATATCGTCCAACTCTGTTGTTGTTACCTGATTTTTTCTCCACTGCAAGTACTGAAGTTGCTTTTGGATCTCAACGCAGCGTTCTTCGCCCTCATTGGCAAACAGTATGGAGTCTTTATCCATTAAACCGGTAATTTATCTGTCTTAAAAATGTTTTGCTCTCGCATTCTCAGAATCGAATTTATTTCGAGATTCTGATCTCCTCAGTAAATAACTCTCAGAAACAATATAAGAAGAAAAAGCAAGGAAAAGTCCCGTAGCTCCCCAAGATATTCAAGACACTGCGCTCCTCTAAAGAATAAAAGAAAACAAATCAAACCATTTTAAAGCGCTATTCTAAACGTCAGCAAACTCTCACTACTATTTCCCCAACCTTTAACTCCACCTCATTAAATTCGAGTCTAGATTTGGATTCCTGAATTCACCTCCCTTCTGGGATGATGTTTTTTTCTTTCCTTTTTTGTCCTGCTGGTTTTTCATTCTTGCTTCAGCGGCGGCAAGCTGCGCCGAGCGCTGACTTTCTGTCTGTGCATTCCGCTCTGTGGTACCGTAACCCTCATCCATTCGCCCCCCACCTCCTCCCGCCCCCGGACGATCCGTCTTTCCCGCCCCCAGCACGTTACCCTGCCCGCTGAATGGCTGAGTCGAATTGTTTGTCCTCATCGCTCTGTGTGAATTGTCTCTCTCATCGTCACCACAGCAAATGTTCCCCATTCCGCCTGCAGAGGGCCAGGACAGCAGAAGGTAGTAAAGTTGGTTAGAAGCGGAGGGTCCAACAGCTCAATGCGTCGGCCACACAATTGGTTGAGCCACTGGCAAACACAGTGTTTTGGAAAGATTCGAACTGATTCCTGTACTCCCAGATGGAAATTCCTTAATCTTAAAATGTCGAAACGAATATTTGATGACTTTTGAATCCGCCCCAGGCTAATTTATTTATGTTCACTAAATGATGTGTGAAAAAAAATGGAGACACCCCTCTCTTTGAATTTTTTTAGAATTTCCTCTCTCGCCTCGCCCCGAATAGACAAAAACGGCTGCAATAGCGGCAGCACATCCTTCAAATCCGAATAAGCGTTATCACGATATTTTGGAATTCGCGTTCCATATCTGCGGCAAAGACTTCGGCAACAAAGTCAACGAATGCATCAAGGAGGAGGGCTCATAGCCCTACGATGCCTTGGAACGACTTGTCGTGCTGTTTCAAGACCTGGTGGCTTGTCACCGTCTTCATTCAAGCTCTTGTGTGAGTCTTTCTCTCCTTATGCGAAATGGTTCGCTTTTGGGATTGATAAGATTGAAGAGAACCGCCTGAGTATAAAGGTTCCTTTCAAGGATGAATTCGTAGGGAATCGATCGATTCCTGCAATGCATGGGGGCGTTGTCGCGTCTCTAATTGACCATGTCGGGGGTTTTTGCGCTTGGTCAACTTTAGACAACCCGATGGACCGACCAGTGACTACGAGCATGAACATTGACTACCACACTTTTGCCCCTAGCGTAGATATCGTTGGTGAAGCTCAAATTGTTCACAAAAGCCGAAATCTGATCACCACAGAAGTCAAAGTTTTCACAGATGATGGTGGCTCGCGAGAGCTACTTGCCAGCGGGACGGCAAAATTTTATCATCATCGACCGGGCGATGGTGGTCCCAATATTGAGAAGCAGAAAGTACTGTTCAAAGCTGCAATGGAGGAAATAAGAATTCGCGAAAGTAAAAATTAAATTAAATGACATTAAATGAAGATGATTTGAATAGTGCAGATATTATGCCCAAAAAAATGCTGCTCCTTTGCTCGATTGACTTTTCACCTTCATCCGACATCTTCATCCGAACAATACGCGACAGACCCGGGCACACGACAGGGAACAAGTAAACCATTACAGACACTCGGCACAGCGCTCAAGATTAGACCTCCTCGGCATAGGCGTGCTCCTTAGTAATAGCCCAGAAACTAGAATCGGAAACGCGACGGCCTGACTCGCGCAGCACGCTGCTGCGACGGGTGGATCGGCGAATGACGCGTGGGCGCACCAACAGAGACAGGCGCTCGCTGTCAACAGTTTTTGCGAACTTTGAAAGGATGACATCGATACTTGAATCATTCAATTCAGCTCGCGACTTCGGTTCAAAGGCCAGATTAAGCAGTTTCAGGCATAGACAGCCAAACGAATCGCGGACTTGGTCAGCGGCCTTGACCGAATCCTGCTCAGAAAGTGTGTCAAGATGAAAATTCATTGAGTGCATGAACATCCCAAAACATCCCGCCCAGCCAATAGCCTCGATCAGAGTACGCTTGAGGCGATCAGAGACATCGTAGTCAACTGATGACATGCACATATTTTTCTTTGTTGGCAAATAATACAGTAGCAGATTTGGCATTCGTTTTGTAAGTCGTAATCTTTTCAAGCGACAGACAATTCAGCACGTTCTCACCTCTACCTGCTCGGCGTAGCTGCTCCACGATACTCGAATCCATTTCATAATGTGGTCACTGTCGTTCGTCTGCTGGAGACGGTAGTGGTTAAGAGCATTGGCGAGCGGGAAAGACCACAACTGTCCGATATCGCGACCAAACGGTCCCATGTGAGACATTTCCCAATCGACAATCTTCACGCCTCCTTCGGGACCAAAGTTCTGAAGCATGGCGACTTCAGGCTTCGCCTCACACAAAATGTTAAAGACGTGGCTGTCGTTGTGACAAATGCAATCCCGCTGGCCGTACATATCCTCAGCAGAGCGGACGAGCTTGGCGCCTTCATAATCTCCGCTCAATAGCATCTTCTTGAAGTGCGTCTTGATGGATCTGTCTTGCATTGTGGACTCGATAAACTTGATAACGTTGTCAAAGACTCCCTTGAATGAGATGGTGCTATGAAGGTTGAAATCAGGAGCTGGCGCTGTTGCATTACAGTTGAGGTCCGCAAACGCGATACCAATCGCCCGAGCAGTCCGATCATCGACCAAACCCTCGATGAACTGGTTGGCAATTTGCTCATCGTAGGATGCACAGTACTCTGTTATTAAGAGTTTCATGTCACCTCCTTTAGCCTCCTCCATGGACGCACTAAAAACTGCGATGGGCTTGGCGACCTTGGATTTGCTGCTGTCAACGTCAGCAAACATCTTCATGGCGGTAAACTCATTGTCCACACGCTCAGTAGTGTAATGCTAATATACCCAATATTCAATTTTTCAGAGCAGACCAGTCGCAAGCAGAGCAGCAGAGTAGCAGACCAGAGCAGAAGGGTACGAGCGTTAGAACGGGACACAGACGCTGGCAAAAAAATCTTGCTTTCTCTGACTCCAAGTGCTACTTACCTCCTTCGTGGGACTCCATAAAGCGTAGCTAAACGCGAGCTTCCCATAGATTACATCATCGCCAGGCTGGTACTTTTCACCACATCCAATGAAAATGCGATAGCTGTAGTTTGTCAGCCCACCCGACAAAATATCAACGCGCAGGTTACTCGTGTCACCATCTGTCTTGAACGAGGGGAATGCGTCCACGATAATTGGGTGGCCACCAGAGAGGATAGCATCCGTCAAAAGATTCACAACAAGAGAGGATTTCTCCTTTTTATCTTCCTCCTTAGAAGCAGCAAATTCGGCCAAGTTGAAGGCGGCCGGTGAGTCGACACTATCTTCGGTAGCCATTGAGAAAAAAAAATAGGATTAGAATACCCAGTCAATTAAAAAAAAGATGGCAATCATTTTTTCCGGTGATGGTGGTACTACTGAAAGTAGTGCAAAGGGGCAAAAGGGAGTGATACAAAACACAGCAAACGAAAACCTCTCTCTCTTTCTTAAAATAACCTTACCCCTATCCAACCTTGGTTTGCCTCCCCTATTCATTCTGTTCGTTCCCTTCCGTTCTTCCGTTGTCCCGTTGTCCCTTCCATTCCGTTCTGTTCTGTTCCTTACGATGCCGTTGTCCCGTTCTTTTTTTGTTTTGGTAAGTAATTCTTGCCAACTGTCACTCTGTCACTCCCCTGCCAAAGCTAGTATTATTAGTATTATCCCGAACAACAATAATGACACACGTCATATCCCCCCCCCCAAAAAAAACCTCCTCCGTTGCTCAGAGAAAATCTGAGTTCCTACGCATGGCGCTGGCAGCATCCCAGGTGGATGATCGCTGAAGCCTGTTGCTAGCAGCCACGTGACTCTTGTTGAAGAGAATCTGTTGTTGTTGCATTGCTCCTTGGAGCTGTGCGACGCGGTTTTTCTCAATCTGGAGTTGTCTCTCGCTCTCTGACATGAGCTGGCGTTTCTGCAAGAGAATTTCCGCAGCAGGCCGGTCGTTAGGGTCGCGTGACATCATGGAGGCGATAATATTCTGAAATTCGATGGGCGTTTCTTGCATGAGCATGAGCTGCCCCTGCCGAAGCTGTTGCCACTCCACCCCATCGCAGGGCAGTGGGCGTCCAAGGCAGACCTCGTAAAGTGTGGCTCCGAGAGAAAAGATGTCAGATTTGGTCAAATTTGAGTGGTCGTCATTGAGGAGCTCCAAGGACATGTAGCGCGAATCACCCTCTTCCACGTCATTCCTCGCCTGTGACCGTGCCATGCTCACCAAACCGAAGTCGCCGAGTTTGAATTGCCCTGATTTGATGAATATGTTGTCTGGTTTGATATCCAAGTGAACAAGGTTTGACTTGTGGAGCAGTTCTAGTGCTAAAAGCATCTCACGGAGCAAATTGTACCTTCTGTTGAGGTCTTTCATCTGTAGGGAGGGAGGGAGATTGAGTAGAGAGAGAGAGAGAGAGAGAGATTGAGTGTTAGTTCGGTTCGGTTCGGTTCGGTTCGGTTCGGTTGCAATCACTCGTTTGAAAAAAAACTCACAAACCCGTGTCGGGTGTAATCACACTCTCCTTCCTCAATCACCAAATCACTCACTCACCTGCTCTGGGAAACTCGTTATTATTTTCTGCAGGCTAGTATCGCAGAGCTCCGTCTGGATGTAAAGTCGGTCGTCCTCCATCCAGGCATTGTGGTAGCGCACAATGTGGAAGGCGTGGGACTGGCTAACATCTGACAAGGCAGCTAGTGCATAAACCTCCTTAAGCATGCGCTCGCGGTCGCTGGCCCCCTTCCACTTCCTCTTGGCAGCCTTGATGGCGTACATGCATCCATCAAGTCTGGACTGGCATTTGAGCACACTTCCGAAAGATCCGGAACCTATGGTATCGACAATTACAAAGTCTTGGTTGAAACGACCGAAACGGGCCTGACTAGGAGAGGTGTCGGTGCCCTTTCCAGCAACGGGCGTCCCCGGCGCGGCAACAATGCCATTCCTCGGCGTCTCGCAGCTGCTCCCGTAATTATTCTCAAAGTGCGAGGTCGCCTTAATCTTTAAAAAGCTCTTTGCGGGGGTCGCCGGAGGAAATTTGGTGACATCGTCGGGAGACACATCCTCCGGCTGTGAGAAGTTCATGTTTTGGGTCGAGTTCTGGAAGTTAAAATTGCTAATGGTGTTGAGATCTGAGTCGTCGAACGAGTCGTCCGCCGCCGCGTTACTGGTGCCGTTGATATAGTCGTTGATATTGTTGCCGCTGTCATCCATAACGTCAGTTGCTTGGCTCATAAAGTTGTCGCTATTATTATTCGTGTGGACAGAGTTGAGTTGGTGGAGTGTGAGTCGAAAGTATATACGTGATGATGTGTCACACAGCGCCGATGAAAAATGTGCGCATCTATCTGCACCTCGAGAAATTGCACCTCGCACTGCCACTGAACTCACCAGTTGCTGCTGCCTTGAGAAAGAGAATGTTTCTGCCCCGAAAAGTCGTTGCCTCTGCAATTGAGATGATTGCCTTGGTTGGGAGGAGTTCCTACTGTCACTGGAGCATCCAGGCCCAAGGATGAGCCAGAGTCGATGCTGTCACCCCGAAAGAGGCGCGTCGCACCAGACACCGATTGGCTGTTGTACGCACTTGGAGGATTCAAGGGGTCCTGCGGGTGAAACGAGGGGGAGGGAGGATGTAAGTCGACGACGAAAAACGAAAGATATTCGGCAACAGAAAGTTTCAATACACATTTTTACTCCCAACGGCAGGGCAGCTTCAGGCGGCAAGAAGATTTCTTTTTATAATTTTTTCTGTTCTTACCTCCCCATAGTTTATCGAATCGTTGCTGAGGTCGTTCTCGTTCTGGTATGCGTTGAAAGGGTTTTGCTTGCTTCGCGCCGCCTTGCGATTTGACATGGGAACAGGGGAAGAGGAGGAGCGGTGAACCCGGCCTTGGTAACTGTTGTTGAAGAAGTTGCTGCTGTTGTGGTTTTTGTGGCTGTTGCCCTGGGTGCTGTGGTAGTTAAGATTAACGTTAACTGCGCCGGTTATTGTCCCACTACGGACCATGTTGGGCATCCCCTCGCTGTTCATCGCGTTATGGTCGTTATTGTGCTCACGGCCAACATTGAATATTCCCTGAGCTGATTCACGGTAGGGAGCAGCGGTCTGTTCAGTTTCATCATACTTGAAGTCGCTGTCCATTCGCTGGCGCTTTTTCTCGGTTTTGCGGGTAGGGGGGGAGTACGATGAGGTCGACATGAAGTTGTCCATGTCACACTGGGCAGAAAGGGGGGGTTGAAGGAGAAAAGCGGGGAGGTTTCAAATTTTTGGGAGCCACCACACTGAATATTTTAAATTGGCACTCGAGGTCAGAAGTAGCGTCAAGAGGCTTGGAAGAATATTTATTCACAGATTATTGTCCCTATTGGTGGAGATTGGTTCGAATAAAAAAAAAGGCGGAGAATATTTACCTCGAGAGAGCAATATTTATATAAATAAATAAATGCACTTGTTTCCCCCTCACACGTTACCCCTCACTCGTTTGTTTGTCGCAAAAGCGCGCCCGCAACAATAATAATAATTTTATGGCCTCAAATTATGCCTCAAAAATGCTCATCGCGTCGAATATCTACATCACAACGTCATCACAATCATACCTCCGCCGACTTATTGGCAAGCTCAGTGAGAAGACTCAAAGTGTACGCCGCCTCCCTGTCTTTTGCGACACAACTTACAACCGTTCTTCTATCCACTTGATATCTTCGTCTCCGGCCGAGCTGGCAGAGATCATTTCAACTGCTGTGAATTCAATTTATGACGATCCTCCTCCCGAGTCAACAGCAACAACTACAACAACCACACCATTAGCGGATGATGGTAAAGAAAAGGCGAGCACTCCACATCCTACACTCGGCATAATTGACCACGTGGCTATTCTCCCAGTTCCGCCCCTCGAAGCCCGGCCGCTGGCCCTGGACGTTTTCAATCACCTTGCCATTGATCCGGCGATAAAAATTGAGCGGTATGGGCATGCTGTCTCTCCTTTTAAATCGCTTGCCGACGTACGACGCGAGCATGGTTACTTTGTGGCTACTGAGCCCACCACACCTAAGCCAATTCTATTTGGAATACCCTCAGACTATGTCTCAAACTACAACATTCGAATACGTTTCCAAGAGTCCCAGGAAGAAGATTTCCCTGATGACCGGGATGGCAAGCAATTGAGCGCGTGCAGACGGCTGTCGAAATTGATTCGGTCAAGAGACAATAAAGGGGCCACCACGGGTGTTGAAGTCTTAACCCTGCCTTACGGAGAGGGGGCGTTCGAGCTGGCAACGAACTTGCACGAGGGGACTGACAGCGAGCGAGTTCTCAGCATGGTCAAGGCAAACCTCCCCTCGGGCGCCTATGTCAGCTGTGCATACCACATTGGACTGGAAACGCAAGCGAAACTCCGGGAATATTTTGACAACGGCAGTGTCAGCGAGAATGGCAACCTCTTTCGATTCCCACCTTAACTTTAACCCCCCTTAAAAACAAAAACAAAAACAACGACGTAGAGACAGTATTTTCGTGTAGCAAATAATAATTTCACATTTCAATTACACAATTACACAATTAGACAAACGACACCCACCGCCACACACAGAAATGAAAAAAAACTTGTTCACTTGTTGGACAAGTACTCCTGAAGCATCTTGGTCGTCGAGGGGTTGAAACCACTGACAGTTGCGCCGTCCTTCCGGCTTGCACTAAGCTGGGCACGGCACTGTTTAGCCAGCGCCTTCCCGAGCTCCACCCCCCACTGGTCGAACGAATTCACCCCCCAGATGAATCCCTGAACGGCTGTTCGGTGCTCATACATGGCGAGGATCTGCCCGACGGCAAACGCGTCCAAGCGCGTTAAAAGCATGCTCGTGGAAGGGCGGTTCCCGCTGAAGACCTTGTGAGGGCGGAGGGCCTCTGGGATGCCTTCTGCCTCACAGTCGGCCAGCGTTTTGCCGCAAGCCAAAGCGTCGGGCTGGGCGAAGAAGTTGCTCATGAGCTCATCGTGGTTGCTGACCGCGTCGCCCTTTAATTCCACGGGCTGTTGCGACTCGCAGAACCCGATAAAGTCAGCGGGTACCACTCGGCCCTGGTGCATGAGCTGGTAGAAGGAGTGCTGGCCGTTTGTTCCCGCCTCCCCGAAGTTGATCTCGCCGCACTCAAACTCCGTGGCGCTGCCGTCCATGCAGACGCTCTTTCCGTTGCTCTCCATGTCCACCTGCTGGATGTGGGCGGGGAGGCGGCGGAGGGCCTGCGAGTAAGGCAGTAGGGCGCGAGTCGAATACTTCATGAACGTTGAGTTCCACACTCCCAACAGGCCCAAGATTACCGGGATGTTGTCGCGAATGCTGCGAGTTTGAATGAATGAATGAAATCAAAGTGAGTAAAAAAATTGCAAAGGGATCATCGAAGCGATCACAGAAGCGATCATCGAAGCGATCACCGAAGCGATCACCGAAGCGATCACCATCGTTCGTACCTTGAAGTGAAGAACATCTCATCGATATTGTGGGCACCAGCAAGAAATTGCTCCATGACCTTGAACGAGTAGTTGAGTGAGAGGGGAAGCATGCCTACAGCGCTTGACACACTGTAGCGCCCGCCGACCCAATCCCAGAAGCCGAATATGTTCTCCTTATCGATCCCAAACGCAGTGGCCTTGTCAATGGAGGTGGAGACGGCAGCAAACTGTTTCATTTGAGTTAAGAGGAGCAGCGTTAGGGGTTAGTGATACGAAATAATAGAGAAGAAAGAAGAAAGAAAAATCGGAGGGCGAGCTTTGCTCTGCGGAGAAGACGGAATTGCGCTGCTCTTGCGCAGGTGTTGCGCAGGGCATCTGAATCGCGCAATCGCAATCGCAATCGCAATCGCAATCGCAATCGCAATCGCAATCGCAATCGCAATCGCAATCGCAATC
>Ga0115554_1002742_pt1 | contig 12043 bp, 8 predicted proteins | sample COGITO_mtgs_1104_3_FD_87283 | JGI IMG/M metagenome (GOLD analysis project Ga0115554, IMG submission 87283) | Pelagic marine microbial communities from North Sea - COGITO_mtgs_110404 | ecosystem: Environmental > Aquatic > Marine > Epipelagic | place: Germany:Helgoland, sampling site Kabeltonne... | reverse complement strand
GCGTTTTTTGTGATGAAACAAAGTCGTCGTTTCAATGCTCTCGGCCGCCGCGTTTTGTGAAGTTGCGTTTCCATTCGCGAGGCCTCGAGAAGAGTTTATCCAAAAGCGTTAGACTTTTTTAGGGTTTCATGTTACCCTAAATTTGCGTTGACGAGTTTTTGCTCGAATGTCTTCCTTTCCTCACTTCTGTCACTTCACCGCGAATAGACACTCTCACAGAAAGAGTAATTCCGAGTCGCAGTCGTTCAAAGAGGTACGATTATACTCGCGATTATATACTTGTGAACGCGTATTTATTCTTTATCGGGATATCTCGCGTTCGCGCGCATACTTTTGCGTCCGATTTCCGAAATCATCATCCTCTTTTTTAGCGCAACGCGCTTCGTTCTCGTCCTTTTATTAGGGCCTGAAGATTACGAATTTGTGTGCGTTTGCTGACGTTTTTCTTCTCTCTTCTTCTTCTCCCCTTCGTCAAACTACCATCACTTAATCGAGAACAGATTTATTAAACAATGTCAGCAGCAGTTGAAGGAAAACCAGCGGCGGCGAAAGCCGGCGATGCCGAAGCGCAACGCATCCACCGCATCCGCATCACCCTGTCCTCCAGAAACGTGAAAAACTTGGAAAAAGTGTGCTCGGATTTGATTCGAGGCGCCAAGGAGAAGCGATTAAAGGTCAAAGGCCCGGTTCGCATGCCGACGAAGAAGTTGCAAGTGACGGTTCGCAAAGCCCCGTGCGGGGAAGGTACGAACACGTGGGATAAGTTCACCATGAGAATCCACAAGCGGTTGATCGATTTGCACTCGCCGGCGGATTTGGTGAAGCAAATCACGAGCATCTCCATCGAACCGGGAGTCGAGGTTGAGGTGACCATCGTGGACAACTAAGCGTTGCCGAAAACGTGTTTCATAGCTGCTCAAATACATATAGAAGAGGAATTCGTTCGTCGTTAGTTTCTTATTTAGAGAGAGCGTCTTTTGTCAGTGCGAGAAAATAACCACACAAATTTTGTTTTGGTTCACTTACAACAAAGCACCAGCAACACACACACACACACACACACACACACACAGACAGACAGAGAGAGAAAACGAGAGAGAGAAAACGTGAGAGCACGGGGCGCATCATCGCAGTCATCTCCTGATGTCATTCTCGTTTTGCGTGAGCTGTCGTTTTCCTTTCGCTCAGTCTCGAACACCCAACCCACAAACGACTTTTCGTTCCCACCGAGACGTAAAAGTCCGCTCGAATACTAATCATCGACTGCTGGAACGAGACGTCTTGTGGTCAGGAGGAGGTTCTGGCGCGATAAAAGCCATCGACGAGAGCATCATGTTAAGATTCCAGAGCGATTGGAGCGCAACAGACGACTCTAGCGCGGTTTCTTTTTTAAGCAACAGATGGAGAGTTGCTTTAGAGATATTTAGGTACGAACGCGCGAGAGTAGGATTAGACGAGGACCGATGGTTTCTAGGATGGCACGAAAAGAAAAGCTACGTGGGCAAAACGTATTTAAACGAAGAAGACGAGATGGGTCCAGCGAGAGGTGAGATTTACGTATCTAAATACGCGCTATTAGACGACGATTTTTCAACCTTCATCGGCGTTTTAAGGCACGAGTTGGCGCACGCCATGTGCGGGCCGTTAGAAGATCACGGCTGGAAGTGGCAGAAAGCGTGCAAAGCGATCGAGTGCGACGAAGAGTGGGTGTGCGAGGCGAATAGAAAGTTTTACGTTCGACCGAAAACGAGTTTGATGTGGACGAAAAGAGACGGACAATTGTTTCTGGAAGGCGGGAAGGACGCGATGTTTCGGGCGTTGCCGAGAGGATGCTGGGAACGCACGATTTACGATAGCGAGTCGAATAGGACGGTGTACGAGAACGCTGACGGCTTGAAGATTGACCCATTCGCGTTGAAAGAGACGTACGAGATTCTGTAGTTTTTGAATAGTGTATTTAGTAGTAGTTTAGTTTAGTTCTTTCGCGCGAGGCGATGTTATCTGATAATAATAAATAATTTGTACTACCCGGATATCATCAATCGTGTTTGTTACTAATGACAGCCACATACCTCGTTTTCGTCGACGCGCCAAAGAAACCGAAGGATAATATTGCCAGCAAATACGAAAGAGCAGTCGTAAACACGTTCCCACTTTCCTTCCTCTTCACCGATACCGTCCCATCTTTGGACATTTTTTCCAAGTGCTGTTTTGTGATTTTCAAACAGCTCATCAACAACACGACGATGCCGACAATATCTCCGTACACTCTCCGCGTGAGTTCCCAAAGCGTCGCACCTCTCTGACCAAACTTTGTCAACTCTCTCAAAAACTGTTTCTCTCTCGATATTCGGTGTTTCAAGTACGCCTGGGTTAACCGCTCGCCGTCAGAAATCACGTCGCCGTGCGAAGGATAACATCTCGCTCGTTGTATTGTCGTCGTCGTCGTCGTATCCTCCCTTTCGCCGTTACTACCACTCTTATTATTACTTTTCATACTGCTCAACTTCTCGTTTGACCTCGTGAACGCTTCTAACAACCTCCCCAAACTCATCGAATACGCGCTCAAATCCTCAAACTCTGCCGTGCTCCCATTCATCAAACAATCTCCGGCGAACACGGCGTCGCCGCCGTCCTCCTCGTCCCCTAACAGCCGAAAACACACGTGATCCTCCGCGTGTCCGGGCGTGTGCATCGCTACCAACGTTGCCCCAACGCATTTAAACACGTCCCCATCTCGTATGTCCACATAATGCCTCCGTTTCTCCTTCCCTTGGCCGTCCTCGTTCTCGTCCTCCTCTTCCGTCCTCCTCGCCACCGCCATCTCGCCCTTCTCTTTCCTCACCATCTTAAACGCCTGAAGCCTTGCATCTCCGCACGCCTTCCTCACGACGTCCACCCCAAACGCGTGATCTGGATGCCAATGCGTGAGCAAAATTCCGTGCAACCGTTTCACTTTATGTTCCCGCATCGCCAGGCGCAACGCGTTTCCGTACTGGCACCTTTTCCTCCCATCTCCCGCATCGATCAGCCATCGAATTTCCCCACTGCCGACTAAATACGTGTTCGTGCCTTGCAAGGTCAGCGGCGACGGATTCCCGCCGAGAATTCGAACGACGTTTTTGGAGAGTTTCGATATCCGCGGTAAGGTTGGTACTCCGCGCGGTTGCTTCGAGGACGTGAAGAGCGTGATGAATGCGTTTGCAACGGTTTCGAAGAAGAAATATCTGTTCAGGCCGAGATGAATGAGCGTCGATTTCATCGACGATTTAGACGACGACGACGACGACGCGTCTTCTTCTTCTTTAGCTTCTTCTCGAATAAAACCAGAGGAGTGAGACTGCGGCGCGAGAGGAGATATTTCTTCGTCGCGTGGTGTCATGTTTAGCGCGCGCTCGTATCTTCTTCGCGTCGTTTTAACGCATTTTTAATAACGACGAAAACGCTTCTTTTTTCGTTTTATTTTTTTCTCTCAGATCAGAGGTAAAACAAAACTCTACTCGTAATAAAAATGACCGCGGCTGGAGGAGGTAAATCCGGCTACGACGCCGCGAACGACGCGGCGAAGACGCGAGCGCAGCAAGAGGCGGCGAGAGGAAAAGGCGCGTGGGACTGGTACGTCGTTCCATTTTTATTCTTTGTTGTGAGTTGGATCTGATTATTTTTTAAAAGCGAAAAGTATTGCGAGATATTACCAGAAGACGAAGCGAGAGTGTTCGAGGAGATCGCGACGGCGAACGAGGGAGATTTCGTCTTCGAAGGCATTCCGTGCGTGCAACCGAGGACGGATTATGCACATTTGGCGTTTTTCTTCGACGGGTGTCGATATCGCATCAAAGCGGACGTGACAGAAAAATGCCAAGATATCAAAAAGAGACTCTGGGAGAAAGGATGCGGCAAAGGCGAACCGATGTCAACTGGTCGAAGGAGGACTGTTGAAGATTGGCGAGAGTTGACGCTATTGTACTCGTGCGAGATTATACCCGAAGACACGACGTTATTGGATTTTGGCGTTCCGCCCGGATGTAAATGTTTGATTGCAATCGAAACGGCGATATTAGAATCCGGGAAACCTTCTGCTTCCGATCCATATTGGAACTAGGAAAGAAGTTACGTAACTGTGCTGCTATTGCGGCTAGCTTCCTAATGATAATAATATTACAAAACATGCTATTTTCATTCTACGTTGACTTTGGTTTCGAACACGAGACGTTCACCGCTGCCCCATTTCCAGTACGCGGCGATACCCAACGAGTAAAGAATAATCGCCGGTCCAAACATGGACAGTTCCCATTCTTGCGTTTCTTTAATTAAATATCCAGTCAATGGAACGCCAATGACGCCCGGTAACGCCCCACACGTATTCGTGATACCTAACAAAATCGACGCGTATTTTGGACTCAAATCTTGGTGATTGGAATACAAACCGGCGTAACTAAACGATTGGAACGAAATGCCTATGGTCAATAAAATAACCGTCGCCACTGGATCTTCAAAATACGTCGACAATAACATCGCGAACGCCGGTGCGGCAAACGCGACGGATTGACATCCTTTACGTACTATCGTCAAATCCGTACCTCTTTGGATGAGTCCATCTGCGGTAGGTCCGGCTAACGTTCCAACCGCGATGTTCGCTATGGGCGGCAATAAAGTCAACAAAGACGCGTTCGTTAACGATAAACCAACTTCTTGCGTGAAATACGTTGGTAACCACGCCAAGACGACGTATGTACCCCAGTTACCGACGAAATGAACAAACGCCAAAGCTTTGATTGGGTCTGAGTTCGCGAATTGCCCCCACGGCACGTTCTCAAACGTAATCTCTTCCTTCGGCTTTCCTGGTTCTTGGTCTGCCTCTTGTCTGCTCCCGAACAAGTTCGTCACCGGTGTCTTCCCTTCGTCTATCGCTTTCGTTGTGACCCCACCTGCGGCAAACAAACCTAACGCTAACACGATCCACAAAGCGCCAAAACTACCGAAAATATCAAACATACCCCTCCACCCCGTCTTTTCCATAATAAACGGCGCCACGGACAAACCTAAAATCGACCCGACGTTAAACCCGCTAAAGGTAAACGCCACCGCTCGCGACCGCTCACCAACCGGCATAGCTCTGGCGATGATATCCGTCACCGCCGATGGCACGACGCCTTCACCCAAACCAACTAAAGCTCTCGCGAAAAACAACGCGGGTAAATTATCCCCGGCTAAAGGAATCGCTAACGTCGCCAACGAAATAAACGTCAAACCTAACGGCAGAACTCTCGCCCCGCCAAACTTCGTGTTTAAAAACCCGCCTGGAATTTGCGACAGCGCAAAGCCGTAAAAAAACGACGATTGCAAAATCCCCGACTGCGCGGTGTCCCACGAAAACTCCCGACTCATAGGAATCACCGCCACCGACATGTTAATTTTGTCCATGTTACACACTACAAACGCACACGCGCAACAGACCATCAACTTATACCTCGCCGGCGCGGACTGGTACGTGTCCGATAACTCGTTTACGGATTTCGGAAAGGTGAACGCCCATCCTTCTTGTTGCATGTCATCCGTGGTTACTAAAACAACTTCCGGTTCCGCCGTCGCGTCGTCGCTTCTCGACAACATCGTCTTTTCCGCCGCTGCTCCTCTCGGTTCGAGTTTACTATTATTCTCTTCACTACTGCTCCTCGTCATCTCAATCATCCTCTCTTTCACTTTGTTGCTTTCGTCGTCTTTGTCGTCCTCCTCCTCCTCGTTCTCGCTCGTCTGTTTCTTTCTCTCTCCCAACAATCTCCTTCGCTCTTTCCTATTCATTCGTCTGTTGTTGTTGTTGTTGTTATTATTGTTATTATTATCACCGCTCGAAACCATAAACGAGAAAGATGACGGCACGTCCTCGAAATCCTCCTCGTTTTCGTCTCTCGTCGCCTTCGCTCTCGTCCTCCGCATCGACGATGATTCGACATTAGTCTTGTTAAAACAAGGACGACATAATTCGTTTTTAATGTTTCTTCTTCGTCTCTCATCAGCACCGCACGAAGCAGAAGAAGAGGAAAAGAGGCAAAACGAAAAAGAACGTGAAGAGGAGGCGAAGATCATCTCTCTCTCGTCTTCTTCTTCTTCGTCGTCGTCGTCGTCAGCGCACTTTTATGACGACGACGCTCTTTGGAAAGAAAAGAAAAGGGGAAGAAAATTGTTTAGGGTGTAGGGTTTAGAGGTGGCGGCTTCACTCACTCTCTCACACACACATCTCTTCACACTTTAAACGCGCGCAAAAGGGGCAACACGCGACGACGCAACAAAAATGACCGACCAAGGAGGAGGAGGAGGACAAAACAACATGCAAACAATGACCCCGGAACAGCGCGAACAAGCGTTCGCGATGGCGAACCAAGAGATGGAATACCGAGTGGATTTATTCAACAAATTGGTGCACTCGTGTTACGAGAAGTGCATCGATAAGAGGTTTAAAGACGGCGATTTGAACGTCGGGGAAACCGCGTGCGTGGACAGGTGCAGCTCGAAGTATTGGCAAAGCGTGGGGATTGTCGGGCAATTGCTCGGGGCGAATCAGCAGCAGCAACAGCAGCCGTGAGAATATATATCCGTAGTAGGTAGTCGTCGTAGTAGATTCGTAGTGTTTGACATGCAATAGTAGTTCCACTTTATCCAAAATCTCTCTTCTCTTTTGCTTTGACGATAAAGTTCAACTCTTTTTATTACATACTCAAAGCCGCTTCTTCAGCGGTAATACATAACGTCCGTTCGAATGAGAAACTTACTCTCTCCCGCCAAGACTTCGCGACCGTCGTGGAGCAAGTGCTCGTAATCCTTGTCGATTTCTTTGTTCCCGTGCGGGAAGAGTAGGATATCGCCGGTTTCGCCTTTTACGCTCGCGACGTATTCGACAAGAGGGAAGTTGCCGTCGCCGCAGTTTTTGGTGAGACCAGAGTTGGATTTGCGAGAGTTCGGTTGAGAGTCGAGGAAGAATCCGGTTTCGCCGCCGAGGTGCGCGGTACCGTTTAAGTAGACTATGAGCGAGTACGCGCTGCACATCTCTTTTTCTTTAGCTTTCGCGGTGGTGGACTTGTCGTAGTGCGGGATGGAACACGTCTTTTCGCTGTATCGGTAGCATCGCAAGCGTTCGTCGAGGAGGAGATTATCGTCGTCGACGAGGTATCTGCCGCTTTTCCCATCCATACCTGATCGAAGCGGTAAATATTCGCGTATCCTTTTAGCCATAGCTTCGAGAACGGCAGTGTTTTTGTTGTTTTCGTTGTTCATCGGCAACCACGAAACCGGCTCCACGGGAAGTCGAGATTCGCCATAAAACGTATCCGTCGAGGAAAGCGCTATTATCGGGTCCACGGCGAGAATTTTGAAACCTTTCAAAACAGATTTCACGGATTCTTCGTTCGCCGTGAAATATTCATCGGCGCTGTTCAATATTTCCAAGTTGGTGCGCATGATTTTCTCCGCCATGGATTCTCTCCTCGCGTTTGTTTGATTGTACTTGTTCGGTTGGATTTGATTCACATATTTCGCGAGAATCTGTGCATTCGATTTTGTGAAGACGTTTCGTAGAAGAAACGCGCCCGGGACGCCATCTATTGCTTCTTTTCGCACTGCCTCGGTATCATCAAAACTTCGAAGCGCTGATACCGCCTCCGATTCTTCGATCACACGATCCTCTTCCTCCACATCGTAGCGAGCGACGGGGATCTCTTTCCCAACGGAGAACGATTTATGGTCATTCAAGCACCTCACTTCAATCGCGCGATTGCGTTCGGCGTAATACGCGTGCCAAAAACTATCACGAATATCTTCTGCGTTTTGTGCTGCTACTCTTTTCGTGCGTTTTCTCAGCGCGTGCCAATTTTTGAACGCCCCCCTGTTAGTGTTGCCATAGCCACCAGTTTTACTGCTCGTCGGCGCTTCCTTCGTTTCGTGTTCCAACTGATTAATGAGCGCTTCAATTCGACGGTTGACTTCCGCATCCGTAATCTCACTCGCAAAATTTGTATTGATGTCTCTTTTTGCCAACTCGCGAGGCGTCAGTTTCAAAATATCATCTCTCGAGCTTGGGTCGGCGCCGAGCGCGAGCAAAGTGCGATACGTTTGCAAAGCGTTTTTGGTGCCCAAAAGCTGCGATGGTTTCTCGAACATCGTTTCGATATCCTTTGCGCGCTGCGAGTCACGTTTCCACGCCGCTTTGTTTAGTCGTTTCAGTTCGCTCTTATTCTCGTTCCTCTCCTCATCAGCACTCGGTCGAAACTCTTTAATCTCGGCTAATTTTTTCACCAAATCATCGTATTCCTGTATCGCGGCACCGACGACGTATTTTTGCATCAACGTCGCCGCTCGATGCAACGGTGTCATTCCGAATAGATCTCTTTGATTGACCAAACCACCGTATTCGAGTAATTCTGAAATTATGTCTGGCTCTCCGTAAGAAGCGGCAAAGTGCAGCGGCGAGCCTGCCCCGTTGTCTTGCGATGCGTAGTACGGGTCTACGTCAATAATATTGCGAAATAAATCCAAGCGCCCGGTCGATACCGCGGCGTAGAAGGTTGTAGGAGGATATCGGACTCGATGGCGTTTAATAGCATCATCATCTTTTTCGTTTCTTTTTTCGTGTTCTACGCGCTCTTCTTCTTCTTCTTCTTCTTCTTCTTCCTCGAATTGCAACCGCCGTTGAAATCGTTCAATTTTCGTGCACAAAAACTCTTTGTCTTCCATCTTTGCTAAATCCGACGGTCGAAAGCCTTCTAGATCCTTTCTGCAATGTAAGGAATAGGAAAGTCCAAGCCTTCTTGAGTTCTCAATAATCCAATCTACAACTCTCTCGTTCCCTCGCTGCGCCGCTTTGTGCAACGCCGAATGCCCATTGGCGTTAACCAATCGAAAAGTCACATTCAACGAACGTAAATATTCACACACGTCCACGTTATCACCGTCGCTTTGACACGCCCACATGGCCGCGTTACACCCAAACTGATTCGCTGATTCTCTCGCGTTTGCACCAAACCTAATCAGTAGTTTCATGACATCTATCTCACCTTTCCAAGTTGCCCACGCAAACGCCGACGTTCCGTCGTTTGTTTTGCAATTTACGTCAACTTTACACGTTTCGAGCAGATATTTGCACACGCGTATGTTACCATTCCTCGCGGCCCAATGCAAAGGCGTTCGTCCTTCGTAACTCCGCTTGCCTTTTTGCGGCTGATTCGGGTCGAAATTGAGCTCTTCGATGAGATATTGAACAACCTGCAAACTATCCGAACCGCACGCCCAGTGCAAACACGAGGCGCCGTTTGAGTCCAAGCAGTTCTTCACATCCTCCGTACAATTTCGCAGCGCGTCTATATCACCTCTTCTTGAATACTCCAGCGACTGAAACGGTAATCGCACAATCTTTTTCTCTATGATGCATTTCTCAAACTCTTCACCTAAATCTCCACCCTTCGCCGCTCGTATCGCTTTCTGCAAATCGTCGGGATCTTTCCTCTTCTTTTGTTGAAGTTTACCGCCGCTACTGCTACAATCACCACCAACACCCGGTGCTATCCTAACTAAACTACCGTTCAAAATCACGCTCAACGCGTTCCTCTCCGCCTCTACTTCCTTCATCGCGTCCCTGTGCGTCAAATCGTGTTTCGTTTTCTGATGCCACCACAAAGCTCTCTCGTCGCTCGCAAACGCGCCGCACTCGTGACACCGCCACCACCCGTCATGTTTACACGTTTCGTAATACTCCACCGAACAAAACCAAATCGAGCCGGTAGACTCGTTCACTTTAGCGTGCACGTACAGTCCTTTCTGCGTTTCATTATTCATGAATTCCAGTAAACATTGAGCAAAACAACTCGGCGTCGCGAACGTTCGCTCGGTGCCCATGTTCGATGTTAATTTGACGAGACAACTTTTTTTCTCTTCATCATCTTCTTCTTGCATCTCCTTCAACGCATAAAACATCCGAATCGCGGCATCGGAAACTTTATCGAACGGTTTCGGTTGTTGTCGTTTGTCTTCTTCTTTGTCTTCTTCTTCTTCTTTTGCGGCTTTTGAGGTCTCGTTCGATGGCGCTTTCCTCGTCATAAAAAAGCGTCGATTGGTCACCGAAAGTGTTTCCAATGCAGACATCTCTTCCCCCGAAGCGTGCAAAATCGTGAGAGACGCGAACAAAGCTCCAAGGAAAGCGTCGTCGTCGACCATTTCCTTGTCCCCGTTTTGTGCTCTTAGAAAAAGGCGAAGCGTTTCGTGATGATAAATCGTGTCATGTGTATATCTAAAATGAAGAAATTCTCTTGGTACAAGTCTCTCAACAATCACACAAAACTAGTAGTACACGCTTCGCATCATCACCTGGGATGCTTCAATATGCGATCTAAATCATCTAAAGGCCTTTGCTGCTGCTGCTGTTCTCCTTCGTCTCCTCCTAAGGCTAAGTCTTCGGAGCTCATTCGTGTTATTCTTTCCCTTTCCTCGGCGACGGAGATGTACTGTTGGTATCGACTGCTGAAAATCTCGATGTAATACGTCGCGCCGTTCCAAACGCAAAAGCTGAAACAGAGTAAAATGATGAACGTGTGCACGTAAAAGTTGACGTAACACGCCGTGGCGACGACGAAGGTTATCGTGGTGTAGATGAATTGCATGAAGACGAACACAAATTTGGTTTTTATGCTGTCCGGGGAGTACTCTTCGTCTGGACCAAAGAAACCGATTTTGCGGAATTGTTTCAACGTCCACGCGTTCTTTCGATTTTTCGTGTGCATGGAAATCCAACGCAAAGAGGTGACGAGTTCCGGATCATCTCGGAATTTCTTCGCGTCCATGATTTCCGTTTTAATGAGATACGCTACCTGCCAGACGATGTATAACGTCATCGGGTAAATCCAAAACTCCTTCGTGTAGTGTTTATACGCGTCCAAGGTCAACTCGGCGACGTCCAATCTTTTCTCGTCGTCGCCATGGCCGTACCATCGTCCACACCACGTCAATACCGCCGGCCATAAATGAAGAAAAACCGATTGGACTTTATCCCACGAGTGAAACACGAGCGAATTTCTCCAAATCGGAATCGCAATCAATATCGGTCCATTCGAAAACGTAAAAATAGTTCGGTACAATTTCACGTTCCCGTAATCGTACAAATGAAAATACATCGTTGCCGCGTGCGAAAAGTAGCAAAAATCCATCATAAAGTATTGCCACTTGAGTTGCACGTAATACACCATCCTCGTTAACAGTAAGATCGGCATCGCGTAGCAATAAAACACCCAAAACTTTTCCGGATACTTCACCGCCACCGCTTCCGTGGTTAACAACCCGAACACGCCCGAGAAGAACGCGACTTTATCCACCGTCTTGATCGTCTTTGGAACTTTCAGAAAATCTCGTATCCGATAGTTTGGATCTCCCGTGATTCGTTTCCTCGCCACCGATTTCGTCTTCTCGATGGTTTTCCTTACCATTTTCTTCGGTCCTCGATTCCGTTTCGGCGACCCTCCTGTTAAGGATTTTTGTTGATTTACCCTTTGCAAATCATCCTCATCCTCATCATCTTCGAAACCCCCTTCTCGACTCAAAGTCCCCCCGTTTTTCTCACCACCACCACCACCACCCTCGAACCCGTCGTTTTTCTCGTTCTTGGAGGAGGACAGCGCGCGTTGCAGTCTGTTTCTCATACTCGTATTCCTTCAAAAGCAATCTCTTTAAATTAGGGGAATTTCCAATAAAGAAGACCTCCTTTAACACTAAAGTTTGTTATTACGAAGCCGCTCGAGAGATCTCGTTTGAAAAAGAAACCTCAATTCCTCCTCTTCAAAAGAAGTGTGCGCTTTTCCAAACTTCCAAAGAATTCGACAGAGAGAGAGAGAGAGAGAGAGAGAGAGAACGGCAAAAGAGAGACACAAACAAACAAACAGAAGAGAAACTTTTCTTGCGTGTTTTGTGTGAAAGAGAGTTGCTTTCCATTTTTGCTTCTTTATTGTTTAGGGTGTAGGGTTTAGGAATTGACGAAAGCACGTCTCTCTCTCCAAACAAACACCAG
>Ga0115554_1002734_pt1 | contig 12054 bp, 8 predicted proteins | sample COGITO_mtgs_1104_3_FD_87283 | JGI IMG/M metagenome (GOLD analysis project Ga0115554, IMG submission 87283) | Pelagic marine microbial communities from North Sea - COGITO_mtgs_110404 | ecosystem: Environmental > Aquatic > Marine > Epipelagic | place: Germany:Helgoland, sampling site Kabeltonne... | reverse complement strand
GGGGTGGGGGGGGGGGGGGGGTGGGGGGGGGGGGGGGGGGGGGGGGGGGGGGGGGGGGGGGGGGGGGGGAGGGGAGGGTGAGCTGGGAGTTGGGGTTTTTTTTTTCAAAACAAACAAACAAACAAAAAATAAAAACAAAAACAAAACTAAATATTGCCAAAAATGCTGACCCTCCACTCCAACTCCAACTCCAACTCCAACTCCAAACAGCAACCCATACAACAATACATACAAAAAAAGCACTCAAAACGCTACGTGCCGTGCCTCAAAACGGCACCTACTCCCTGCTCGCTCACCTCTCCTCCTCCAATTCCCCGAAATAATCCTTAAATACCCCCACCAACCTCCCCAAAAATGTCAGCATCAACACCACATTACTATTCCTCTTGGTGACCGCCATCAAATAAAGGTTGCTACTGCTCGGTCTAACGTAGCAGTACGTGTATCCGTTCTGGGTGAATATTGGCTGGCGGTCGAGCTCATCGGTCTCATTTATGTACTTGGAGAAATTCTCGCAGGAGGAGAGGGGGACGTCGCCGCGGTAGTTTCGGGAGATTATTACCTTGCCTTTTAGGTCGGTTAAGAAAACGGCGGAGCAGACCATCTTTCGAAAATATTGGTGGGTTTTGGTGGGTTTCGGTTTCGCTGTTGTCGTTTTTCAGTTGTCAAGCTGCAAAAGGCAAGGCCAGGGGCAGATGATGATGATTATGGGAGGGAGAGGGGGAGAGGGGGGGGGGAGGGTCGTACGTCGTGCCCTTCCTGCTGTTCTTATCGCGGGGTGTGTGTGAAGTGTAACTGTTGAGCGTTCCTGTGATCTGAAAGGCTGAAAGAGTTAGTAAAGAGACGTTCCCATACCATTTCGTCACGGATACTATCCCACAGGGGGGCGGCTTTGTTGCGTTCGTCGTGAATCTGGTTTCCCCTTCCAAAACACGACCGCGATAAGATGTAAAATAAGGAGTACGGCGCGCGGGAGAGCAACGGGGCATTTACCTCTAGATTGGACTGGACCGTTTTATTGCTTTTACATTTCTCCTTCTATTTTTTGCTCACTAATTAGGGCAAACCTCAGTTGAAAAATCTGAGTATTATTACCCTCCTCTGTCTTAATACGACCATCTTGTGCCCAGAGTGATAAAGATAATTCCATAGAACCAAACCCTTCCTCTCCTCCGACCGCCCCGAGGTCCCCGCGGTACGACAACAATGTTCAAGCTCAGCGCTAGAGCCGCTGTCCGTTCGTGCGTCCAATCGTCCTATATCGTCCCTCGAAGTACCCTCTTACGTTCCACACCAGTAATTTCATCCCTGTCCTCGTCGTCGCGCGGCGCGATCCCCTCGGTCCTCTACTCCCCCCGACCCCTGCACTTTTCGACCGCCGCCGCCGTCCCGACCCCTGAGGAGTACGCTCCGGAGAAGATTGAGAAACCTAAATTTCGCCTGATGGAAGAGTACGAGAGGGTGTTGAATCTGAGCGATGAGGAGAAGGCTTTGAACACTCAGAAGCCTTTAAAGGGGACCATGACAGGTTTGGTGACGTCGGATAAGATGAACAAGTCTTGTACGGTCGCTGTGACGAGACACAGGAAGATTAGGAAGTATAATGTCATGAGGAAGTATACGAGGAAATTCATTGCGCATGATGAGTATGATGAGTGCGAGGAGGTGAGGCTGAGATGAGCTGAATGTTTCATTATATTTCATTTCGTTTGTAATCAATCTCTCCCGAAAGACTTCCTAAATATCACTCACTCACTCGCTCACTAATCGATCATCCCCCCCTTAGGGCGATTTGGTAAACATCAGCCCTACCAGACCGTTGAGCAAGAGAAAGTTCTTCGCAGTTTCTTCGATTTTGAGGAAAGTTAAAAAAATTTAACAGATGTGATTTTTATCGTAAAAGACTTGTTGCTGCTGTCGCTTGAGTTGTTATCTACCGTTGTTGAAACCGTTAAATTTGCAAGGGACGCGACTTGTTGCTGCTGTCGCTTGAGTTGTTATCTACCGTTGTTGAAACCGTTAAATTTGCAAGGGACAACTATATTGATTTTTCGGACCCTGAAGGCAAGCTACACAAACCAACGATTTTACTTTGGTTAGCATGCCGAACAAGAATATTCCAGAATCTCTACAACTTCACGCACCTTCCCTTCCCAAAAAGCCCTCACGGTAAGTAAATCGTCCTCTATCCTAACGTCCGTCACAGTCGTCCTTTTGAACTCTCCAAATATGTTGTCAAAAAGCTCAAGCTCCCCTGTCTCTGAAATGAACCTGAACTCCCTGTGACCCTCAATCTTGAACCCTGCCGAGGTCTCAATCTTAATGAAGATCTGTGACTCGCTCTCGATCCTCACAAATCCTTTCACCCGGATCATCCTCATTACCCGGAAGTTTTTTGGGACGGAGTAAGTCGTTTTGGGAACGACTTGAGAAGCAGCTTGCTCGTGTATTGGCTGCTGTGGCAAGGGTCTGTTTGATTTCCTCCTCCTCTTGCTCTTCCGACGAGATACCCACCTTACGAAGGGACCCCAGCGTCCGTTGCGTTGATTATCGTTGCTACTACTTGCATTGACTGGTGAATCTGCCTGGGCGGAGGCTTGACCATTCTCCGCGATGACATTTACTGAATCAGGCAGATCGCTTGGTTTCAAGGTTTTGCCATTGTACTGTATTCTGAAGGCGATGTAGAATGCCAGAACAAAGGATATGGCAGATACGATTGTCTGAGGGATACTCGTGTCGACTATCATTGAAAATAGCATGTACATGGACACAATGAAGGGGGTGAATTATCGAGAATGATGTTTGGCTCAAGACGGCTCAGACAGTGTGTGTTAAGTGAATAAATCCCTTAAAAACTTTGTCCGTCGAATTATAAATATCAGAGAAGTCCGTATCGCACCAATAAAGGACAGTAGTCGAGTATTTGGGCCTGCTTTGCTATTTTTTCCAAAAAATATTATCAATCGCATCCCACACCGTGTTTAGCACTATTAAAACGTCGTTTTCTCATAAAAATCATTCAATCAATCAACGATTACTGTAAATATTCTGTTCGAAATAAGGTTATTTGACCCTCTCACCCCTAAACAATCAAAAATCTCCTGGAAAACTTTGAAGCCAACTGTCACCAAACCACCTACCCCTTTACCATGATGCACAACGTGTTCGACGAGAACAGTATGTCTCACATGAGCATGAACACACCGATGAAGTCTGCCTCAAAGAAGGGCCTAGGAGGCCTTGGAATGTCCTCGAGCAAGAACGTGATGACTCCGAAAAATGTGATGACCCCCAAGACTTTTGGGAAGACCCCAAAGAGGTGAGGAATGGGCCGGCGCGTTTGCTTGTATTTTTCCTACGCGAAGATATTGTTCTTACACATTTTTTATCGCACGCAGCTCCGCGAGACGCGCGCTCGGTGATATCTCTAATCGTAAGAAGGGTCTAGGGAATGGGGGGGGCACGCCAGGTTTTAAAGGGAGCAGCAAGAAGGGGTTGGCCAGCGTTAACAAGGGCAAGGTGCTCTTCAATAACAGCAATAATAATAACAACATCATCATCAACAACAACAACAACAACAACAACAACAACAACAACAACAACAACAACAACAACAAGAAAGTGAGCTTCTCAGATGCCAACACCAACTCTGTCAAGTTTGCAAGCAATGAGTTTAAGAAGTCAACTACTCCATTCAAGCAGAATCCGGCTTTTGTGAAGCGCCCGAGTAGTGGCCATAATTTGCTGGATGAAATTGACGTCCCTATCACTTCCCAAATTACTGCTGCCCCTGAAGTCAGCAGCACGCTCGAAGATGTAGTCTCACCTGAGGTCCCCGCCGGCCGCATGTTTACAACCACCCCAACCCGCGACATGGACATCAGCGTCGATCTGGGTAATGTTGTGTCACTATCTGTCAATGTGCTTAATGGTCGGGGTGTTGATGGAGGGAGAAATCCCGACCCAATGGAGGTGAGACGAGAGACTTGCGCTCCACGGTGACTGTTCCTTTCTTGCGTTGTTTTTTGCTTTACTCCGTGTCTCACTCTTTGCGTCTCACTTTGACCCAGGAAATGGAAATGCAGATGGACGAGATGGCTGTAGACGACCTCAGGGATGGTTGTAATTTCGACAACTGCGTTTTCGACGACAATGTTAACAAGGGGATGGAATGCAGCGAAGCTATGGGCCCAGTCTGTGAGCTTGACCTGGATGACATTTGAACACGGCCATATTGCAATTGTATGAAATGTAAATGTAAATGTAAACTGCCCTGCTGTGTCTATTTATCGCCTAATTGTTTTCTTCTCGCCAAGGTTGAAAAAATTATACCTGTCCATAGGTTTCCCCGGGGGTTCCCAAGGGGGGACCATGAGGACAATCTTTTTAAATCAGAGGAGAAACCACCGTCGTCAAATTCAGAAAGATCACTTTCATCGAATTCGCGGTCTCTTCTTATTCATATTAAAGTCATACATAGTATGACTGCCAGAACAATTTAATCTCTCGAACTCCCTGCGCAAATGACGCTGGGCTATCTCGACAATCTCATCCAGCCTCGTCCAATCGTTAAGGAAGTCGCCGTCATTAATCCTGAGCTCCCATTTACTGTAATTTGTTATTTTAGGATCTAACAAGTTCACATTTGTTATAGTATCCTCTTTGTCTAATCGGTTACGGAAACGATAACCAAAATTGACAGTGCCAGCACTGCACATGAAGCCATATCCAGGATAGACAGCATTTTCCAGTGAGCGCATTTCTACAATTTCATTTCCGTCCCCATTCTCCCAATGTCCCTTAAAATAATTTCTTAAACTAAGAGTGTCGTGATTCTTGAGTTCACCGTCATTTCTCAAAAGCCAGCAACAAAAAGCACAAGATTTGCAGGATAACGGCCTTGTCGGCTTGACAAGGCCGTCGGATGGATTAGCACAGCATTGCCAGCACATCGATCTCCTACAGATGATACACTCCGAGGCGCACACTGGTTCCCGCCAATTGCTACAGCACAGCGTTTCGCAATGTTGGCGAGACAGTATAAGTTTTTTTTCATCAAAGATGGTCGAAAAGGAAATCTGTAGAGGTGAGCACTGCTCACAAGAAAAGCTAAGAAGAAAGGCACAATGTCGCAAGGCAACATTCACTGTCTTACTTGCACCCATATTCACCTGCATCAGACGTATCTTCGAACCGCAGGCAGGACAATTTTGTTCCCCCCCATCTTTATTAAAAACAGGTGCAGTGATGATAGCATCGTGATCAATGTCACTTAAGGCATCACCGCCATCACTGTCATCACTGTCGTCACTGTCATCACTACCATAACCACTGAGCTGTTGCGGTAACGCCTTCAGCTCCTCCCGAAGTCTCACGGAGTGTGGCAAATTCTTAAAGAATCTAGCTAGTCTCAGAAAAGCATTCGGGTAGTTCTGAAGTGGTGTCTGAGAGGCTATTTTGAAAAAATAGAGAGGGAACACACTGGATTTTTCCCAGCTCTTCCACGAGTCAGTATCCTCGTCATCCGAATCGACTGGCTTTTCTTCAGCTTTTGCGAACGTGATATTTCCATACCAGTCACGATAAAGGGGTCTATAATCGAACTGTTTTTCTATAACATTTTGTCGGCAGCATATATAGTAGAGTAACCGGAGCCAAAAGTCCTTCAGAGCTATTGTCATAACCGCCGGATCGAGCAAGGCTCGCTTACAGAGTAGTCGAATGTTCAATAGATCGTATGCGAAGCGGTAGGGGCTGGATTGGGGTACATGGGGTAGTGGAGGGAAAAGGAACGAAACAATTGTGCTCAGATTCGGGCAGTTTAGAAACAAATTTTGAGGCGATACATCAGGAATGGTCCCGATTGTTTCTGTTATTGTCTTCGTACTGCGTGCACTTGCAGTATCGGTCGGGGAAAGAGACATGAGTTGATGATGATCAATGTGGTTTGGTGACCCCAAGAGAAGAGATAGGGGAGGGCTTTCCACAGCTGAATGTAACCCACGTTTTTGTAGGTAACTCGGCTTGTCTCGCCCTTTGTTGAGTCTTGAGTCTTGCGTTCTTTTTGTTACGTGGATGCTCTTCAATTTTACAAGGGAACAAGGATTGAAAAAATTTGAAGACAAAGAAATGCGATCCAAGGACAGCATTCACCCCAAAAACCGCTGATCCCTGTTCGCTGCCCATTTTATCGTCATCTAGAGTCTGTTTGACGTGTTATTTAACCGCAGATTTGAACCCCTGCAACAAATCAACCTCTTCTGCCTCGCCAACGTGCCACCTATTTCGATTGAAAAGAATCGTAACGGGAAGAATCGTAAGGGGAAGAATCGTAACGGGCCCATGTACTGTTACCTTGTCAAAAGCTACTCTCCCAATGGGGAGGAGAGTTATGCTGGCGGTCTTGAGGTTTGCTCGTCGCCCTCCGAATTGCGGGGGGGGAGCAACTATCCTGGGGAACCCAATCAATCACGCCCAATCCTCCCTCCCCGCTCACTTCTCCTGTCCCCTACCCCTCCTAGCAACTTGCGCACCAGTACTGACTACCTTCCCATTTTAAATCCACCCACGGGGAAAGTGATGGGATGGTGTTCGTACCATCCCCCAAATAAGGACACCGAAATAGCCAAGGACGAGACGTCGGGGGGGACGAATAGGTTGGAAATGGAAATTGTTTCCACCGGCGGTACCAGTGAGGACGGAAGGGTTAATCCGAGTAAACTGACCTGCCGGATCTGCAGGGAGAATATTCTCGAGGGTGATCCTGGGGTTGCTGTTGGTGGGGTTATGGAGGAGATCAGCATGAATTCTTTGGCTCCTGGCGCTGGCACTGGCACTGGCACTGGCACTGGCACTGGCAACGTTGACAACATCAGCATCAACGTTGACAACAATTCAAACGATATTGGCAATGATAAAAATGCCAGCGGTGACAACAATGACAACAATGACAACAGCAGTGAATCTTTATCCTGTGGAAGTGAACAACAGGGGCAAAAAAAGCAACAACAAAGGCAACAACTGAAAGACCTCTCATACCTCCCATACCTCCTAAACCCAATGACATCCCCCTGCTCCTGCGCCGGAACGATTGGGTACGTGCACCGGATTTGCGTGTCAGAATGGCGGCTCCGTTCTCGGCACCCGATGGCCGCCAACGGCAAGAACTGTGAAACATGTGGTACTGCTTATGTACTCCCCCCTCTCCCTCCTCCTCCAACTGTAGACAACGACAACAATGCCCTACCCGAAGGCATCGCCGGTCCGATGGGAGGAGGAGGCGTGCAAAACTGGCTGGACGCCATGCCTCCTCACGTGCTCAGGGCACTCCGATCCCCGCTTCCCCTTTGGTCGCTTCTTTCCCACCCCCTCCGCTCCCGCTACCTCCGCCCGATCCTCCCCGTGGTTCTATCCCCGCTGTTCTCCCTGTACACCCGCGGGCGCCGCGTGCTTAAGAAACGAGGCGTCTCCCGCCGCCGCTGGTCTTGCAGCCTCTGCGGACGGCGCGCGCGCTGGAAGTGCGTCAGGTGCCTCAGGAGCTACTACTGCAGCAGGGAGTGCCAGAACGTCGACTGGCACCTGCAGCACAAGTACCTCTGCTACAAACCCTCCAGGCTTGCCGTCAGTGTTTTGGTGTACTTTTTGGCGCTGCTATTGTCGTTCCCCGAACATTTTCGGCCGTCGAAGGAGATGCCACTCACGGTGTCTTTGCTGGTGTCCTCTCCGATACTTTTTTCTGGGGTTGGTACCTTGTTTGGGAAGACCTTGTCGGTTGTGAGGAAGGCGGGAGGGGGAGATTGGAGAGGAAGAATACCAGAGGTGGCCGTAACCATCGCAACGGGAATCATTCTCAAGATGTTGAGAGATGTTGGGAGGGTTTATTTTATTTCGGGAATCGGTAGCGACGCCGCTAAGGGCGTGTGCTGGGATGGCGGAGAAGGAGAAGGAGATTCACTGGAAACTGTGAGAAGGGCGAGGGATTTCGTGTTGAATTCTGTTGCCAATGATAATGTCGCTGGGTGGGGAGAGTGTAGGTGGGAATTGTTTTTTCTGAGCCTCTTCCTCTTGTCTTGGTTCGTTGTGATCTCGGGAGGCATCTTGGAGAGGAATATGCTGGCAACGAATGGTAGGAATGCTCCCAGGGCGGAAAGAAGGGGAAACGATTTTGCTGAAAATCCAGAGGAGAGGAGGGAGAGGAGGAGGAGGAGGGAAGAAGAAAGGCTCAGAAGACGGGTCAGGGAAGCTGGTGGAAATAATAACAACGAAGACTTGCAGTAATGAAGATAAAAAGAGTAGTTTCGTACTAACAAAGGTATGCTTGCCTCATGCGTCTCTTATCACTACAATATTTTTCCAAAAAGTTTTTTTTCCGGCCTCCACCTCACAATTTGAGCCAGACACCACTGGTACACTTGAAGCCACTCCCAAATGCAACCTGCATAATGCGATGTCCTGGGCGGAGAGGGTTGCTTTTCTGTTGGCTTCTTATGTAGTCCAGCTCATACCAGATCGATGACGAGGATGTGTTGCCATAGTTGAGCAGCGCCATCCTGGACGCCTCCGTGTGGAACTTTTGAAGCTGAAGGTTCTTCTCGATCCCATCGATGACAGCCCGACCCCCTGCGTGTATACAAAAGTGCTGGATACCGCGCTTGAAGTCCGGTACATACACTTTGACACGACGATTGCTGCCGATGAGGCGAAGGAACTTCTTGGCAATAATCGACAAGGCCACGGGAATCTGTTCCGTAAGGGGGAGGACGTACGGGCCAAGGGTTGTGAGGTTCTTCTCCATGCAGTGGCCGGCGACCTTGACGATTTCTTTGCTCAAGGTAACACCCCTGTTCCCCTCCTGGTCCTGAGTCTCATACACACACTCATAGTCTTTCGAGGTGTTGCCCTGGACTCTGACAGTATTGAGGAGTTTGAACTGGGCACGACGCCCGTCTGTCCACTTATTGGATAAAATCATGGCAGCGCCACCGCACCGGAAGAGTGTGTTCTGAAGGAGGTAGCCGCGCTCATTTCCGTGATACAAGTTGGGAGTGATTACCTCTGTGGAGACAACTAATGCATTGGCCCCGGACTCACGCTTCTGGAGGAGTTTCTTTGCCAGGTCGATGCTGATCAGGGAAGCTGAGCAACCCATACCAGACAGATTGTAGGACTCAATGCTTTGCTTCATGCCGAAATTGCTCACCACCATTGCACAGAGGGAAGGAGTCGGGCTGAAGAGACTACAGTTGATGACCAAAATGTCGATATCTGTGGGCTTCAAGTTGGTCTTTTTAAGCGCCTTTGACACAACATCGTTGATCACGAACTCGGCCTCCTTTCGTGACGCTTCGATGCTGTTATCGGTGGGTTTTCCATCGAGACACTGGCGAATACCAGGAGGCCAAGCAGTAGCCTGACCGGTCCCTGAGCGGCCAAGAATTCTCTTCATGAAATCTAATGATTCCTGCGTGAAACAATTCTGGCGAACCATCATGTCCATTATCTGAGCGTGGCTGACTTTCCAAGAACTTGGAGGTTCGAAGCAGACGAAGTCGATCAAGTAAACGGGATTGTCCATCCGAGCAAGGTACACGACAATCAAAAAGAAGATGAGCGACGTTTTCACACCAGTTGTGAAGATGATGGGGGACTGGGAGGGAGTGTTAGGAGGAGAGTTAAATTCGTGGGAGGAGAAGGAATGAGACGAAGAGGGAGCCTGAGCGGGAGACATCCAATCGGCTTATAATACACCCTATACGACCTATCACATCAGCACTCTCACCTCAATAGCATCAGATAGAACTTTCTGGAATTCGTCGCGAACAGGACCATAAATGGCGCTATTCTGCCAGTTGTACAGGATCTGAAAGAGGAGAGCAACGAGAGAACATATTATCAGGTGCGGAGTAAATGTGAAGAATACATGGCTGCGAGAGAGGAGGATGTGGTTAGAAATTACACATGTCTTGCGTACTGTCATCGGAATGCCACCAGAGATTGGAGGGAGGATTGGTTCCGGGAAATTCAGGCTGTTTATTCTCTCCGAGTGGGGCCAATATTCCCTTTGGTGTCATATCGTGAATCGATCATCGTAAATTCGGTCCTGAATCAATGCCACCACGTTTAGAAATTTTCAAGAGTAATGATGTGTTGCCTCCTCGAGGGGTGGTGGCACCTAAATAAAAAGACGAAAACCAAGAAATTCCAGAATCAAGCGGATTCGCTCGCAAATCTCCCTACCTCCAATCTATCATTCGGATTAATTTCGAGCGCTTTGTGGTATAGTCCCGATGAGCCACCTGACCTGAATTCAACTCAATTGATGATTCTGACACTGAACGGTGCATCTGAGCTATGTCTTGACTCGATCGAGGAGCCATATCGTTAGGGAGGGGGGTGTACAGGTGAAAATTAATGTGGAAAAAAACGAAATGAGGATGTGACTAAAATTCGACATCGCCAGGCATCATGTGGCGGGCTGGCGATGATGATGATGACAATGAGATTATTTTATTTAGTGCAAGTTAAGGGTTTCTTTTGGACCCACTCCATGCAAAAAAGAAAACAGAGCGAGGAATAGGATTCCTTTCATCGAAAATGAAATGCTAACAATTAAATTTAATAATAATAATAATAATAGAAACCCTTGGAACTGTTCTCACTAAATAGAAAATCTCTCTATCTTTGCCTTTGCTTTCTTTGTCTTATAAATTGTATGCCAGAAACGGCAGGTTCATTGGCCAAAGCAATCCACGACAGGTTCATCGGCCAAAGCAATCCACGACAGGTTCATCGGCCAAAGCAATCCACGACAGGTTCATCGGCCAACGCACCCATGGGGTCCCAAGCTGGCAGGATAACAGGTTCACCGGCCAATGCCTTCTTAATCCTGTCATCATTGTCAAAAAAACTGGCACGAACCACAACCTGGTACATGTATTCGTCAAACCATGTATCGGTCATGAGCGCGTAGCCTTTGTCTCCCGTCTCCGAGCCCCATGAGTTCTCGACTCGCCACTTGGTTGGGAATTTTGCCCCTTCGGGAAGGTCGCAGCCTGTAAAAACCATGGCATGGGTCATGAGACTCTGGCCGTATCGTAGGCGATCCTCCTTGTTTTGCGACGGATTGGCACCGGCGCCGAAGACGAGTTCATAATCAAACTGCTTATCGTCCATGACTTGTTTGTCTCTGTTGAAGGATTTTCCAACGTCGCAACCAAACCAAACAGGCTCTTTGTCATCCCTCAGGGTCTTCATCGCGTACTCCTTCAGAACCTCAATGGGAACGTTCAGATAGAACGAGCCTCTCTCGCCCACGACATTACCGAGTGCCTCAACGGTGTAGGTCTTGTAGTACTCATTTCGTGGGTCGTGGATCAGCGAGACCATACCATCGATATCAAATCCATTGCAGCACTTTTCCAGGAATTCAAGGGGTGTGAGGTTGTCCATCCGGTGGAAGGAGTTCTCGTCCTTCTTTGTGTTATGGTAAGTCCAACTGAATTTCTCGGGGGGCGGGCCGAAGTGAATCATGAGGATGCGGTGGGCTTGGACCAGAAAATCCTGCTTCATCTCCCTCAAATCCTCAACACTTTTACCGCTCTCCGCGCTCTTCCTCAACAGGCATGCCCACTCACGGAGTTTCGTTGTCATGTACCTATTAAAACGAAGCGACGAAGTGCTGCTCCAGGCATCGTCATACACAGATTTAGGGCAAATCCCGTACTTTCTAATGACATTAACCAGCATCTCCCACTGACCGCCATCGTTCATTGGGTTGGAAAGGAGGTGCTGCACTAGTCGCCCATCGAGCTCTTCCGTTTTCGTCCCGATTATCTGCTCCAAAAAATAATTGACTCTTTCAAATTTATCGTAAAAGAAGACAAAAGTCTGGCTGAGCTCAAAATCATCAGCCAAACTGTACTCCTTGATGAGCTTGTTTCGCAGTACATTGCAGCAGGCGAAGATCCAGCATCGACCTGAGCTCTTCTGGCTCGTCGCCTTTCCCTCGTTCTTAACCTTGATAGAGTAATTATGGCTGTGGTTCTCTCGCTG
>Ga0115554_1002729_pt1 | contig 12068 bp, 10 predicted proteins | sample COGITO_mtgs_1104_3_FD_87283 | JGI IMG/M metagenome (GOLD analysis project Ga0115554, IMG submission 87283) | Pelagic marine microbial communities from North Sea - COGITO_mtgs_110404 | ecosystem: Environmental > Aquatic > Marine > Epipelagic | place: Germany:Helgoland, sampling site Kabeltonne... | reverse complement strand
TCGGTATTACTCATCAGTGTTATAAACACCATCCTTACCACTACTATTACTCGCGAAAGTGAAAGGTAAGCAAATTGAAAGCTTTGTTTTTTTTCGTTAACATTCCAAATCGTCGCTCACTTCGCTCACTTACACTCCCCCTCCATGAAGACCTCCTCTCTCAGAATGGGAGATCGTAGGCACCCCCCGCTTGTCGTCGGACGAGGGCACGATCCGCGCGCTGCTGGAAAAGGGTTCGGGGAGGGAAATTCCAATCTCTGTTGAGTGCGACGTTTGGCCGATAGTCGGGTTCAAAGGAGAGGGATACAAAGGGTTAAAGGCCAGCTACACGAGACCGCCCTTTGACCAAGTTAGCTATGAAAGGTCCCTTGACGACCTTGTCGACCGTTATGCGTCGCTGAAGATTAAGGAGGGTAAGGAGGGGGAAGATCCCGTGCTGGAAGAGGGTGATGCTTGCGTTGTGTTGATGGATGGCTTCTTTGTCGATTCGTCCGCCCCCGGGGGGAAGGGGGAGCCGCTTCCGGAAGGCAAGGCCAGCGGCGACCAGGTTGATATCATAATGAAGAAGGGGAGGTACATGGAGGGTCTTGTGGAGGGGCTCATCGGGGCGAAGAAGGACGAGGTCCGCGACGTCAAGGTGCAGTTCCCGAATATTCTGAAAGACAAGGAGCTAGCCGGTAAGGAAGCGATATTCGAGGTGACAGTCTTGACGGTGGACTCGAGGGTACTTCCGCCTTTGGACGACGAATTCGCGGCGAAGGTCCGCCCCGGGGTCGAGGGTTTTACCATTGAGGTCCTGAAGAACGAGATCAAGAAGGCCGTCGACGAGGAGGGGAAGGACGCCGAAACCATCCTCAAGAACCGCGACGCCGCCCTCGAAAAGAGCCTTCTTGAGAACGTCGACATGAACGTACCAGAATCCCTCGTTACGACGCGGTGTAGGGAGAAGTTCGCTTTGATGCTCACGGAGATGAGGGACAATGGGAGCGACGACAAGATCATCAAGGAGCTGGTCACCCCAGAGAACTTCAACAAGTACCGTGAACTGACTAAGGATGATGTCGTGAAGGAACTCAAGGCGTCCATTGTTGTTGACGAGATCGGTCGACTGGAGAGTATTGTCGTCGCACCGCAGGAGGTCACACAGCTGCTTGAGCGCGTGAAAAAGGAGCAGGAGGATAACGGCAACAAGGAGTTCGACGAGGCTGGGGTGAAGAGCCAGATTGAGGCGACGCTGATGCGCCGGTACGTGTTCGATTTCTTGGCGAAGGAGGCGAAGGAACTCGTAGTCGAGGAGGTTAAGGTTGAAGAGGGCAGTAAGGGGAAAGAGTTTGATCAGAAGATGATGGATGATTTGCTCAATGAGAGCGTCAAGAGAGAGGGTGGGAATTGACCTCACAAACCAAGTTTGTGTGACTTCGTAGTGTGCATGCCATGAGTAGCAAAGAAAATTGTGGAACGGCACTTTAACAAACTACCACTAAATTTCATTTTTCAATACGCTCTATATCGCAGTGCCGCCAAATTTTGGCCGGAACTTGAGACCAAATGGGTCATCTTCGTCAACTGTAGGATCAGGCATGTGAGTGCCGGGTTCCGCCGAGCCTTCCTTGTCCGCGAGGACCTCCTCAGTATTCATGTTTTTCAGTGCCGCAATCTTCTCCTCCGTCTTCTTCTTCTTCTCCTCCGTGCCAGCTGAGTTCTGCTCCTCCTTCTGTTTGAAGTATTCTTTCGCTTTCTGTCTCTCTTGACTCCTCTTTATAGCCTCGGCCTTCCGCTCGGCTTTTTGCCTCGCGAGCTTCTCTTGTAACGTCTCTCGCTCTTCCTTTCCCTCCTTCACCTCTCCGAGCCTCATCTTCTCTAGCTCCTCTGCATGCTTAGAATCTTCCTTCTCCTTTTGCTCAACCAAGATACTAACCATTGCAGCCATTAAAATTTCATGGTTGATGCGCTTTGCCTCCTCGCTACCCTCCAAGAATCGGCCCGCTTTCATCAAAGTCTGCCTAAGCTCAAACGTTGTGGCATTGTGGACATTTGCCATGGTCAGGACTTTTTCTACACCTTCAGCCTCTGCATCGGCAATGTTTTTCTGGAGTCTACCGGGCTCCCGGCCGCTCAGACCGCGATACTTCAATATCTCAGACATACTGTAGATGTTCAGGTACCGTTTTTTCTTGTGAAACGCTGATTTGGTAGGCAAACATTTAATTTAACAAGCCCTTGAAAAACTAAATCGGGAAATATCGGGGCAATCCAGAGGCAAATCGGTCGGTCCGAAATCGGGGCTCCCGGTGCGGAGATCTGACCCTCAAGTCACAACAACAGACATTAACTATTTGCGCCTATTTGGGATTATTCGGGGTTCAAGTAACTCCTGGCAGTATAACAGCGTGAAGGTTTTCTCCCCTTTCATTCCTTCTTTTGCTTGGGCCAACCTCTACTTCCTGTTCCTGAAACTGCTCAAAGAAACCCAAGTGTCCTGCCTGTGCGTACAGTCTCTGGCATGGGCCTTCCTTCAATGTATGGACGAAAGGAGAATGCGACGCGCTCGGCGTCTCCAACAACTGATGAAGGTTCTGAAGCGAAGAAGCCCCTGACCCCTCAACCTCCTACTGAAAAGCAGAAGGCACACAATCGCATAATCAACAAGCGTCACTCATTTCTCATGGGCATGAATGTTGAAATTCTAGGGGACGCGATTCTAAGTAAGGACGTCTTTGAGAAGCTTACCGACATAATGATCAGCCTGAAGGAGACAGGCACCTCTGCGCTTAGAATTTTTCACAAGTTTGATGGCTTTGACTCGGGCAAAATCTCCCCGTCTGATTTTGAGGCAGGGATGAAGAAACTTGACAGGCATATTTGCACAACAATATCAATCGCTGATTGGGGGCGCCTGTGCGAAAGGTTTCAGTGTGACGAGGAAGGGGAGTCCTCTGTCTCCTCTCAGAAGTTAGCTGACTTCTGCTTTGAGATAAATGACATAGGGTGGAAGGCTGAGAAGGTGAGTGAATGTACGAATGTGTTTTGGAGCTTGGTATGAGGCGATAGCATGTGTACAAGATGTGATGAGATTCGACCTGAGCGTTGTTAACCTAGACGTTCTTAATTCCCTTTTAATGAACTTTCTTTAGACTCGATTGAACCACAACACGAATGTCATCAAGCAAAGACATCAAACCAAGGAAGAGGAGGAAAATGGCGAGGACCCAAGCTTGGATGCAATCATTCATGATACAGGTGCGGTGCTTGAAGAAGAGGAGGGGGAGGGAGAAGATAAGCCCCCTGCTGGCCCTGTCACAACGGCAGTGACTGAAAATAGCCCAGATACTGACATCCATGCCGACGAGGCCAAGAAAGCAATTCTCGTCAACGACCTAACCAAGTTGTTCTGGAAAACCAACGACACCGTTTCGCTTCACTTTTTCCTGAGCGACAAGGTCAATCTTTTCACAATTGTGTCCTATAACACAACCAAGTTCTGTCCTTTCCCTGACCTTCACTTTGACTTGGAGAAACTTCGGGAGGTGACGAAAAAAAAACTCGTTGAGAAAGGGGAAATGTTGTTAGAGGACTATGACAAGCCACTACTCCACACTAAGATGTCAGACTTTTTGATGGCACGATTTAATATTGATTCTCGAGGGAGACTGGCTGTTAACCGTCTGAGCGACGATAATCAGAACTTGATTGAGACAATTCAGAGGAAAGACGTCCCAGAGACTTACAAAGTGGGCCTCGATATTGAGAGGAAGAAACCAGTAAGCATGAAAGATTTTAGGAAGACGCACGTCGCGTTGCAAGCGGAGGCCGCTGAGGGCGCCAAAATCACGAAGGAGGCCGCAAGAAAGCAGAAAATTGTCTCCATTAGTCTGGAGGCATTCGGGGGAGGGAACAAGAAAAAGTGGTTCGATCCCGCGTGGAGTAAAGCCAAGCAAAGGTGGAAGAGGGCAATGAACAGCGTCTTGTTGAACAATACCTATAGTTATTACTGTGATGTGGTGGACGGAATTGATTGGAATAACTTCCCGAAGAAGTAAGCGAAGTGGAAGAAAGGACTAATTGTTTTTGAGGTTTTACATTTAGATTTGCGCCACCCAAAAACAAAATTTCACTGTTCAAATAATTAAGTACTGTCGTTACTAATAATTGCACAGCCTTAGGGAATGGGCTCGCCGATTAAGCCAGTTCCGAACCAATCCCTTGGGACATTTTCGTTCGACCAAATAGGGTTGCGGTGCTTCATGTGAACTCTGTCAATGTCCCATAGAAGATCTTCTGTAAGTGCTGCACCCTTATTCGTCCATGCCAGCTGCTCTTTCAATTGCTCAACATTGCTGTGACCTATCAACAGCGTGCTCACTCCACTGCGCTGCAGAGCCCATCGAACGCTTAATTCGCCCAATCCCATACCGTTCTCTTTCGCTAGCTTAGAGTACTCGTCGATCGCCCTCTTTGCTGCATCACTCTGATAACGGTATAAAGTGCCGCCCCATCCTTTCGTATCCATCCTCCCCCTCAATCCGCCGCCACTCAGATTCCTATTCGTGTATTTTCCCGTCAGCATGCCGCCAGCGAGAATATTATATCCCATGAAGCCGATATTTTCATTGTAAGGAGAACAAGCCTCAAGCACTCCATTTTCGTCGCTTTTTCGGTCCAGTAATGAATAGTCTCCTTGGAATGCGCAGGGACCGACTGCTCCCAAATCATCTGCAATGACAGCCATCTTGGTTAGACCGTAGGCACTATCATTGCAGGTTCCCCAGCCGCGAAGCTTTCCCTTCTTTACCATCTTGTCCATGGTCGCGACCAATTCGTGGAAAGAACATCGGCGACGATACTCCCCTTCACGACGGTACTGCAGAGATTGCCCCCAATTACTTTGAGGTTGATAACGCTGGGGCCAATGGAGCATGTAGACGTCGAGATAGTCAGTTCCCAATCTCAGGAGAGAACCATCCAAATCTTTTTCGATCGATCGTGGTGAAATGTTCGTCGCCCCTGTAATCTTGCTGATGATGGTCATCGATTTACGGTCAATTGCTCGAGACTTCATCCATTTCCCGATTACCTCTTCAGCTTTTCCTTCTGGATTTTGGGGGGAACTTGGAATTGGATATTGTTCTGCCGTATCAATGGTGCGAACTCCTGCCTCGTATGCAGTATCCATAAGCCGAAAACACTCTTCTTCGTTTGGAGCATTGAAATCATCAGACACCCATCGCTGAGTGCCAAGTGCTATTCCGCTGACTTCAATGTCTGACGAACCAAGCTTTCTACTGCTCACTTCGTTGAAGTTTGTTTGCTTACTTGGCCCGCCTCCGCCAAAGAAATTGCCAATGAATAGCGAGCTGGGGGTCGTCTCAATGAAATTCCGTCGTGGCAGAATTGGACCTGAAAGAAACAGGAACCAAAGCGATAACATTTACTCAATTTGATACCGAGTTCCGTGAGCAATTCCAATTCCAAAGAAGAGAATATTGCGAGTTATTCTGGAGAGTGAATAAACCCTGGTAATCCCTGGTAACTAAAGTTCAAAAAGTGAAACCACTCCTGTCCCCATGAATGTCAATTTGTCACTCCTAATATTGGGGACATTTGTGTTTGCGACCGTCACGGCTCTACCCCTAGCTCTGAGTCGTAGGACTTTTGGGAAGTTCGCTCTTACCACTGTGTTGGCTGGAGGTGGTGTTGCCATTGCAAACAAGGTCTTCCTCGTCGATGGTCTAGCACCTCCCTACCAGCCTGCTAAAGATTCACTAGCAGGGAAGACAATTTTGATTACTGGTGGCAACACGGGGATTGGTGCTGAATCAGCGAAACGTTTGGCCCTTGCTGGTTCTAGAGTAATAATAACTTCAAGGTCGGCCGCGAAGGGTGAGAATGCTGTGAGAAAAATCAAAGAGGCGAGTGGCAACGATGACGTCTACTATTTACCCCTCGACCTTACTGATCTTGCCAGTGTTTTAAAATTTGATAAGGTCTTTCAGGAAGCTTTTGGCAGTGAAAGCAAGATTGATGTCCTGTTGAATAATGCTGGCGTAATGGCGATTCCAGACCGCGAACTGACGAAAGACGGCTTCGAGAAGCAGTTTGCAACGAATCACCTGGGACACTTCGCCCTGACGAAGGTTCTTTACCCCCTTCTAAATCAAGAAAGTGGACGCATTATTAATGTATCGTCCACTGCCCACAGTATCGCTAGAGCCGGTATTGATTTCGACGACGTTGCTCGCCGAGAGAAGGGATCGTACGCTCCCTGGTCTGCATATGGCGATAGCAAGCTAGCAAACATTCTGTTTACAAACGAGCTGAACCGTCGTAGCACCGGCCCGAAGGCGTTCAGCCTACATCCGGGAGTTGTAAGGACGGAGCTAGGCCGTTATTTGTTTCCCGAGGAAGCGAACAAGAACATTGTGAAGGAGATTGCCCTAAAAACTGCATCGTACGGCGCAATGCTTTTCACCAAAGATGTAGAGCATGGAGCAACCACTTCTGTCTTTTTGGCTTCCTTTGCCAATGATGATGATACCGCCAGCAGCAGCTCGACTTACTTCTCTGACAGCAAGCCCAAAAAGCTGGAGAAATTCGCGCGTGATGATGAGTCTGCGAGGAAATTGTGGGAGCTGAGTGAAGCGTTAATAAAGGATATAATGTAGCAAGTGTGCAACCGTTAGCCGTGCGTTATTTAATCACCTAATTTATGTTCAATCTCTCCCACCCACAACATGGTATGCAATAACGGTGCAGTCATCGGGCATGCCGCCACTCCACATTATGTCGTTATCTTTCGCCAAGATGGCAAATGGCGAATCAATTGTGCTGTCTAAGGATAGCTCGCGCGCCCGTTCGGTTAGTCTCACAGCGAGATCCGTTATCGTTCGCCTGGAGACGTCATTTTTTGTGACCCCCTTGCTCCAACGCTCCTGTCGCTTCGAGATATCTCCCCGCTTATCGATAAATCCGTTCTCGTATTCCCATTCGAAGCAAATTCTTGAAATTTCTTCCGTGCTCACGTTGTCGAACAACCCATCGCTCGCGCAGAGAATAATGTCACCCCTGCGGACATGGATTGCGTGGTTTACAAAATCACTTGCCCCCTTGAAAGCGTGTCCGTCCCCGTCTTCCTCGGTTATTTCTTTCCCAGTCCAACCCAATTGATACGGAAAGTTGAATTCCTTTAGTTGCTGCTGCGAAACATAAGCGACGCGCAAATTTGTCTTGTTCTCGTCCGTGTCAACAGTATCCTCAATATCAATGTGGCGGAGCACAATAATACCGCTGTCTCCCAAATTCGTAAAGTGTATCTGGTGGCTCTTTTCGTCAAACACGCTGACGCAGCTTGTGCATGAGCCTACGATGTCGTCCTTGATCACTCTCTTGTGCGCCTCCTCGACAAGATCTTGCGGTCTCAGCAAATTTTCAACAGTCGCCTTCCCCTTCTTCACCTTTTCATCCAGAATTTCCTCGCAGTGCTTCATCAGTGCTTTCGAGAATAACCTCGGGTCAACTCCGTACTGTCGCCAAGATCCCACGCCATCCGCAACGCCTCCGAAAGAGAATGATCGCCGCTTGGTCCCACGGCCAATCTTTACCGTTTTCAAAAAGTAGGCATCCTCGCTCAGAGTGTCATCGGAACTGAATTCCTGGGGGCCGTGCGCGCGACGATTCGATGCCACGCCTTTCTCCGTCTTGAAGGGGTGCGGCAGGAGTGCAACACCAGAATTTACGTATAACGGCATCTCCTCCTCTCGGATCTGCTCGCGGATGGCAAGAGAGGGCTCCGCCATGCTTGTGTTGGAAAGGCCAACCCTGTCAGTGAGAGAATCTAAGTAGGCACGCTTTCCTCCCTTCTCCTCAGATCCAAAATGGTAGTCGGCGATGTCTCGTGCTGTCAGTATACCCTCTACTCGGCCGTCCTTCGAAATCACGGGCAAGCACTTCACCCCAACCTTACCCATAATCTGCCTGGCCTTCCGAACACTCTCCTCAGGACGGATGAAAATCACCCTGTTCAAGGGGGTTACAAACTCCGATATTTGACTGTCTAAGAGCGAGTCGTACGTAGAAAATGAGTCGGAAAACGACTCGGCATTAATCCTTCGTAACAGATCTCTACTAGTAAGCATTCCCAAAACCTTTCCCTTCATGTGCGTGAGCTGATTGACATTGCTCTCTCTGTCAACAACCATCATCGCACCCAATCCCCTCTCAATAAACACACGGATCGCTTTGGATATCGCTGTGTCTTGGCATATTGTTGCGTCGACCCATCGGATTGTATGCTTCGATTTTAAGATGGAGGAGACGGGAACATTGTTCGTTTCAGCCCACTTAAGCTCAAAGGAACCAGAGAGCCCAGCAGGTTTGCCAGCTGCCTTCTTAGAGGTTGCTTTAGTGGAGGTTGCAAAGGAGGCAGCGGCGAAACAAATGCGAGGAGAATTTGATAACGAAGTCTGCGCCAGACTTGACCGAAGTATTACCCGTGGAAAGCGCCAGATCATAGCACAGCAGGCTGATAAAGACGCAGAACTACCCTATTTCGGCCTCGACTTTTGAGAGAGCACTGAGAATCAAATTATATTAGGGCTAGGTGGTCTAGACGCTTCTTCTCGCTGTGTTGGCTGTGTCGGTTTATGAGGGGTTCAAGGTGAGTAAAACTCGTTTTTCTTTCTCTTTCTTTTTCTCCCCTCTCTCCCGAAGAATCTAGCAGTAATCACCTCTGTTCGTTCCTGAGGGGAGCTAAAAAGCGATTGACGTGCCACCTCCTTCCTTCTCCCCTCGCGAAATTGCGTCCTTCTTTATTCGACTGCTACATTTCGTCTTGTTTTTTGCTCTCAAAGGAGAAATAGATGAGTGCCAACAAGAGTGGTGGAGGCATTGGTTCGGTGAATTCAGTGACTCCAAGGGCGGAAACTGGCTTTGCTGACATATTTTCCTCCTTTGATGCTTCCATCGATGCCTCAATCAATGCCACCTACGACAGCCGTCTTGATGCCTTCGAAGGTACTTCCCAGCCCCCTCACAGTGGCTCCCCTGGCGGTTACGGCGGCTCCCCTCCCACCAAGCCCGGGGCAACGACTGTCGTTCCCAACTCCTTAGATCACAGTGCCATCGAGACTCCGGCCGTTCACTCCTTGGATACCTTTGACATCACGGGGGACTTCCCTCTCCTCTCCCAGCTATCTGCGCCCTCATCCTCAGCCCCCAACTCTCCGACCAAACGCCAATCTAAGCGCTCTAATCCCGGTACACGTCAGATGGAGCTCCAGTTGCAGGCTCTTTCGTCTCAGTCCGGTCCCGTAAAGAGCTTCTTACCGTCTCCGATAACTTTGAACATCCGCCCTCAGATGCAGGTGAGCTTACAAAAAAAGTACCATTCCCCCTTCTGCCTGGCAGAGCTTCGCTCACCGCACCGCCCACCGCACCGCCCACCGCACCGCTCACCGCACCGCTCACCGCACCGCTCATCGCACCCCTCTCATGATTTGTTCGCTACAGAAGAAGGCCAAAAAAAAGCGTCGGAAGGGATGCGGAATCTGTTTGAACTGTTTGATGCCGGATTGTGGCAAATGTAGTATGTGCAGAGATAAGCATAAAAACGGAGGCCTTGGCATAATGAAGCAGGCGTGCATCCTTAGGTGAGTTGTCTGCCGTCCCATCACACAAAATATTAGAGCATGTGCTTACACCTAACTGTATATTTCCAGAAAGTGCTCCAATAAATCGTCGCAATCAAACCCCAATTCCACATCTTCAAAGGTCAATAAGGTGAAGAAAACGCACTTCCCCAAGGATAGAAGGTGAGCCTGACTTTAACTTTGCAATCTAGCGCCCCGTCTCTGTCTCTCTGGTGACTTCATCGTCTTGACTAACTGCTCTCTTCTAGAATTCTGACGGCCGAGGAACGGCGCAACATTCCGCATATATATCGGTCTGACTGGCCAGGCGAAGTGGAAGACATTTGGAATTACGAAGCGAACAACCGCACAGACAGGCGCTGGGGGATCGTGTTAAAGGAACCGAACGAGAAGAAGTTGATGCGATTTTCTCGCTGATATGATATTATTAAGAGTTTTAAATGTCCGAAAAGTAGCGCAGGTTTTAGCAATACAAAAAATTATATGTTGTGTTCACCTGCACACAGCCAGATAGCAGCAGATATTCTTATTCATACTTGCAGAGGTCCCGATGCGGTAGCCATTCTGGAAAGACACTCCTTCACGCTCTTCCCGACGCTATCATTCTCGCATCTCACTCTTATCTGACAACCGCTGTTATCATCGGTGAACACGATTTTCACCCCGCAGAGAATCTCTCCTGAGCCATCCTCAGAAGCTGCTGCCTTTGCCTTCTTGTCAAATTTGATGACGAATGTTCCCGAATCGAGGTTCGATACCACGTTGGAAAACTGCTCCTTGAGTAGCCTCTCGGCAAGTGCCAAGCGTTTTTTCTTTATTTCTTCTGCTGATTCTTCTGTTTTTGTTGTAGCCCCCTCACCGCCCCCCTTCTCCTTACAGGGCGTCCCACTCATTCGAATACTTGCCCCCGCGCTCTGTGCGTGCATAATGATCGCCACTACAGAATCTGCTAACAAATCTCCAACGGGACTGCTCTCCCACTCAATGGAGCAGGCGTTCTTCCGCACGGTCACCTCGAGGCTGTGGAGTTTAAAGACAGTCCCAATTCCGTTTCCGTCGGGAGAGGCGGAGGAGGGATCCTCCGAGACGGAGGAGAACATTTCGTGCAAGAACAAACGGAGAGTGCCGATGTCGCAACCCACAAATGGTACATAGAGCTTCTGCGTGACGCTCCCGACCCTGAGCGGACTATACTCTGCTAGATCGTCCGCACTGGCGATCTTGCTCTGAAAATTTTTGGTAAACATCACTCCCTGGAAGTCGTCGCCCTTTTTATAATTGCGGGACTTATCCCTTTTGTTTTTCGCGGAGAGCTGGTCGTTATCGGCAAGTGCGCCAATGACCTTGGCGCTCCGTCGGATCTCGAATTTGAACTCGATTGTCTTTGCGTTCTCTGGGTGATTGACGGAAGGCTTGTTCTTCCACTTGGCCGTGTTCTTCCTCAAGTCGACCGCAAGCCTTTCCAGGAAGGTTTCTTGCCCGTGTACAAGGACGATGTTGTCGGGTCGGACACGCTCGATAAACTCCCAGTTCTGGGTGCCGTCGACGTGGGCAGAGAAGGAGACAAACTTGACGCTGCAATTGAGCTTCTGAATTTTGCCTTCCATTGTGGTAACCTCTTCGGGGTGCTTCTCGAGGTCTTTTGCCATGGTGTTCTCGATCGCGTAACCAGCAATTAGAACGCCATTCTTGGGGTCTGTGCACCACTTGTCGAAGAGCTTCCTGCTAACTCCGCTCTGCATCATACCCGGGGAGGCGAAGACAACGGAGGGATCCTTGTCTGGGAAGTCGTCTACTTTCAGTCTCTTGAGATTGTAAATGTGGCTGAAGAGGAAGGGATTACCGAAATTGACCATTTCGCGGATGCGTCCGTTCATCATGTTCACATACGTCTGGAATACTCGAAGTGCCTTTGAAGCCATCTTGGAAGCGTAATAGATTGGTACCTTGTGAAGATCGGGATTTTGCTGCCAATACTCGTCCAATATCAAAAGCAATTCCTGAGCACGTCCGAGCGCGAAAACTGGTAGTAGCACTCTCCCGCCCCCTCTCACCGTCTGCCCGACAAAATTTGTGAAATCCCTCTCCCTTTCAACCCTGGTAGGGTGTACCATGACTCCGTAAGTTCCCTCAGCGATGAGCACGTCGACGCTCATGGTCGGGATCTCAGCAGCCATCAGATGCCTGTCATCCTCCATTGAGTAATCGCCAGTGTATAGCACACGTTTGTCCGCAATCTGGGGATTTTGATTTGGGGGGATTTTGATTTGGGGGGGTTCGTAGATGTTAATAAGATGAATAGATGAATGCTACAAATACAACAACACAACGCAACGCAACGCAACGCAACGCAACGCAACGCAACGCAACGCAACGCAACGCAACGCAACGCAACGCAACGCAACTCGCCAATACTAAACTCAC
>Ga0115554_1002728_pt1 | contig 12070 bp, 12 predicted proteins | sample COGITO_mtgs_1104_3_FD_87283 | JGI IMG/M metagenome (GOLD analysis project Ga0115554, IMG submission 87283) | Pelagic marine microbial communities from North Sea - COGITO_mtgs_110404 | ecosystem: Environmental > Aquatic > Marine > Epipelagic | place: Germany:Helgoland, sampling site Kabeltonne... | reverse complement strand
CACCCGTGCGCCGGTCGTCAGCGGAAAAGCAAGCTTTTCCCTGTTACCCCTCGACTTGCATGTGTTAGGCCTGCCGCTAGCGTTCATCCTGAGCCAGGATCAAACTCTCCATTGTAAAAAGTTCAATCTGTTGAGAATCTCAGGGAATCTAACATCTCATCCGTGCTTGGATGAGATACCACTTTCCGGGGGGAAAGTGGATTTTTAAAGGAATCTTCCGAAGAAGATTCCGGGCTGCTGCATCAAGTCAAAGAACGTTTATAAAAGTCCACCAGTAAACTGGCTTCTTTAAATGCTTCGTTAATTTTAAAGCGGACGCAAATGTAAGTCTGTTTTTTCAATAACTCAGCTCGATAGCTTTATTATTCTGAACGGATTTTTGCGCCTCTTTAAGTAAAGAACTACCCTCGAAAGGGGGCGCAAAGATACGTTGCATTTTCAAACCTGCAAGGAGAAGTAAGCTTTTTTTTCAAAAATTTTACTGAAGCTTTTTACGGCTTACTCCAGTGCGAATCGCTTTTCAATGAACTCACTTTCCTTCGAAAGCGGGCGCAAATGTACTGTGGGTAATTTGATTTCCACATGCAGATCTGCATTTTTTTTTAGTTTTTTTCTTGCAAGAGCCAAGCGCAATCCTCAATCAACTGGTTTATAGATGATTCACTGGTTCCGTCATAGAACCCCCTCAGCCGTCCTTGCTGATCAACCAGCACAATATTCTCGGTATGCACGAAATCTTGCAGCCCACCATCCCCTCCATTCAATTCATCGTAACAGGCAAAATAGCTGCGCCGGGCCAATCGATAGACCTCTCTTTTCTCACCCGTCAGGAACCACCAATTTGGATGTTCCGCGTTCATGCGCTTCGCATAAGCCGCCAAAACAGATGCGCTATCCGCTTGTGGAGTAACACTGTGACTGAGTATTCTCCAACCCTCTTTCCCATCAAACGCATCACGCACCTTTGTGAGATTGGAAGTCATGATCGGACAGATGGTCGCGCACCGGGTGAAAAAGAAGTCAACAATAAGCACCTGACCGAGCACGTCGTCAAGTTGAATGTCCTCACCATGGTGATTGATCAAATCGAAGGGTGTGATGCTGTGTTGCGCCCGATTCCAATCCCGTGCATCCACCAATGCCGGATTCAAATCTGCCGGATGCAAAACGGGCAACGATTTACTGGGATATAAGATTAGCGCACCGATGCAAACCGCCAGCGTAAAGGTGATGAGCAATGCCAGTAGCTGCCTCAATGCCTTAGAATTGTCGGAGTTCAACTTCATCGTTCTGCCAAATACAACCACTCTCCCGCTATGCATGTTCCAAGCACGCGTGTTTCAAGCACATCAGCCGGAGCGATGGTGAGCCAGTTGCGATCCATCCAAGTGAGGTCTGCCCACTTCCCAATTTCGATGGTTCCCAGGTCCATTTCCTGAAATTGAGCCAAAGCCACCCATTGAGTCATGCCTCGAAGGGTTTGTTCCTTGCTCAATGCATTGCTGGATTGAAATCCCCCTTCGGGGTAGCCACTGGCATCTTGTCGGGACACACTTGCGAAGAATGTCTTGCGCGGATCGGTATCTTCCACTGGGAAATCCGTTCCTAGAGCGACCATGCCCAATTGACGCAACAATTCTTGGTACGCATAGGCCCGACGTATACGGTTGCGCCCCAATCGTTCGCCAGCCCAATACATGTCACTCGTTGCATGCGTAGGTTGCACAGAGGGTATCACGCTGTTACGACCAAAACCATCGAAATCTTCGGGAGCGACAACCTGCGCGTGCTCAATTCGCCACCGTCGGTCATTGGTGCCTCCCAGAATATCTTGGTAAGCATTGAGCACCCAGCGGACGGCAGAATCTCCAATGCAGTGGGTGGCGGCTTGCAGGCTATCCTGTGCCAACGCCTCCAATTGCGAACGAAACCAAGTGGCGTCTTGCGTACCCAGGCCATGCCAACCCGGCCGGTCAGAATAGGGCTCGAGAAGCAGCGCTCCGCGGGACCCAAGTGCACCGTCCATGTAAAACTTCACGGACTGTACTGTCAATCGATCCTTGCGAATGGGCCCATTGCTTCTCAGCCATTCAATCGAAGAATCAGCTGCGCTGACCATCGCGTTAATTCGCAGCTTCAAGTCGCCGCTGGTATGGAGCGAATCAAGGCGAAGGATTTCGCTCGGAGCGAGTCCCGCGTCGGTGATCGATGTGAGCCCTTGAGCCAACAAGGTCTGTTGCGCCTCCATGAGCGCTTTAAATCGCTCCTCCGCTGCGCGCTGAGGAACATGTTTTTGGATCAATGCACACGCATTATCAATAAGAACACCGGATGGATACCCATCTTCTCCTTTCACGATTTCACCACCCTCTGGCGAAACAATGGATGTCCTCCATAGACCCGCACGTTCCAGCGCAACACGATTCACAATCAGCGCATGGCCATCGATTCGCTCGAGCACGACAGGTTTCTCCGGGAAATAAAGGTCCAACAGAGCGCTATTCGGAAAACGCGGGAGTTCCCAATCGTTTTGATCCCAACCTCGGCCAACGACCCACTCGTTGGGGCGCGCGGCATCATGCTCCACAACCCGTTGAACCGTCTCTTCCCAACTTTCGGCGGCAAACAAGTTGGCTTCCAAAAGCCCGTCGGCAAAACCGACCAAATGGGCGTGACCATCCATTAAACCCGGCACAATGACCCCCCCTCTCGCATCGGTCGTTTGAAGCGCACTATACTTATTAAGTACCTCGCGCTCTGCTCCGATCGCAATGACGCGTCCATCTTTGATGGCCATGGCACTTGCCATTGTGTTTTGAGCATCCATCGTGATGACCGTGGCATTGTGCACAATCAAATCTGCTTGTTCTGACTTAAAGCCGCACCCAGAGGCGATCAAGACAAAAGTTAAAACGGACAATACAACATTGGGCTGAATGCAAATTCGCTCCCGATCAATTCTCTGTTCGCGTTGGTGGATCATGATTTGTGATAATGGTAGGCGCTCGCCTGGGCAGATGGCATGATAAGTAGGTCTTGGATGCTCACATGAGGTGGACGCGTGGCGATGTACAGAACCGCGTCTGCCACATCCTCGGCCTGAAGGGGTTCGTAACCTCTGTATACGCTCTTTGCCATGGATTCATCGCCTTTGAATCGCACGGTACTGAATTCTGTGTCTGCCGCTCCCGGTGCAACTTGGGCGACTTGAATTCCGCGGGGCAAAAGATCCATTCGCATGGCTTCTGTCAATCCATGCACTGCAAACTTCGATGCATTGTAGACGGCTCCCCCCGGATACGCTTGCCGGCCGGCAATGCTTCCGATATTGATGATGCGCGCTCCCGCTTTCATTCGTGGGGTCAATTCTCGGGTGACGTGCAAGAGTCCTTTCACATTGGTGTCAATCATGCGGTTCCAATCCTCATAAAATCCTTGATCGATGGGCTCCTTGCCGACCGCTAGTCCCGCATTGTTGACCAACACATTCGGAATTTCAGCGTCAGTCAATGCTGCCAGGGCTTGCTGCGTGGCAACAAGATCACGCACATCAAAGTCGAGAATCTTCAGTACTGCGCTCCCCAATTCGCTTTGAAGCGCGCGCAACCGCTCCCCTCTTCTGCCCGTCAATACAAGTTGAAACCCGTTGGTGGCAGCCATGCGCGACGCCGCGGCGCCAAAACCCGAAGTTGCGCCTGTTATCAACATCACGCCCCGGCGGTTTTGTGGTTTATCGTTTTTCATGTCTATTTGCCAAAGGTACATTCACAAAAACCTCCACATGAAACACATTTACACCATAGGATTCGCATTGCTCGGATGCGTTGGAATTCAAAACAGCGGATCGGCGCAAGCCATCACGCACACCATTGCGGAAATTCAAGGGGAATTATTCAGCTCCCCGCTCATTGAACAGGTCGTCACGACCACTGGAATTGTAACGGCGAATAACGTCACGTCTGCGACGTCAGGCACCATTGGATTTTTCATCCAAGATGGCGAAGGTCCATGGAATGGCGTGTATGTCTATGATAACACTCAGGCCCCTGAAATTGGAGACGAAATTATCATCGAAGCAGAAGTTGCTGAATTTTATGACGTCACCGAATTGGTTAACCTAACCTATTATAATGTCGTGAGTTCGGATAACGCATTGCCGGCGCCCATGGCTTTGACCACGGGTGAGTTGGCTGCCAGTGAGGCCCATGAAGGATGCCTGGTCCAGATCATCAACGCCACCTGCACCGTGGCAGACGCCGATTATGGCGAGGCTATTTTCGATGATGGCAGCGGTGAAATCAAAACCAACGATTACATGTATTATCCAGAGGACGGCTGGATCGCGGAGCAGATTTACTCCATCACCGGCTGTTTGCATTATACATTCGAGGAGTGCAAAATTGAACCCCGAAATGCCGCAGACGTAGTGGAAGGAGCGACCAATGGATTGGGCGATTCCCACTTACCGGAGCAATTGGGCATATACCCCAACCCTGCCCAGGATCAAATTCGATTGAATAGTGAAACTCCCGGACAATTGCGGATTTATGACGCAGCTGGGCGCACTGTATTGAATCAAAACATCTTGAATGCTTACCCCACAATCGATGTAAGCAGCCTCGATCGGGGCACGTATACGGTAGAATTTTCATCAGGTCAAAGCCACCTGGTTTCGCAATTGCTCAAGCACTGAGCGGATCCCCTTACGAATAAGCACATTGAAAAAGCGGCCTCCAGCGGGGCCGCTTTTTCATGCAATCAACCCGGCGTTTCAGATGTTGATTCCGAATCTGGCTCGATCACTTCGGCCGGACTTTGCGCATCTCGCTCGCTGCCTTTGTAAAGGTCGAAACCGACCCAACGGCACTCCAGCGGTCCGTTGAAGCATTGAATTTTTCGCTTGGTTTTCAGGCCGACGCTCTTCAATGCTTCGGCATCGGAAGAAATGATCCATGCAGAAAATCCAGACCAATTCGTCTTGAAGGCGTCGCCAATCGCGCTGTAAAATTCGGGGGCATCTTCCAAATCGAGGCGCTCACCATATGGTGGATTCAAGACCACCACTCCTGATTCTGTGCGCGGCTGCATTTTGAAAAAATTGGCCCGCCCCAATTCAGTGATGCCATCCAATTCCATATTTGCCAGCGCCTGCCGTGTTTGTGAAATTGCTCCAAAGTCTTTGTCCCAGGTAAACATAGGAGTATGCACCTTGTTCCGCTGCTCCTTCATTTCGTCGCGAACTTGCCACCACTCCTCATCATCGTATCCGCGCCAATCCATAAATGCAAACTTCCGACGGTGCCATTGAATCGGCAATCCATCCGTCCAAAGCGCCGCCTCCATGGTAAAGGTTCCGGAACCACACATGGGGTCGTACAATGGCGTCCCCGGTTTCCAGCCAGAATGCGCCAACAAACCTGCGGCAAGCACTTCATTTAAAGGTGCTTTCGCCCCTGCAGGGCGGTAACCCCTTCGGCTCAATGGACGACCCGCCGCATCCAAAGACAGCGTGACTGCCGCATTGGAGATGTGCATATGAATACGCATATCTGGATCTTCTCGGTTGACGCCCGGCCGAATTCCACCTTGCTCCCTAAAATGGTCCACGATGGCATCCTTCAATCGGAGCATGGCGAACTGCGAGTGGGTGAAAATGGAAGAATGCACCGTCACATCAATCGCAAAAGACGAATGCGCCGTCATCACAGCTCCCCACTCCCACTTCTTGGCTTCTTCGTACAGTTCGTCTGGATTCTGGGCATTGAAGGAGAGAATCGGCCGCAAGACTGTCAACGCAAAACGACTGGACAGGCAAACGCGGAATAAGGTCGACATGTCGGCCTTGAACTCAACACCTCGTCGAACATCCTTCACAGCAATGGCCCCGAGATCCATCAACTCCGACACCAGCAGTTGTTCCATACCGGCTAAGGTTTTGGCAAAGTAGAGCGGTAAATCCGATTCGATTTTGCTCACTTTCGGACTGCTGTCCGCTCCTTTATCCACATTTTCGTCGCTCATCCTCCTTTTATTTTGACTTGATGACCCATGCCTTCCAGGGTGGCAATAACCTTTTTCCGTTGATCACCCTGAATCAATACACAACCTTCTTTGACCGCACCGCCCACTCCACAAGTGGTCTTGAGTTCCTTCCCAAGCAGCAGCAATTTCATTGCATCACCCGAATATCCCTCCACCAAGGTCACCGGTTTCCCGGCGCGTTGCTTCCGATTCAGGCTGACATAAAGCAACTGCTTGCCAGTGGCGGCTGAATTCGACGAATCATCAGATTCCTCCATGGCCGTCCACCCCGGCTGGGTGCTGAAGACCATGCCATCATTTTCCAGTCGAACGCGGGTATTATTTTTCTTCTTTCTGGTCATCCGGATGGCGAAGGTAATGGCGAAGGTTGCTTTAATTCTTTCCTTTTGTTGGGTAAAATCAAGGAAAATCCTTATTTTTAGTTAGCGATGAAAAATTACAATGTCCTTTTTTGGTTTGCAGTAGCTTGTTTTAGTCTGTGTGCGACGGTTCAGGCCAATGGTCAAGAAAACTGCACATCCTTCGACTTGGACTACATCTGTCAGAACACCGAATACGTTCAAGCCGTTTCTTTGGATTGTGGTCTTGAATGCTTGAATGACGGTGAAGAATGCCTTGTGGCTTGTATGACCGAACAACTCGCGCTCACCAACAGCTGCATCGGTTGTTTTGGCGAACAGGTCACGTGCATCGTAGCCAATTGTTTCCTTGCGTGTGCTTTTGGAAGTGAAGAAGATTGTGCCGAATGTGCTTTGGCAAATTGTGAAGCAGGCTTCAATGAATGCGCTGGAATTGCCGACAATGACGCCGACGACTGGACCAACCTATGCGACTGCAATGACAACAATCCCAACATCTATCCCGGAGCGGAAGGAACCAACCAGGGGTTTGACAACAATTGCAATGGCATTTACAGCCCAAGTGAAACAACTACATGCCTGGCAGACTTGAACAACGACAATACTGTCGGGACTGCGGATCTTTTGATCTTCCTAGGCACCTTTGATTGCGAAGACAATTGCTTGGATGAAGCCGACATGAATTCCGACGGCGTAGTAGGGGCCTCTGACCTCCTCATTTTCTTGTCTGAATTTGGCCTAGGCTGCAATTGAATGCTGCATTGAAGGAGCCCCATGACATGGACGATCCGCTTCTGCAGTATGCCGAAGCGAATAGCACGCCCGAAACCAATGTCCTCAAATCCCTTCGGATAAAAACGTGGCAAACCGTGTTGAGCCCGCAGATGCTCAGTGATTCCGTCCAGGGAAGTTTCCTGTCCAACATCAGTCGGATGATTCGCCCTCGGCGCATCCTTGAACTGGGAACGTACAGTGGCTATTCCACTATTTGTCTGTCTGCTGGTTTGCAAATTGAAGGGACAATCGACACGATCGAACCCAATGACGAATTGCACTCCATCCAAGAAGAACACTGGAAAAAAGCCGGAATCTACGATCAAGTGCATCGCCATACTTGCGAGGCCTTAACAGCACTTCCCAACCTCAATGGACCTTACGATTTGGTTTGGATCGACGCCGACAAATTGCGGACACCAGCGTATGTCGAATTGTGTTTGAACCGCACCCGAATTGGAGGATGGATTCTGGTCGACAATGTGCTGTGGTGGGGAAAAGTGCTCCCCGATCACCCTGCACCGGATGAAACAGCGTTAGCATTGCGAAAAATGACTGAGGATCTCGCATCGCGAAAGTCCATTCGCACGACGCTCATGCCCATGCGGGATGGGCTGTTGATGATTGAGAAACTATCGGATTGAAGGATTTTCTGAGCCTCGGCCTTTAGGCGAGCACCTCGGCCACCGCATCGGCGGCATCCTGCAATTGGATAACAGAACGCACCTCGAGGCCTGAAGCATCAATCAGTTCTTTGGCCTCAGATGCATTTGTTCCTTGTAAGCGAACGATGATAGGGACATGGATGTTGCCCATGTTTTTGTAAGCATCTACTACGCCTTGGGCGACCCGATCGCAGCGCACGATTCCCCCAAAAATATTGACCAAGATTGCTTTCACCTCAGGGTCTTTCAAGATGATGCGAAATGCTTTCTCCACACGCGCTGCGTCTGCCGTGCCGCCAACATCGAGGAAATTTGCGGGTTCGCCACCACTCAATTTAATAATATCCATGGTGGCCATAGCGAGTCCGGCACCATTGACCATGCACCCCACGTTGCCATCCAACTTGACGTAATTCAACCCTGCCGCATCCGCTTCCACCTCGGTAGCATCCTCTTCCGTCACATCCCGCATCGCAGCGTAGTCCTTGTGCCGATAAAGCGCATTGCCATCCAATGAAACCTTGGCATCTACAGCTATAACGCGGTCATCAGAAGTCTTGAGGACGGGGTTGATTTCGAACATCGTCGCATCGCTTCCGACATATGCATTGTAAAGAGAGCGAACAAACTTGGACATTTCTTTGAACGCCTTTCCCGAAAGCCCCAGATTGAACGCAATTCGCCTCGCTTGGAATCCTTGCAGCCCCAGCGCCGGATCGATGGCTTCTTTGAAGATGAGCTCCGGCGTCTCTTCCGCTACTGCCTCAATGTCCATTCCACCTTGAGGCGAGTACATGATGATGTTTTGCCCATTCGCGCGGTCGAGCAACACGCTCATATAAATCTCGCTTGGCTCACTTTCGCCGGGACCATAAACATCCTCAGCGATCAACACCTTGCTCACCTGCTTGCCTTCAGCAGTTGTTTGCGCGGTGACCAAATGTCCCCCCAAGATGCCTGCTGCTTTGTCCTTGACTTCAGCCAGGCCTTTGGCAATGACAACGCCTCGTGAACCCGTTTCTGTGACACTTCCTTTTCCTCTTCCTCCCGCGTGAATTTGAGCTTTTACAACGAACCACGATGTACCGGTTTCTTCCGCTAAAGCAACCGCAGCTTCATGAGCTGCCTCTGGCGTGTCCGCTACGCGGCCATTTTGAATGGCCACACCAAAACTTTTCAAAATGGATTTTCCTTGGTACTCGTGAATGTTCATGTCCGTATTATCAAAATTCGGTGCAAATGTAGGCAACAGAAGGCCGGTTTCTGATGTAGTTTGCAAACATGAATGCGACCATGATTCAAGCCCGCGGCATCGTGAAACAATTTGGCTCATTGCAAGTCCTGAAGGGAATCGATTTGGACATTCAAAAAGGAGACATCACCTCCATTGTCGGCGCTTCGGGTGCAGGAAAAACCACCTTGCTGCAAATCCTTGGAACCCTCAACACTCCCGATGCCGGAACGCTTCGCATTGGAAATGAAGATGTGCATACACTTGGTCGCAAGCAACTCGCTGCATTCCGCAACCAACATATCGGCTTCATTTTCCAATTCCACCGTTTACTTCCTGAATTCAGCGCGTTGGAAAACGTCCTCATGCCTGCTTGGATCGCAGGACACGACCAAAAAGATGCAGAAGAATACGCGACAAAGCTCCTCGTCGACCTCGGCCTTAAAGATCATTTGAATCAATCACCCGGCACCCTGAGCGGCGGAGAACAGCAGCGCGTGGCAGCCGCACGAGCGCTGATGAACCGACCAAGTGTTGTCCTAGCTGATGAGCCAACCGGTAATTTGGACTCTGGAAATGCGGACTCCCTCTTTGACTTGTTCATCGAATTGCAGGAGCGCGTTCAGCAGACGTTTATTGTGGTTACACACAACGAGCAACTTGCTCAGCGTGGAAATCACATTTTGCAGCTCTCAGACGGCAAGCTGATCTGATCGATGCCATGACCATTTACAAGGTGTTTGGGAGGGATATTTACTATGCACGCATAATTTCTCACCCTTTTGCTATGCACGCATAGCTTTTACCCCTATCTTAGAGGTATGAAGCCCTTTGACACAATCGATTTTCATTTGCGATGGGGCTGGACAAAACTCTCGCGTTTGTACGCCTCTGAAGCAGAACGTCGCGGAATCCCGTTTTCCTATGTGTTTATTCTTCTCCATACGGAGCGCGAAGGAACCCCGTCGACGCAGCTCGGCCCAAAAATGGGCATGGAATCCACAAGCCTGAGTCGTTCGCTGCGTGGAATGGAAACATTGGGCTTGATCGAACGTGTCCCCGACGCTTCGGACGGTCGGGTGGTACGGGTCTTTCTCACCAATGAAGGTGTCGCAGCCAGAAGGCAAGCAAGAGACCTTGTCGTAACCGTAAATACGCGACTGCGCGATCTACTCGGAATCGAATCCGTTGCTCGTCTGCTCGAAGAAATGAAACGACTGAATGAAATTTTGGATCACCCGGAAGAGCTCCTCCAAACCATCCAAAGTCAACCTCCCAAATCTCCAACACATTCATGACCACACTCCCTTTGCACAAAATCAAACGCGTAGCCGTTTTAGGTTCAGGCGTTATGGGATCACGAATCGCCTGTCATTTGGCCCAGACCGGATCCGAGGTCTTACTGCTCGACCTTCCAACACAAGATGGACCGAGAAATGGAATTGCCGCTGGCCACCTCAAAACCGCTTTAAAGTCAAATCCATCGCCCATCTATTCCAAACGATTTGCAAAACGCATCGAAACGGGGAATTTTGACGATGATCTTGATCGGTTAGGCGAATGCGATTGGATCATCGAAGTCATCGTCGAGCGTTTGGACATCAAACAGCAATTGTTTGAGCGAATTGAGGCCGTGCGCAAACCAGGTACACTCATTACAAGCAACACTTCAGGAATTCCTATCGGGCAACTGAGCGCGGGCCGATCCGAAGATTTTCAGCAGCATTTTTGCGGAACCCACTTCTTCAATCCGCCACGTTACTTGCCGCTGCTGGAAATCATCCCAGGCCCCCAAACCAAGCCTGAAATCTTGGATTTTTTCGCCCGGTATGGCGAACGCATCCTCGGAAAACAAGCCGTGTTGTGCAAAGACACACCCGCATTCATTGCCAACCGAGTCGGCGTGTTTGCCATACAAGCGTTATTCCACACCGTCGAGGAGATGGGACTTTCGGTTGAAGCGGTCGATAAATTGACCGGACCGGCGATGGGACGGCCCAAAAGTGCCACCTTCCGCACGTGCGATGTCGTAGGCCTCGATACCCTTGTTCACGTTGCAAAAGGCGTCGCAGACAATTGCCCCGATGATGAACGCAAGCAAGTCTTTGAAATCCCCGGATATGTTCAACACCTCGTCGATCATGACCAACTCGGATCGAAGTCGGGGGCTGGTTTTTACAAAAAAGTCAAGGATGAAAAAGGGAAGAGCGAAATCCTCGTGCTCGATCTGAAAACAAAGGAGTACCGATCCAAAACGAAAGTAAAATTCGCCACACTTGATGCGGCGAAGGCAGTGGATGATTTGCCCGAACGCACAAAACTGCTTTTCAATGGCACGGACGAGGCAGGTGATTTTTACCGCCGAATCTTTTCGGATGTCTTCGCCTATGTGGCACAAAGAGTTCCCGAAATCGCCGATGCGCCTTACCGCATAGATGATGCAGTCCGTGCTGGTTTTGGATGGGAATTGGGAGCCTTTGAAAGCTGGGATGCAATTGGGTTCGAAGCCGGTTGTGAAGCCGTTAAAGCCAAAGGGCTAAGCCTACCCAATTGGATTGAGCGGTTCGCCGAAAAAGGCAACGGCACCTTCTACCAAAACCGAGATGGTGTGCGTGAATGTTGGAATCCAGAAAGCGAGCAATACGAGCAGATTCCCGGACAGGAAGAGCGCATCGCACTCAGCTGGCTCCCTGAATCCTCGGTGGTTTGGTCCAATGCTGGCACCACGATTCAAGATTTGGGCGACGGAATTTTGAACATCGCCTTCCACACCAAAATGAATTCGATCGGCTCCGAAGTCTTGGAAGGGCTTAATAAGGTCATCGATCTCGCCGAAAACGATGAAAAATGGAACGGTGTGGTTGTTTCCAATGAGGGAGCGCAATTCAGCGCAGGAGCCAATGTTGGTATGATTTTCATGCTCGCTGTGGAACAAGAATGGGATGACCTGAACTATGCCGTGCAATTGTTCCAGCGAACGATGATGCGCATGCGCTATT
>Ga0115554_1002726_pt1 | contig 12074 bp, 8 predicted proteins | sample COGITO_mtgs_1104_3_FD_87283 | JGI IMG/M metagenome (GOLD analysis project Ga0115554, IMG submission 87283) | Pelagic marine microbial communities from North Sea - COGITO_mtgs_110404 | ecosystem: Environmental > Aquatic > Marine > Epipelagic | place: Germany:Helgoland, sampling site Kabeltonne... | reverse complement strand
CCCCTTAACCGCCATCCTCCCCCTCCTCCCCTCGTCCTCCATGAGCTCCCGAATCCTCCCGGCGAACGCCCTGGCGTTCCCCGCCTCCACCAGGAACCCGTCCTCCCCGTCCTCGATGAGGTCCGGGATCCCCCCGGCCCTCGCGGCGACCACGGGGACCCCGCTGGCCATGCTCTCCAGCACCACGAACCCGAGCGTCTCGCTGTCGCTCGGCATGACAAACAGGTCCGCGCTCGCGAACGCCGAGGACAATTCGGACCCGGTCATCTGGCCCATGAACACGGACTGAGTGCCGGACATGTAGGCTTTCAGCTGGTCGTCGTGGGGACCTTTTCCCACGAATACCATGCGGACGTTGCTGGGCAGGTGGGAGAGGATTGATTTCACGTCCTTCAGACGCTTCTCAAAGCCCAGACGACCGACGTAGATTAGCAGGAAATCATCGGGATTCCCGTCGGTCATCCTTTCTCTCATGGAAGCGGATTTGAATTTGGGGTTGAATTTCTCCACATCGATTCCTTTTCTCCACACGTCAACCCTCGGGACCCCGTTGGCCTCCAGCTCCTCTTTCATCTGACTGCTCGTAACCAGGGTCAGATCCGCCCTGTTATGCCCCAGCCTTATCAGCCACCAGGCGAACGCCTCGATCCCGGGTACCCAGCCCAAATAATTCTTCCCGTAGACCGGCAGGTGCGTGTGGTACGCCATGACCAGAGGGACCCTCATGACGCGCGAGTAGATGATCGCGGCGAAGAGGAAGAAGCCCGGGGACGTCACGTGGATTATGTCGGGCTTGTGGGACTCGATTACCCGCAGGGCTTTCATGGAAGGGAGGTCGAAGGTTAGGACGATGTGGTTGTATAGGGGGAAGCGGAAGCCGAGGGTGTGGTGGATGTTGTACCCGAATTTAGAAGTGGGGAGCTGGGGAAGGGAAGAGAAGAGAAGGGAAGGGAAGAGAAGGGAAGAGAAGGGAAGGAGAGGAGAGGGGGGAGAGAGTGAGGGTGCGCATTTCGTTGCGTTGTGAAAAACCGAATTTTTGCAAGAAAAGAACCCAACGTTTAAAACCCAACGAACGACAACCCAGTGGCACAGTGGCAGCCGTGGCACAGCTGATTTGAGCTCAAATCAATCAAATCAAATCAAATCAAATCAAATCATACACTTGCACAAAACTCACCTCCTTTGCATCATCAGTCGTCACAATCTCCACATTATCCCCCGCCTTTGCGAAAAAGCCCAACATCTCATTATACCGATTCGAGTATCCACTGACGTGCGTGAACGGCGTCGGCTCAACCATAAGGCAAACCTTCCTCGGCGGAAGTGTTACCAGTGGAGGAGGCGTCGGAGTACTGTATGGGATGGAACGGAGGGATCGGGGAGTATAGGTCACGGTGCAGTCGGTTAAGGGGGAGGAGGAGGAGGAGGAGGGAGATTCAGAGAAAGATTCTTTTGATTCAGAGAGAGATTCGGAGGATCCACTCTTCAGCCAACTTGGGATTCGCATCGACGTGCGGTCGTAACCAGATCCGACGTCGACGAAGTCCGGTCGGAGGTAGTAAGCGATAAGCGGATCGCTCTTGTTCACCGGATTTGAGAGGGACGACATCCCGCCTCTGGAGGATCCATTGCCAATGCGATTGCGGTGCTTGACCACGGAGGAGAGCTTATGCAGTCCCACAGATGTGAGGAACGCAGGGGTGCTGAGAGACGACGAACCGACGCCATTTGTCGACGCAGTCACAGATTCGTATGAATGCATCAGAACTAATGCGAAGAAGAAACGTAGAGCGTACAACCCGTACATGAGCAAAGGGAAGATTCGCACTACTTCTGGTGTGTACGGGGTATTTTTATACAACTAGATCGCCAGAACTGACCAGGATTTCGCTAAAATTTCTTATCGTCGCGTTTACCCATTCTCCTACTCAGATTTATTTTGGGAAAAAAAGACAAATGAATCCTCGGCTCAGTGGGAAGCAATCCAATAACGATAGTAATTATCCTCCACCAACACCCATAGAGTAATTCACCATGTCTTCAACAATGCTAACAAGGGATCAGGAGACGGGTAAGAGGAATCGGGACCCCGTTGCCAAATTGAAAAATTGAAATATCGGGAGCCCTGTGGTTGGGGGATTTCGACGTTTGAGGAGCGATGGATCGAAGGGGAGGAGTGTGACAATATCGGACGGCTCGGGAGGGATTGTTTTCCAGCGTTTGACTTTCCACAATGTTGTTTTGCTGTCATTGAATCCCCCCCCCCCCGCCCCACCCACTCTTCTTTTTGTAGGGTGTTATGCCGGGCAAAGACGCTTCTCTTGTCCCGTTCGTCGCTTTATCTCTGTCGAAAAAGGCTCGAAAAATCTTGTCTCACCCCCCATCTTATCTCTCCTTGTAGACACTGAGGTCCGTGCTGAAGACCAAGAAATGATCAATGAATTTGGGTCCCTCAACGCGCGTCTCCAGGAAACCCGTGCCGACATCGACGCGAAGCGTAAGCGCCTCGAGGAGCTAGACGACGCCGCCGCCGAGCTGATGATGTGCGACGACGATGGCGACGACGACGACGATTTCGGTATGGGAGGCGGGGGAGGAGGGGCTGGGGGAGTGAGCTTGTTGTTGGGTGAGGCTTTTTTCGGAGTTTCCGAGGGAGAGGCCACCGAATACTGCGAGAAGGAGGTCGAACGCCTGCAGACTATTGTTGATAAGCTGGAGGGCGAGGCGGACGGAATCAAGGAGAGGCAATCGAAACTCAAGAAAAGGTGCGTGCTGAGTTCATTCTGTGTGGGTTGAGTTTTGTTAAGTTTGGTGGGTGGGGCCTGGCTTGAGAATGGGGAAGAATTCTTAGCGCCATTCATTTCGCATTCATTTTTTCTGACAAAGTCCATCTATATTACTTCTGCACAGTTTGTACGGACGATTTGGAGCTAGTATTAATCTGGAGGAGACCGGCCCACCCAACTCTGGCTATGGGAACTAACTAAACTGTAACTGACAAATAAACACACACCACCTGCTAATAAAAAAAAAGAACGACCCTTTATTTTCGTAGGCAAAAATTGGCTCACCATTCTCATCTTTACACATACGACCACGGCTTTCAACTCGCGGCCAGATCTTTCAACTCCTTGCGGAAAATCCCTTTGACCTTTTTCGTGATCTGCTTACTTGTGAACTGCTTATCTGCCTCGCCCTCTCCCTCGCCAGAAGCGAAGGCAGAACACAATTTCTCAAACAGAGTGGTAACCTTCTCCTTTATAATAGCCGAAGACTTTGTCGAGATGAGATATTTGGTGGTTAATACAACGATAAAAATCGTTCGCATAGAGCTCATCAAGTAATCTTATCTTGTCGCATTGCACATGTAACTCGCGCACTGCATGACTACTCTCTCACCTGTTCGTTTACTCTCTGCGTTATCTCGGCCTCGTTGGGTATCACCTGGCTGATCTCTGCGCCCTCTTCCTCTTTCTTCTTCTGACATTGCTTCGCTTCTTCGGCCTCCGCGAGCTGCTTAATAAGAGTATCAATTTTCTTTTGCGCACCCTCAGTCTCGGCGAGCTGCTGAGTAAGATCATCAATTTGTGTTTGTGCTGCGCTTGCATCACTGAGCTGCTTCGTGAGATTATCGATTTGATTCTGCTGTTCCGAAATCTTCTCTGAGAGCACCTTCGTCTCCTCGGCGTGGTCATCATCAGCTCCGCCTAACTTGCTCAATTCAGCAATCGCAACATCGCGTTCCACACTAAGTTGGTCGTTATCACTTTTCAACGAAGCGACTGAGTTGGTTGATTCTTCGAGTTCTTTCTTCAGTGCCTCAACCTCCTTCCTTGCAGTCTCAGCTCCCTGTGTTGCCATCGCAAATTCCTCCTTCAGCGACGTCAATTCACCTGCTAGCACATCAGATTTCTTGTCATCGACGGCGGCGGACTCAAGCTCCTTAATTTTCAATTGTGCTTCATGCAGCTGGTCCATAATTGCCATTCTCTTTTCTATGAGGTCAGATTTTTGAGAAAGCAAGTCATTCTTCTCGTCACGCATGGTGCTCATCTTGTCTTCGATTTCGGTGAAAGACCTTTTCAGCGCCGACTTCTCATCTACAACCTTTTTGTACTCATTGGAAAGGTTCGTTACACTCTGAGCAATCTCCTCGTGATTGAAGCCATTCGCAGCGGTCTGCGCATTCCCGGCCATCATCTTTTGCATCATGGCCATCATATCAGTAGAAGAAGTATTGTCATTGTCACTCGCTCGGGCGACGGAATTACTGCTGCGATCCAATATCTTGTCGATTTTACTGTTCATATCCAAGACAGTGGATTGTAGTTGGAGGAGGGACTGCTGCGCGTGTTGCTGCTGCTGCAGCAGCAAAGCATCGAAGGTCGAATTATTGCCGTTGCTTTGTTGATCAGAAGCTGCGGGCGAGGCAGAAGAGCGTCGCCTTGAAGCGGTTTTCGCTTTCGGAGGGGGGGTGCGAACCGGCTGAATATCATCGTAAGTATCGTGCGCAGATTCGCCCTCAACAACCACCAGAACATTGGTCTCCTCTTCTTCCTCTTCCTCTTCCTCTACCTCCTCCTCTTCCTCCTCGTCCACCAAAGCTGGTGCTTCGTCGAGCTCTTCTTCACTCCCCCCAGCAGAGTCCTCATCGTCCATGGATGCACGGCGCACAGTTTCAGCCATTATTGACATCATGCCACCGCCAGCAGCGCCGGAGAGCTTTGCCATTCTGTTGCGCACATCGTCGTTTTCTGTCATTTTACCTTTCTGTTTTTTCGTCTTCTTCGTTGCTGCTGTCGCTGTCGTCGCAGGTGCTACCGGGGTGGGGACTGTATCTTCCTTCTTTGGCTTGAATTTTTTGATCTTCATCAGTTGAACCTCGCAAAAAATCCAGCTGCTATCTGGCCTCGGTCGGGGGGCCCGAGTTCCAATTCCTGTGATGGCCAAGTGGTTAGGAACTATGACGATGCGCTTCTGGTTGACCTTCATGCCAATTAGACTCTCTGATAACTTTCCCACAGGCTCATCTTCCTCGGGGCCTATCTTGATCTTGTGAATGCCCCCATCAGCAGACTTATCGTAGGGGGAAATCGCCAACACGTCTTTTGGATTTCCATTCACTGAGCTGTTCATTACGCTGTGGGCATTGAAGTGGATACCAGCTGTGTCGCCGATTTCCAAGCAGGAGCTGGTCGAAGGGTCATCCGGGGAAAGGTTGCAGAGTAGTGGTTTTTCGCACGTGAAGTTCGTATCGTAAATTCCCGCGTGTGCCTTAGTAAGGGCTATGTGTCTGAGAAACTGCTCGCAGAGGTTGGGGTCGTTCAAGCATAGGCTGAAGCCGTCTCCAAAGGCCAGGTAGTTGCCTGCCATCGGTGCCACAGTAAATGAAGGCGTAACAGGGAGATTAACTATTTGCTTCTTTGCTGCATCGTATATCAGGAGTGAGTAGGTTTTAGCCTGGCCAATGATCACACATCCCAGCTTGTTGTTGTTAGGGGAGGGATAGGGTTGGTATGAATTGTTGATGGACTTGAATAGGAAACCTACAGAACTAAACACCAAATTTTGAGTCGGTTGGGGCTGAGGGGTCTGCTGCTGCTGCTGCTGCTGCTGCTGCTGCTGTTGGTGTTGTTGTTGTTGTTGTTGTTGTTGTTGTTGTTGTTGTTGTTGTTGGTGTTGTTGGTGTTGTTGCTGTTGTTGTTGCTGTTGTTGTTGCGGAGAAAGATCCTCATTCTTGGTAGCAGCTTTGGGGACAGACTTCTTCTTGGAAGGCTCCTTCGGAGCTCTATATTTGAGCGCGCTTTGATCACCCCCGCCGAAATCGCCGTTCATATCTCCCAGGCTGCCACCCCCACCCCCACCCCCACCAAAGAGGTTGCCAAGCCTAGAACTTGGATTGCTCATGACAAAGGATGAAAGGTTTTAAATGTTCTCAGGAAAAGTAGGTTCGGAGATAACCTTACCCGAAGATTATGGCGTTGGTGAAAAAAACAAGGAAATCCTGAATAATGGCAAAAACCAACTGATGGCATTATGATGAGGGTCGTTTCACGTTTCCACTTTCGAGAACCAAATAAATTACCATTCTCTTCCCTCTTGGTGCAGAAAAGTGGACGAGAACAAGGTCACCGCGTCCTCCTCCCTCAGAATTATAGATTAGAATAGAGAGTAAACTGCCAGACCTTGTTCTATTCAACAACTCATTTTGAACAGATGACTCTCTCCGTTGGAAGTTCCGTGAGGGTCTCCTCTGTCTTTGGAGACACCGTGGAGTACGGTAAAGTCACAGCAGTCCATTCTTCTGATAGCGTCTCAGTCATGTATAGCGACCGGCACACAGACCACGAAGTAGCAATAGAACGAATCATGCATTTGTTTGACCCAGTGAGGCCAACAGAAGTTGTCAAGGGAATGAGGGCGGAATGCTTGTTCAAAGACGACGAAATGTACTACCCAGGCGAGATTACGGAGGTTAGGGTGGAAGAAGATGGGAGTTTTGTCTTTGCCTACGACGACGGCGATGTGATAATTGCAATGCCATCTGATCTTCGTCAACTGCCTCTTCTAGATGACAAGAGAGATTCAAATATGCTACCAGACAACTATGACGTCCGGGTGGGTGGGAAATTCAACTGCAAATTTGGCGACGAAGGATTTTTTCCAGGTGTTATCCACGAGATCAACGTGGACGGCAGCTTTGTGTTTTACTTTGATGATGGAGATGTCAACAGCAAGGTGATGAGGTCGGATCTCCGCTTATGCGTCGTTGTAGATGACGCTCCTGTGATCGAGTCAGAGATTGAGACGGCATCACCAGTGAACGAGATCCTCAACATTAAGGCAATGGAGGCCGCCAACAAGCAAGATGCCGAAGACGATGGGTATGGAGACTACGAGGACGATTTCATTGATGACAGCATGCGAGAAACTTCGACACCAGCTGCTCATTTACACCAGTCAAACAGCAGTTTAAATGTAATTCTTGGCGTCCCGGTTTGTAGCATGTACGACGATGAAGGGGAAGGCGTCGATGAAGCAGAAATCACCAGAGACAGGGAAGCTTTTGGGAAGATTGATCCCGTGGAGGCTGAGAAGGAAAAGACCGTGAACTTCGATGTGCCTCCAGTGGTCGACACCACTCACCCATTAATGCGAGCCGGAGGGGGACCGGCATACGAGATGACACCGCGAGCGCGTCTTAACGATTTGTGCCTGGAGTATGCGAGGCTACAGGCAGAATTCCTCGATTTAAAGGCTGGCGGTTTCAATTACAAGGACGCCGTCGAGGTGAATACTGGCGGGGACAACTACGACGATGACAGCGACTTTGAGCAGAGTAATGGTTTCGAGGACGTAAAAGAGCGAAAGAGCCAGCAGCAGATTGTCAACAGCATGACAGCATTGAAAATGCGCACCCTTGCCTTGAGCAAAATGTGCTATGACGGGATCAGCGATGCAGGTGGTGAGATGCCGACTCTACAGTCGTTGCGAGAAGTTTGCGATTTGTGCAGCTGCTACAGTAATAACGGTTTGTACGTGCAGGTTAAGGTACACATGGAGCAAGTGTTACAGGCTCTGGAGGGAAACGTAAACCTGACAGAGGTTGGAAGCGAAGAGGAGAGGTTAAACTGGCGTAATTGCGCCGCGACTTTGCTGAGGTTCTTCGACGCCGTCAGATTACTGTTGACGAAAGATACCGACAATTCCTCCCTTATTAACAAGAAAGAACTGGTGAAGCTAGTGGAAGATTCCAAAAGCGTTACCACGTCCAATATTGTCGATGGTATTGATATGTGCTTTTCCCGCATCAAAGTCCCATCAATCGAGCTGCACCAGCTCATCAAGAAAATTCGCTCGACCCCCCCCTTCAAGATATGTATTAATGCGGTTGAGGCCTCCCTAGATCCGAATTTGTTGAGCATCATCAAGCTCGTCGTTGCCGACGCAGAGAGTGCTGGCGAGGGGGGAGAGAAGTCTACGGATCAGTACAGAAGCGCAGCAAGCAGCATAAGATTGATTCGTCAGTTCCGGGCAAATTCTACTAACTTCATGGTAACATTGAATAATGGCATCATGGAGGGTTTGAAAGAACGCATCCTATCGACTACCGGGGACGAAGACGAGGGGGAGGACGATGACGACGACAAGAACGATGTCCAGGTATTCTACGAAGAGCTCATTTGTCTCTTCGCGACGAATGCGGAGAACGAGGAGGGATCGATTTCGCTGCTGAAACTGAATGCGTTGGTGATGTTGGGGAGGTGCCTTTCAAACACACAGGATTTTGTCAATGGCTTGGCGACATTCGAGAGAGCAAAGAAGCTGGCGGAGGAGATAGGCGTGGAAGACAAGCTTGCCAGTTGCGAGTTGCTAAACGCGTATGGTAGCGCGCTCATAGCGCAATGGAAGGAAGAGAATAACCAAGGGGGGAGGGGGGGGGGGGGAGCGGGTAAAAAAAGTAGGAGCGGGTTGACAGATGCACTCAAGTTCGGGAATTTGGACTTGGACTTGGATGCTGCCGAGCTGAACAGTAATGATACCAGCTACAAAGGCGGGGAAGGGATCCACGAGAACTTGAGAAGGGCCGACGAGATGCTCACACATGGTCACGACATATACGAGAGCTGCTTCGGCAAGAAACACGTTGCTGTTGCCGGAGCATGCGTCAGCATCGCGAGGCTGGCGATTCTGAGGGGAAATTTCGAGGAGTCGACAGAGTTCTTCGAAAAAGCTTTCAGCATATACAGAGAAGTGCACGAAAAGAGTGGTCGTAAGAAGGGTGGTTGTGGGCTCAACGCAGCTTTAGTATGCATCGACCTGGGAAGAATGAAGATCGAGAGGGGAGAAGGGGAGGTTGGGTTGGGGAAAATTAGATTTGCGGCCGAGTACTACGCGAGCAGCAACAATAAAGCAGCGGTTGGCTTGTTCAGGGAGCTCTCAAGGCTTTACGAAAAGCTTGCAGGGTGCGTTGACAGCGACGTCGTCGACTGTTTAGAGAGCAGGTGAGTTTGATCTCGTTTTTGTTTTTTGTTTTTGCTTTTGTTTTGTTCGGTTGAGAAGCTAACCAGTCGACAATCCATTTGCTTTATCTAGCGCACGTGCAGCCCGCCGTTCCTTTGGAGATTACAGTGGTGCCTATTTCCGTGCTTTGTTTCTGCTTGGCAGTAAGTGCGAGGAAGGAGGTGACTTTGAAAGGGCGAAAAAGTATCTCATCAGATGTAGGGCTGTATGTGCGGTGTTGTTTGGAGAAGGCAGTCAAAAAATGACAAAAGTTGACAGCAAGATCCTCCTAGTTGTCCAAGAAATGATGCCAGAGGTTGACGAAAAGGATTTCTCGGCGGCGGAGGTGGTTGAAGAGAAAAAGGAGGAACCGGAGCCAGAAAAACTTCCGCAACCGTCGCTTAAGAAAAAGAAATTGAAGAAGAAAAAAAAGGCGATGGCGATAGGCAAGAAGAAAAAGGCCGACGCAGATGGGGGAGATAATAAGGGAGATAAGGGAGATAAGGGAGATAAGGGAGACAAGGGAGACAAGGGAGACAAGGGAGACAAGGGAGACAAGGGAGACAAGGGAGATAAGGGAGACAAGGGAGACAAGGGAGACAAGGGAGATAAGGAAGAGGGGGGAGAAGCCGCCAAAAAGGTCCCCAAGAAGAAGAAGAGAAAATTAAAGAAGAAGAAAAAGGGCAAGGTTGAGGCGGCCAAGGTTGAGGCGGCCAAGGTTGAGGCGGCCAAGGTTGAGGCGGCCAAGGTTGAGGCGGCCAAGGTTGAGGCTGGCGCTACCGGGGAGAAGGATCTAGCAGAGGAGACGAAAGAGAAATCTTCGGGCGCGGGAGGAGAAGGGGGAGCTGTGGAGCGAGGTGTCGAGGGAGGTGTCGAGGGAGCTGTGGAGGGAGGTGTCGAGGGAGGTGTCGAGGGAGGTTTCGAGGGAGGTGTCGAGGGAGGTGGGGATGTCGTGCAAGGCAACGGGAGTCTCAGGGAAGGAACACCCTCAATTGAGCTCCCTCAGCCGACACCAGCGCAGCATAAACCTGTCGACCTCGAAGAAACGAGAAAAAGAGAAAAGACCGCCGAGGAATCTGGCTGGGATGGGGAAAGGGAAGGGGAGGATTCCAACAATGACTTTGATGACCTAGACAGTTGAGTGAATGGACAAAAAAGAGCGCGAAAAATGCGCTCTACTTCATCCCCGGTGTTGAAATAATGTTTAAGGTATGGTAAATTGACTTTTTAGCTACGAAATCCAGGTCGTCTATCTAAACTCTATTTGTCACTTGTGCATGTGAAACAACTACCGTGGCCGAGTCTGCCCCTGCGCTCAATTTTTCACCCGTTTCGTCATCAACTTCGCCCTCTCTGCGATGTGCATTCACATTTGTGACGCATATCTTAAAGCGATAGCCGCGGAACTCTGGAATAAATGACAAATACACAAGATAGATGTTGAAGAGCTCAAGAATCTCAACGCAGGCAAAGAAGAAAACCACCGATTCATCGACTTTTTCGTCGGAAAACCAGAGAATGAAAGCACCCAAGCCCCCCATTATCGCCAGCAACACAAAGCTAAAGAGGGTCGAATAGAGACGGAGGCGAGCACAGAACATTTTGTTCGATCCTATTCCATTTGTCCTGTCCATCACCACCTGCATGATGGCAACCACAACACCAAGGCTGAAAAACACCCCGGCAAAGTACAAGTGAATAGTTTCATCATCACTATATGGGAATGAAACCACGCCATGCCCACCCATTGCACAGAATACAGTTCCGATAAACGCCCACCAATTCAAATTACCTTCATATTCGCTCACCCCTACTTGATGGTACCTGACGGCAGCCACCATCGGCAAAACAAACATTGCCGGGGACAAACAGAGCACAGCAACGTTTTTAGCTGGTGATCCGTCGATTGCCGCAGAAAGGAAGAAGTATGGATAATTTATCTGTTTCCTGACGCTAGAAGAGTAGTAGCTGAAGGCAAAGGTGCTGTGGCCAATACAATGCAAAAAAAAATCAAGGAATTTGCTCTGCAAGAGAATGGATACGATGTCGATGTTCGGGACATATTCAAGATAAATAATCAGTGCATGTCAATGACGTTTGTACTTGTTTTCCTGTTTTTTTTGGTGGATTTTTTGGTTGGTTGTTGGTTGTTTTGACAGATCCACAAAAGTGTAATTTTAATTTTGGATATGATGAAGGCCCCCCTTTTCTTTCTTCTTCAGGCTTCTTGTGTTGTTGTTGTTCCAGTTTTTTCTTCTTCAACAACAACAACAACATCAACAACGGGGAAGGAGTTGACATCCACGAAACCTCCTCGGGGATGGAATAGCTACGATAGTTACACGTGGTTTGTAAACGAGACGCAGTTTCTGGATAACTGCCAGTACATGGCTGACAATCTGTTGGAATTCGGGTACGAATACTGCGTTATCGATTATCTTTGGTACAAGGACAATGATGGTGATGGGGAAGGCAAAGGGGGAACATGGAACCTGGACGATGACTGCTTTCCAACGCCTTCGCTTGAGCGCTGGCCGAGTGCTTCCAAGAAGGACGGCTTCAAGGTAATTGCGGAGAAGGTGCATTCGATGGGGCTCAAGTTTGGAATCCATATCATGCGTGGCACGAGTAAGACAGCCATAGAGAAAAACTGTCCAATTAGAAATTCGAAAAACAACGCCACAATTGCATCTGTAGCAAAAGCAGACGGCGCTTGCCCGTGGGGTGATGGTCAATCCACATCAATCGATGTAAGCACGGATGATGGCAAACTCTATTACGACAATTTGTACAAACTCTATGCAGGTTGGGGAGTCGACTTCATCAAAAATGATTGCATGTTTGGCTCAGAATATGTTGGTGACGAGATCTTGGCATCAGCAAATAGTATCTTGAAGACTGGACGCGCGATTACATATTCCTTGAGTGCAGGGGCAGGAGATTTAACTGACAATCTAGTTGAGGCAGATGAGGTGAGTGTGGTTGATTGGAGCCGTAGGCCAGAGCCTGGCAGGCGAGGGTTAGTGCGCATAAGCATCGGCTTAATTTCCGACAATTGGGTTGCACATGCT
>Ga0115554_1002725_pt1 | contig 12075 bp, 8 predicted proteins | sample COGITO_mtgs_1104_3_FD_87283 | JGI IMG/M metagenome (GOLD analysis project Ga0115554, IMG submission 87283) | Pelagic marine microbial communities from North Sea - COGITO_mtgs_110404 | ecosystem: Environmental > Aquatic > Marine > Epipelagic | place: Germany:Helgoland, sampling site Kabeltonne... | reverse complement strand
CTGAATTGATCATTGAATATAAATTTGATACTACTCCTAATAATTCTCACAGTGGCTATAATTTGACGCCAGTTGGTAGTATTCAATATAACACATCACCTAATTCAGTAGAATTAAATGGTAGTTCGTATTTAAGTGTTGATATTGATTTTGAAGTTAAAACTTTAAGTTTTTGGTTTAACTTACCAGATGTTAATATTGATAATTATTTACTATCATTTGATACTGATTTTTATATTAAAGCTAATGCTAATTCTTTAGAATTTCAAAGTTGTAATATAACAAGAGATTTTAGTTCTAATATATGGTATAATTTAGCTTTAACCAGTAATAATGCAAATTACGATATATATTTAGATAATACTAAATTACCTGAAACAATTCGTTATAAAGATCTAAGTAGTTCTACATTGAATATTGGTAAATATACTGATGATGCTGAAATTGAAATTGATACTGAAAATATAGTAACTAATGATATAGGACTTGGTGGTGTGTTTTCACATACTATGGTAGTAATTGATGATCATATGTATGTATTTGGTGGTCAAGGTTTGAGTGGATTATACAAAATTACTACAGAAGGTGAGCACCAACAAGTTACTTTAGTGGGTATTGATGATAATGACAGTAATATACCATCTAGTAAACATTACCATACCATGGTAGCAATTAGCAGTAATATTTATATATTTGGTGGAACGGATGAGCAATATAGTAGTAATTTATATAAAATTGATACCACTGATAATACTTCTGAAAGAATTGCTTTAAATGGTAATATACCATCTAAAAGAATTTACCATACTATGGTAGCAATTAGCAGTAATATTTATATATTTGGTGGTAATGCATCACCTGGTGGTATTTCAGATGATTTATACAAAATTGATACCACTACTAATGTTTCTGAAACAATTACTTTAATAGATAGTGATACACCACCCGCAAGACATTCTCATTCTATGGTAGCAATTGGTAGTAATATATATATATTTGGTGGATATGATGGAAGTTTTAACAAGGATTTATACAAAATTGATATCACTACTAATACTTCTGTAGAAATTGATGTAACAGGTCATATACCATCTGAAAGATATGCACATTCTATGGTAGCAATTGATAATTATATGTATATATTTGGTGGACTAGATACTGAGCAAAATTATAGTAGTAATTTATATAAAATTGATACAACTGGTTATTCTGAAAAAATTACATTAGATGAGGATACTGTTCCACTAAGATATGCCCATACAATGGTAATATTAAATAAAAGTATATATATATATGGTGGATTTAGTAATAGTTTCAGATTAGATGATTTAATTAAAATTCCATTTACATTTAATACCCACTATCTAAATGGTAAAATAGCACATTTACGATTATATAATACTTTAAAAACCGTAGACGAATTAAATAACATTTATTTATTGAATAAATCTGAATTCCCATTCAGCATTTATTACAATTTTATAGATGCTAACGAAGCAAATGGTAATACAAATTATGATTTAAGTTCATATGGTTCTCCTATTTTTAATAATTCAGTAGAATTAAATGGTATAGATCAGTATTTAAGTGTTGATATTGATTTTGAAGTTAAAACTTTAAGTTTTTGGTTTAACTTACCAGATGTTAATATTGATAATTATTTACTATCATTTGATAATGATTTTTATATTAAAGTTAATTCTAGTTCTTTAGAATTTCAAAGTTGTAATATAACAAGAGATTTTAGTTCTAATATATGGTATAATTTAGCTTTAACCTATAATAATGCAAATTACGATATATATTTAGATAATACTAAATTACCTGAAACAATTGTTTATAAAGATGTAAGTAGTTCTACATTGAATATTGGTAAATATTATACTGGTCGTAATACAACTATGAAATTGACAGCTACTACTCTATCTTCTATACCTCATTTACGAACCCACACAATGGTAGCAATTGATAATGATATATATATATTTGGTGGACAAACTAATACTGCAGTTCAAACTCGTAACTTATATAAAATTACACCGGAAACAACTACAACTACAACCACAACTACTACACATTTAAATAATATTTCAAAATTAGCGAACCACTCAATGGTAGTATTAGATTCCGATATATATATATATGGTGGTTATATTAGCTTACTAGATGGTAATACTAATTCAATATCAAGCAACTTATATAAAATTACAGAAGGGTCAAATGTAAGCAATATTACATTAAGTGGTGATACTCTACCAGCTTTACAAGATTTTTCTATGGTAGGAATCAATAAAGATATATATATATTTGGTGGAAGATCTGAAAATCTTGACAACATTTTCGACATAATGTATAAAATTACAAACGGATCAAATGTAGAACATATTAATTTAACTACTGCTATAACAGCAAGATGTGATCATTCTATGGTAAAAATTGATAATAATATATATATATATGGTGGTCGAAATAATATAACAGAAACTGATGTGTTTTGTAAAATTACAGATGGATCAAATGTAAGTAATATTACATTAATTGGAGACTATATACCTTTGATATACAATCATTGTATGGTAGCAATTAATAAAGATATTTATATAATGGGAGGTGTGGGTACTGGTGGAATAAAATCTAGCAATTTATATAGAATTACAGATGAATCAAATATAACAGAGATAATTTTAGATCCTCCGATTTCCCCAAGAGATAACCATTCTATGGTAGCAATTGGAAATGATATATATATATATGGAGGTTATGGTTCTGATACCACTACAGAATTATATAAAATAGATACTGCCAGTTATTTTACTTGTAAAATAACAGATTTACGATTATATAATACTATTTATAATGAGAATAGTTATGTAAATGTAAATACTTTTATCTATACCAGTGATTCACCTGAATTAAACGGACAAACACAATATGATATAACATTTACTAAAGATACCATGTGTGATATACTGATTGTAGGTGGTGGTGGTGGTGGTTATGGTATTTATACAATGGTAAATGGACAAGTTGAAAAATATCATACAGGTGGTGGTGGAGGAGGAGGTGCAATTTTATATGCAACTGGTTTACAAGTTACAAGTGGTACTTATACAGTTAAAGTTGGTAGAGGAGGAGTAGGTGAATTAGCTAGTGGAACTTCAGCTGAAGATGGTTTTCCGAGTGAAGCATTTGATGCTATTGCTAGGGGGGGTAGCAAAGGTAAACATGCATCGGATATTACTTATTGGTATGGTGGTGAAGGTGGTACAACAGATATTTCAAATAGTAGTTTTGAATTTACAGAATATACCGGTGGTGATGGTGGTACAGGTACATATACTACGGATACTCCAGCCCATTCATTAAATGGTGCTAATGGTAAATTAATTAATATTGTAAGGCCTTATTATTGGGGTGGCGGAGGAGGAGGAGGTGGTTGGTATGATAATTTCGGTAGTGGTGGAGAAGGTGGTGGTGGCGGTGGTGGATTTTTTAGTAGTGTGAATCATGGTTATGGTCCGGCGACAGGAGGTAGTGGTATTAACAATGGTGGAACTAATTATGGTGGTCAGTCAAATAATAGTGTTCCTGGTAGTAATGGTGGAGCATTAACTGGAGGTGGAGGAGGTGGTAGTTATGCTAACAATGGAGGTTCTGGTGGTTCAGGTGTAGTAATAATAAAGACTTCCAATCCAATAACCTACGAGCCTTCACATACTACTTAGTTTAGCTGATTGGAATAATTATGGTTTACTTCTACTTTTGAAATAATAAGTTATATTTATTATACCGGGGGTTTGGACACACAATGAAGATACAGGATTTATATCTAAAAAAATACCTACTGGACATACTTAATTAAGAGTTGAATATCAGGTATTATGGAATAATAATGTATCCATTTATATTACTCAAGAACAAATTACCGGAACAGGTGATATTGGAATAACTCCTAAAAATACACTAACAGTAGCAGAAGGTTTAAAAGTATTTGAAACTACTATAAACACTGATAAATATCTAACAATTGCAGAAAGATATAGTACTCTTAGCAATAATTTAAAAATAAGTTTTGTTGTGACAATACAATATTTTTATTACATTGTAATAATAAATGAAATTACTTATTATAGTAGCTCTTTTATCTTCTGTTTATTGTGGTATTAATAATAGTATAACCTTTTTAGGAAATGGAACTATATAAGCTAGCACATACTAATAATTTATATAAAATTAATACAGCTGGTAATTTTGAAACAATTATTTTTAAGTAGAATTGATGATGATGATGAAAGTAATATACCATCACCAAGATATAGTCATTCTATGGTAGTAATTGGTGATCATATGTATGTATTTGGAGGAAATTCAAGTACTGGTAAATCAAATGATTTCTAAAAAAATTACTTTACAAAGGGATGATGATAATACACCATCTGGTATAAAAGCAGATTCTATTATGGTAGCAATCGGTAGTAATATGTATATATTTGGTGGAATTTCAAGTACTGGTAAATCAAATGATTTATATGAAATTGATACAGATGGTAATTCTACAAAAATTACATTAAATGAGGTAACAGATACAAAAAGAAGGAAACATACAATGGTAATATTAGGTTCTAATATGTATATATTTGGTGGATTTTATACTTCAATATTAGATGATGTAATTAAAATTCCATTTACATTTAATACCCACTATCTAAATGGTAAAATAGCAGATTTACGATTATATAATACTTTAAAAACTGTAGATGAATTATAAAACTATAAACGCTATTCATATGTTTTCTGGCATTACATATTTCGTAATTATCACAATAATTTGTAAAAAAACTTAAAAAAAACTTAAAAAATGACGGAATAATTTGTTAAATTATTATTACCAATGACCACTCTCAATACTCGCAATTTCTTGAAATGGACTTCGATTGCTATTAATATTGAAAATCCCACTTATAACAAAAGTGATTGTATGAAACTTGCTATTAAAGAACTACAAAAAGAAAAGAAAATGAGAAAGTATATTCATATTCGATCAATTACAATGCAAAAAGTTAATAATATGTCAAAGAAAGAATCCATCATTCAAGCAATGATTGAGTGGAAACATATGTAAAATAAATATATAATTATATATTTTTATATTTTTATTTACCAAATTCACTTGGATTATTGATATATAATATCCATTTATCAGGTGCATATTGTTCAGATGATTTTAGACCTAACCAAAAATTAACACTTTTTGCTTTTTGATATCTTCTCATATTGTTTGCATTCTTTTTATAAATATCATTACATTGTTTAAGAGATATTTTATTAACAATAATTTTTAGATTTGTAATAATATTATCAATACTCAAATCATTAAAATGTTCTTTATGTCTATTAAATAAGTGAAATAATTCTTGCTTATGAATTGCAGGTTCGTGTGCTGTTTTCTGTGCATCTTTTACTTTAATTCCTTCCTTATTCTGATTTAAAGTATTATCATCAATAATTTTATCAATAATATCTTGAACACGAGTATCTGGTATATCTTCAATATTAAGTGGCATATTATTGTTAATTTTCTTAAATAATTCAGTCGCAATATGTTTATTTTTATTTTCACAATGTTTGATAACATAACAATTTGCATATATTTCATAATCTTCGTTTATTTCGCAATTAAATAGTAGATCATAGATTGCTTTGTATCTATGTTGTCCATCTACTATTTTCAAATATTTAGGATAATCGTCAGTAGATCCATATTTATCGTATATTAAACTAATATTCCATATAGGTGTAATATTATTAGCATTATTTTTAATTTCTTCTTTAAGTTCTTCTACTTTTTGTTGATTAATTTTTCTATTGTAAATCCACGTATCTGCTTCTTGGAGTAGTTCTTTAGCTGTTAGTTTTACAATAAATTTATATTTATCAATTTTAAACATTATTTTAGAGTTAATATCAAATTTCGTAATTTTATCGTCAGGTATATATTCCTGTGCATCATGAAATACTTCAGTCATTTCGTATATAGTTTTCTCTTAAAATGTTATCATTTTTATACAAAAATGTAAAAGATAGTATTTTTATTTATAAAAAATGATAAGACAAAAAATTAATTGTAAGCAATGACAAGTCTTACCAATACCGAACAAATCAAAGTAACCATCACGGTTGTTTCTAAAATTAAAACAAAAGACGATAACAAAACCCGTAATAAGGGTGTAAAAAAACCAAGAAAACTTACTGCATATAATTTATTTGTTAGGGAAAAAATGCCGGAAATTAAAACTAAATATCATCAGAAAGACCAACTAAAAGCAATAGGTGCTTTGTGGCAACTACAAAAAAATACAAAGTTAACCAACTGTTATAATACTGAATTAGTTAAATATATTGAAGAAACATATCCTGATCTTAGTATAATAGAAAAAGAAAAATTATTGGATACACTATTAAAAGTAGATATATATTGGAATACATAAAAATATATTTAAATAATATATATTTTTATATTTTTCATATATAACAATGGAATCCTTTTTTTATAAAAAACAAATTATAATGTTTATTGTAATGGTTATAATTGGTATTTTATTTAATCCTATGAATATATTAGCATTTAGATTTTCGGATTTATATTTATCTTTAACATTATTTTATGGTGGTTTATTAATGGCTTCTAATATGATATGGGCTCACGAAATTGTTCATTATTTAGCTTTAGGTCATTTTAATATATATGTGTTTTGTTTTGGAATCATTTTATCTTTAACCATATCAGTATTGTTATTAAGACAACAATTATTTGTTGATGATAAACAATGGTTATTAAGAATGATTGGTCATCATTCTACAGCATTAACAACCTCGCATAAAATATATAATAAAACAGAAAATCCGCAATTAAAACGATTAGCAAAAGAAATTATTGATACACAAGAAAAGGAAATAACATTAATGAAATCAATGTTATAAAGGAACACCATAAAACTTAAAACCTATGTAATGTTTTTCAAGATCTTCTTTAATTTTATGGTTGTAATTTATAATAGGGGATTGTCCTAATATTTCATCAATTTTTATATTTTGTTTTTCAGTATTATAAAGATTTGTATAATGTAATTCAAGTTCATAATTATTATCATTGATCAATATTACTAACAGTTTCTATAGCAATTAAAGGTTCATCTCGTTTATCTAAAAATTTAGTAAATGTAGCCATACCTATGATCTTATTATCATTAGATTTATTACATAATATATCACCATTATTTATTTTTTACCAGCTGTTACTCCCCAAAAAGGATATTTACTGTTTTTACACCATTGACACTTTAAAACGCCCGTTTTTTTGAAAAAATGTTATTATCTTAGACGTCCAATGATATAATACCTACACAAATAAGTTAGAAGCAGACAAGACTGCTCCGCTGTTGCTATGTAGGCAATAAGTCTCTATCACCACCCAATACAACTCTTGGAGGGTTTAGACCTAGATTTTCTGAGTAAAGTTTTTGTATTATATTCCTTGATGCGTTAATGTCTCTTTGCCAACACATAGAACACTCGTTGTTTGTGCAACGGACTACCTGATGGATTTTAGATACATTCTTTACAACGCTATGACATATAGAACATTCTTTAGACGTCCTATATTCATTTACAGACACAACCTTACAATCTTTGTAACGGATTAGTGCCTCTCTAAGTTTTTTGTTTGGAGTAGAAGGATGTTTCTTGATGATACCTTGGTTCTTTGACCAGTCTCCATATCCTACTAATGTTTTCTTGTTTTTACATATGTCTTTACACATTGAGGATATTGTCTTCTTCCTAAAACAGAAAGTCTTGAACTTCCATTTCTTATATGCTTTAGAATTGTAAAAGAAAGTTAATTCATTATACGTCTTAGAGTATTGTTCAAAAGCACTTTTGTATTTATCTATATCAACTGTCTTAAATGATTTAAGACTGTTTAGAGTATCTTGAACCTCCTTACATTGTCTTTTATTCCATTCACAAGAATGCTTTATCTTACTTTTTGTTCTATATTGTTTAGATGAACAGTTCATAAAGTTATTATCTTGATCAACAGCAGAGTAGATCTGATTAACACCTGGATCTAATCCTACTATTCTATCAAATTGTTCTTCTGTATCATCTAACTTTCTTTTGGTAGTCATCTTCTTAATATGTGTAGAACTGTCTAGATGTTTCTTATAACCACTCCTCTTAACCTTACAACCACACTTACAACTGATTTTATCATCTTCATCAACCTCAAATAAATCTAAACCTAATGATTTACCTACGGTTATAGAAACACCGTAACCGTCCGTTGATATCTCATAATGGAATTTCTTATTACAAGTCTCAACCTCATTAAGGTTGAATAGTGTTCTCCATAAAGTATCTTTATCTAGGTCTTTAAGATCTTTAAGATCTTTATTTGTTTTTGTTAAATCTTTAAGGCAAGAAGTACATACCTTAACATAGCCATCAATATAAGATCCTTTGATAGGTGTAATAGAGAAGTTCTTAACACCCTTTGTATCTGGTTCTAGACTATCAAAGTATTTCTGTATTTCATACTCTAACTGAATTATATGATTTAGATTGTCTTTTATGTTTTCTTCTGTTGGTATTATCTTAACAAAGTCTTTAACCTCTTGTTCACTTTTGTTTGGGACATAATAAAGTGTAGTATCATATAGATTGTCAATGTTCTTAATATTGTATTTAATGATTGTATATATTTGAAGTCTCTTAGTAAAGTTAAGAATAATATGGTTTGTAACAGCAATCTTCATCTCTAAACTCATATTGTTCATAAGATTACCTGAATAGTCCCTGTAAGGTGTTTCAATATCTTTAGTGTTCATATATTGGTTGTATGTCTTAAAGAGTTCATCATTCTCTTTTTCCTTAGAACTTCTGTTATTAAGTTTAGATACAGTAGCTAAAATTCTATAATAAAAGTTTAAGGACTGAAGATCAGGTAGTGTAATATTATCTTTGAGACACCTAAGAATATGAAAGTTGATTAGATGATATGCTAAAGTTCTCATCTTGTTCATATTCTTGATGTTGTCCTTCAGTATCAAATCAAATGAAGAACTTTTAGAAAATCTGGAAAGTTTCATTTTTATGATATGAAATGAAAGATTCCTATTTGCCTCTAAACGTTTAGAAACATCTTTTCTTTTTTTCTTGTCATCAACATCATCACTCATTTTATATATAATATATAATCATTTGTTTATATCATTTTTTTGAAAAAATAGGCGTTTTAAAGTTTCAATGGTTTAAAGTTTTTACCATTTTTAACTCTTATTAACCAATGATTTATCATATCTGTATAATGTATTATACATATTCATTTTTAAATATAAAAATGAAATCATTATTATGTAAATATACAAATGATTGAGTTTTTATTATACGTAAGAGTATTAGATCTCGTTACAACACATTACAACGTTGTTAAAATAGGTGTAACTGATTGTAAGATTGAAAGAGAATCAACTTATAAAACAGGAGAGTATATTCCAGGTCATTTTAGTCATTTATATAAAATTAATTACAATGGTAAAAGAGAACATTTTGATAAAAAATTAAAGAAACTTACTAAAAAATATAATAGGATAGGTTATAATGAATTTGATGTTGAAGGTGGTAAAGAATTTTATGATATTGAATTAATTGAAAAATTAGAAGAAGAGTATCTTAAAAAAATAACAAAATATAAATTATTACAACAGGATGAAATAGACGAAATTAACAGAAGATCAAGATCTAATGTAGAAAGAGATAATGAAAGTGAAAGTGATAGTGATACTGAAAGTGAAAGTGAAAGTGATAGTGATACTGAAAGAGATAATGAAAGTGAAAGTGATAGTGATACTGAAAGTGAAAGTGAAAGTGATAGTGATACTGAAAGAGATAATGATACTGAAAGCGAAAGTGAAAGTGAAAGTGATAGTGAAAGTGAAAGTGAAAGTGGAAGTAATTACTATAATGATAGTATAAAACCATTACAACATCAACAAGATGTGTTAAATAAAATTAAAGAATATTATGAAAATAATAATATTGGAAAACTTATATGGGCTTGTGGTCTTGGTAAATCATTAATGACAATATTTATTATTAAACAAATGAATTTTATATTAAATCTTATATGTGTTCCATCAATAACATTACAAAAACAATGGAAAAAAACAATTTTAAGTGTATTTCCAAATAAAGAAAATATATTATTAGTTGGTGGTAATAGTATTAATTCTACTACAAATATTACTGATATATTAAAATTTATTAATAAAAATACTAATGTTAAATTTATACTTTCTACATATCATTCCTGTAATATATTAGTAAATGATAAAATATGTTTTGATTTTAAGAATGGAGATGAAGCGCATCATTTAGTTGGTTTAGCATATACAGATTTTAGGAAATTTCATAAAATAAAATCAACAAAAACTTTATTTGAAACTGCTACTGAAAAAATAATTGAAAATAATATTGATAAACCTGTATATTCTATGGAAGATAAAACAATATTTGGTGATTACATAGATATTAAAACGGTTCATTGGGCTATAGAAAATAAGAAAATTACAGATTATAATGTATATGTAATTAAAAATACTGAAGATGAAGTAGATAATATAATTAATAATTTAAAAGTAAAAGTAGAAGATAAAAATATATTTATAGCGTGTTATATGTGTTTAAAAACTTTAGAAAAACATTCTGATCTTTCACATATATTATTATATACAAATACTATGAAAGAAGCTGAACAAGCAAAAGAATATATTAATAAAATATTAGAATTAAATATATTATCAATACCAAAAGATAAAATATACAATAATGCTTTACATAGCAAAAATAATAAAAAATTAAATAACGAAATAGAACTATTTAAATCAGCACCTTATGGTATTATTAGCTGTGTATATATATTTGGTGAAGGTTTTGATTTACCTAAAATAAATGGTGTATGTATTGCAAGTAATATGACAAGTATTATTAGAATTATTCAATATCTATTAAGAGCAAATAGATTAGAAAAAGGTAATCCATTAAAGAAGGCATATCAAATAATACCTTGTATTGATAATAATTTTAAATCATATGAAAATGTGCGACACATTATAGATAATATGAGAACAGTAGATAAAAATATAGAACAAAAGATTAAAATAATCGTTGGATATAAAAAAATAAATAGCAAAAATGAAAATAAATATACTTATGAATATAATAACTTCGAAGAAAATGAAAAAGAATTAACAAAACTTAAAATGAGATTAAGATATAGTAAAGCATTATATTCAGATTTTAGTGAAGAACAAGATGAATATAATTATGTTCGATCTATAAATATGAATTTAAATATTCTATCAGATACTGATTATTTTAATTGTAAAGATAAACATGAATATTTTATAGAAGATCCTGAAAAATATTTTAAGTTAAAAGGTGTATGGACTTATCATTATCATTTCTATGGAACTGATACATCTATATTTATTCAAACAAAAGAAGAATGGATAAAGTTTTGCAAAAATAAAAATATAAAAAGTTTAAATGATTATTATAATACTTGTAAAATATATAATCAATTACCCGAAAATCCATCTTATTTATATACTAACTTTAGCACCATTGTAAATGAATTAGGGAAATTTAATAATATTAGAAGAAGATAATTTTAAATTACTTATGATCTTCCAGTAATTTTATTAATTCTGCTTTTTTACATTTAGAATATCCTTTAATTCCTAATGATTTACATTGTTCTTTTAATTCTTTAACACTTGATGATGAACTTACACTTGATTTAACACTTGAGGTTTTACTATCTGTTTCTGTATTATTTTTAATATTTTCTTCTGTTAAAGTTGCAGTAGATGGTATGGCTTCTTCTGCTAATTCTTTAATAAATTGTTTGTATAATATTTCGGCTTCTTTCAATTCATCATTTAATTTTTCAATTTCTTGAAAAGTAGGTTCAAGATCTTGAATTAGCTTTTTATCTTTTGGTATTTTGATTTT
>Ga0115554_1002722_pt1 | contig 12078 bp, 8 predicted proteins | sample COGITO_mtgs_1104_3_FD_87283 | JGI IMG/M metagenome (GOLD analysis project Ga0115554, IMG submission 87283) | Pelagic marine microbial communities from North Sea - COGITO_mtgs_110404 | ecosystem: Environmental > Aquatic > Marine > Epipelagic | place: Germany:Helgoland, sampling site Kabeltonne... | reverse complement strand
CGATGGTTTTAAATTTTGCACCCCAGCTCAGGTTGAACCCAAACTCTACGATCGCACCTTGACTTGTAACGGGGTATCAAAGGCTTATGCAATGACCGGGTGGAGAATTGGTTATGCCGGTGGGCCACAAGCTTTGATCGCAGCGATGCGAAAGATCCAGTCACAATCCACCTCAAACCCCTGCTCAATAAGTCAATGGGCCGCAATTGAGGCGCTGAATGGACCACAAGAGTTTTTAAAATCTAATAATTCTATATTTTTACGACGAAGAGACTTAGTGGTGAGCATGCTAAATGCTGCAAACGGTATAACCTGCCCCAATCCTGAGGGAGCATTCTACGTATACCCATCTATTTCTCAACTGATTGGAAGGACTACGCCAAAGGGCGTTGTAATAAAAAACGATGAGATTTTTGCCACAGCACTTTTGGAAGATAAGGGTGTAGCGGTAGTATTTGGAGCTGCCTTTGGGTTGTCGCCAAACTTTAGAGTAAGCTATGCAACATCAGACGAAAACTTAAAAGATGCTTGTAAGCGGATCCAAACTTTCTGTGCAGATTTAATTTAGATTTTGCTGAAAAATTCCTCTTTGTTTTACGTTTTATGTCATACGTTATTTTTGGTGTAAATTTTAAGCCAAATTTTTTAAGTAGCTAAATAGTTTTAAACCAAATACGGCTCCACTCGATCACTCCGGGTCAGCAAGTTGAAACGCGACCAAAGTAGTAATGCTACTATGGCGAGGCCAACTACCAAGCCAAGCCAAATACCAATCCCTCTAAAATCAAAGACAAAACCTAAGATATAGCTAATAGGGATACCAATCAACCAATAGGATATTACCGTAATCACCATAGGAACGCGAGTATCTTGCAAACCTCTAAGTAAACTTAAAGCCATAACCTGCGCGGCATCAACAAACTGAAACATGGCGGCTAATATCAGAAGTGTTGTTCCAATGCGCAATATTTCTGGTCTCAAGGGATCTCGTAGTTCTATAAACGCACCAATCAGCATGTGAGGCGTTACCAAAAAGAAAAATATAGCCATTACCGCTGCGATCGATGATAGTCCCATCGCTACACCAGCGGTACGTCGTACAGAAATCCAATCTTTTCGCGCAAAAGCTTTGCCAACCCTCACTGTTCCAGCCTGTGATAAACCCATATGTACCATAAAACTCATGGCCGCTAATTGGAGCACGATGCCATGGGCAGCCAATTCTAATTTCCCTAACCAACCCATCATAAAAGCTGACGCAGCAAACAACCCACTTTCCGCTAAAGCAGAAGCCGATATTGGTATTGCTAGTCTACAAACAGCTAGTGTGGCTACTCGGTCAAACCGCCAAAACCGAGTGAACATTTTTTGTTCTTCAAAATACATTTGAATGTAAATTACAAAGCCTATCAGCGCTAGGCTCATTGCAATCACCGAGGCGATTGCAGCTCCCTGTAAACCCAATTCTGGCAGACCCCAGGAGCCAAATATTAAGCCATAGTTAACAAAGGCATTAATGATCAAAATACCAACAGCCAACCATAACACTATCCCAGTATGCTCAAGTGCGGACAAGTAACTCCGCAAAACTAGCCCCCAGATTGCAGGCCAAAGGCCAAACCCCGCGATACGAAGATAATCTTGCGCACCCTTTGCAACTTCCGGATCTTGTCCCATTGCCTCTAAAATAGGCAAAGAGAACCACATTGGCAGAAATAGTATTGCAGCCACAACCGTCGAGAGCCATAGCCCCATGCGTGTTGCTCGTCGCGCACTCTGTGGATCACCTTCCGCAGTGGATTTCGCCACCATAGGTAGGACGGCATAAGCAAAACCAGAGATAGCTATGTAAGCAACAAATAGAACCTGCGAACCAAGGGTAACCTGTGCTAATGCTAAAACTGAATACCAACCGAGCATCAGAGTATCAGTTGTATGGACAGCAAATTGTGCAACTTGGCTGCCTACGAGGGGCAGACCAAGAATAAGGAGTGACCGTGCCTCCTTTTTAATAGTATTTAATTGCCCCACAAACGTGGTTTTACTCGGTCATTTAGCGCATGACCAGAGATAAATAAAAAATTAAAATTCTTAATCTGTTAATTGGGTTGGCTATATATTATTACCCAACATGTAGCGTAACCCTTTTCTTAGGGTACAATTTCTGCCATGGATGTCTTTAATCAATGAAAGAGCAACCAAATGGCGAGTGATCTATTATCTGCAGCCCGTGATGACACTTATGACGCATCCTCCATCGAGGTACTAGAAGGTCTGGAACCCGTACGTAAACGCCCAGGGATGTACATTGGTGGGACTGACGAACGCGCACTTCATCACCTGGTCGCAGAAGTTCTCGACAATTCAATGGACGAGGCTGTAGCTGGGCATGCTAATCGGATCGAGGTAGAGCTTCTTGCGGATTATTCAGTTATGATCCGCGATAATGGTCGTGGTATTCCAGTTGACCCCCACCCGAAATTTCCAGACAAATCTGCACTCGAGGTTATCCTTTGCACCTTACACTCGGGTGGTAAGTTTTCCGGTAAGGCCTATCAAACATCTGGCGGATTACATGGGGTTGGAGCATCAGTTGTAAATGCGCTCTCTGATACAATGGTCGTTGAAGTTGCGCGAAATCGTGAACTATATGAACAGCGTTTTTCTCGTGGGGTGCCTCTAGCTCCCCTTACAAAAATTGGGGCCGCACCAAATAGACGAGGTACTACGGTAACGTTCCACGCAGATGCCGAGATTTTTGGTAAACACAAATTCAAGCCAGCCCGTTTGTTTAATTCCATTCGTTCAAAAGCCTATCTCTTCTCAGGTGTTGAAATTCGCTGGAAGAGCCAAATTGACGATGGGGAAACTCCAATGGAGGCCACATTTCATTTTCCCGGTGGACTGGCCGACTATTTGAATGAAACCCTAGGGAAATCTAGTACGTATGCTGATTCACCTTTTTCTGGCACTGTTGATTTTAACGAAAGATTTAATACACCAGGCAAAGTAGAGTGGGCAATTAATTGGACGCCGTCACGTGATGGTTTTATTCAATCATATTGCAACACCGTACCAACACCAGAAGGTGGTACCCACGAGAGTGGGTTTTGGGCTGCTGTGCTGAAAGGAATTAAAGCCTATGGTGAGCTAGTCAACAACCGCAAGGCATCTCAGATCACCCGCGATGATCTTAGTACAGGGGGATGCGCGTTAGTCTCGTGTTTTATAAGTGAACCAGAATTTGTTGGCCAAACAAAAGACCGCTTAGCCACCGTAGACGCCCAGCGCTTGGTTGAAAATGCAGTGCGTGATCGCTTCGACAATTGGCTAGCCGCAGATACGAAAGCTGCTGGGGCAATCCTAGATTTTGTCGTGCTGCGCGCTGAAGAACGTCTAAGACGCCGTCAAGAAAAAGAAACACAGCGGAAATCTGCAACCAAGAAGCTCCGCTTACCTGGTAAACTGACAGATTGCACCTCCAAAACGCGCAAAGGCACCGAGTTATTTATAGTAGAGGGCGACAGTGCCGGTGGCTCCGGTAAAGGTGCGCGCAACCGTGTTAATCAGGCTTTGTTACCATTAAAAGGCAAAATACTGAATGTTTTAGGCGCTGCCTCAAATAAACTAAGTTCTAATGCAGAAATTAGCGATCTTTGCGAAGCATTAGGGGTTGGTGTCGGGAGCAAGTTCAACATTGACGATCTGCGATACGACAAAATTATTATTATGACCGACGCCGATGTCGACGGAGCACACATTGCAAGTCTCCTAATGACATTCTTTTTTTCTCAAATGCGACCACTAATTGATAACGGGCATTTATATTTAGCATGCCCCCCCCTATTTCGGCTCACCCAGGGACCAAAACGAGTGTATTGTCTTGATGAAACCGAAAAAGATAGTTGGTTGGAAAAGGGTATCGGTGGCAAGGGTAAGATTGACGTCAGCCGGTTCAAGGGGTTGGGTGAAATGGATGCAAAAGATCTGAAAGAAACAACAATGGATCCAGCTACCCGTAAACTTATACGCGTAACTATCGATGAAGATATCCCTGGAGAAACGGGTGATTTGATTGAGCGTTTAATGGGGAAAAAACCAGAAAAGCGCTTTGAGTACATCCAAGAAAATGCAAGGTTCGTTGAAGAATTAGATGTCTAATAGATTGGCGCCAAATAGCCATTATGGGCTAGGCGGCCGGTAAGAAGTTTAGTTCCAAATGGTGGCTAGTGTAGTTTTCACTCAGAAGGCATGATCCGTTCAGCCTGGACCATTTCCGAGCAAGACTACGGATTGCCAAAGTTTTTCGGATACAGTAATTTTATCCATTGGAACTCGCTGAGCACCCGGCAGGCGAGCTCCTTTCTGTAATTCAACAGCATCAGACAGGCGAGCTAAGCGAGCGCCGAAGTCTGAATGATGAGTTTCAGGATCGATAATAAAATAAAATTGACCGAGACCATGCGGTTCACCTTCCGTCAATTTCAACCCATTAACGTCCATTGAGTTTACTGACCCAGTTATTCCTGCTGCCAAAATTTCAACCAAAACTCCAAGGCCCCAACCTTTATAATCCCCAGCAGATACGAGGGAGCCCAATAAAGCAGACTCAGGATCTGTTGTGGGTATACCTTCAGAGTCAACAGCCCAGCCAAGAGGAATTTTTTCACCAGCTGCCTTAGCCATTGTAATTTTTCCAAGTGCTACAGCAGACGTAGAAAAATCAAAATGAACCGACAAACCACCCTGTCCATCTGGGACTGACATGGCCACTGGATTGGTACCAATAACTTTTTTATTCCCACCAGGTGGTGCAACAATAGCGCTCGCATTAGTAAAGCCTATTGCTAACAGTCCTGCCGTCGCGAATTGGCTGGTAAAATATCCAAGTGACGTGCAAGTGTGGGAGTGTGCAACCGAAAGCGAAGCTGTCCCGTTTGTCTGGGCGGCCTTGATAGCCTCCGGCAAGGCGCACTCAAACGCTGCCTGAGCAAAGCCATATTTGGCATCTACTAGAATTGAGCCTGGTCGAGGTATTGAAACTTGGGGATCAATCGTACCGTTCACCCGCCCAGATTCTAACTGCAAGCAATAACTTTCAAGATAGTAGAGGCCACAAATTATATTTCCGTAAGACTCAGAGTTAGCAATAGCGAGAGCCACAGACTTGGCTATCCACTCTTTGGCTCCATGAGCTCGGAGGGCTTTTTCGCTAATGTCTTTGATCTCTGAAACTGTCACAAATGGCATTTAATTTTCCTACATAAAAAAAACTAAACTAAATTAAAAACGAATTCTCAAAATAATTCAGTTGTACGTTAAGTGATTTTTCCTTTGCCGAGCACGACATGTCGATCCATTCGAGAAGCCAAATCTAAATTATGGGTAGCAATTAAGGCAGACATACCAGTGGATTTAACTAACTCCATCAAAATTCCAAATACATGGTCCGATGTTTCTGGATCCAAATTTCCAGTAGGTTCGTCAGCTAAAAGTAGCTTTGGCCCGTTGGCTAAAGCTCGGCAAAATGCAACCCTCTGTTGCTCTCCACCAGACAACTCGCCTGGCCGATGATGCTCACGTTCTGCAAGGCCAACCTGATCCAGTAGCTCCAACGCACGGCGGCGAGTATCTGAGGTGCGTTTTCCCATAGCCTGCTGAGGAAGCATGATATTTTCTGCAGCAGTAAACTCAGGTAAGAGGTGATGAAATTGATACACAAACCCAATTGTCGTACGACGCATGTCAGTCCGCAGCTTATCGCCCGCGTGGGCCATACTTTGACCCATAACATCTAATCTGCCTTCGTCCGGTGAATCAAGGAGGCCAGCTATGTGCAGCAAAGTAGACTTTCCAGCACCCGACGGAGCTACAAGTGAGACCACCTGCCCCGAACTAATTTGCAGAGAACAGCTCTGTAAAACAGTGACTTCATTAGGTTTGCCAATATTATAGGCCTTACTTATACCCTCAAGATTCAGCACTTGATCACTCATTTCGTAGAGCCTCAACTGGGTTCATGCGTGCGGCACGGCGAGCAGGGAATATGGTAATTATAAATGACAAAGACAGTGAAATCCCTGCCGCTTTACAAACATCTACCCCGCGCAACTCCGACGGTAGGTGGTATATTCCGCGAATGGATGGATCCCAAACCTCTCCTCCAGATATGTAATTAACAAGGCTAAATATCTCATCTATATTTATTACAAACAACACACCAAAAAATATGCCTAGCAGAGTTCCTACAAGACCGATACTCGCGCCACAAAGGAAAAAGATTCGAAGAACAGAACCACTCGTCAATCCCATAGTTCTTAGAATTCCAATATCTTTCCCCTTATTTTTTACAAGCATAATGAGGCCCGATATAATGTTCATTGTGGACAACAGGATTAATACAATCATTATTACCAACATCACATTATCTTCAATAGCCAAGGCGCGTAAAAAGCCACCTGCGTGATCCCTCCAAGTTTCTAAAATTACGTTTTCAGGGACCGCCATCTTCAAAGTTGGCTTAAAATTTTCAACAAATTCTGGGTCATCGATAAAAACTTCAATTTCATCTGCAAGACCTTCTCGATCGAAAAAGCTTTGCGCATAACCGAAGGGCATATATACACGAGTTTTGTCAATTTCATAATGACCAGCTCGAAATATATAAGCCACAGTAAACGATTTTACCCTTGGACTAGTGCCAAAAGCGGTCCGGATCCCATTGGGGGAAATGAACTTAATCCTGTCTCCAACAACTAAGCGCAGAGATTTTGCAACGCCCGCACCGATCGCAACACCATCTGGAAAATCTTCGATATTACCTTTACTATCGCCAGAACTGGCAATGTTAGGAATAGATTTAAGGTTGGCTAAACTGATCCCATAAATGACAACGCCTGTATTAAAATTAGCCGAGTTAGCCATAACTTGGTTTCTAATTATGGGAGCCGCACGTTTTACACCTGGAACGGCAGCTATTCGTTCTGCCAATAAGTCATACTCTTTTATCACATAATCTATTTTGTTATCGTTTTTAGGATCAAAGCTATACTCAAAAACTGTCATATGCGCATTCGCACCAAGGATAGCATCAACAAACTCTGTCCTAAACCCACTGCGCACTGCCAGCACAATGATCAATGCGGCGACAGCTAAAGCAATGCCAATCAAACTTATCAACGTCATTACACTGACGCCACCATCTGCGCGTTTAGCGCGCAGATAGCGCCAAGCAATCAAAAACTCAAATCTAGAAAATGGGTGTGAGCCTCTCATTAAGAAATTCCCCCAGGATCAATTTGGACAAAAGAAGATTTAGTTAAATTATTATGCTGGGACAGCAAAAATAAAATAAAATTTCTGAAATACCTCATTGTAGTAAAAGCCTTTATATCGATTAACAAATACCGGCATTCGAATTGAACTTTATTAATATTTAGCAAGCCAGTACGAAACAGATCCACAGCTGGTTAACTATATTGCTCTACCAACTTTTTTATAGCTGCTTCTGGTGACATTTCATCACTTTTGCCAGTCCTGCGATTAGTTAACTCGACTACTCCATTTTTTAACCCGCGGGGACCAACCGTAATGCGCCAGGGCAGGCCAATAAGGTCCATAGTAGCAAATTTACCACCAGCTCGCTCCTTACGATCATCGTATAGAGGCTCTAACCCAGCAACTCCAAGCCTTTGATAAAGACTTTCACAGGCGCTATCAGCCTCTTCATCACCTTGTTTAAGATTTATAATTCCGCAGTGATATGGCGTCACTCCCTCAGGCCATATAATCCCTTTATCATCATGGCTTGCCTCAATAATTGCTCCTACCAGGCGGCTTACACCAATTCCATGGCTACCCATATGTACAGGTACAGTCTGGCCTTCAGAATCCTGAACCATAGCCCCCATAGCTTCAGAATATTTGGTTCCAAAATAAAAGATTTGCCCAACCTCTATTCCGCGTGCCACTTGGCGCCTCTCTTCTGGCACTTTTTCAAAAGCAACCTCATCATGAGTTTCATCAGTGCGCGCATATTTGTCTGTGAACTCCTCCATAATAGATTGGCATTGTTGTATGTTGTTAAAATCAATGTCTCTGTCACCAAATTTTAATTCTGTTACCGCCTTATCGTAAAAAACTTCACTTTCACCAGTTTCAGCTAAAACTAAAAACTCATGAGTATCTTCACCTCCAATCGGCCCACTATCGGCACGCATCGGTATAGCTTGTAAGCCCATGCGTTCATAGGAACGCAAGTAACTGACTAGATGACGGTTATAAGCATGCAATGCATCTTCTTTGGTTAAATCAAAATTATAACCATCTTTCATGTAGAATTCACGGCCACGCATAACCCCAAAACGTGGTCGCCGTTCATCACGAAATTTCCACTGGATCTGGTACATGGTCAGCGGTAAATCTTTATAGCTATTCACATGGCCTCGAAAAATATCTGTAATAAGCTCTTCCGCTGTTGGAGTGAATAACATGTCTCGGTCATGGCGATCCTTAAAACGAAGCATTTCCTCACCATATTCCTCATACCTACCGGACTCTCGCCAAAGGTCTGCCGATTGAATAGTAGGCATCAGAATGGCCAAATGACCTGCTTTTTCCTGCTCCTCATGGATTATATTTTCAATATTTTTCAAGACTTTCAAACCTAATGGTAGCCATGAATAAATACCAGCAGCAGATTGCTTAATCATCCCCGCGCGCAGCATGAGGCGATGTGAAACAATTTGCGCCTCTGCAGGGTTTTCTTTCAGGACTGGCAAAAAATATCGGCTCAAACGCATGGGAAGCTCCAGTTAAGTATTAAACCTTTGTTTAGTGATCTAGAGCATTTGCCACAAGCTAAAGTAGAGAAACATGGCATCAAGACAACATATTTTATCAAAAGCCTCTTGCATGGTCCCACTCAATACGCAATTTGGATGACAAAGGGAGCCCAAAAATGACCTTATCCGTATCATCACAAATACGCTACTACGTTACCGCATTGGTAATTTTTTCCCTATTCATATGGGTTTTAGATGACACTCTCCTACCATTTATACTTGGTGGGGCGATTGCCTACTGCCTAGATCCCTTGGCTGATCGATTAGAAAATCTAGGTATTTCGAGATTAATAGCCACTTCGATCATAACTGTTGGGACAATATTAATTTTCATTATTGGAGCCTTGCTTATCATACCCCTTCTAATCGAACAGGCGATGGCTTTATTTAATATAGCACCAGAAATAGCTCATAATTTTTGGAACTTTTTAACAACACGCTTTCCAGACCTTTTGGATGACAGCAGTACCATTCGCCAATCACTCACATCCCTTGGCGAAACAATCCAATCTCGTGGGGGAGATTTTCTCAAGGGCATCGCCGCGTCAGTAAATTCAATTTTAAATGTTTTGATCATAATCTTTATCGTACCCATAGTGGCATTCTATCTATTACTAGATTGGAATAACTTAGTTTCAAAAATTGACCAGTTGGTCCCCCGCAACCATGTCAGCAGCGTGCGTGACGTAGGTCAGAAAATTGATGCAACTCTAGCATCTTTCATTCGGGGCCAGCTTACAGTCTGTGCTATACAGGGGGTCTACTACGCAATTGCTTTGATGTTAGCTGGCCTAAACTATGGTATAATTGTTGGTTTCGTCGCTGGGCTGGTCTCCTTTATTCCTTATTTTGGGGCTGTACTGGGAGGTGGTTTGGCTGTGGGCTTAGCCTTATTTCAATTTTGGGGTGAATGGATAATAATTGGGACAATTGCCCTAATTTTTTTAATTGGACAAGTTTTGGAAGGCAACTTTCTAACCCCAAAACTGGTTGGAAACTCTGTTGGCCTTCACCCTGTCTGGTTAATATTTGCACTGTCAGTATTTGGAGGCTTATTTGGATTTGTAGGAATGCTACTGGCGGTGCCAGTTGCAGCCATAGTTGGTGTGGTTACAAAGTTTCTTTTAGAAAAATATAAACTAGGAAGACTTTACCTTGGCGAGATAGAAGACGACGAGCGAAATGGCTGAACAACTAAGCTTTGAATTACCTATAAAAGCAGCTTCAGGCCGCGACGCATTTTTTATTTCTGACGCAAACAGAAATGCCGTATCAATGTTGGAAAATAGTGCGCAATGGCCACAAAAAAAAATGCTCCTTTTAGGCCCTGAAAAATGTGGAAAAACGCATCTTCTGAAAATTTGGGCCACCGAAAACGGAGCCTTAAGACTTAATCCTCTGAACGATTTTGACCAACCATTAGACGGTGCAAGTGTTATAGTGGATAACATACAGGATTTGGCTGGGAATTCGGTCGCAGAAACAAGAATGTTCCACTTACATAACCACCTACACTCAACAGGCGGTTTCTTACTTATGGCCTCAAACATGTTGGTAAGTCAGTCAGGCTTCAAATTAGCAGACCTCTTAAGTCGAATTCAGGGTATTAGCAGTACGACTATTCAGCACCCCGATGACAAATTACTGCGTGCAGTTTTGTTGAAAGCATTTATGGATCGGCAGCTATCACCAGCGCCCCCTGTATTTTCCTATATACTGAAAAATATGAGCCGAAGCTTTGATGCTATCTTTGATATTGTCGAGAAATTGGACGTAAAAAGTTTAGCTGAAAAACGCCCTATCTCACGTGGAATGGCCGCAAGTATTTTATGCAGTAGCATCGACTAAGGCGAATTATAATCCTACTCTGTACAATCTTACGCCATCAAGAATAAGTTGTTTGCCAGCGAAAAGGGTTAATGATGACAAACCAGGCCGACTTTCTAAATTCCAAATTCCCAGCTCCAAAGGACCGTGGATTAGACACTTCTGGGCACCATAAGTATATTAACCGCGAATTATCTTGGTTAGCTTTCAATTGGCGAGTTTTGGAAGAGGCAGATAATTGGAATGTCCCTTTATTGGAAAGGCTACGTTTTCTCTCGATTTCAGCAACCAATCTCGATGAGTTTTATTCAGTTCGTGTTGCTGGATTACGTGAGCTCGCCAAAAGTGGAAGTAATACCCCAGCGATTGACGGACGTAACCCGTCTGAGCAACTGAAGCTTATAGAGGTCGAAGCCCGAAGGTTAATGAAAGAACAACAGTTGGTTTTAACCAAACTTCGTAAGGAGATGGCCGAACAAAATATAACGATACTGACAGCGGCTCAGGCTAAAAATCATTTTGCATATCTTCAAAAAATATTTCTTTCAAACGTATTTCCAATAATATCACCTTTGGCAATCGATCCTGCACATCCATTTCCATTTATCCCAAATTCTGGGTTTGCATTGGCACTGCAATTGGAACGTAAATCTGATGGGCGAAGCCTTCGCGCACTAGTCCCCGTCCCGCATCAGGTAAACAGATTTGTAAAACTACAAGGAAAGGGTTCTAACTACATCCCACTGGAAGAATTAATTTTGATGCAGATGGGACAAGTTTTTCCCGGCTACACATTAACAGGTCACTGCGCATTTTCCATTCTACGGGATAGTGATCTAGAAGTTGAAGATGAAGCCGAAGATTTAGTTCGTGAATTTGAAGTTGCTTTGAAGCGTCGTCGAAGGGGAGAAGTAATCCGGCTCAAGATAAGTGCCGGCGCACCTGAAGCACTTCGCAATTCTATTATGCTTGAACTAAATGTTACGGAAAACGAAGTTGTCGAAATTGATGGAATGATTGGGCTATCCAGCTTAACCGAATTGGTATTTGAGTCAGAAGCAAAGTTAGTCTGGCCAAACTTCAGTCCACGGGTTCCAGAACGGGTAACAGATCATGAAGGAGATATGTTTGCAGCCATTAGTCAAAAGGACCTACTACTTCAACATCCTTACGAGACTTTTGATATGGTGGTTCGTTTTTTACAGCAGGCAGCAATTGATCCTAATGTAGTAGCCATCAAGCAAACTCTATACCGTACATCTAAACGTTCACCAATTGTTGAGGCACTCTGTGAAGCTGCTGAAGCTGGCAAATCAGTGACAGCGTTAGTGGAATTAAAAGCCCGGTTTGATGAAGCAGCAAACATTCGTCAGTCACGTCGTCTGGAGCGAGCTGGTGCACATGTAGT
>Ga0115554_1002710_pt1 | contig 12109 bp, 15 predicted proteins | sample COGITO_mtgs_1104_3_FD_87283 | JGI IMG/M metagenome (GOLD analysis project Ga0115554, IMG submission 87283) | Pelagic marine microbial communities from North Sea - COGITO_mtgs_110404 | ecosystem: Environmental > Aquatic > Marine > Epipelagic | place: Germany:Helgoland, sampling site Kabeltonne... | reverse complement strand
GCATTGTGTAATATCCTTCCAAATATGGTCGCTGTAATCTTAGGCCAAATTCGCAAACCAGCAATGAAAATCCCCGTGACTTCGAAAACTGCAGTTGCCCCCCTTGTCAGCCTGATCAATCAATACTAAACGGGCGCACCACACCGATGCGGAGAGGTGCCGGAGTGGTCGAACGGGACGGTTTCGAAAACCGTTGAGCCTCTAAAGGGTTCCCAGGGTTCGAATCCCTGTCTCTCCGCCATTACCATTTGAAATCATTGTAAAAATTAGTGATTTATGGAATTTACCCCACATAATACCCCACATAGAAAAAACGCTTAAACCGTGTGCCTGCAGCAAAGGCTTGGTAGCGCTTCCAACAGCTTTTCCTCAAATTGGCGACGGATTGGGCCAAGGAGCAGCTATTCGTGTATTAGCACTAAGATCAGCCACCCATCTTGGAAACACTATCAACAGATTTCTGGGCAATCGGCCCGCATGTTTTGAAGTCGCCAATTATTGTTCCGTCAGAACCTCAAGCCTCTCCAGTTAATGAAAAATTCTTTTTCATTCTGTCAGAATAAATGACTGAGATCCCTTCGACCTCCTTGCCAATCTGCGATGCCAACTCAGTTATGTCTATTTCAGGATGCTTTTCTTTCCGCAAAAGCAAAGCTATGAGGCCCATCGCCTCAATGCTTAGCTGGGTTCTGAGAGTATCTTCTTCAAATAAGTTCACGCCGCCGTAGTAAAACATTCCTCTGAAGAGGCCCATGCAGCGCAAAATGTGGTATGCTGGTTCTCTGCGGGCTTCAGGAAGAGACAAGTATTCCGAAATCGGCTTAAGGTCTTGCGCGAACCCGCCTGTCGGAAGCAGCAGCAGCGCGACGGCTGAAGATTAAAAGAGCTTTCTCATGCAGTGGTTCCTTCAGTCGCAGTCCTGATAATCAGACGCCATACAAACGCGGGCGCGGCGCTGTGCTTCGTTGATATTGGCCGGAGTCATTCTTTCAGCTATTCGATCCCGATACTTCGCGGAATCCCCACCTTCGCTAGCCGAACTGATATTGTACCACATGTGTGCGGTTTCGTTGTCCTGTAACACGCCATGACCAACCTCATAAGACCAGCCAAGTTGAAGTTGCGCGCGCGCCAAACCCTGTTTAGCGGCAAGTCGGTATAACCTCGTTGCCTCAGTGTAATCCTGCGGAACTCCGTTACCCTTTTCATACCGTCCACCAAGAACAAGCTGAGCCAAAGGCAAGTCTTGGTTGGCTGCTCGCCTGAACCAATAAACTGCTTCCGCTTCATTCTGCTCAATTACCTCGCCCTTGCTGAAAATTAGGCCCAGCATAACTTGCGACAATGCATCGTCCTGCTCAGCGGCCAGCCTGAGCCAGCGTTCTGCCTCAACTTCGTCTCGCGCTACGCCTTGCCCCGCAATGTACATTTGGCCCAAGTAGAATTGTGCGCCGTCGAAGCCTTCTTCTGCAATTGGCCTCAGTTCTCGAAGTGCAGCTTCGTAATCTCCTGCGTCATATGCCCCCACACCTTTTTCAAAATCCTGAGCCAGTGCGCATGTCGGCAACAACATCAACCCAACCGCTACAGCCTGAAATAGCTCTCTCATGAAACCTCCTTGGAACAATCTAGGCATCGCAACCTTGTTATCGGCCGAATGTCCAGTATGACGGCAGATTTAGCCATAGCTATTGCAAGGCATCTGGGCGCGTCTCTGAAGCTCTGGATAGTATCTATGGCGTAGCCAATGCGTTTGCGGCATCCTTTGCCAGCTTTATCATTGCCATCAGGGCGCGCCTGTTTTGCTCTGTAGCTTGCGACCTTTCACCATGAACCCAAGCACCATTTGCTACGCCAATTGGTGCGCCGCCGCCCGCACCATGCATCCGGCATACCTTCCAGCCGCGCACCGCAGGGGATTTACACGGCAAGCTAGTGCGCTTTGATTTAGCAGTGCATCTGGGCGCTTCATGCATCTTCATTGATTGTCCGCATATTGGGCTAAGCGGGCTTCGATATGTTCTATTTTCTTTCTCCTTTTTTCGTCACGCCAATCGAACATGCTTCGAATCCAATACTTATTGAGGAAGTCAGATTCGCGAATTTCATTAAGTAAATCTTGGACGAGACCCCCGCGAGATTCAAAAAACACTGGATCGAAGCGCTTGGTTCCGCCATCACGTACATGGCGCAAGTCAAAATCGCGGTGCTCAGCCAGCCTAGCTGGGACTCTAGCGTCACTGTTGCAAACAACTTGTGCCATGACGAGCAGCGCCATTGAGCTAATTAGTCCTTCGATTCGAGCCTCTTGTTTCTTTAATTGCGTCTCCAAATTTAAGATGCGTTCATAGTCCGTCAGTGTATCAGTATCTTGCATGTTTCCCTCATCGGATTGGTAGCTGAGCACAAGTTGCGGAATCGTGCGATATTTGTCGAATGTCTTAAATATCAATGAAGATACTTTGCATGGGGTTGGAGTCACTTTCCATTGCTACTCCGCCCCCCATGTGTCACCGCGCCCACAATGGCTTGCCCGCCTTGGTTCACTGTCACATGCTCAACTGTAACCTTTTGTTGCCCGCCAGTGCGATAGCGTTTCAAGGCTTCCATCTGTGTGGTGTAGGTTCGGGCCAACTTGTTCAGCGCACGTTCAGCAGCGTCTTGCTGCGTGATGTTGTCCACGTGGTTAAGCCGCCGCGCCATCATCATTGTCGCTTGGTGGATTGCACCCATTTGCACCGCGAGCATGGCCTCCAATTCATCACGGGGTTGGACGCCTCGCACCACTGACAGCAGGAAGTTGCTAGCGCCTTCGTCAATCTTGCGACCATGCGCACCGATTGAGGCAACTTGGCCTTGTACCCCTGCCATGAAATCCGGGTCACAGGTGCCAAGGTCTGCCATCATCAGGATATGCGCTAGGTCAGGTTCGGCGTGGGTGAAACTGATTTGCAGCACACCATCCACGATTTTGAGTTTCATCGGCGGGCCATCTGCTCTCGCGGTTTGTTTTTTAGCCACCGCCTTGACGCGGTCCTGTTGCGCCTTGGGAATTGTTGACAGCGCCTTTTGTTTTTCGTGTTTGGTTGTCATGGCTTTTTTGCCTCCGTTGAATTTGTAGGTCTGAAATCGCGTGTCATAATTAATACTAGCCCCTTCCCCTTACTTCCCCTGCTACCGCGTCCGGGCGAGCCTTGGGCATGGATTGCACATTGACCGCGCCACCTATGCCTGGATGCGACCTTGTCAGGGCAAAGGTTTGGGGCACTGACCCCGCCCGATGCCGCCCCACCAGCCGCAATAGTCCAGCGCCTTCCAGCGTGCGGCGCGCGGCGCGTAGTCGGGGCTTTGATAGGTTCAGCAGCCCCGCCTTTCGCATGGCGTCAAAGTCCAAGGGAAAGCGTTTGCCGGGGTGGTGTCCGTGCTGGTCCTGCAACAGCACCAGCAGCGCGATAGCATCTGCGCCATTAGCTTGGCTGCGCAGGGCGTCTAAGGCGCGCCGTTGCACTGGAAAGGCGCTGTCACGGCCCCGATAGACGCGGTTTTCCAAGCGGCACTTCCAAGCCCATCCGGCAATACCTGCCAGTTCACTATCGGGCATGGTCGCCGGATCAACGCACCAATCGTCACGGATGCCCACAAGGTTGGCTTGCAGTTCATCGGCATCGTTCACCAGTTCCACCATGCGCATGGCCTCCTTCACCAGTTCAAGATGGCGATGCCCGGTCAGGATCGGGTCAGACACGCGGCCTGCAGGGACGCGCAGAGGCTTCAGGGCATCGTTCCCCAGCAAACCCTTCACTGGCTCATAGAAACCGCCATCAGGGCGCAGTGACAACGGCCCCACCACATAGCTGCGCGGCCCGGCCTTGATATCCACGGGCAAGCCCTCGCCGCGTAGGTTCGGCATCACGCCGCCCGCAAGATAATAGAGATGCCGCCCGCGTGGTGTTTTGACGTGGACAGGGCTTTGACCAAACCGCGCTTCTATCTCCGTAACGAGTGAGATGTCATCATCATCGCAGTCGATTACCGCCAAACCATCCAGCCGCACACCGTAGGCTGTCGAGCCTGCCCGATACATCGGGGCCAGAATCCTGCCCAAGGTCAGGCCGGGGCCATCCCATACGCGAAACAGCGGCGCTTTTCCATCCACACCACCACCCAACGGCAAGAGTTGGTGGCCCGCCCCTTTCAGGCGAGCCATTTCTGTGCGGATGGGGTCCGATAGTGTTGAAACCCGCAGCGCTGTCATTTCTGACCCTCCCCATAGGCAAGGGCTGCAATGGTTTTTGCCACCGACCGGGAAACCCCAAGCTGGCGACAAATGCGGGCAATGCGCAAGGCCATCATACTGCACCCCCAGTGCCACCAAGGCGCTCGACTTGGCAGTTCAGGAAATAGACCCCGAATTTGGCACGATCCGTTGCGGCATCGTTTTCGTACATCTTCTTTGTGATCGGCACGCGGTATTCATGGCGCAAAATGCAAACGCGGTCAGAAATGCGGACAGGGCTTGCGCAATAGACGGGCTGCTCGAGCAGGGCATCCAGAATTATGCGGTTGCCCTTGGCAAGCGTGATGACGCTAACACCGCCATCCTCTCTTGTGATCTTATAGCGCGCGGTTGCTCCGTCTTTCGGCAGGTCACGCCACGCTGCAACGCGCAGGGCGTTTGCCGGGGGGCGGGTGATTTCGGTGAAGTTAGTCTTGGACATATTTCGGCTTTCTGATTTGCAACCGAAACGGAATGAGGATATTCTTGCGCTTGTGAAAAATGCAACGAATAGAGCCGCGATCCGTTCAACGGGTTGCGGTTTTTCTCTATGCTGCGTTTGCTTTGGCTGCTTCCCAAGTCTCAATATCCGACAGTTTCCAGCGTGTGCAGCCGGGGGTCAGGCGGATAGGTTTGGGAAAGCTGGGGTCAGTTTTGAGCCAGCGGCGCGGGGTCAGATGGTGGACGTTGTAGCGCGTCGCAAGATGGCGGTCTGAAATATAGGTTTCGGGCATTTGCATCTCCATACAGTTGTATCGGATTGCAATGTGCTATCGCTCTATAGTGTTGCGCACGTCATTTTGAGCGCAACACTATCTTCTCTACAATTCAGGGTAGATATTCTTTAGTGCCTCTTCGGTGCTAGGGTCTTTAAAAAAGGAAATTGTGACGATCCACCGCTTGTTTAAACGCTGCGCGGCTCTCGAACATTCTCGAAATTGTTGAAGGCGCTACACCAAACAGTTTCGCTAACACCCTGTAAGACGGATAAGTCTTGTGTTTATGTTGGTATGCCCAAGCAATGAATGTAGAATTAAATCGTAAATTTTCGCTCCGTTCCAAGTCTTCAACCTCAGGCTTTCCAGGGAATAAAACTTGGGACAACAGAAAATAAAGCTCAGGGACAATTTCATCTACTTGATAGCGCTCCTTTGCATCAAGTGAAGCAAGGATAAACGCCTTGGTGGCAGCCGGGTTCAGCGTAAGGCCCCTGCTAGCAAGCTGAGTATAACCTTCCTTGGAAAGCGTTCTGGCTTCTGACAAAGAACTTAAGATTGCTCTACAAACAAACCGAATGGCTTCGCTGTCACCGTCTATACAACCTGCCAGAATATCGCCGGAGATGCCAATTTTCTTGAAATCGTCTTCGTAAGAAAAGACAAATTCGAGTCCACCGAATGTCCACAATGAGCGAAACGGAACACCTTCGTACTTTGAAGAAAATTCCAGAAAATCAGAAATTTCTGGGCGTTCTCCACCCAGCTCCCTGATTTGTTGATTACTTACGCCGCCATCGTAATACGACTCTAACATCGCTTTAAGATGCTCTTCATTCATTCTCGCGTCGCAATCTTAACAACATTTCCAAAGCGTTCCGCTCCGGTCAAATACTCCGCCCAATCACCCATCATTTTGCGCCTCTTTTCCACCATGTCACCGCGCCGATAGGATGCCTCCACCGCGTTGTTAATGCGATGGGCCAGTGCCACCTCTGCCATATCGCCGGGATAGGTGGTGCGCTCTGCCACCCAATCGCGAAAGGTGCTGCGCAGGCCATGCGGCACGGCGGGACGCTTCGACGTGCGATCCGCAAAGCCAGCGCCGCCCGCAGCGACCTCGGACGCGTGCATCCGCTTCATCGCCGCCGATAGTGTCATGTCCGACAGTTCACCGCCACACGCAGCCGGAAACACCAGCGGGTTGCCTTGCAGCCGTGGCAGGGCTTGCAACAAGGACACCGCCGCGCCCGATAGCGGGACGCGGTGTCCCCGGTCCATTTTCATGCGCGGGCCGGGGATAATCCACAGCGCCTTTTCCAAATCCATTTCATCCCATACCGCGCCGCGTATCTCCTGCGACCGGCTAGCAGTCAGGGCAAGAAATTCCAGCGCCCGCGCCCCAAAGCCATCACGGCCCCGCAACGCATCAAACCAACGCGGGGCATCATCAATCATCAGCGCGGGTTGGTTTCCTTCTTTTGCGACCTTGGAGGGTGCGGGCAACAGTTCTTTCAGGTTGCCAGCCCAGCGTGCCGGGTTGTCGCCCGTGCGATGCCCCGCCACCGTTGCCCAAGACAGCACCGCCTCTATACGGCCCCGAACGCGTGACGCGGTTTCGGTTTTATCGGTCCAGATGAGTTGCAGCACGCGCAGCACGTCTTGCACCGCGATATCCTGCACCATCATCTTGCCCAACTCGGGCTTTGCGTAGGTTTCCAGTGTGTTTTGCCATTGCTGGCGGTGTTTAGCGTTCTTGAACGCGTCCAGTTTGGCGGCAAGGTATTTGTCAGTAGCATCCGCAAAGGTCAGGCCACGGCGCTGGGCGGACGCAAGCTCGGCTTTGGCGGCTTTACGTTCCTCAATAGGATCAATCCCTTGGCTGATTTTGTCGCGTGCCTCACGGGCCTTTTCGCGGGCCTGTGACAACGTGACCGCTGGGAAACCACCCAATCCGATATCACGGCGCGCTTCCCCGACCTTTGCGCGCAGAACCCATGAGCGCCCGCGCTTTGGGGTCAACTGCATGTGAAGACCGGGAACGCCGCCTACCGAAATCAATACGTTTCGATTCCCGCCAGGATGGGCAAGACGCTTCACATCTAAGGCGGATAGCTCATCTGTAACTTTTGGCATTCATCTACCCAACAACTTACCCCACATAAACAGAGTAATTGACTGCATTTGATTACACAACATTGCATAGTGCGAATGTTGAAAGATGTTGAATGTCCGTTTAATTACATCACGTTAGGCTTCTGAATGCGCTCGATTGCATACTCATCATGGCGGGCTGTCTGTCCGCCACAAAACCTTTTAAATTATTGAGTAATTTACCCGCAGGGGATTTCTATTGCCGGTCTAGTGACATTTTTTGTGCGGTGGTTTTAGGGTTGCGCAAGGTATGCCCGTCAGCGACGCGAGCCACATGACAGGCCGGGAAGCCCCGCAGCGGGTCGGAAAACGCGGCCCCTGACAGCCTTGTGACGTGCTGCGCCCGTTCATCTAGCTTCGCTTCCCTCAACCACTGTGAAGATCGTTGCGGGCGCGTTATGGGCCGCCAGCAAGGGCAGACAGCCCAAGGCGGCCGCTTCCGACAAGGTTGGGCGCAGCATCATCAAGTGCGACAGTCACAAGCTGCCCATACCAGCCCAATGGTCACATCCGGCAACAAGCGCGGCGTGCAGATCAGTCGGGACAGGATTGATACAATGATCCGCACTGCGCTTCGGGACGAACGACGGGTCGCTGCGCGCCGATCTGGATCCGAAACTTGCCAGTCTGGTAAACCTGGGGGCGGTCAACTGGGTCGGAATCTGGTTTTGGGAAACCGGCGATCAAAAGCCCGCCGATATCGCCCGAGAAGTCGTGCGGGAATCCCTGAAAGGGTATCTTTCAACCGCTTGAAGAGCGCCGCCCTCATGGTTTTCGGCCCGAACCTATAGGCTGCTATTTTGGCGTTATTGTGTAAATCGAACCGTTGCCCACTGATATGAACCAGATCGCGCCATCTGGTGCCTCGATAATGTCACGCACCCGCGCGGTCTGATCGGTCTTGATCTGCGCTACTTCGCGCAGCGGCGATCCTTGGAGGCGGGAAATATAGTTGAATTTCAGAGCCCCCACAAAGATATCGCCACGCCATTCGGGGAACATCCTGCCAGAATAAACCAGCAGTCCGGAGGGCGCGATGGACGGGTCCCAATAGGCTTGGGGTTGTTCCATCCCCGGTTTGGACGTGCCTTCGCCGATCTTGAGGCCCGAATAATGCCGCCCATAGGAAATCACAGGCCACCCGAAGTTGGCACCTTTCTTGATCCGGTTCACCTCGTCCCCGCCGCGCGCGCCATGTTCCGAGACCCACAGATTGCCCTGCAAATCCAGCCCTGCGCCCTGCGGGTTGCGGTGACCATAAGACCAGATTTCAGGCAGAGCCCCGGCCTGACCAACAAAGGGGTTGTCCCGTGGCACAGACCCGTCGCGATTGACGCGGATAACTGACCCGTTGTGGAGACCCAAATTCTGGGCTGTCATGTCATCACCACGGTCGCCAATGGTCATAAACAACGTGCCGTCGGTCCCTTCGACCACACGGCTGCCGAAATGCCTGCCCACGCGCGACCCTTGGGACATGACGAATAAATCACGCAGGTTATCAAGGGTTTTGCCATCTTTGGACAGTTCTGCTGCGGCGAGCGCTGTGCCGGATCCGCCGCGCATTGCCTTGGCATAGGTGAAAAACAGCGTCCGGCTGGTCGCAAAATCACGCGCCGGTGTGATGTCCAAAAACCCACCCTGCCCGTTCTGGTCAACCTTTGGCGTGCCCGATACGGTCTGCGCGGTGCCGTTTGCAAAGCTTAACAACCGGCCGTCAATCTCGGTCACCAGAACCGTGGCATCGGGTAAAACTGCCAGCCCCCAAGGCGTGTCCAGACCGCTAATGCGTTGAGTAATCTCAATATCCTGCGCTGCGGCCTGAAAGGCGCAAATGCACAGGCCAAAGGCCAGAAAGGTTGATCTAAGCATTATCGCACTCCTGATTACGGTCCCGTTGATAGTTTAGGCTTTTTCCCAAGCAAATCACCCCCACATGACCAAACGTGATCATCCGATTGGACTTTTCTTTTTCAAAATCCCCGCATAGGCTTTGCGATGAACATAAAGTTCCAACACGGGAGACGACCATGAAAAAGATGCTTATGGCCACAACGGCTGCGGCACTGCTTGCGACGAACGCTTATGCGGACGCGCATTCCAAAGAAGTTAAACTGGGGATCGTATTCGGCTTTACCGGTCCGATTGAATCACTGACCGGCCCAATGGCGTCCGGTGCCGAGATGGCCATGAAAGAAGTCACCGACAGCGGCAAGCTGATGGGCGGCGCAAAAGTTACTTCGATCCGTGCGGATTCGGGCTGTATCGACAACGCGCTGGCGGTTGCCGGTGCTGAACGCCTGATCGCCGAAGGCATCAATGGTCTGATCGGCGCAGATTGCTCAGGCGTGACGGGTGCGGTTTTGCAAAACGTTGCTATTCCAAACGGTATGGCGATGATTTCCCCGTCTGCCACATCGCCCGGTCTGTCCACCATGGAGGACAACGGTCTGTTCTTCCGCACGTCCCCGTCGGATGCGCGCGAAGGTGAAGTCATGGCAGAAATCCTGCAAGAGCGTGGCGTGAAATCCATCGCGCTGACCTATACCAACAACGACTATGGCAAGGGTCTGGCCGACGCGATCGAAACATCCTTCAAAGCCATCGGTGGCGAAGTCACCATCGTTGCAGCACATGAAGACGGCAAAGCCGATTACTCTGCCGAAGTTGGCGCGCTGGCATCCGCTGGCGGTGATATTCTTGTTGTTGCGGGTTACCTTGACCAAGGCGGTCCGGGCATCATCAACGCAGCACTGGACACAGGTGCATTCGACACATTCGGCCTGCCCGGCGGGATGATCGGTGACACATTGCCCGGTCGCATCGGTGATGATCTGAACGGGTCTTACGGTCAAATCGCTGGTTCCGAAGGCCAAGGCATCGAAGTTTTCACCAAAATGGCCGAAGACGGTGGCTTTAACGGCACATCACCTTACACACCTGAATCCTATGACGCGGCAGCCCTGTTCCTGCTGGCGATGCAGGCCGCAGATTCGATGGATCCAGCAGTCTACGGGCCAAAGATCCTCGAAGTGGCAAACGCCCCCGGCGAGAAGATCTATCCCGGTGAACTGGCAAAAGCGCTTGAGCTGATCGCCGCTGGCACGGACGTCGACTATGTCGGCGCATCTGCGGTCGAACTGATTGGCGCGGGCGAATCTGCGGGTACTTACCGCATGATCGAAGTCAAAGACGGCGTTATCGAAACTATCGGTTTCAAATAAGTCCTGATAATGTAAATGCGCAGCAGTCCGGGCAACCGGGCTGCTGTTTTCAAACGATAACCGCGCATCTACGACGCGGGACACAGGGATAGTCATATGATCGTCGTTGACGATGTACACAAACACTTCGGTGGCTTTCATGCAGTCGATGGGGCCAGCCTTACCATTGGCAAGGGCACAATCACCGGGTTGATCGGCCCCAACGGTGCGGGAAAAACCACGCTTTTCAATGTAATCGCTGGTGTTCTTAAACCAACGTCTGGCCGTGTCACGATGGATGGCGAAGACATCACCGGCCTGCCGCCCCACGAATTATTCCACAAAGGATTGTTGCGGACCTTCCAGATCGCGCATGAATTTTCGTCGATGACCTGCCGCGAGAATCTGATGATGGTGCCGGGCGATCAGGCGGGTGAAACCTTGTGGAACACATGGTTTGGCCGCAAACGCATCGCCGATCAGGAACGCGCCCTGCGCGCCAAAGCCGACGAAGTGCTGGAATTTTTGACGGTAGAGCATCTGGCCGATCAAAAGGCCGGTCAAATCTCGGGCGGTCAGAAGAAACTTCTGGAACTTGGCCGCACCATGATGGTCGACGCAAAGATCGTGTTCTTGGACGAGGTCGGCGCAGGCGTGAACCGCACGCTGCTCAATACCATCGGCGACGCGATCATCCGGTTGAACGAGGAACGCGGCTATACCTTTGTGGTCATCGAACACGACATGGATTTCATCGGCCGTTTGTGTGATCCGGTGATCTGCATGGCCGAAGGCAAGGTATTGGCCCAAGGCACCCTGCCCGAGATCAAAGCCAACGAGCAGGTGATCGAAGCGTATCTGGGCACCGGCCTCAAGAACAAGACGGCATGAAGCAGCGCCTGGCCATCCTGACGCTAATCGCCGCGCTCGCGTTGCCGCAGGCCTCCGCAGCCTGCGCGCAACTGTCGGCGGAAGTATGGATGTGCGACCGCGGGACGCCGTGGGAATCTGCGAAATGGGACGTTATCGGCGACGGAAGCACGCGCTATCTGGGTGAAGTGATTTTGAACTTTACCCAAGAATGGCCCGGCCACGAGATCACCGATATGTCCGCCACTTTGGATGAACAATATACGACCTATGCCGAATGGATTGCTGCTGAAAGTGACGTCCCGCCAGAGGTGTTGCAGGTCGACAAGATCGTCACCCCTCAGGGGCTGACCCTGCGGCATTTGCAATATGACGAAATCGACGGTTCGCGCACGATGAGCGCGGTGATGTTGTCGCAAGTCGGCGCGTCGCGCATAATGCTGTACCTTGATACAGCCGATAGCATGCTGTTGGAAGAAATGGAAAAGATGTCCTTCGACGTGGCGATGATGCTGCGTGATACCTGCGCGGATGAAGTGTCCTGCGCCATAGATTACACACCGCCCACCAGCGGCTCCGACTGAAAGTGACTGATATGACTGACCCATACGGCGACCGGGGGAACAAAGACCTGTCGATCGGAAATCCCAAGGGCCAAGGCACAGCGCAGCCTGTAAAACAGGGTGGAAAAAGCCATGCGTCCCCCGGCGGGCCGTTCCTGATTGGCGACGCGATGACCGGCGGTTATGGCAAGGGGCCGGATATTCTGCACGACTGCACAATCGCCGTTGAAAAAGGCGAAATCGCCGTGATCGTCGGCCCCAATGGCGCGGGCAAATCCACAGCGATGAAGGCCGTTTTCGGGATGCTGGACGTGCGCCAGGGCCATG
>Ga0115554_1002701_pt1 | contig 12137 bp, 11 predicted proteins | sample COGITO_mtgs_1104_3_FD_87283 | JGI IMG/M metagenome (GOLD analysis project Ga0115554, IMG submission 87283) | Pelagic marine microbial communities from North Sea - COGITO_mtgs_110404 | ecosystem: Environmental > Aquatic > Marine > Epipelagic | place: Germany:Helgoland, sampling site Kabeltonne... | reverse complement strand
ATTTGGTAGGCTGGCTTTTTAAAGACTTCTGGAACTTTCTTTGCATTCTGATTTTTTCTACATGTCCAGAACCTTGCCAGGATTTTTTTTTTTTTTTGACGAAAAAATTTGAATTACCTAATCTGTCATCTATCGTTCGGTTTTCATTTTCCTACCACTCCCGTACATTCTTGTTCCGAACTCCTTGACCTCTTTTCGTTAGAATTAAATAAAGCCTGACCATTTCTTAACATGCCCAAAGTTTCACAAGACAAGGTCACCGAATCCCTTGAATATTTGCAGAGTGAGGATGGCGTGCCCCTGATCCCATATGAACGGCTAACTATTGGAGAAAAGATCGGTAGTGGGGGCTTTGGGACTGTTATGTTCGGAACCTTTGATGGTAATGATGTTGCAGTGAAGACTATCATTCTTTCTGCAGCCAATGGCGAAACTGAACTGACGGACTTTTGCGACGAGGCTCGCGCAGCATGGATGGCAGGAAAGCCTGGTAGGGAAGAGAATGACGATGATGAAGACGCCTTCGAAAGCACTATTTGCGGGACTTTGGGTGTAAGTCATGACTTTGTGGAAAAAGGTGCTGCTCGTGTTCATTTGATTATGGAGAAGCTCAATGTTGAGGGTGATCTGCACGATGTGATGCACCTAGAAGAAAATTGGGAGTATAAGGTACGTCAGGTCAGGTGGTGCCTCCAGTCTACCTACCACCACCAACCAACTCACTGACCACACACAAAACCCGCCACTTTCCTTTTGCAGCCTGACCGGATAAAGCCCAAAACGTATGCTTGTATTGATGGAGATGGTGACTACATGCTTTATGTAATGCCTCGGCAAATGAAAATTTCCCTTGCTACTCAGATTGCTAGAGCTCTCCGTGAGTGCCGGACAGCTGGTGTTCTCCATAATGACATAAAACCCGACAATGTGATGCTCTTGGAAAAGCGCGGGGATCCAACTGATGTTGCCCAAAAGAAGAAGAAAAAGAAAACTTCAAAAACGAAGAAGCGTAAGCGGGTGGACACGGAGCCTGCTCGCTGCCGAGTGAAGCTGATTGACTTTGGCCTTGGAGGACCTCCTGAACGCTGCCAGGGTTACAGCTGTGGCACGCCTGGATATCAGGCGCCAGAAGTGAGTGATTACGGGGAGGTAAGGAAATAAAGTACTGTTTTTCTACGCGATTATATGCCCAAATAATGCCTTCTAGGTCCACTCACCGACTTTTACCACAGTGTAGCTACAAGAGCGACGTCTTTAGTGCAGGAGTATGCATTCTTGAGATATGGATGGGACAGCTCTGGACTCCCCATGAGAAGGATGATGAGGCAGAAATGAAACGCGCCCGTCTGGACTGTCTCCGACGACTGGATCGTAACGATCCAACTGTTGCGGCCCTTCTCCGACGGTGTCTCAACGTGGATAAGACGAAGAGACCAACAGCCAAACAGTTACAGCAGGAGCTCATAAAAATCCGCAAAGCTGGTTAAGGAAGCAGGCAAGAAAGCAGCCGGCCAACCAAAAAAATCAGATAAAATGTATTTGAAAGAGTATAGTATAAGGGATAGAGCCCCAGCGAACGAAACAAAACGAAACAAAACGAAAGGAAAGTTTACCCTCGACAAACACCTCCGCATCGAGCAAACTCATTTTTTCATTATTACCACCCCTTGTTCATAAGCTGGTACTCCTCGTCCCGCTTCACTATTTTGTCGATCTCGCCCCTCAACTCAGCGGTATTTGGCTCCAATTTCATGTTAGGCGCGTAGTCCTGCAGGCTCTTCTTCTTGTAGCTCAAGTCCATGGCACGCTTAATTCTTCGGTTGCGTCCCACATTGACCTCAGGAGGGGCGAGGGAAATAGCCTCCTTGACAGCAACCTTTTCAATCAGACAATCCTCGTACTTGAGGCCATAAGTATTGAGAGCTGACGCTACTCTCGATTGGTACAGAGAAGCGAAAGGTCGGAGAACTCGCTGCAACATTTTCTGCGAAGCAATGTGGTAGGTAGGTTAGTACAAAAGACAACATTCATGCAAAAAACGAACAGGTGGATTGCATGTTGATGCTTCATCCCTCCCCCTTTCTCCCCCTCCTTCCACGCGCTCCCCCGACACCGTGGTCTTCTCCGTAGAACCCCAAAAACCATCTCAGCAATAACAAATCGCCACGTATGTGCCCCCTACAGCCGTAAACAACTCCTGACCCTCCTCAATGATCTCGGCCTAATGCAGAGGGTCGTGATCAAATGGCCTTGTGCGCTTCGTCATAGTACTCACTCACTCTTAAGTTCGGGAAATGGAGGTCAAAATAGGGGAAATTGATAGTTCAGGCGCGCAATGAGCTTAACGAGTTTGCATTCACGAAAAGTCCATGTCATCTGATAATCCTCCCTCACTCTCTCATTCTTGACGAATTTGCGCAAATTGAAGAACTGACGACCTTTTCGCTCGTTAGAAGGCTCTCGCAGGCGGCTGAAATTCAACGCCCCATCTCACCACACTTATAATCTTCTTTCCCCTCCCTTGCAATGGCCACACCCGCATCCTCACAATCCACCAACGTCACGTCTACATCCAGCTCGAAAAAGAAGAAGTTCGGCTCTAACCTCTCCTCGCGGTTGTTGGCGGATAGAATTGCCCAGGAGAATGCGGAGAAGAAGTATCTTGGGTCACTTACAACAGGGGGGCGCCTTGAAGTCCTAGGCGATGGCCAATCGAATAGTAACGTAGAGCACTCACCTGAGAGAGCAGTGCCAACGGACGTTACCTCGCCCCCCGTCTCGAGTGCGGACGCACCCGTTGGGGAGGCTGCTGAGACCGCAGAGGATGCAAAAGATGGTAATGTTTGGGACAGTGCAGCAACAAATCTCACTGTTCCTCCTAAGGAACCAGAGCAAGTACGGTGGGGCGATGAAGATAGTGATGACGAACCTCCCACTAATTCTGATGCTGTTGCATCTTATCATCGACAAGAGCATCGACAAGAGCATCGACAAGAGCAGCAACAGCCACAACAATACCACCAAATGAATAGGGGTGGACTGTTTGGTGCTAACCCTACTCCGCCTACATCTCCCTTGCAGCATGCCCCGTCGAGAGCTCCGGCCCCTGCTCCTCTAGAACTTGAGGGTGAGGCGGCGGCGTATAGGGCTATTAAGGAGAGGGAACGGCTTGAGCGGGAAGAGAGGTCAGCAAGGGAGGCTCCCCATCACCACCACCACCAGCAGCAGCAGCAGAATCAAAGCCGCCAACAGCAGGAGCAATATGCCCGTTCCTCCACTCGCCAACAACCGTATTCGCGTCTCCGTTCAATGTCTGACGAGGACAGAAACTGGAGGTTGGATTCCTCGACCAAAACCACCTCGGTTATCATCTCCAAAGAACCCAGGACCCTGTACAACCCTGACACTTCTCCTCAGATGCGCCCCGCTAAGCCTGACACTTCCCCTCAGATGCGCCCCGCTAAGACTATCCCGGCTGTTCCCCGCGATATTACGTCCGCGTCTCGGGGATTGGAACGGAAGCTGTATGACCCTGCTAGCGGTAATATGGTGAGCGCCCCTGCTACTCAACCCAAGTCGCCTGATAAAATCATATCGAAGAAAACACTGACGCCACCAAAAGACGATAAGAAGAAGAGGGAGAGGGGCAGGGGAAAGGATCAGGATGAGAATAAAGATCAGGCCAAAGGAACGAAACCTGGCCCACAAATCGCCGTGCAGTCCCCGCCAACAAAAATGCTCGACATATTAAAACCGCCCAAGGTCAATTTGTTGCAGGTTCAAAAAGAGCAGATGGAATCGAAGGAGCAACAAGCGCCGACGTCATATCCTACCACGATGCCCGCGAGCTCCAACCCTTCTCAGTCGAGTAGTGATACTGCAAGACGGCAGGCGAATGCGCTTGAGCGCCAAAAGCTCAAGCAGAGTCGAAAGCCGAGGACAAAGGGGGTGTTGTTTGGTTATGATGAGAAGACTGGGGAAATTATCGATTTAGACGCGAAGCCTGTTGAAATAGGAAAGGGGAGAGATAAGCAAAATGGGGACAAGGTAAAGGAGAAAGAGAAGGCGAAGGGAAAAGGGAAGGGAAAGGACAAGGACAAGGGCAAGGGCAAGGACAAGGGCAAGGGCAAGGACAAGGACAAGGACAAGGTAGAGGGGAAGTTGAAAGAGGCGGGAAAGGAGAAAGAAAAGGGGGGAGGGGCGGGAAGGGAAAGGGCCGGGGAGAAGGAAAAGGCGGAAGAGAAGGTGGAGGTAACCGAAAAGGGAAAGGGAAAGGGAAAAGGCAAGGGCAGGGGGGGAGAGAAGGGCAACGGAAATGATAATAGCAAGGGAAGCGAAAAGGAAAAGGTCAAAGGAGGCAAGACTACCAAGGGGAACGAGAAGGTCAAAGGAGACAAAGCTGTCCAGCGAAACGAGAAGGAGGACAAGGAGGTCATGAAGGGCAAGGGTAAGGGCAAAGGAAAGGATAAGGATGAAGAGAAAGACAAAGTCAAAGAGAAAGTCAGAGAAAAGACGGAAAGGGCAGGAAAGCAAGAGCTTAAAACGCAGGGAAAAAAGCAGCATCAGCAGCAGCCACCACCGCCGCCGCCGCCGCCAGTGCATCTCGACGATGATGCTCCAACAGGAGCCTCAAAGAAGGAGAAAAGAGAGAAGAAAAAAAAGGGCAGTAGTGGGGAGGAGGCGGCTGGTGAGTCGAATGAGAAGCAACAGCAGCAGCAGCAGCAACAACAACAGCAGCAGCAGCCACTACGACAAAATGATCGCAAGAAGAAAAGTCCCGCCGCGTCCACTTTCAATGAGCATTTGCCGCCTCCACCACCACCGCCCCCGCCGAGAGAAAAGCAGAGACAGCAGCTACACCAACAACAACAACAGCACCACCACCAACAGCCCCACCACCAACAGCACCACCACCAACAGCCCCACCACCAACAGCACCACCACCAACAGCACCACCCCCAACAACAACAACAACAACAACAACAACAACAATACCAGCAACGAGTTGGAGGAGGACGACGAGGACAGCGACAAGAACGGCAAGAGGTATCTTATATCCCCACTGCAGAGGAGCAGGATGTTAGATTTAAGGTTGGTGCGGGCGCGGGCGCGGGCGGTACGGGGAAGGGGCTGATTCAGCACCAGCAAGAATTTCAGAAAAACCAGCCCCAACAAGGGCAACCCCAACAGAAGCAGCAACGACAGCAGCAGCAGAGACACCCTGCTTCCAACGTGAATCAGCAAATGCCGCAGCAGCAGCAGACACACCCTGCTTCCAACGTGAATCAGCAAATGCCGCAGCATCCCCCTCCTCCCCATGCTAATCAACAAATGCCGCAACAACATCAGCAGAGTCACCCCCCTCCTCCTCCCAATTCAAATTATGCTCCGGCTCCAACAACGGCCTCTGCAAAATATGGTCGCCAGCACGACCAGGCCCCAGGGTATACACACGTTAAATCGTTCGCAAGTGAGCGCCGCGCACAAAAAGCGAAAGACCTAGCTGACATAGCGAAAACCCTGAAGTTGTCGCAGCGTCTTGCCGTCAATCAAGACGCATCGGGAGAGAAGAAGAGCGCGACCGACCAAGTAAAGCCGACTGTTCAAGTTTCGGGTGCTATTAATGTGCGCGGGCCAGCTGCTGTTGTCATTCCCAATCTCGTAAATGCGGCAGCGACGACAATCGCGCCTTCGCAACATCTGCAGTTGGGTGTTGTCGGTGGTGCTGGGGGTGTCGGTGGCGCCCACCTTGTGGGCGTCGGCGGGGCGGGCAGCTCTGGCCTTGGTCTCGGTGTTGGAGTTGGCTACTCACACCTTGCCTCCACGGCCACTCCTCTGCACCTCTCTGCTGCTCAGCTGGCAGAATTTACAAAGCAACAGCAAGAATTAAGGTCTCAGTATGTCCTGCAGCAGGCAAACCTACTGAAACGGCAGCAAGAGGAATTGATTCGCCAAACGGCATTGCAACAGGCATATGGCCGTCCGGCAGAGATTCCGGAACTCCCGAACATACCTATTGTGGAACCTAAGGGAATGCGAAAGAACCATGAGATGTATAAGACTGATACGGGGAGCAGTAAATGGGGTGACAAGTGAGCAAGATTAATTTGAAGTACCTTTTTCGAGGAAATCCGCGACGCGTTCTTCTCGTTTTTATGTGTTTCGCTGTCTTTCTCGTATTCTTTTGCTCTACGTTGTTTTGCGCTTTTCTATCGCTTGTTCGTTTTGTTCCTTCGTTCAATCATTCTGCGCATTACCGAAATCCCTCCGTCTTCTTCGTCCCCTCTTCCCCCCCTACCCATAGTCCGGGGTGATTCCCCGTCATCTTATCCCTCTCATCAATCTCCCTCCCTCCGGCCTTATCCCTCCCGAAGTCGTCCATCCAGTCCTCATAGTCAACGACGTCGATCTCCTCCTCGACGTGCGTCTTGTGGAGGCCTCTCTTGGCGAGAGTGGAGGTGAATTTTCCGTTCTCCTGCACGCCGGAAAGGACGGAAATTAGGTGCGAGAGGTAAGCGCAGGTATCGAAGCATTCCTGCGGCCCGGGAATTCCCGTTGAGACGCCTTTCGATGAAGGGGAGGTGGAAACTAGGTCGCCATTAGTGCGAGAGATAACGCCCCTGTCATGGAGCCTCCTCTCGTATCGGCGGGTGACAACGTCTCTCATGGCAACGCTGCTTCCGCATAGAACGCCGTCGCGTGTGTAGGTCGGGTAAGACGGACGGCGCTCCGTGCGGCCTGAGGTCTCATTTAGTTCCATCGATCTCCGGGAGTGGTGTACGAGAAAGACTTGGGATATTGATGTGGACTTTGAGTACCCGTTTCGACCACCAGGACCGTGGATGCGGTGGAGTTCTGTTAGGGTCGGGAGAGAGGCGAGGCGGACGGGGTATTTACCGGGAAAGCGATTGGTTAGACGCTTCTTCCAACGCTTGTAGATGTCGTTACGATCGTAGCCTCTTCGGGTGTTCTCTTCCAGGGGCCATTCACCCTTCCAGCCGATGGTCTTGTCCTCCATCCTGCCCCTCTCGTCCTCCAGCATCTTCTCCCTGGCTTCTAGGTGGTTGTAGTAGTCGTCAGGAAAGGAAAGTGTCCAGAAAGTCGAGGAGTGACCTGTCGGAACCAGGGAGACAGAGTAGCACACTGTCAGCAGTGAAGGGTGGACACCCGTCTTCGTCGGTTTGGTGAAGTCAATCGTTGGTGAAGAGGAGTTGAGGAGGGAGGCAGAGGAAGTTTGAGGGGAAGAAGAGGAAGAGGAACTGAGACTGTGTTGTGTGTGCGAGTGGGTTGTATGTGGTAAGACGGTGGGTGAGTGTGAATGGTGAGAAGACAGACGTAGACAAAACTTGACACAAACTCGACACAAACTTGACACAAACTTGACACGACTCCCAACTCCCCACAAAAACTCACCTAATCTTAACCTTCTTCTTCGCGCTCTCCTCTCCCCTCTTCACCGTCCTCCTCAAATTCCCCTCCCAATCAACCTCAAACCCCTCTCCAACCCTAAAGTGTCCCTTCGCCACAGCATCAAGATGCGCGTTCATCCGCCCCAAAAGTGGCGGATGGAGGATACGGAGGAGGCAAGTGCGGACTTCAGAAGGTTGAGTCTGTGAGGGCGTGGACTGGGCTTGACCTGGATGAGGAACTAGGCCTGGACCGAGGCTCGAACCTAGACTGGGACCGAGGGGGGAGGTAGACATGAGAGGAGATGTCACTACCGGTGGATCAATTTGTCGCCAATTTTCTTCTTAGTCGCGTGCTGGGATTTCAAAACTCAATTCGGTGGAAAGTAGAACAGAGAGGGGGAAGGGAAGAAAGAGGCGAGGAGCACAAGGCAATATATATGGCAAGATAGAGAGGGGGTGAACGTATGTCAGTCGACGAAATCGCGGGATTTGCTGCGATTTGCTACTCTCTCAAGTCACAAGGTGCTGCGAGGGCTCGATAAAGGGCGAAATCGGACCGTTTTTGCTATTACGTGCGGAAACATCCATTCCTCGCCTTCCCTCGCACACCTTTTACTCATTTAGCCCCCACGAGTCACGGACGGGGTAAAAATACGTCACTTCTCCGCGTTCTACTTCTTTGCGGCGGCCGAGAGTCACTCCCGTTCGGGTAAGGCCCTTTTTTACTGACTGAGCAGGTTTTTAATTTTGCCACGGGTTTTTTTGTGAAGCCCCCCCCCCCTTCCCTGCTGGGCATTTTCCCTCCAAAGGTGTCTTGTTGCGTTCTTGTTGGAGGAAACTACTTGAGGGAGATGTTTTCGTGGAAAATGGGGACACCAAGGAGACAAGCATTTGGCTTCCGGTGATCTGATGCCTGATCTCCGGTGAATCTGATGCCTGATCTCTACTATCCATTCAACATTTGCCACTTTGCCCCATCTTGTCCCTTGCGCATTCGCCAATGTCTTCTAATTTTATCCCAAGCAGGGCGCTAACACTTTTTTTTTTTCCGTTTTTGTAGACTTCTCTGTTCTTCAAGGCATTCGACCGACTTGGCAGCTTCTTGTTTGCTATTATCGATCACGAAACCGCTGTTTTGTTGCGCATGAGCGGGACTAGCGCGCCTTCTTCGACGAGTGGAAGCGCCGAAAGCAGCGCTTCGGCGTCTCCCGAGGTGCCTTCCGCCTCCACGGAATACCAGAATGGGGTGAAAGGTGAGTAGTGTGTGTGTGTGTGTGTGTGTGTGTGTGTGTGTGTGTGTTGTGTGGCATACTACTGTTTTGATTTTGAGCTTGTCGAGCTAACGCACGTGCACTCACGGGATCACGGGGTACAATAGTGTCAGAGTTCATTGACAACGCTTTTAGTGATTCGTCTCAGGAGGCCGGCTCACCTGTCTTGTCATTTGACGACGGCCCCCACATTCCCAATGAAAGGGCTGTTACGGCCATCATAAGTTTGCTAATGTGGATGGAGATAGCTCTGCGAGCAGTTGTGGAGGGAGTAACCCATTTCAAGGAGTCGACCAAGGATGGTTTGGACACTGTCTATGAGGCTGTGGTGCCGGCGGCTTTGAGAACTGAACTCGACGGCCTGATCGGGTCGAATCATTTTGTTGGATATCTGCTTTTGATGGTGATTGTAGCGTTCCTCCTTCACCCGGAGGGGCTTTTCATTCAGTTGGTCAGTCCTGTTTTTTCTTATGTATTGTCATTTCGAGACGGCAGCGTGATAAGGGACATCTTGGTTTTTTCTGTTCCAGTTTGGGTTTTGGTGGCTTCATATTACACGAGCGGCTTTTTGGGGCGCATGATTTCGGTATTTTTTCGGACGATTTGGGGACTCTTGATAAGAGTGAAGCGGCTGTTCATGGAGACATTTTTCTTAATGGACGCCGACAGCTCAAACAAGAACAGTAAGAAGGGCCACCCGCCGAAGCTGCCCAAGGGGGACGGAAAGAAGGGGGGGAAGGGGGGGAAAAAAAATCGGAAGCGGACCAAGAGCTCGGACGACGGAGAGCGCTTCTACTCAAAGAACTTCGTGATAGCCAGGAAGGAGGAAAGTGGAGGATCTTCATCTAGAGCACCAGCACTTCACAAAGTTTCTTTTGATAGCGAGTATGGGGAGAGCAGCGGAGGAGGTAGTGAGAACTCAAGTATCAACAGCAACACTAGTAGCAGTGACATAGGCGACGTGATACCGGCTGATGACGTGGGGAAGCTGGAATTGGCTGACCTCTTGGCGCAGTGCAACGTCAGTGAGACGCACAAGAGGGACATACTGTTGAATTACTCGGACCTCACAGAATTCACTAATGTCGTTCTCAAGGACGAAAATTTTGATATATTCGAGCGTGAGAGCGACAAGGCTAAATTCATCGGACTTGTCAAGGATAGGCAGGAGTTTGACATGGGCGAAGAATTTGGCTTGGTCGGCAAGGAGCAGAAAGAACGGAAGCGACAGCAGCAACAACAACGACAGGAACGTGAGAGACAATTGCTGGAGCAAAAACAACGGCTGCGTGAAAGGCAGCAATATCAGCACCAGCACCAGCACCAGCACCAGCACCAGCACCAGCCCCAGCAGTACCGACAGCACCAGCAGCAGCACCGGCAGCAGCAGCAAAGAATTCCGCAACCGCAACAACAACGTCTTCGACCAGCCCTCGGACCTGTTCCAACGGGAAATGTGACCATCCGTCAAGGCAGCTCCCAAGTCGCCGGTAGTGGAATCATCAGCGGTGTCGCCACCGCTCCTTCCCCGCCTCGGGCAAAGAGCGTCGGTGTAATCGGGTCCCGAAAACCTCCTGTAGGCCCCATCGGTGGGAGTTTGATCACCGGGGGGACAGGCAACAGCCTGCCAAACAACCTGGCCATCAATAAAATCGTCCCACCCCCTGGTTTCGCCGTCTTTGCTGAAGAGCGGCCACCTCAGCCACGGCCGACTGTCCAACAGCAGCTTTCTATGATGCAGCAGCAGCAGCAGCAAATGTCGCTGGACCATTTGATGCAGCAGCAAAAGGCTCCTCTGGGCGGTGATATTATAGGAGATCCTAGGACCAGCGACGTAATTGAGAGCGACATGAATGTATTGGGTGAGACCATGGTCCATAGTCTTTTCAGATGAGATATTAGTGGTAGTGCGAAAACGTAAAAACGCAGCCACTGCACGGAAAAAAAAGGCAAATAAAATCTTGAAAATTACGGGTGTACAAAACCTAGCGAGGAGAAAGAGGGAAAAAAGAGAGAATTGACGCAGAACAACACGCACCAGCGGTACATATATTCTAGAAGAAACTGACAAGAATTGATTTTTATACAAAGGCTTTAGAAATGCGTGACTTTTCTGAAGTTATTGTTCACTTCACTTTTTCCCATTTACGACGGCTCCGACGTCGGCAACCTCGTGGGCTTCAGGCAGCACCACGGCGGGCAGCAGGAGGCGCTCACCAAGGGCATCGCGGGCTCCATCCTCAACTCGGTGGCCAGGCCCGTCAAGAAGACCCTCGTGTCGGCGCCGTTCGCGACGGACGAGGCGCTCCCCACCGATCCCTACGCCAGCGTGCACGGGGGCAGGAGCATGTCGTTCCTGGAGAACTACAGGGGCGGGGGCAGCATCCCGGCTGCTGGAGGACTGGGGCTTGGGCGGGCTCGCCGCCGATCCGAGCCGTTCTTCTCATTGTAGGGGGAGCAGTTGCTGAAGGGCCAGCTGGCTGTTTATTTGAATATTTTTCTTGTGGCTTGGGTCTCGAGATAAAACCCCGTGCCCAGCACGTGCCCAGCAACACGAGGATTTTCATTTTCCCCCTCGCCAAAACGACGTTTTGCGAATTTTATCAGGCGTGTCTAGCCCTAAATTCCCCATACCAGCCCCTTCGCTGATTTTAGGTTTACTTTGAGTCCTACATAGGCCAGAACGTCCCCGAAAAAAAAAACACCAGACCGGTTTTTCACCGTTTAACCTTGCCTCTTTCCCCCGTCGCACCAAGCGAAACCGCTCAGAGGCTACCTAGGGAACTTGTTATCTAAAGAACAACCGCGCCCGAAAACCTCACAGATAAAATCCGAAAGAAGAAAGAAGAAGAAGAAAAATGTCTCTCACGTCCCTGGGCCGTCCCCTCCTCCGCCGTGTCGCTATTCCCATCCCCGTTGGTTCGCGTTTGGGTGGTGGCGCGTCCCCCCTTCGTGTCTCGCGCCTTGGCGGTGGCGTCGGCGGCGGCGTTGGCGGCGGCGGTGGTGGTGGTGCCAATATTTGTTTTCCCCGTCGGTTCTTCGGTTCCTCCTCTGGAGGCGGCGGAGGTCCGAACATGGGCATGGAGATATCCCGCACGCACACTGTCCTGGGGGAGGCGTTCGGCTTCGTGTGTTGGTTCTGGGTGTTTTACAGGTTCAAGGAGGACGGGGCGGTGCTGTTGGGGTTGAAGCATCCTTGGGAGCACTGAGGAATGGACATTGTAATGACAGCTTTAGGAGAGGAGAGAACATTTTTTTTGCGGTTGGAAACTACCCTTCACGTTTTCATTCTTTGTTTTGTTTTTAATCTTATTCGTTTCGTCTCTCTCTCTTTTATCATCAAAGTAGCTGCAGTTCTCTTTCTCTCCTTGTTGTTATCCCCAGTCGTCTGGTCCGGTCTGGTCTGTCTTGGCGTTCGCTGTCCTCGGTCCTCGGTCCTCGGTCCTCGGTCCTCGGT
>Ga0115554_1002700_pt1 | contig 12140 bp, 2 predicted proteins | sample COGITO_mtgs_1104_3_FD_87283 | JGI IMG/M metagenome (GOLD analysis project Ga0115554, IMG submission 87283) | Pelagic marine microbial communities from North Sea - COGITO_mtgs_110404 | ecosystem: Environmental > Aquatic > Marine > Epipelagic | place: Germany:Helgoland, sampling site Kabeltonne... | reverse complement strand
TTCGACACCCTCTTCTCCACCCGCCGTCCCAAGGACTTCTCCGCCGGTCTCTCCTCCGGCCTCAAGTCCGTCCTGAAGGGGACCGCCGCCGGCGCCGTCTCCCTCGTCGCCCAGCCGATAATCGGCGCCCAGGAGGGCGGTGTGAAGGGATTCTTCGGGGGCCTCGCGAGCGGGATCGTGAGCGGGGTCGCGCTACCAGTGAGCGGGGTCGCGGTCGGGGTTTATCAGATCGGTAGGGGGATTGGGAATATGGGGGAGGCGAGGGAGAAGGAGAGGGAGGGGTACCATTGGGACGAGGAGGGTAGGAGGTGGGTGAGTTACAGCCTGGAGGATGACCGACGGTTGCTGGAGGAGGAGGAGAGGGAGGCGAGGAGGGAGGCGGAGGAATCCGAGGCGAGCGAATACGGGAAGGCACGCGGTACCAACGGTCGCAAGGTCAAGTCGATGGAATACTACGACGTGCTCTCCGTGCCCTCCAACGCTTCCCCCTCCGAAATTAAGAAGGCGTACTACAAAATGTCCCGCCTCTACCACCCCGACAAGAACCCGAACGACCCCCACGCCGCCTCCAAATTTCACACCATCGGGCAGGCGTACCAAACCCTCTCCAACCCGTCCTCCCGTTCCGCCTACGACCGCGACGGTCCCCCCTCCAGCGGAAACACCGCCGACAACGCTTCCTCCGACGAGCTCATGAGGCACATCGATCCCGTCGTGTTCTTCGACGTCATGTTCGGGAGCGAGAGCGTTAGGGGGTACGTGGGCGAGCTGTGGATCGCGAGCGTAGCGGACTCGCTCCTCAAGGGAATGGGGGACGGATCGCTGGACGAGCTCGAGAGGAAGATGAAGGGGGACGAGGGCGCCGACAACGGAGGCGAGGCGGACAGGGACAGGTGGGGACAAACGCCCGCCGAGAAGAGGGCGAACAGGATCAAGGACAGGCGCAGGAAAGTCGACGTGGCGATGTTCCTCAGGGGTCGCGTGGATTCGTTCGTATCGGGCTCCCTCTCCCCCCTTGATTTCCGTTCCGGCGCGTGCAAGGAGGCGTCGTCGATATCGTCCGGAGCCTTCGGGGCGCCCTTCCTAACGTCCATCGGGTTCGCGCTCGAGGTCGAGGCGGAGGAGTTCCTCGGGTTCCAGAGGAGCTTCCTGGGGCTCGACGGGCACGCCGCCAGGGCGAAGAAGAGGGTCAACTCCGTCACGGAGAACATGAAGATCGCGGGGGCGGGGATACAGGCGTTTAAGGCGGGGAGGAAGGCGCAGAAGGGGATGGAGGATATGCAGGGGCAGGAAAGGGTGGAGGGTGGGGACGGTAATGGAGATGGAAATGGAAATGGAGACGGAAATGGAAATGGAGACGGAAATGGAAATGGAAATGATGCTGCCAGTGGTACCTCCAGTTCCACAACCGGCGGTTCGGCTTCCGCGACTCCTCAGTCGTCCTCACCCCCCGTCGACTCCCCCTCCTCCGCCGACCGCCAGGCCGAGTTCGCCGCCTCCACCCTCCAGGAGTCCATGCCGGTAATCCTGAACCTTGCCTGGGCCATCAACACCCGCGACATCTCCCGCACCCTGAAGGGCGTCTGCGGGAAGCTGTTCACGGACGCGTCCGTCCCCCTCGACACCAGGATAAAGAGGGCGGAGGCGGTCCGGATACTCGGCCAGGCTTTCTACGCCGAGGGGAAGGCCAACGGCGGCATCAAGGGCGGGAGCAGGAACGTGGACGCCGAGGACATCAAGACCAGGGCGGAGGTCGCAATCGCGACGACCATGGCCAAGGCGCAGGGGCAGGAGGTCAACGCGAACGACGCGGAGGAGATGATCAAGGTGCAGAAGCAGATGAAGAAGGAGGACGAGATGATGGGGGCGAGCCATTCAGACTGATTCAAACGGCCACAGCACCACGAACACGACCAAGACCACGACCACGACCACGATTAAAAAAAACAAACAAACCAAGGGGATTTGAAGAGCGAGGAACCCGCAGACACTTATGGATGGACGGTGTATACTTTAGTGATAACTTATGCGGTAAATTATATAAGTGCATATAAGTGATTGGGCATATTATAGGACAAAAAAACAAACAAGAAACAATTCTCATCACTCATTCTTCATTTCAACTCATCTCATTTAATCTCATCTCATCGCATATCTTCTCTTCATCATCGCAATTTAATATTAAGCCGATTGCACGCTTCGGCAGTGAAAATATCCTTCTTGGCTGCGGCATTAACTCCACTGTAGATGAAGGTGATGACGGCCTTTTTCCTTGTCCTGATGGGGTAGAGTCCACCCACGATACGATCCCTCACCGCGTCAAGCTGTCCCACCCTCTTGGACACCTTGTGCAACTCCTCGACTTGGGTCACGGCGAGCTTTTTCCTGTTGAGGTTGCACTGCTCTCTTTCAAGAGATCTACCCAAAGCATCGGCTCTTTTAGTTAGGTACTCGGTGAAGAGGACACTAAACTTGCCGATGCGCTCAATCTCATCGGTGGTGAAGACTTCGCCGTTGTAGTTTCTACTTCTACTTCTGGGTCCAAGGTAAAAAGAACCCGTCCGAAACATACCCAACAAAAAATCCTCCCCTTCAGCCTTCTCGTTGGCTCGGCAGTATTTCGCTACAGTTTGGACGAGTAAATTGGTAGTAGTTGAATATGAAGGAGCAGCCAAAATATCTCGGAGAAAAACAGTCCAGTACGGTGAAGGAGACACCGAATAAGTTCGCTCTTTCCACGAAGAATTATCATAAATGGAGACAAGACGGTCCATAAACTCCCCGCTTTTGATAGGACCGTAGTCGACAAAGTATCGGATCGCATGACTAATGGGCCCCGCGCTAATCTCATCCAGCAACACTGCACCTAGCAGGCCCCAAAAGTCAAACTGCTTAGTAATCCCGTATTCGTATCCGTATCCAGTATTGCGGGAAAGACTACTTTGCATAATTTTCCTGCCCTTCTCGATCTGGTTAGACGCCGAAGCAGCAACGTCGTCCCCATGGTCCTCGGCGAGTTTAACGAGGGCATCCTTCACCGCAGCCCTCCTAGAAGTCCGCTCATGCTCATCCCATTCATCGTTTTTCTGGCACTTCAGCCGGTAGAGTGGAACACCAAATTTGTCCAACTTATGAAGGTCCCCATATACTTCGAGGATTCGCAGCTCCCAGGGGTTCCGCATGGCCTCCGCGTACTCCAGCGCGAGCCTTATAGTCGTAGCACCACTTGATACCAGGAAATCTGAATTACTCTTGGAAAATGACTTCCAAGAAGACAATTCTTTGTTCTTAATGAAATTCTTAAAATCAGAGTCACGGCAAAACTCCAGCTGTCCGTGTTGAGCGGCTAAATTGAAACAGTCCTTGGATTTTTTCGTGAAGTATGTTGTAGTACTAGCACCGTAATTCGAATGCAGTACCTGCAGGCCCGTAATCATATGCATGAGCATGGCCTCGGCCACAGTCGGATACCTCGTGATGGCAGAATGCAAGGTGCTGGCAACATTTCCATTGAAAACCTTATCGGCAGCTTTCAACTTCACATTATAGCTATCCGCAATCGCCCAGTCCAACCTCTGGAAGTGGTGCTTATTTGGACTTAACTCATTAAAAGTACCGACGAGGCAAGTAAAATATTTGTTATAGAGCAACAATTGCTCCGAGCGAGGCGTGTTGGGATCTATCCTGGCCATGCTTCCGCTGATTTGGCTTCTAATGTCGAGCCATTCATCACCTTCGAGTGGATTAAGCCTCTCATCGAGTCTTGCCATGAGACCTAACACACCTAGCCGGTTCGTTTGGCACAGGGCAGAGCTGAAATATTGCGGGTCTAGGAAGAAATCCATGACGAAGTCATTGAATTTCTGGAGGTTTTCGCGACGACTTTTACCCGGTGGGAGGCGCTCTTTTTTGAGGCGCTCAATGCTCTCCAAGTACGTTGACTCTGTTTGATTGACGATAAAGGAGATTTGAATCACTTTGTATACTTCGGCGGGTCGGCTTTTCAGAGAAGCAAAGAGTCGCGCGGTCGCATTATCAATCCAGTTCCTGAGCTTTTTAATCCCAGCAACGGTAGCATTTCTCTCCGGAGTAGTGAACTCTTTCACAACCCTCAATTCATTCGAACCTGACCGACCTTCAACCTGACCAAGTTGTTCATCGTAAGCGAAATTTTTCTGAAAGTAACACCTTTGAGTATCTGCGAGCTCACACAGCGAATTATGACCAATAAAGTTGAGCAGATAGGGAAGGTCGTGGAGCACAGGGACTAACTTCTCGTCAGGGAGAGATGTAATGCCGCTGAAGATATCGCGGAACAGCTCTGCACTGGATGAGGATTTCAGCGAAGATGCACAAATTCTGTTCAGCTTGGTAGTTTTCCCGCTTTTTATCATGCGCACGAGGCTCATGCCAGCGTGGGAGGGTATGCCTTCGACCACGTCGTCAAGAGCGCGGAGAATTTGTACGCAGTGTTGGTCTTTCGGTTTGCAGAGTGCGTCGTAGGTCGACTGACAGGGGTTCACTAAGTAAACAAAGATGTCGAAGGCGAACTTATCCAAGTCGGTGGCTTTTAGCCCGAGAGTAACAAGCTCCTTGCTGTCAGCCATTTTCTGGAATATTTTGCAGCCCCCCGTAGTCCACAGTTTGGACCTCAGCCCGCGTCGGAGAGCAGGCACAGCGGAAGTGTCGGGGGGGAGCAGGTATGTCGTTGGATAGCGCTGGAGACGACGAGTCGCAAAATGTTTCACAAGGAATGTGATGGCGAGTTTTGCGTTTTTTGCGAGGTTGTTGTTGCCACCGTCATCGTCGTCATCGCCATCAATATTGCTCGAAGCAGCAGTCACTTTCCCCAAACGGGGAACAGCTTCCATGATGGAGGTCAGAGCTAACAGGTAATCCGTGGTTCCAAGAAAGGCCCCGTTGTCAATACTCGCCATCATATTGCGAGTGAATGATTTCATAAGTACCGCAGGAACCTCGTAGACAATCTGGTACGTCTTCTTCTTGTTGAAGGAGATTTTGCCAACAACGCCTTTACACGCCGTAGCAAGTACCGTGGGTACAGAAAACTCCGTCCCAAGACCATCGGCAAATCGACAGGTGAAGTCGAACAAAATCTTCATGTATTTATCCATCCTCACCTTCACCTCCTCTTCCGATCGCAGTTGGTCAGGAGATGTCACGCTTTCGCCCCCCTTCCAGACAGACAGCAAGAGATTTTCCACACTCTTCGTCATAAGATGATGACTCTTGGTGAAAATTCTGACAAAGTGAAATAGTGGAGGGTTGCACCGATTGATCAACAACTTATTCATAGCCCTTTCCAGAACAAGTACCCAGTTACGTTCCTTCGTATCTGGGCTTACGCCCGGGGTCGTCAACCGTTTGAGGCTGCTGCGAATGCAGGATGGCAAAATGTACTCAACGAAGAGACGTTCAATGATTCCCCCTTCACCCATCAAACTCCCCGGTCCAACTACAAATGTGAAGAGGGCTTCCTCGTATCCATGTGTCAGTATCAAGTCTTCGTGGGGTTTATCTCCAAAGTATGCCTCGACAATCGATTGTATAGGTACGTCGTCTCCATTTGAACATGAACATGTTCTTAGGCTCTCGTTCTCTGACAAGATATTTGAGTAGACGGCACTGCCGATATCAACCGCATGGCTGATGGCCCTTTCAATTTCTAACTGCCAGAAAGAATCGACGCTCTCGTTGTTCTTGGATTCGGAACGAGATTCAATTATCTTTGGTAAACAACCTCCGTGCTCGATGCGGTAGGACGAGTGCTTGGTGAGAAGGGAGATGATGTGCAGCATAATGTCGCTTCGTTCGTCCAAAAACGGCTCATAAAGATGGCGATTGATGTGGAGAGCTTTGACAAGATTAGCGATCACACCATCAGCGGAGGAAGAGGGGAATTCAAGTTCAAGAGTGTTGACAAAATTGGAGTGGAATTCGAAAACGATAGCCATCTCTTTCTTTCCATCATTCAGGTCAATCTCGCCTGCATTGATTTTCGCCAGAGTGCCTTTTGCCAAGAGCTCGAGGAATTTAGTATCGACGAAGCCAAGATAAGGTTCACCATTCCGCTGGTTAAGTTTGAATTTTCTCGCATTGTTTACCATGTCGATCTCAGCCTTGATTAAGGAGTCCAATAACCTGGTTACAGTTGCCACATGAGGCGAAGTGGGGTGTAATTCGGTATGAGAGAGAAAAGCGAACGCAATGGTTGCCAGCTTGCTATTCGTGCAATCATAGCCAGCACTAGTGGATGTCGCGGCTTTAAATTGCAAAGTGAACGCTGCTTTCTTTGCAGACACTAGAATTTTTTTCCCGAGATTGCTCATGACACGGGAAAAAAAATCACTGTTAAACTTTGATTCAGTGATGGCACGAGCACAACACTCCACGTCCGCCGTGGACACAGCGCGCTTATCCGCCTTGACGAGCGCATCGTATGCCTTGTCGTAATCGCCGGCGTAGATGCGGTAAGCCATTTTTTCTGGCCATTCGTATTGCGAAAGGGCCGCAGCACGAAATAGTGCCTCTGTCCGCTTGTCATATAGACCGAGCACCTCGCAGCGCTGCTTGAAAAGGTGATACACATTAATCACTCTGGCTTGACGTTGACGACAGTCGTTGAGTTCTCTTTTGTCGCCTAGGTCGATGCCACGACGAATCAGATCTCGCAATTTTGAGAAGGATTCTTTTATAGCATCATCAGTAAAGATCGAGGCCGGGAGGGGTCCCAGACGGTCAAGGACATCCATAAAAGCGTTAATAAAGCCGCCGCTAGATGCTGACATCTGAGTTGTAGGAGATGAAATGGTTTCGCTCATTCTTGACCAGATGCGGAGTCCAGAATCAATATCACCTTCACAGAAGAGTTTAACAGCCACATTCGCAGACTCACTATAGCGTAGCGGGGTCGTATCATCGTTGCCCAAGCGGCGGAGAAGGGAGTTGGGGAGCTCCGAGAGAGGCAATCTATTGTCAAAGTCATTGGAGAAAAAAGGAGGTCCCGAATAATGCCACGACACACACGCCTTCGACAAGGTTCGGCGGGGGATCAGCGAAAGGAAGGGCATTTTCACGAGTTTCCCCGCCACCAGATTGCATTCCTTGTTAGAGATTGAGAAATCGTACTCTGCCGCGTGGAGGACAGAAATAATACTCGCGTAGTCGCCTCTCTGGTTCATTTCCCCAAAAACCTCCTGAATGTGCTTAGCGCTACCAGCCTCAACGTCAATCCCACAATCACAGCCGGGATTATCGCAGCCATAATTTTTTTCTTTGATCATCTTGCTTTTGCTGCAGAGCATGCCTATCACGCATGCGAGGATGTCCGGACAGTGCGACGAATGTTCGATTTTCAGCTGCTTGACGTCAATCTTCTCCGCATTTAGGACGGAAATCGCGTATTCACGGGCACATCTTCGAGTCGTACACGTTTTGTCGCCACGGCGAATGTCGCGCTTCGTGAGTTTAACTCGCGCTACAGCGCTGGAGGAGAAGGAAAGATTTTCACGAGTGATCTCTTTCCGTAGCTCTTCGACGTATTTGACTTCGTCAACTTTTGTTATAGCGACCATCAGCCTATAAATAGTAGTCCAGAAAGGGCAAAACGAACCATCTGCACCTCTCGCCCGGAGTCCCCCAAGAAGGTGTACCTCGTTTGGTTCCACATTCTTGACGAAGTGCAAAACAGCGATTGTGAGGGACTCTGGGGTCAAGGTGGGGGCCGAAAATTCAAAGTCTCGCTTGATTTTCCTTTGGTCCTCAGGGAAGCCGGCAACCAGTCTGCCATCTTGCTGCCTCTGGAACTTGGCGACCAGGTATGACAGGGTTTCAATGGTTGTAATAATACGAGCCTTCTGAAAGCTTTCGACATCTAAAAGAAGGCTCAAGGACTTGTCGTACTCTTCATCCAACACTGCAACGTTGGCCGCTAACTCGAGCTCCCTCACCGCCGCGGAGTAGACCAAAGCGGACCGCCGGAAAGTCGCACTCTCTTTCCCGAGTTTCATCAGATGATCGAAGCGATACTTTTTGAAAGAATCAGCCTCCAGCATTAGATCAGTGTTCAACCGTAGGGCTATTATGTCCGCATCGTCGTTGTTATTCTTCGAAAGCCCCCTGGACAATTTGTAAAGGACCGCGTCAGAACCCTTGCCCCATCCCCTGTGAGCAGCGGACTCGAGAGAGCCGAAGTCGACAAGTGTGCTGTCAACAGTAACGCGCATTTTCTTCAAGAATTGTATCGTGGCGTCCCGCATGCTCGCGTCGGCCGCGCTCTGAAGCATATCGTCGAGGATCACGGCGTTCCACGAATCTTGAATTTTACTCACGCAGTCCTTGTATTTCTTCTCCGATTCACCATCGATTGAGTGGCGGTACCTGCCGTCGAAAGGCGGGAGTTTCCAGGAGTGCTTGAAAAACTCCTCTGTCAAGGTCGACAGGAGCATCAACCCGCACGCAAAAGCCGTCTGGCGCCGGCTTAACGTGTACCTCAGATTGCTTGCGTCGCTGACTCGACTCCTGACGGTATCGATACGGCGTTCGACCTCATCCACGACCCCATTCAGGCTGTGAGTTACCATGACGTCATCATCGTCGTAGTCGTTGAAAAAGCCTCCGAACAAGCCTCCGAACATATTCGGGCGGACGTAGCGCCGGCCCGACTGAAAACTGTCGAAGGAGTCTGCAATGCTGGACGAGATGGTATTTGCCGTCGCCACCAAAGGCTCGAGATCAGGATGGACCAACCAATTTGACTTCCCTGCAAGCCTCAACATTACGCGTCCAAACGCGTTCGTATGCAGCATGCGGCCATTTTCAAACTGTCTCCGCACACTTCCGTGCTTTGAGTTCGCATTACAGTGGCAGCTGTGGCCGGAAGAAGTAAGATTGTAGCCTTCTGGACCCCAATCCTTACAGTTACTTGCAAGGTCGCAGCAGATGTAGCAGTAGCAGTTTTTGCAAACCTTGCTATTATTCTCCGTCTCTGTACGCGACCAGCCACCTCTGTCGGCGGAGACGGCCGTTCCTCTCTCAAATGGATAATGAGGGCAGGCGTCCCGTGGGTGGGCCATATCACCAACGTGGGTAGCGTTACTACCAATAAACTGTACATCACCGTCGTTGTCGTCGGAGGAGGGGGAGTCGTTGTCGTCATCGAGCGTGACAACCTTCGATTTGACTTTGGTTGTCTTGGCGGTGGTCTTCGCTTTCTTTCTGGGTCGAGAGGCCGCCGCGCGATCCGAAATTTTGCGGACCGGAGATGGGGGATTTACCTCAGAGAGAGCGGGAGCGCGCACCTCAATGACATCCGGTGGTTGATCTGCCTCACCGAATCCCACCGCCGGCGCAGGCTCCTTCTTGATCGCAACGTCATCTTCGCCATCAGAAGAGTCGCTGATGAGGTCTATGACGCCGCTCGTTTCACCCGAAGGGGGGGTGGCACCAGACGACGCATTAGCGGTGTTCATGGCTTTGGCTTTGGTGTTGAGCGGGGACGGGTGTCCGCAATAAGTGCAAGCGTGCAAACCCTTTACGTTCTCCAACGCACAATTGGCGCATTGCCATTTCTCCGGTTCTTTCTTCCTCATCGTTACAACACGGGTGATCCCGAGCTCGTTGATCTTAGTACAGATAACTTCAGAATCAGCACTTGGGAAAGGGAGAATGAAGTCAGGGAAGCCGCCGAAGTCCTTCTCTTGACAAACAATGCACGCTTTCCATACTTTCTCCGGTCCCTTGCTTTTGCTTTTGCTTTTGCTATTGCTGCCGCCACCGCCGCGTTTTCTTCTCTTAGCGGGAACATAACCTTCGGGATGATTCGCATGCCAGACACAGCAGGCGCGGCGAGAGCAGCCGCGTGTGTCACACGCTGGTCGGCTGTCACCAACTATGTGCGAATGAAAATTCCAAACCCAGTTCTCGTCCTCGTCCTCGTCCTCTTCCTTCTTTTCGTTCTTGCCATTGCCCTTGCCCTTGTCATCAACAGAAGGTGAAGAAGTGACATTCTCGTTATGAGAGTCAGTAAAAACTGATAAACCCTTCTTGGATTTAGCTGTCGCAGTCTCAGTCCCAATCACAGCTCCAGCTGAGGGAGCAACAGACGCAGGAGCAACAGATATCGGAGAGAATGGGGCAGCGCGTTCAATATTACAGTACTTCACCATCAGACTCTCGAGAGCGAGCATTCGCCTATCGAATCTGCGGGCTTTCATGGCGCTAGCGATCTCAGAAGGGTCGCAGCCTCGACTCAACAAAAAAGATTCTGTGACCTCGACAAGATCACCCTGCCACTTCTTATACTCGCCAAGCCCCAAACCGGGACCCCAGCCATCAGCTTCAAAACGCCACACCTTACCGAAGAACAAAGTCGAAGAGGGAGGTGCAGAAGTCACCAGCATTTCCCCATTTGCCATGACAAAATCGGAAAACTTGTCAAGGCCAAAGGGCAGGATGCGGGACGCATGAAACTCTCGGATGGATTCATCGGGAAATACAACAGTTGTCGTCTTTCTGGTCACAGAAACCACCTTGGCCGGGTAAGGGGCGGTATTGAATTCAGTGCCACTGTAATCACAGAAAACCTCTTCCCCCACACTCTCACTGCGGGTAACGTAGTTAAGCGGCGACCATGACCCCTTTTTTACCTCCAACACTGTCAGCATATTCCGAGTGCGTAGACGAGTTCAGAGTTTATATTGAAATAGAAAAACCCAAGATTAAATCACAAGGTTTTTGGTGGGTGGCGGGAGAGAGAGCTCGAGAGCGCAAAAAAGTAAAAAATCGGAAAATCTTTAGAGAATCACCCAGCCACAACTGAAACATGTTCCGCTCTACAATCATTCGTTCCGCTCGCACTGTCGCATTTGCGTCGTCAGGAGCTCGTACGCGCATGCCGAGATCTTCACTGGCTGCTGTAGCGGCTTTCTCTGCTGTGACCGTCTCGGCAGTAACCTACATTTCTGAGACATCCCAAGAGAGACAGAACCACAAAATTGCGATGTGCGATGTCCCAAAACTTCCAGTGGAAGGTGTCCCCGGAACGAAGTATGAGAGAACGTTTTTGGCAGTTAAACCTGATGGAGTTCAACGACAAATCATCGGAGACATCATCTCAAGGTTTGAGAAGAGGGGCTACAAGCTTGTCGGACTGCGCATGGAATGGCCTACGAAGGAGAAGGCTGCTGAGCACTATGCTGACCTTTCCAAGAAACCATTTTTCCCTGGTCTTGTGAACTTTTTCTCCTCTGGGCCAATAGTTTGCATGTGCTGGGAGGGTCTCGATATCATCAAGCAGGGCAGGCAGATGCTCGGAGAGACACAGCCTTTGGCAAGCAAACCCGGTTCAATTCGTGGTGATTACAGCATCGACTTGGGGCGTAATATCTGCCACGGGAGTGATTCCCCAGAGAGTGCCAAACACGAATTGGAGATGTGGTTTCCAGAGGGAGTCAATGACTACGGAAGGGTCAACGATAAATGGGTGTATGAAAAGTAAACGCCGTGAGCTAACCATGGTTGCCACTTACTCCAAGGCAAGTAAACGAAGGGCAACAAATTTCGATAAAATTGGTTGTCATTTTTTTTTTCTTCTCATTTCACCTAAACAACGCCTCGGCCTCTTCTTTCATTATTGTCTATCTTTCGTCAACCCCCTCCGATCCTGTAGTATCGCCTCCATTAAAGGTAAGTGTCCCCCTCTTCCATGCCTATCACGGGATTCGTCGTCGAGTCCACTGTGACCTCCGACGTGTCTTTGTTCCTGCTGTCTGTCGACTGCCCCCTCCGCTTCTTTTTCTTTTTTATCTTGAACCACCTGCTGTGTCGGTCGTGATCCTCTCCTTCTGAGCGTCTCGCCCGGCTCTCCTGCGTGTATCGGTATCGCTGCGCCTCCAGCTCTTCCCGCTCCACCCACCTCCACCGCAGCACCTCCTGTGCGATCACGCTCGCCACCGCCAGGCCAAAGAGCATCCACTCAACCCCCCACTTTTTCACTCCCGACAGCAGCAGCAACCCCAGAACCCCCAACACCCCCGCAAAGACGAGCAGAAGAAAGGCGAAAAACCTGAACATGACGACGGCGAGCCTGAGAACCTTCCGCCACCTGGTCGCTGCCTTCT
>Ga0115554_1002698_pt1 | contig 12142 bp, 13 predicted proteins | sample COGITO_mtgs_1104_3_FD_87283 | JGI IMG/M metagenome (GOLD analysis project Ga0115554, IMG submission 87283) | Pelagic marine microbial communities from North Sea - COGITO_mtgs_110404 | ecosystem: Environmental > Aquatic > Marine > Epipelagic | place: Germany:Helgoland, sampling site Kabeltonne... | reverse complement strand
CTCTGTGACCCCCTTCCCCCCCCTCTCCAAAAACTTGGCCAGCTTGTCGATCTGTCCCAGCCCGTACACCGACAGCGGCGAGTCGATGAACCACGAGTCGCACTGGCCGGATAGCAAGAGGTAGACCTCCGTCGCGGCGGACTTCACCAGGCCAGGGACAAACCCGAGGAGGAAGGCCTTCAGAGGTCGCTCCCCCTTGTTGAAGGTGTCGTTCCAGGTGGACTCCCCGTGCCTCACAAAAACGAGCTCCTTCCTCTCGACTTTCCGAGATGATGATGATGATGATGATCCGGAAAAGAGATCGTAGTGATCCCTGACGTCCAAAACGGAGTACTTCTTGTCCTTGCAGAAGAGCATGTAAGCCACGCCCATGAAGGAGAGGCGGGCCTTCTGGATGGTCGTGGGTAGGTTCCAGAGGACACAGGCGATGAAGACGATAGTCAGTGGGCGGAGTAGGGAGAATATTACCCAGGAGATGTAGAAGGCGAAAAGAGGGGGGAAGGAGAGGAGGAGGGAAACCATTGCTAGCGGGATAAGGGGAAGGAGGGGGAGGGCAAGAAGAAAGCAAATCTTTGTTATGGGGGCGGGGAGAGGGGTTTTATTTTGCTTATAGTGGACACGATATAGGGTTAGAGCGTGGGAGGCTTTTTAGACCGCGTAGATGATTGTGTGTGAATGTATCGACAAGATTCCCACGAAAAAAGGGTTCGAGGGGAAGCACAATATGCAACAATACCGCGGACCTATCGCTGTTTTTTTACTCTTTTTCGATCAAATACATACATGCGCCCGCTCCTGTGAAGAGGTCCAATTGAATTGAGGTGGGGGACGTGAAATTGGGCGAGTTGAAATGATGGTTGTTCTGTCCATGTTTATCATCCTTGTATTAATGACACCACGGTTTTCGTACACATTCTGCGTAACACTGCGCACGTCGTCGTCGTCACATCTTCGTCGACAACGCATGACTTCCAACCTTAATGCCAAAAAAAATCAACAAAACCAAGAAAACCAACGCAAACGAAACCCACTCCCACCCCGAGGGGGAATATACTCCCGACCTGCGACTGCAATCTCCCGGGGGGGGGGGTTCTTCGTCCCCGGTCTGACTTCGCCCCCGTCGCGGCTCCTTGCGAGCTCGGCGCTGCTGGGTACGTGCGTTTGGCTGGCGTTGAGGGACAAGGGGGAGTTCGGTGTAGGCGAGGCCAGCAGCGTGGCGGCTGCGGGAATTTTGGCGGCCAAGGCCGCACTCGAATTGGCCCGGGACGTCGTTGAGGGGAGGAGGGAGATGGATGGCGAGGGCGGCATGCTGATGCAAAACTTCTCCGCCACAACGTTTACACAGTACGCTGCAGAGGTTGTGCTGGGGATTACGAGTTTTGAGGATTTGGTCGTGGTTGATGTTGATGGTGGTGTAGTTCTCGCTAGTGGTATGGTTATCGCTGGCGGTGGTGATGGCGATGGGGAAGATGGGGTAGAGCCCCCTGGAGGGGGGGAGGGGGGGGGGAGCATGAGCGGGATGAGGAGGACATTTGTGAAGGAAGTTATAAACGGGGATGCGAGTAGTGAAGAAATTATGCGAGACGCCTTGTCGATTCTCTCTTCCGTGTCATCGTCGTCATCGTCGCCGCCGTCGCCGTCGTCGCCGTCGTCGTCGTCGTCGTCTCCTTCTCTACCAGAGAACGTGAGGATAATACCGAATAAGGATGAAACTTTAGTGGTTATACTAGGTAGTTCCAAGGCGATGGAGGTGGAGAAGGATATGGGGTGGGTGAGGTGGTTCTTTGAGGCTTGTACTGTGTGAGTTGTTGTTAGAGAAAAAGTTGTTGTTAGAGAGAAAGTGTTTAGTAAATCTATGGATTGTGAAGTGTAGAAAAGTTGCTGTGAGAAAAGTTGCTGTGCTAAAACTTTTGGTTTCCAGTCCAGATGTGTATTATTCGTCTAAAATTTACATTATATTGGTTCCTGGAAAGACGATCCTTGTAGTAAATCGTATCGTCGTTCCGTCATCCCACTTTTGCGTGTTCTATCAATAAATCCATGGTGGTGCGAATTAATTGCTCACAACTGTACTGGTCCCGCTTCCCTTCCCGGCGGCGGCGACTTTGGATTTGGAGGCGGGACGTTGGATTATCACCACGATGAAGCCGATTAAGTTCATCATGGAGGAGAGCATTTGGACGGAAGAGACTCCGCAGGGGGGCTTCTCGTAGACGACAGAGCCCCAGCGGGTTACGCGCATGGCTTTGTAGGCGGTGCCTGGAGAGAGAAGGGGAGGAGGGGAGAAAGAGGGAGAAAGAAAGATTTTGTACAGTGGGATTAGTTATACTGACAACGATGTCTCGTCGTGACACAGTCATGCCTCCCTCCCACCCTCCATCCATCCATCCATCCATCTATCCATCTATCCATCCATCCATCCATCTATCCATCTATCCATCAACTTACCTAAAAGCAAGCAGAACGTAATCGTGCGAGTGAACTTCCTGATCTTAACCTGTTCCTTGCTTGCCTTGTCCCCTCCCAACTGCTTCCTTAGCGTCCTCCCAATGTTTATGTTCACCCCCATCCAAGTCAACATAACTCCCGCACTTATCATATTCTTAATAACATGTACACTCCCATTATACGCTCCGTGGACCTGACTTGGTATTTCGCCAAGTATGTGCTCGAGGAACGCGTGGACAACGAACTCTGCGAACCACATTAGGGAGAGGGTGACGACTTTTAAGGGGTGCATCCATTTTGGGGTGTTGGCTGTCTTGCCTTTCATGTTCACCATTACGACCCATGACTCTATTACGAGCAATACTTCGGTTAGGCAGGAGCATGTGCATACTCCCTGATTGTTACATGATATCAGCGAGCGGAGACGAGAGAGAGAACACACAGGAAGATGAAGTTAGTGTCGTGTTTTCCTTATTCCGTCCGTCGACAGCCCCCCCCCCCCCGCCCCGCCACCCCCGCCCCGCGATATACTCACCACTAGACAGTTGTGAACGAGAACATGGTACGTGTTATTGTACATTTCAATATCCAAGCAGGCCAAGAAAAGGCTTGCCATCATGAGAGTCGTCAGCCTGGACATGGTCTCGCTAAGGCTGACGGTTTTCGAACCGCGGGCGACGCGGTTCTTCTGGAGGACATACGTGTTGTGTGCAGCAACTAAAGCTATGAGAATAGCAGGGATCGCGTACATCATGCAGACAGTGGTATACTCACTTCCGAGGACTTATAGATTCGTGATTGTGGGATTAGTAAGTAATTCAGCAAGGTGAGTTGGTTTGTCAATATTTTACCAGGTCGACCAGAGCAAGATAATACTTACCCTCCCCGTACGTCAGCGAGCAGTCCTTCTCTTCATAGTCTTCCTCGTTCAGAAAGCCTTTATTAACAAATGGGAATTCACAGTCAGGGATGTACGTCCCCTCTTTTACTGGGCCTTCATCACTTCTGAAATACGACAGAGTAGCCTCGTCGTCTGAGCATAGGTACCTCTCGTATGTTGTGGCATTTGTTGGGTAGAACCCAGAAGTTGACTTAAGGGGTGTGGAGAGTACCATTGTTGCAAAACAGCTTTGTGGTAAATAGGAGAGGGGAAAGAGACAAGAGTAATGTGAAGAGATATTATTGGAGGGGTAAGGACTTGTGGGAATGACTTTAATATTTAAGGGGTCTCTATGGCTTGGTGTCCCACGTTCTAGCGAACCGCAACTAACTCTGGAGCAACAGAGCAAAAAAAGTGGCCAAAAAAGTCATGACGAAAAAGACATCACAGGAAATTATTTCACGTTGATATAAACGTTTTTTTACTAACAACAGAAACCGGGAATAGGTACAATTTGACTCACCAGGTCGCCCCAGTCACAAAAAACACGATGAATGCTCCTGCTTCCACTGCTTTGGACAATGTCCTTTCCTCGCTCCCTCCGTCCGCCACGTCCTTCTCCGCCATAACGCCGCTCATTCGATCCCTCCTCAACTCCCCGTCAACGTACTCTTTCACACCGCTCCTGATCAATCCGCTCCTTCTGTCTTCCGTCGCGGCCGCCGAAGCTTCCAGCGGTGCTGATTCAAAGGCCTTTTTGTCCGCACATCGTTCCTTGGTGATCTTTGACTCTGGGTCCGTTTTGAGCTGGCAATCGGACGAGTCACTCCCGCCCCTCGCACCGCTAATGCGGCGTAAATTGGAGATTCTTTCCCTTGTCCGCCTGGTAATATCAAGTGGCGGAGTTCCCCTCCCTTATTCTTTGATATCCACTGAGTGCTTGTTTCAATCAGAGGGTAGCACGGCGTCGATTCGAAACGTGGAGGATTTGATAATCGAGATGGTTGGTCTGACATTGGGTGGCGGTGAAATTGACCAGAAGAAGGCAGAATTTGTACCGGTGAGTCTCAGTCAAGGACAAAAGGGAAATATTTCCCCTTGGTATCTTCTGTTTCTAACCTTAAGAACTTTACTTTAATTCGAGCAGGATATGAGTAAATTTTTCTCGCACGGCATTGGTGTGAAGGGCGCCTTTGACGTGAAGCAGATGATTAGCAAGTTGAGCGACGTGCTTCTCAAGGGTCGAAAAACAAAGGAAGAGGTGAGTTGGTTACTTGTCTCTCTTTTCTGACAAACCAAAGACTAACTCTGAAATAACACTGACACTTACGCTTACGCTTACATTCACACTCACACTCACACTCACACTCACACTCACACTCACACTCACAATGAAAAAAAACGCAGCTCTTGAAGCTGAAAACTTCTCTCCATGACAACAGTGATTGGCCTTCAGTTCGCAAGCAATTGGAGGATTTTGAGGCGAGCGCATTTACCCGGCTGTCTGCGGAGGCCCTCTCTGCAACTATGAGCGCAAATGCGAGCAACCCAAACAAAAGAAAGAAGGCCCAGTGACATAACAGAAACCAACACAACCACCACCCTGACTCCCTCAGTAGTAGAAGTAAAAAAAGAAAAAGAGACTTCGCCAAAAATGAACAAAGAGAAATTTTGTGTAACGAGAAATTTTGTCGTAATAAAAACCTATTCAATCCCCTTTTTTCAATTTTTACACAGTCAAACACGGTAATATCAAAAAAACATCATCGATACCGCACAGCAGCAGCAAATGCGATACTTAGAAGCCCCAGGCTGCCTGAAGTATGGTCTCAAACTCCTCATCGCTGTCAATTTCAGCACTGAGATCGTTGTAGTATTCAACAAATTCCTCCTTAGTGACCATGCCATCCGCCGTTGTCTCCCACATGCTCATGAATTCCTTGGCGGCCTCCTCTGCACTCTTGACACCCTCAGCGACCATGGGATCACTGGCTAAGTTATAGGCGGCCAATACATCATCAACTGTCACCATCCCTGATCCGTCTTTGTCCAGAACATCGTAGGCTTTCATCACGACACTGACCCTAGCTTCGCTCATGGGTCCCCTGACAGCACTGATGAACTCGGTCAAACTGACGATTCCGTCTCCTGTCTTGTCAAAATAGCCGAATAAAATGTTAAATTGTTCATTGTCCATCTCGACCCCCAAATCCCTGAGCCCCCACTTCAAGTCCTCCTTGTCCAGTTTAAAGTCTCCGGCTTCGTCCATGGCCCTGAAGGCGCTCTTTAAGTTCCTGATTGCGTTCTTACTCCTACTTCTAAGGACGCTCAGCACCTTGGCAATAAGCCCTTCAGCCGTCAAAGGAGGGGGCAAGTTTCTATCTTCAACAGCCAAAGAGGGATCATCGGACGTCACAAAGGCGAAGATGTTCTGGTTCATCTCTGGCTTCACATTAGTCTGTGAAGTTCGCTGTCCACTGAACTCCCCGCCCAATACGCTAATTTTGCCGTGGACGGTATTGGTGTGGCAGCTAATCTCAAACTCCACGCCAAAGTCAGTGACACTGTTGTATTTAGTATCGCTACTCAGCAACTCTTTGGTGGCACAATGCTGCAAAATTATTTCTTCTCCGGCAACGACAGGCTCGCCCTTGCTTAGCATCCTATCTGCCCCACTGTCCTTGCTGGTGGCAGGCCTCTGGGCGAACCAGACGGTGGAATAGCTGGGCTTGGCAGTCATGTAAACGAGCTGTTTGTTGCTCATCGGGCTGGCCTTCCTCTCGTTCTTCAAATTACTGGCGAGGTAGAGGGGAGCTTGAAGCATTCCGCTCCTATCATCGACCCTGAGGCTAGGGTTTGCCTGCAGCCTGAATGGAACTCCCCAGCAGACGAGCTCCCCGTCACCGCCACCATCCTCCCTCCTAATGATGAAGGTGTTCCTTGCCATGGACTCAGAGGACTCACAAACTGACACCGCGTATTCATTTCCCTCAAAACCTGCTGTGGTGAAGGGGTCACAAGCCAAAGACCCTTTGGTTTGCTTGTGCGCGAGCACAATGGCGTCACCATACCTGATGGAGCCGTCTTCGCTGAAAGAGTGGGGCACACGCTGGGTGCACAGGCTGATTTTCCTGTTGAAAGTACCCATAGTGAGCGTACCCTGGGCACGTGCCCTCTTGAAGTCCCCGAACTTTGCCTCTTCTAAGCAAACATCCTCGAGCCTGGATAGCCAAGTTGAAAACCAAACGACAAGGGTGTGTTAGGCAACCGTCATGGGGGGCTTTATTGAGCACATCAACTCACCAATTTCCGACGCGGACCTTACTACCATAGCGGGCGCCGCCTGCGAGCTGTTGGGGGGTGAAATTCATTTTTCAATCTCCCTAATTTGGTTGTGAGAGGAAAAACGACAAAGCTAACTCCTCAAAAATTATTCTCCTGTTTAAACTGAAAAACTATTTGAAACGCCTGTTTCCCGTTTCTCGAGTCTAGACATACGCACAGCTCCGATAAAACCACCCACTACATCCCTGAATTACAAAGCAACAACAACAACAAACAAAAACCAAGAAACCAACTCCAGTCCCACCCACTATCCAGGGCTAACTCTGTCGTTCCGACCAGCTACTATTGGCACTACTGATACTGTGAAGAAGCAGCGCACGCTCACCCACCAAACCCCCTGTAAACCAAACGCACACTATGGCTCCTGCGGGAAGCAACTCGGCCTCCTCGAATGCTCCCCTCACGCACGTCCACAGCTTTGGCCTGGCAGGGCAGTGCCGCAACAATGTGGGCTTCATAGATGAAGGTATTTGCTACTACCCTGTTGGACACAACGTGGCGATTTACCACACTGATTCTAGAGAGCAGGAGCTTATTCCTGGATGTAACCAGCCTCCAATTGTGAGCGAGAAGATCACATCCCTGGCCATCTCCCCAAACCGTCGTCTCCTCGCCGTGGGTGAGAAGTGCACTAATGAAAACGGAGTGGTGAACATCTACGACAGTCAGACTTTGCGACGAAGGAAAATGCTAAACTATGCAGACATGGGCTCCCCTGAAATTCTGCATATATGCTTCAGCAATGATAGCAAACTCTGTCTCACCACGGGCGGTGCACCGGACTTCACCCTGGTGCTCTGGAACGTGGAGAAGGCTGTTAAGGTGATCACGACCATCAAACTGGCGACCCCGAGCGGCAATGCTGTTTACAGGGCGGATTTCTGTCCTACTGACCCTACGGTGATAAGCGTGACAGGGAACGGGATTTTACGCTTCTTCCGTATCGTGGAGAACAGCTTCCGGCCGATATCGTTGAATATCAAGCGGGAGCCCCAAAACTACGTCAGCCAATGCTGGCTGCCAGACGACAGGATCGTGGTTGCCACCTCTAGCGGTGAGCTCATGATCATTGAGAACTTTGAGTTCAAATGCATTTTGAGCTGTTCTCCTGGTGACGGGAAATCCACCGGGAGCATAGTGAGCTACAGCAAGGGTTTCGTTGTGGGTGGCAATGATGAGCAGATCAGGATCTACGAACACAGCGACGACAGCAGGGAATTTTACAAGTTGTCCAAGGTCTTTACCATCAAGCAGCCCTCGAAGGCGACGACGTCTACATCGACAGCGGCGATCACCAACATGGCCGTCTCACCCTCGGAGGACACCCTGCTTGTTTCTACTAGCGACTACCAGCTCTGGACCTTTGGTTTGTCGAATACGGACATCTTAAAGGAGGATGGGAACAACTTTGACCTGCTAATGAGCAGCTTTCACTCGCCAGGAAAGGGTGGAAGCGCTCAGATCAGCGGGATTGACACTTGCATTTGGAAGCCTTTGGTAGTCACTTGCGGTTTGGACTGCTCTGTGCGAGTGTGGAATTACCAGGAGAAGTCTTTGGAGCTCATGAAGACCTTTGAGGAGGAGTGCCACAGTATAGCCTTGCACCCCAGCGGTCTGTACGTGGTGGTTGGATTCACGGACAAGCTTCGATTACTATCGATTCTCATGGATGACATGCGTGTCGTCCGGGACCTGAACATCAAGAGTTGCAGGGAGGTAAAGTTCAGCCACGGAGGTCAGTACTTTGCCGCCGTTAACAATACGACCGTTCATGTTTACAATACCTTCACGTGCGAACTTGTCAGCACCATGCGCGGACACAATGGGAAGGTTCGGACGCTCTTCTGGAAGCAAGGCGACAGGCTACTTTGCACGGCGGGGATGGATGGAGCCGTGTTCGTCTGGAATGTATCGGCGGGGACCAAGGAGAGTGAGCAGCTCTTTCCCAGGTGCAGTTTCGTTTGCGGGATGGGCACGCCGGATTTGTCCAAGGGTTATATGTGTGGCGCGGACAACACCATCAAGGAATTGGAGTTGGCTACTATGAAGCAGAAAGGTGAGATCCCTGTGGACAAGAGTATGAGCCAACTCGTCGTAAGCGGCAGCAACAAAATCATCTTCGGAGGTACTGCGCAGGCCAACAAGCCGGGAGTTATCCAGGTGTTCAAGGTAACCTCGCAGTTGCAGGGTGCCCCCCAGGACTATAACTGCCACTCGGGTCCTGTGAGTTGCATGAGAATGAGCAGTGATAACGGTTACCTGTTCACGGGTGGAGAAGATGGGAGCTTGTGCATCTTCGAGGTGAATGATGTGGAGTACAAGGGAATGCAGAGGGGGCGGGACAGGGAGGCAGCCACGGACTTTGCCGAAGAAATACTCGTCACCAAGGCAGATCTCGAGGAGCGCGCGGGGAGCATACAGGCCCTCCGCAACAAGGTTGAGGAGCTCACGCTTAACAACGACTATCAGCTGCGGCTCAAGGACATGAATTACAAGGAGAAGATCAAGGAGGTCAGCGACAAATTCACGAATGAACTCGAGGCGGACCGTGCTAGGTATGAAGCACTCATGGACGAGAAAGTCAACATGGAAGGTGAATACGAGGAGAAGCTTCGGAGGCTACACGCCAAGCACGGCTCTGAATTCCAAGAACTTGAGGAGGGGTATAACACAAAGATCAACACGGAGGTGCAGCGGTATGAAACCTTGGCCAGCGAGCGAGAGGAACAGAACAGAAATTGGGACGAGGAGAACCAGCAGCTCGTGGACAGCCACACCGAGTTCCTCCAGGAGCTCACGGACGAGTACGACAAGAAGGTCGAGAACGAGCAGCTGCAGCAGAAGAACCTCTCGACGGAGAAGGAGGACATGGTCGCGAAGTTCGAGAAGCTCAAGGAGCTCGTCGAGGAGGACGCGGAGCAAGAGGTGGAGAACCTCAAGCAAAAGTACGAGAACAAGCTCACCGCGGAGAGGAAGGCGACCCTGCGGCTTCGAGGCGAGAACGGGTTCATGAAGAAGAAGTACGATGCCATGATCAAGGATGTCAACGATCACAAGGAGGAGATTGGGAGCTTGTACGAGAAGGAGAAGGAGCTCCACGAGACCATCAAGGGGCTGGAGAAGGACATCCAGGGGCACAAAAAGGAGATCAGAGAGCGCGAGGAGACGATTGTTGACAAAGAAAAGCGGATATACGATCTCAAGAAAAAGAATCAGGAGCTTGAGAAGTTCAAGTTCGTCCTGGACTACAAAATCAAGGAGCTGAAGAGGCAGATTGAGCCCCGTGAAAATGAGATAGCGGAGATGAGAACCCAAATTGAAGAAATGGACTTGGAGCTCGAGCAATATCATAAGAGTAACAGCGCGTTGGACTTGATGATTGGCGAGCTTCGGCTGAAGATGGACGGCATGAGCAAGGAGATCAGCACGCAGCAAAAGAAGATTGAGATGGGCAACGAGTTCATCGCAAAGTTCAGGCGGGACCTGCAGTCCGTCGCGCTAAAGATCGGGAACAACAAGGCCCTGAAGGACGGCGTGATGAGGCTGTACAAAATTTATGCGCAGGACGACATTACAGCAAGGAGGAAGAAGGGAGCCGGGGACGGTAGTGGGGCCGACGACATGCAGGCGGAGTACAACAGGCAGAGGGAACACTTGGAGAGGAACGTCGAAGCTCTGAAGAGGAACATTACCAAGGACGTCGAGATGCACGCGACCGATAACGCCAGGTTGATCCGAGAGAACGTCGGCCTCACGAAGGAGATCAACGAGCTCAGGAGGGAGAGCAAGGACCTCGCCATCCAAGCCAGTGGACTGATGATTGGCGGATTGGACCCCAAGCCGCCGACCGGCGGCACCGGCGGGAGGAGGAGCAATAATAGCATGAGGAGCGGCGTAATGAGCGGAGGGAGCACCGGCATCGGTATGGCCGGAAGAGGTGGGGCCACCAATGAAATCGAAATCCAAAATATCACCATTGACAAGCTCACCGAGAGGGTCAACCAGCTAAAGAGCATGGTCGAGGAGGGAGGGGGGAGGGCCATCGCCGCGGGAGGTGATCAGCCTGAAGTGTGAGGAGTGATGTTGTTAAATTAAATGTGTTGCTAAAAAAGAGAGAAAGAGAGTAAGAGAGAAAGAGAGAGAGGAGCTTTGGTTATCTTTTTTTTATGTTCTAACTTTACTACTTCTTCACCCAAGTGTCGATGGGAAAGTATTCGTCGCAGTCGTTGATGTCGATGCTACCCTTCCTGAAGCAGTTGACGAGTCCAGATCCTCCGTCAGCGAAGCTGACAGAAATTCCCTCGCAGTTGGGCGTCTCGTCACACAAATTCATGCAAGCGCTTAACGTCATGACGCCGGCGCTGGAATCTGGCGGGCTCTCCAAGTCCGCCGCCCCATGAGAACCCGAGCCGTCGCCGCGGTCCCCCCAGCAGTTCTTCATGGAGTTGAGCTCGTAGCCAGAGCAGGCCCCGGCCTTGCCTCCGAGGCAGGGCGCGGAGCACATTACATCGTCCAAGATTTTGGTCACGTCGCCCTTCCGAGTGCCGTCAATCCAGGTCTGGTACATGTTGTTGCCGGTGTCGCTGGTGTCGTACACCTCGTGGCCGTAGTAGTCGACCGTGGTGGTCTCGGCGTGGGCAGTTGAGTAGAGGCTCGACTCACCGTAGACGGCGTACCAAACGGTGATGGGATCCCAGCTGGGGCGGGAACCGTAGTTAGTCCACTTTTGGTACGCGGCCTTGACGGGGCCGGAACCACATCCATCGTTAAACCTGCTGCCAGTGTAAATATCGGCGCCGTTAAGAGTGAAGACCTGCTTGATCGTGGTGGGAACATTCTCAACAACGAACTGGGCAGCACCATCGCAGTCCTCCGTGGACCCCAGCCAGGGGGACCACTCGCTGCCGTCGGAATCGCCACAGCCAAAGTTATAGCCGCCGTCCATATAGTAAATGGACTTTACCTTCTGGGCGAAGAGGGCGGGCTCCGCCTTTATTATGTCCCTCAGGTTGGTGAGCTCCCCGATGCTCGCAATGACCACAGATTGATCTGCCTGAGACTGCAAGGCCCTCCTGTACGAGTCAACGGCACTGTTGACATCGTTGTAAGTTTTTACGTCCGAGGGAAATTCAGACTCAATAAGGCTGGTGTACGAATCCTGTGAAGATATGGCAGCGTCCGACGAACCCCAGGGCCCAGTGTAAGCCCCAAGGGTCGCGGACGAGTTGTAGTAGTTCTGGAGGACATCGACGCCCCCGATGCCCTTGGGAAAACCTGTGTTGTGCAGGATAGCCACTATCTCGCATGCGCCAATGTCCTGAAGGTAATGACCGACAGAAATAGCACCAACTGCGAGGGTATGGAATAGTGATGGTGATGGTGATGGTGATGGTGATGGTGATGGTGATGGTGATGGTGATGGTGATGGTGATGGTGATGGTGATGGTGATGGTGATGGTGATGGTGATG
>Ga0115554_1002687_pt1 | contig 12174 bp, 4 predicted proteins | sample COGITO_mtgs_1104_3_FD_87283 | JGI IMG/M metagenome (GOLD analysis project Ga0115554, IMG submission 87283) | Pelagic marine microbial communities from North Sea - COGITO_mtgs_110404 | ecosystem: Environmental > Aquatic > Marine > Epipelagic | place: Germany:Helgoland, sampling site Kabeltonne... | reverse complement strand
GGGGGGGTGGAGGTGAAAGGGTGGCGAGGAGGGGGGGGGGGGGGGGGTTTTGGGGGGGGAAGGTAGAGGTTGGGGGGGGGGGGGGGGGGGGGAGAAGGCGTCAAAGAATAACCGGGCAACTTTCAAATGGTATGCTGGGGACTTTTTCGGCGAAGAGGCGGCCCTGACTGAAGTTGAAAGTTCTACTATGACTGCAGTAGCTGCGACGGACCTGGTTTTGCTTCAAATTGCACAGAATGATTTGCACTGGATTTTGGATGGCACCAAGGCGAAGAGTCGCATCGAACACTGCGCCAGAATGAGGAGTGATAAGACGATTCCAGTCATGGAGAGCGTGCTGCTGCAGAACTCTTTCCTTCGCAATCTCACAAAAGACCAGAAACTCGGTCTTGAGATGATTGCTACTGTCGAGCGTGTCTCCCAAGGGGAGGTTATCTGGGAGAAGGGCGCGTCGAATGACTTTGCAGTGCTCATTTGCGCGGGTAGAATGGTGTTCCCAGGAATTGTCTCTCAGCTTGTCAGTAGCCGCACTAACAAAACTGGGAGTATGATGGTTGCTGGGGAAGACATTGGGAATTTTTATTGCCCGCCATTTTTCTCCATGGGCGCCTATATTGGTAACACCTCTAATCTGCTGGAGAAAAATAAGACCGTGCAACACCTCTTCAAGCTCAGCGCAATCACAGATTGTGTATTTTACAAGATTGAGACCAAAAAGTTGAAGTCATTTCTAGAGAACAACCCAGGTGTGCTGCTTTCTCTTGGGACTTCAGAGTTTGTCACGTGATTCAATCTGTATTGTTAAACGTGTCCAAAATAAGATTGTGTGCATCCATGGTGTAAAGAATAGAATGGTTGCTATTTTTTTTTTTATGACCGCTCTCCTTATATTAATATGATAGAAAGTACCGTGGGCACAAATGTAAAATGCAAATGTTGGGATTGAAAGGTTGCAGAACGAACGAGTATTTAACCTTTTCAAAAAGCAACATTTAGCAACAGCTATTAAATCATATTTCTCCCTCCTCATCATCGTCCACTTACACACCACCCACATGAGTAGTATCGAACCTACTATTGGTTATGCACCACTCCATTCAAAAATACCGTATCCGGCTATGGGAGGGGTCGTGTCGGGATAAACCCAGTGGTGCCTCCCATTCCTGGCCTCAATCTCGGCGTTTGCGAAATCGACCCTGTCGCACGACACCTGCTCCCCATCCTTGTCGAAGCAGCAATTCTTCCTCCTCCAAGTTTGACTGACGGCGTTGCATGCAATTTCTTGCGCCTTACTGAGATACGTACAAACGAGGCAGCTGCTGCAAATCCTGTTATTCCCGCCCGTGCAAGGACTGGTCTCGTATTCATACTGACTGCACTCTGTGCAGACGCTGCACACAGTGTCTGACGTTCCGTGGCACACAGCACTGGGATAGTACAGGTGCTGACAGTCGGTGCAGGGGACGCATTGAGTATCTGTTGTCCCCGCGCACTTCGCAAACTCGTAGAACTTGCCCCCTCCTGCACTGCAATCTCTGCACTTGGCGCAAACAGCATCGGTCTTGCTCGTACAAACATCCGCGATGAACTCGTCGGCGGCGGCGCAATCGCAAACGCTGACATCCTCCAACTTCTTATAGACCAATCCGTTGGTGTTGGGTACTGGCGCTAAATCCGAGAAACTATTTTCAGAAACATCCAGCACGATCCCGACACCCGCCTTCAGCATGTTGATCTCCACAAACAAGTCCCACGTCTCAACAATTCTATTCAGCACAGAGCTGTAGAACGTGCTTCCCAGATCGAAAGTAGCAATTGTACCTCCATCTCCCATGTTGACGCTGCAATTCCCCAAATGGACGCTCGCCGTCCCATTGTTAAGCCTAAAACCTTTCTGTCTGTCAATGACCACTGGCTCGGTGAAGAAGACGTACAACTCCTTCCCGACACGATCAAGCCTCCACTTCTCCACCCCTGGAGCGGTCATGTCGTAGGTGATCTCTCTCACCCTCATGCTCTGCCCTCCGGTTATCCCGCTTTCGACGATTTCCTCTGCCGGCAGGCCAACCATATCAAATACAGCGCTCGGTCCCAGAGTTAGCCACGACGTGTTTCGGCTCAGCCCAATCCCACTATTCTTCAAGGCTTGAAAATCACTACCACTGAGCGCAAACTGGAGCAGGTTACTCTGTGAAGTTTCTCCGGCGGTCAGCCTTGGCTCAGACAGTTTCACAGTCGGGCCGTCAATCACCTTTTCAGACTGCAACAACATAAAGTCGCTGTAGACGATGTTATTCACGCTCATCGTCTCGCTGAAATACAAGCTCAGCACCCCCAAGTCCATGTTGAGGTCGAAGAAATCTAACCTCGGCACTGTGACGTCATCTGAGTACTTTGATGCTACAAATGCGCTCGTGGGCTCAACCTCCGCATTCTTGTTGCCGCTCATGTCCGCCACCGCGCCTCTATCGCACCTAATTAAGGAGCTATTCTTTCCCAGAGCGAGCTGCTCGTTGTCCTTCAGTGCATTCAAATCGCCTGCACTAAGAATCACGTCCATGCTCTTGCTGTTGCTCACCGTCTGTGACAATATACTGGCTTCGGTGAGCTGGTGATAAGAAGGCGTCCCAACGCTGGCGTTCTGAATGCTCATCAAAGTAACATCCGTGGCCAAAATCTCGAGGTACTCACTCCAGACGAGAGTTAAAGTCCCTCTGTCCATGTCAATCTGAAAGTCGACAAGCGTAGGTTCCGTTACGTCGGGGTTGTAGTTCCTCACGGCCTTTGCCCCGCCGTCAGGGACACTAATAGCCTCGTTTCCTCTCATGTCCACCAAGGCACCCGCGTCCATAACAATGAAGGTGCTCACTTCATCTACCATCAACGTAGTCTCAAGCAAGATATATTCAATGTCACTGACTTGTAAATCCACGACAATTGTCGTACCGTTCGTGGAAGCGGTCGTCGTGCTGTTGCTCAGATTAGAGAGGTAGGCAGCCGTTCCCCTACTTTTCTTTCGCTGCAACCGAAATCCCCACGGCTTGAAGGAGTCTGCCAGGACTGGCTCGTCGAACAACAAAGTGAGCGTGTCGTCATTCAGATTTATGTCAAAGTTCACAAGCACGGGTCCGCTAACGTCGGCTACAAAGCTATTAATTGCCCGAGGGCTGCTGCTAGCGATTTTCACGAGCGAATTTTTCACCAAGGCGGTGTCCCTAAATGTGTCTGCGGTGCAACTCAAATAACAATTTTCTACCTGGGTGCATAGTTGGTGTTTCGCCTTAATAGCGTTCAGATCATTGTAACCCAACTCTACCACAACCGTCTTGTTGTTAATCCCGTTATAGGAGCTGTCTGCCAGCGTGACACTAGACGCCCCTACGATCGCTGCACTAGACTGTAGCGTGATCTGGTTGAGCGCCAGCGTATTTTTATCGATAGGCTCATCGAACTCAAAGGTCATGGTCCCCTCGTTCAAGTTAACGTCTACGCTGAGGAGCACTGGTGCCGTAGCGTCTGCTCGAAATTGATTGACAAAGACATAGTCGGAGAATACGACCGGCACGACCGGGTTGGGAGTGGCAGCAGTGTCTGTCAGCAACGCAGCATCGATACCGAGCCGGCTTGTCGCTTTACTAACCCCCAGGGCATTGAATGTTTTGAGAGCTATGATATCAAGTGGGCCTAGGTCGATAACAACTACTGGTGTGGCGGTTAGTGCTGCCGTTGTAGCCGCCAGAGTTGAATCGCTAAGCGTGTGAGATAAGGTGCTGGCTTCCCCAAACAGCGTAAGACCGCTCGCATCGAAGCTCGCCGTCTTCATATCTTCGCTAAAGATCAACTGAATAGTCTCAGAGCCTGTCTCAAAATTCAAAGTGCTCCTCAAAAGAACGGGCCCCAGCATAAGGTGGTCGACTTCGTCCATTTCATTCCCACTAGTGTCTTCGGCACTACTCGCATCGATGCTCAAAAACGTTGTTCCAACCCCGCTGGCGATTGCAGAACTCGCCTGTATGGTGGACAGCTCCCCCGCGGCCAGCGCAATTACTACGTCGACACCTGCGGAGCTCGTCTCAACTGAGCTTGAGCTCAAAGTTACCGTCTCCGTGTCGTCATCACTACTGTCCGCATCACTCAACACAATGTTACTGACAATTATCGAGGTCGGATCGACGGGCTCGCTGAAATGCAGAGTCAACTTTCCGTAGTCGGACGCTCCAGAATCAGCCGTCTCAAGGTCAAAACTCAAAAGCGTCGGGTTTACAGTGTCTGGGATGTACTTATAGGCTTGCAATGCGCTTCCGTCTACAATAGCGCTGCCCGAGTTTCCATTGTAGTCTTGGAACGCTCCACTCGCAATGGTCAAAAATGTAGACCCCAAAGAGTCAGCAACATTGTTGTACATCTTGACCTTAATACTATCGAAGTCGACGCGGAACATGGCCAAATCGATAATCATGACTGTACCTTCGTTGCTAATGACTATGGTGCTGGCTGTTAGGCTGAGAGAATCGCTGCTGCTAACCAGATTAGTTCCCTGAAGGGTAATCTTGGTGGGGTCGAAAGTATCCTCATCGACGGGCTCGCTAAAGTTCAAACTTATGATACCAATCTCCATGTCCAACGCAAAGGCAACCACGCTGGGACCGGTCGTGTCAGGCACCACATTTCTCACGGGCAAGGCGCTCCCATCAATTATCGCAACAAGATCGTTCGGAATGTGCGCCATATCTATGGCCGTTGTCGACGACGCCGTTAGGTAGCTTCCTAAACCCTTGCTGTTGAGCGATCCCAGGTCTTCATTGCTCAGTACAATGTCAACCACCGAGCTACCCATTCGCAGGCCGACCGGGTTCTGCACGTGACTAGCCTCGCTCAGCTGGACAAAGAGCGGCGAGCTCCCCCTCTGCTCTACCCCTTGCAGGACGATTTCCGTTTGGTTAAAGCTTTTGATATTCACAGGCTCGTCGAAGAAAAGCGTCAGCTCCCCAGAGTCGTAATCCAAGTCATAAGTGATTAGGTTTGGGTCTGTGGTGTCGGGGATAAAGTCCGTCACCTGCATAGCGACATCTCTGTCTATGGGGACGACCTGAAGTGGCGAACCGACGCTGTTAACGTCAAGGTTATAGGCCCATGCCACAGACCTGCTCACGCCTAAGTATGTGTTCGTTTCTAGTGTAGCCAGATAGCCCACTTCCTTGATTTGCTTGATATCTGTCTGAGACATATTAATCGTTACCGTGTCGCTATTATTGACTGTAAATGTCGTGTTCCACGATGTCAAGGTGTAGTAGGGGAAGGTTCCCGGTGGTTCTAGTGTAGGTGCGCTGGTAGGTGCCTCAGAGGGCGCTTCCGAGGGCGCTTCAGAAGGCGCCTGAGATGGATTCGCCGAGGGCAATGAGGAGGGCGTCAGAGATGGATTGGCCGAGGGCGACGAGGAGGGAGCCTGAGTGGGGTCGGTCGAAGGCGATGAGGAGGGCGCATCAGAAGGCGCCTTCGATGGCGCCCCGGAGGGTGCCAACGAAGGACTCGCACTGGGCACACTTGTCTCCGTCGGTGCGGCCGATGGTGCGCTGGAAGGATTCATCGTGTTCCCCGCTCCTACCTCGGTCGGGGCATCCGTCGGGGCGTTACTTAGGGTAGGGGCGTTGCTAGGCGTCTCCGAGGGTTGGACGCTCGGCGCTCCGCTCGGTACCTCCGAGGGTTGGGCGCTAGGCGCTCCGCTCGGCGCTTCCGTGGGTTCGGTGCTAGGCGCTGCGCTCGGGGCTTCTGAGGGTTCGGTGCTAGGCGCTCCGCTCGGAGCTTCGGTGGGCTGGCTGCTTGGGGCCTCTGTAGGCTGTGTGCTGGGTGCTTCGCTCGGAGCCTCTGTAGGCGCCGAAGTGGGGACGCCAGTGACCCAAGCTAAATAATCTGGAAACGTCCTCGCCATTAAAGTGAGAGCAGGGGCATTGAACGCGCCGGAAATAATCTCGCTGAAGCGAAACACAAACTGCCCCTTGTCCATGTCTAGGTCAAAACTAGACAGAGCCGGTCCCATCAAAATGGCCGAGCTCGGTTGAATCGCAACCAGTTTGTTGCCTGCCATGTCTTGGAAACCGTATTCGCTCACGAACAGGTACGAAGTCAACTGACTGACACCCACACCTAAGTACTGCGCGTCGACGAAATCCGCCCCTAACTGCAGGGTGATTATAGTTGAGAGGGCGGTCTCTTTGCTAATGGAACTGCGCTCGTTTGTCAATCTATATTGCTTCAAACGGCTGTTATCCTGCAAGACAAATGCACTCGCGTTAAAGGTGCTCCCTTGCATGCTCTCGCTGAATACGAGTTTCATCTTTCCATTCGTCAAGAGATTGAAACTCTTCACTGTGGGTCTCGTAGTGTCAGCCAAGTAGCTGCTAGCTTTTATGGCCGTACCGTCTGTGATGGCAACAACCCCATTCCCATTCATGTCTCTAATTAGTGTGCTGTCGATCTTTGCGTAGCTGTTATCAATGGAAGTAGCCAAACCTGTCAGCAACTTGACGTTGTTCATATCTGTGCTTGATAAATCGATAGAGAGTGACCGCGAAACGGAGGAGCTCGATACGACAGAATCTGTGAGAACGTATTTACTGGGACTGGTTCCCGCAAAGACCGCGTACTGCAATCGAAAGCCAGTCACATCGCAATAATCAGGATCAACCACTTCGTCAAGAAGAATTGACACAGTACCAGAGTTCAAGTCCAACGACCACGAAACTATGTGGGGGGTAGTGGTGTCGAATGTGTAGCCAGCAACGATTTTGGAAGCAGTAGGTAAGATGGCTTCGAAGTCATTGTTGAGGGTGCTGATGTCCTTGGTTAGCGAGGAATCTACGGAGAGATATGTGGTCGAAGGAGAGGCGGCGAGGTTGATCTCTCGCTTGATCAAATCGAGGTCGTTTGTGCCGATCTCAACTCTGACAACGCCCAGCGCCCTGACTGATTTAGCGTTTGCCAGCGCAATTGTCTCGCCGTCGACAGTGCTGTCAGCAGTGAGAGTGACAGAGTATAGCGTGCTGGATGATGATCCCTGCAGGGTAATTGCAGTGACATCGAACTCGGTAATGTTGACTGCCTCACTGAAGACCATCGTGAGGAGGGCAGTATTCTGACTGAAGTCCATGTCCAAGTCATACGAGTTAAGCGCCGGTCCGGTGCTATCGGCAACATAGCTCGAAGCTTTGGTCGCGTTGAATTTAGAAATAGCTACGAGATTGTTGTTCTTGCTCGAGGTATCTACAACTGTCCCACTCGTCATCGAAATGTAGGCACTGTCAATATTTCTAAAGAGCTTCCGCTTAAATTTGATCTCGTCCATGTCATTGTCTAGCCCCCCCTCGTTCTCGATGTTTAAAACTATGGTAGTGCCGTCGACTGAAGATGTAGTAGATGCTGAAGAGAGACCCAAGGTCTCGAGCTCGCCGTCGTCGGCATCGCTGATATTACGGTGAGACTGCAGTGATATTTGCGTGGCATCGAAAACATTCGCGCGAACGGGCTCGTCAAAAACGAAAGTGATCGTTGCCGCATCCATATCAACATGGAAGCTGACCAATGTGGGTGCAGTCACATCGGGGTAGAAACGCCTGGCCTGGAGCCCATAGCTGTCAAAAATTGGCTGGACAGGGTTTGGACCTATCCAATCGCTTGTCGCCAGGACATCATCGCTGATGAATAAATTACTCGCGGTTATGTAACTGGTCGACAAGCTGTTGAACAATCCTGACTTGGATTTGATTACGTCGATATCATCTTTGGAAATCCAGATCCCTAGGGTTTTGTTGTCGTGCTTAAGATAGAGCGAATCGAACCCAGTCAAGGAATGACTTACGCTTGCCCCAGCGGAATTCTGCAGAGTTAATTGCGAAATTTGGACAGTTTGTACGTTTATCCTCTCGCTGAAACGCAGCTCCATGTTTCCAGTGTCCATATCGACAACAAATCGAAATAGCTTGGGGCCAATTGGGATGGCACTTCCATCGTTAATTGAAGTTAAGCTGTTCGGGGTGGGCGCGATGTCTCTGAAAGCGATAGAGGTCACTCTGATGTAGGCATTCTCAGGGGTGCTTGCCAAGCCATTCTTGACCGCATCATGTTCAACCTTGTCGAGGGCGCCCAGGTAAATGTCGACGTCGACACCGTCATTCATGATTGCTCTCGCATCAGCAAGCGTCACGGAGACGTCTGTACTGGTCTTTGCAGTTTGCAGCGTGATACCCATCGGGGAGAAGCTTGAGGAATCCACGACCTCGTCAAAGTGGAGAGTCATGTTACCAGTGGAAGGATTAAAGTCGAAAGAGAGCAATTTTGGGCGGGTTCTATCTTCCGAGTAGCTAATGACCATATTGGCCTCGGTAGCATTCGCCCAATACACTGCGTTCCCGCTCATGTCATCTACCGCGACATCTTCCAGCTTGACGAAAGAGGAGCCTTGTCCACTAGCAAGTGCTTGGTCAAGTTTGATGGCATTCAAGTCGTCGTAGCTCAACTCTACAGATAAAGTCAGCCCGTTCGGGCTTTCCGAGATGCTCTCAAAAGAGAGTCTAAAGCTGTTCGTGTTATATATGGATTTTCCGTTGTATAGTACGATACCCGTCGCGTTGAATGTTTCAGCACGCACCGGCTCGTCGAATGTCAGCGTAAGGAATCCACTGTTGATGTCCAAGAAGGCAACAGAAAGGGTGGGCGAAGTAGTGTCCTTGACCCAATTCGTAGAGGGTAAAGCAGAAGAAAGGTCGACGGCGTTCACGCCATTCTGAGATAGGGTACCTGAGCTATCGAAATCACTGATGTCGTATGCCATGCTGTCGCCGCAACCCAAATATGATGCCTTTAAACTGTCGAAGAAGCCGTCCACGACCTTGATATTGTTGATATCATCGACGCCAATGTTCACTGTTATCGTCATGTGGTCATAATCCAAGACAGATGTAGATTCGGATGTCAAGCTGTAGAGTGCTGTGCCCAAGCTTCCCCCATCGGTACACTGGTTAAACTCGTTACAAGTCACTTGCACTTTAGCATTCTGCAGGTAGATCTTGGTGACATCCACTGTGGAGGCGTCCGCCGGCTCGCTGAAGGTCAGCTTAAGTTCCCCGCTGTCCATGTCAATCGTGAAGGAGTTGACATCCGGCTTGCCGGTATCGGCGGTGAAACGGCGTGTCATCTGAGCGGTGCCATCGAAGATTGGTTTTGCGTAGTTAGGGGGCACGATCATGTCTGTGAATGCTGCCGTTGTGTGGACGAGATAAGTTGTAGCGGCAGAAAGTGCGGTCCTAGAAGCAAGCTTGAGATTGTTGAAGTCATTGTCGGAGATGTCAATGACCAGGTCCAGACCGTTGGAAGATGCGGTGGTGGATGTCGTCAGCGTTACGGGTGAGTCGGCTGTGTTCGTCTCTGCATTCAAGAAATCACCGACAGTCTGAATCTTAATCTCCACCGGCGACAATGACGATGCCCTCACGGGCTCACTGAATTTCAACAGAATAGTCCTGGCATTCATGTCGATGTCGAAATGTTTAAGTTGCGGGGGAGTAGTGTCGGGAACGAAATAACCGACTTGGGTAATGTTGACGTTGTCGATCAGTGGGACGACGGCAAGTTCGATTTCACTCATGTCCTTCGTTGTATCGCCAGATAAGGTAATGAAGGTTTTGGCGTCGCTCGACGCCACGGCCATGTCCAGTAACTTGATGGTGTCAGTGTCGTTCTCGTGCAAATCGATTATGATATCTTCCATGTAGTCAGACGAGGTAGATGACGCGGTCGTCAATCGGTGGAACGTCCCGATAGAGCTGTCGCCATTCTCTTGCAGTACAATCTGATCCACTTTAAACTGATGCGTGTTGATAGTCTCGGTAAAAAACAGGCGCAATTTTGCCGTGTTCATGTTGAGATCAAAGCTGACCAATTTAGGTGGCGTAGTGTCGGGCGTAAAAGAAATGGTACGCTTGGCGTCGTATATAGATACATAGGCTAGGCTCATGTCATTGCCGGCCATGTCTTTAAAAGCCGGGGCGCTGAAACTGATGTAAAGAGTGTCTTGGGTTGTCGCAAGGGGGGAGAGAGCCTTGATAGCATTCATGTTGACATTTCCCAACTGAAACCTCTGTACTGTTCCGTGGGATGACAGGGTGGTGACGTTTGTTGATGTGAGAGCTATAATCTCCGCATTCGCGTCGGTTCCCATATTCTCTACCCGTTGGAAGTTAATGTTGGGGAGGATGGCAAAGCTGGCGTTGACAGGCTCCCCAAAAGTTATCTCCATAATTCCCGAGTCCATGTCCATCGTCCATCGCTGAAAAGAAGGGCGCAGTCCATCGGCAGTAATCGTTGTGACAGCCATCGCGCTGCCATCATGAATGGGCCCCGAGTACTCCATCTCCGTGCTGCAACGAGGGGGGTTCATTAGTTTGCAACAATATCAACCCGCAGTCGGCAGCCCGCAATCGGCAGTTGGCTTGTGCCAAATTGTAAAATAGAAAGAGAAACGGAGGCCAACAACAGTACTCACCTTAAAGAGGCATTGGCATCAAGCTGCATGAAGGTATTGGAAGAACTGGTGCCAAAGTCCTCGTTGAGCGAAAGTGCTGCATAATCATCAGATGATAGGGAAACATACAGAGAAGTGGCATTGTAAATTTTGGTGTATAAATTGGTTCTGAGCCTAAGCGAGGAGGCGGAAGCAGAGGAACGAGAAACGGAGGATTGGAGGGTGACAGCAGAGGAGTTAAAGTACTTTGACTGCGATGGGGGGGGAGGGGGGTTAGGGGGGGGACTGCGACAAGGTAAGCGAGGGGGGAAGGGGCATTACCTGCATCGTCTCTGAGAAAGTCAGCGTCACAAGGCCATAGTGCATGTCGAGGTCGAAAGATGTTAGCTCAACCCCATTGATTAGGGGGAGGAGCGCAACTATGATTAAGAAGAATGATATCATCTTCTCAGATTAGTAGCGTCGTGGTGGCATCGTCAGAGTGAGCAGGTGGGGAGTGGGGTTAAAATGAGGACTTTGATTTTTTGTCGGGAGTTTGTCCTGTTGCAAAAAAATTGAGAAGTAATTAAGTTCGACAGAAGATATTCATTTGCTATTTTTTTGCCTGACTGCGTCATATATTGCTGTTGTTCTGCATTTGCGATGACCTAATTCTTGTTTGGATTAGAAGAACCCATTGCTTACAGCACTGTTAGGAGACACAAGGCAGGGGCAAGAATGAATGTGTTGCTGTGGTTATGCGCGCTTTGTCTGCTCGTTTTGCCGCAATCGTCAGCCGATGTCGTGTCTGACGAATTGTTAGACGATGCTTTTGGTGCAGCATATGATGGTGGTGCTGACAGTGGCAATGGTGGTGGCATCAACGAAGACAATCAGATGTTGCAGGGTGTAAATTTATCATTACATAGGGGTAGGAAGGAGGATGACGGAAGCGAGGGCGGGGATAGCGGTGACGACGAGAGCGAGAGCGAGAATGAGAGCGGCGGTAGTGTTAAAGTTGATGACGCTGCTGTGCCCCCAGTTCCAAGAACACCCCCTATTCCCCCCTCTTCTTCCAACTACCTTGTGGGCTATTCAGTCTCCCCTAGTGGCACGATAAATTACGGCGACTCTGTTATTTTCGGCCAGGGCGATGAAGAGGTCAAGGGGCAGACAGAATGGAAAAGGAGCATGCAAGAAGCGAGAAGGTTGATGGGTGAGGGTGAGATCAGGGAGGGGGTGGAAGTCTACGGCAACGTCTTGAGAGGCTATGGATACGGAAGGATGAATGCGCAGTGGAAGTACTGCGCGCTGGTGGAATATGGGCTTGGTGTCATTGAATTGGGCGGAAGCGACGGCTTTGGTGGCGGAGATGCGCACTCAAACCCCTATGACGTCCTTACGAACGCAATTGCCCTTTCGTCTTCTCCCAGGCTTGCCTACTGGGCGCTGGGGATGCTGAGTGTTAGGGAGGGCGACCTGGAAAGCGCCATCGTCAACATGAAAAATTTCTTGTTTTACGAAGAAGAGTACAGCGCCGCTGCCATTGCCGCAAGTGCCAGCGGTGCTACTGCCAGCGGTGCTACTGCCAGCGGTGCTACTGCCAGCGGTGCTACTGCCAGCGGTGCTACTGCCAGCGGTGCTACTGCCAGCGGTGCTACTGCCAGCGGTGCTACTGC
>Ga0115554_1002686_pt1 | contig 12175 bp, 3 predicted proteins | sample COGITO_mtgs_1104_3_FD_87283 | JGI IMG/M metagenome (GOLD analysis project Ga0115554, IMG submission 87283) | Pelagic marine microbial communities from North Sea - COGITO_mtgs_110404 | ecosystem: Environmental > Aquatic > Marine > Epipelagic | place: Germany:Helgoland, sampling site Kabeltonne... | reverse complement strand
TTCTTCTTCTTCTTCTGATGAGGCACCCGTCGTTGTCGTTTCCGGTCCGTTTCTACGCGCAGCTGTCCTTGTTTTTTTATCGCTTTGATGCGCATCGCTCGAAGAACAACGAAGACGCCTCAAAAATACGTTCCCAGTATTAGTGTTAGTATTGGTCGTCGCAGTCGTCGTAATCGTCGTCTGCGTCGCGATCGAACGCATGATGATGAAGTGATGAATTTTCGTTAAATTTGGTTCGTCGGTGTGTGATTGATGAAATGGAGAAAATAATAAATAAATGAATAACAAAATGTGAGCACCTCTACTCTTCTTCTTCCCGATCGATCGAAGATCCGAACGTGATGCATTGAAGTTTCTAACGGTTCTGATGCCTTACAGTACTCATGACTGCACCGGCGAAGACCATCCACCAGGCGCAAATGAAGGCGACGATGAGGAGATTTAAGGAGACGGTACCTTCGGCGTCGTAAAACTCAGTGGCGGATAAGGATTTGACGCCGAATTCGTCGTAGAAGACCCCGGTGGCGGAGGAGGAGGAGGAGGAAGATGAGGAGGAGGATTTTTTGAAAACGCCGTTGAAATGGTTCAACATTTGCGCTTTCCACCCGTATCGGACGAATAAGGTTGGTGGCCACCACTCCCAACCTTTTGGGATTTGTTGTTCTCGCATGAGCAAACCGGAGAAGAGAATTTGGAGGACGTTGTAGACGGGTAAGGCGGCGTTGGCGACGTCGATGTTTTTGGAAGCCGAGGCGACGACGTAGGCTAAAGCAGCGCCACATTGGCCGACAGCAAAGTATACCATCCAGTCGTAGAAGAAGTTGCCCTGGAGACCACAGCCGTAGTGGACTATGAGTTGCGAAAGCATGGCGACTGGAATGGCGACGAGGACTTCTTCTATGGTTTTGTACAAACCGTAGGACCAGACGGTGTAGCACCCGTCGTCGAGTTCGCGGTAGAAAAGACCGCGTTCCATGAGAATGGAAGGCATGTACGCCGCGGAGGCAAAAGCGGGGAGGACGTTGTTCATGAAAAGGAGGTTGGCGACGTTTTGAGCGGCGTTGGTGGAGTAAGCGGATTCATCGCCTTGCTTCCAATACATGGAGGCCATGACGATAGAGAAGACGACGTGACCGACGACGCGAGCTCCCATAAAATTTTTGTCGCGGTAGTTGCACCAGGCGCGGTACTTTAAAAGGGTTTTCGCGGCGTCGAAGGAATTTATCGGTTTGTGATCCGGAACGCCTTCGATGTATTCCTCCTCCTCCTCCTCCTCCTCTTCTGCTTCTTCCTCTTTTTCTTCGTCTTTTCCGCTCGACGGTGCTGTTGACGGTGGTAGTGTTTTCCGTCCTCCTCCTCCTTTTGATGCCTTTGACGAAGAAGTCGGTTTCTTGAACGAAACCGCTTTATTTACTGAGCTTTGAACCAAATCGCGATTATGTTTCGCGTGCATAGATGTCTTAAACTTGGCGACAAAATCTTCCTCGTCCGTCGCGTTGGTCGATACCAAAAAATCCGCAAAGTTTAGCGTCGGTTCGCAATAAAATCCCATGTCGTAAAAATACGCCTCGGCACCGTTTGCGCCAAATAGAGCGCCGGCATAGGTCACCGAGCCTCTTTTCATCATTACCAAGTTATCGAAGAGCTGAAACGCAGCCGCGGATGGCGAATGAATGGTGGCAATGACGTTGACGCCACCATCCGCGAGATCGCGACACGCTTTCACGATGCCGCAGGACGTTTCAGAGTCTAACCCAGATGTCGGTTCGTCGAGGAAAAGAATTCGCGGTTTTGTCACGAGCGAAATCCCAATGTTCACTCGTTTTGCTTGACCACCTGATATACCTCGCTCGAGATTCGATCCCACGACCGTGTGTTCGCACGAACGCAACTGCAAAGTATCGAGTAACTTGTCCACGTCTTTGACTCTCTGCTCCGCGGCGAGCGCGGCTTGCGACTTATCCTTCACGTTCGGTCGTTTCAATTCGGCCGCGTATAATAACGTTTCTCTCACAGTTAGCGTCGGTAATAAGTTATCGAACTGCTCGACGTACGCCGCGCAACTCTTCAAAACTTTCGAGCTCGATTTCTTCTCGCCGACGAAAATCTTTCCTTCTAACGTTCCTTGCGTCTTCCTTCCGGCGATGACATCCAACAAAGTCGTCTTCCCAGCACCACTTGGGCCCATGAGCGCAGTCACTCGACACGGTTGGAACACCACGGATACTTCGTTTAATAATTTAATCATCTCGTTCTTCTTCGTTCTATGCTTTACTTTGTACGACACGTTTTGTACGACCACGGGTAAACGAATGCCGGTGATCGAGTCTTCGTCCACCGGTCTGTTGAACCAATCTTCATCTTCTTCGTACACAACTTCTTCCGGCGATAATTTCGTCTCTTCGTCGTCTCCTTCGATGTTCACGATAAACTCGCCCGCGTTCTCGTCTCGCATCGTCGTCGAGTCCCACCACTCCTCGTTCGTAAACTTCTCCTCCATGGACGCGAACTTTTCTTCTTCTTGGTCTTCTTCCTCCAGATCCTCTTTTTTTCCCAAAAGTTCCCCTTCTTCTTTTCCAACGCCATACGTCGGTCTGTACGGCATAATTTCTCTTCTCTCCTCCTCGTCTCCGTATTCTTCCTCGTCCTCCCCCTTCCTCTTCGCGGTGGTCAGCGCGCCGTTCCCTTTCGACGATAAAGACGACACCCCCTCGCCAAAACGAGATTCAACATTAATCGCATCATTCACGTCTCCTTTTTGTTTCGATGACGATGACCCAACAACCCGCCGCCGCCTTTCTTTCTCCTCCTCCTCCTCGTCGCAAAAGCCACCACCAGAAGAGTCATCCTTCGTCCGTAAACGCGTAACGGAAGCGTCTTCTTTCGCGTCCATTATTTCTAGATATATATACTATTTCTCTCCAATCTCTTTTTTTTTGTCGCTCGAGAAAAAAAAAAAAGCGTTTCGCTGATTTTAAAAACAGAGAGAGAGATTTAAAAAAAAACAAATGTTTAGGGTGTTCACCAGTACGACCAAAAAAAATTTTCAAAAGTCAACAGAAAACGACACAACGAACACCTTCGAACAATGACGTCGGAACGACAACGCGTAAAGGAGGAAGAGGAAGAGGAGACGCCATGGACGGAGAGTCTTTCGAAACGACTCGTCCGCACCGTCTGCCGTTCGTCTTCTTTATCTCTGGAGGAGAGAGAGTATTTGGAACGATTCGCGAATCGGATTTTACGGAGCACTTTGACGACGACGACGACGACAAAAACGAACGCGTTTTTAGTCGATGACGACACGGAGGATGAATATTCGATCCTGGATAAAATCAAAGACCGAGTTCGCGACAGGAAAGGGTTCGACGTCGCGGTGGACGTGGCGAGGTTACACGAAAGGTTACACGCGGACGAGGCGTGGCACAGAAGCGTGGGGAAAAAGAGGGAGATTTTTCAACTGCTTTGGAAGCTTCGAAGAGAGGAAGACGAGGAGGAGGACGGCTCGGAGGGAGAGGAAGACAAGGGACAGAAGTATTTCGATTCGCCGGCGAGAACGGTCAAGGAGGAGGAGGAGGAGGACGACGACGGGTATTACGGTTTGCAAACACCGGGACGAGACCACCATCGGACGACGCGGCGTGGACGCTCGGCGACGGTGGAGCGGTTGTTGGCGAACGACACTTTCGGACCGACGACGATAACTTCTTCTGGCGGCGAGAGAAGAGCACGGAGTAGGAAAAGTAAGAAACACAAGGAGACGCTGGCGACTATGGCGAGAGCTTTGACGCCGAGCCACCGACACAAGATGATCTCACCGTCTACCGCGGCGGTATCGTCTCCGGTCGGCGGTCCGAGAGACGACGCTTTCAATAGATTAGCGTTGGAACGAAGACGAAACGGCGAAGTTGCGGAGTCAAAGTTAGTGAGAGATTGCATATTTGCGTGCAATGGCATCGATGGTAACTACATCAAGTTTGATCTCGTGAACGACGCGTACGTCATTTTTCCGAAAGACGCGCCGATTGCTCCAGGGAGAAGACACGCGTGTAGGAAAATTTGCGAGCTCGGATGGTTGTATAGAAAGGTGAAATCGACGTCAGATGCGCCGACGTCGGCGTTTGCAAAGGAAACTGAAGGCGCGACGAGGAGCGCGTTTCGAAGCGCGCTGTCGAACGAGTTGTCGAAACACTACAAAATGTTAGCCGTGTTGGAGGCAAAAGTGCAGAACAATAACGACGACATCAGTGAAGCGGAAGAAGAGGACGACGAGGCGAATAATATAGTTTTGCTGAACGATAGATCGTTCGATAGTTTAGCGACGACGTCGCATAGAAGTGGTAGACATGATAGAAATGGAAGTAACGGTGTCATCTCTGATCCCATCGCACCGACTGGTTCAGACGTCGTCACACTCAGACGACTTCTCGTCTGGTTAGACGAGCCGAAACGAATGATGCGCGCTTTGGCCATCGTATGCGACGCAGTAGAACATTTAAGAGGCGGCTCGTTACTCGCGGAGTTATATAGGCATTCGGATACCGGTGATGTCGTCCACGATGGCATCATTCGACGCGTCTTGGCGAAAACTGCTAAACCGTATTTTGAAGCGATGAAAGAATGGTGCGCGAGAGGCGACTCGAGTTTTAAATCCGAGGGTACCAGTAACAAAGCGGGAACCATGATTGGCGAGTTTTTCGTACAAAGAAACGATCGTTATTATCGTCACAGAAATAAAAATATCGATAGTGTCCACGCGACGGACAAAGATCGCGACGATGACGATGACGATGATGATGTAGAGGCGATAAACCGATGGTACCGCTTCGATTCCGACGACGAGATTGTCGACGACGGTCGATTACCTTCTTCATCGGTGTCTTGGAAGAGCGGCTTCGTCATCGACGAGAGTTCGAAACCGTTTTTCATATCCTCAAAAACGGCAAACGAAACCTTGAAGTGTGGCGCGGCGATTGCGTTTTTGAAGAACGCGTGCAAAGACGAGAAATGGGGTGACGCATCGCGTACGATTTTGAAACATTTTGACGAATTCTTTGCGTCGTTGTCGACATCGACGGCGTCGACGGCGTTTACTTCTGACGACGAGAATAGTTTTGAAAAGCTCGTCAAAATGCTGCCCGATATCATTTCAAACGCTAAACGCGTAGCCGACTCAGCCGTCCGAGAATCCTTATTCGAACACTATCGTCTCAAGGCACACTTTGTCGCGTTGAAGCAGTACTTGTTGTTAGGCCAAGGCGATTTTATTCACGCGCTCATGGAATCCATCCACGACGAGCTCGATAAAGAAATCGACCCGATGAGTCGCGAAGGTATATCGCAATATTCATTGCGAGGTAATTTAGACGCCGCCGTTCGCGTTTCCAACGCCTGTTTAGCAGATCAGCACGTTATCGATGCTTTGAGCGTGCGCCTGATGAAACCGCTGGAGGATGAAACAGGATGGGACGTGTTTTCTCTCGAGTACAAACTCCGCGCACCGTTGACGACTATCTTCAGCGACCGCGAAATGGGAAGATATTCTCGAGCGTTCACGTTCCTTTGGAAGTTGAAACGAGCCGAGTATACGCTGTGCGAGTTATGGAAAGCCATGAAACCGACGGTTTCGTCCAGATTCCAACGCGAAGGTTTAGGCGGTAACATCGGCAAAGCGTTAGAGGTTGAACAGGCGCGATGTCATCGCGTGCGACAATCCATGCACGCATTGATAAGCGATGTCCAGTATTACGTTATGTTTGAAGTCTTGGAACCGTCTTGGAACGAGTTTGAATGTAAATTATCCCATAACGCGGCAAATGACGATTTAGATTCCATCATCGCCGGTCACGAAAACTATTTGAATTCAGTCATCGAAAAGGCGTTGTTAGGCACGAAATCGCAAGTTTTGCAACGAAGTTTACAGCTGATTTTCGATTCCGTACAAAAGTTCAAATCACACACGTTCAAGCTGTACGAAGCGATCGAGGATGCCTCGCGGGTGCGAAAATCCGATCAAAGACGTATCGTCGAGCGCGAGATGAATCAGCAATGGGGCGTCGATTTTGGCGAATCCAAGGAAGGCGAAGACTATTTGAGCGAAGATTTCGTCACGGGCGCGAAGGAAAGTTTAGATTCCATCGAAAACGAGTTTCAGAAGCACGTCGATGGGTTCTTGAAGTTGCTTCCGTTGCAAACGCACGTGGATACTTCGTTTCTTTCGTTTCGATTAGAGGCGACGTTTCGGCAAGGCGCTTAGAGGAAAGAACCTAGGTAGAGCATCAATAGCATTAGTAATAAGCTTCTTTTTAAATTCTTATTAAAAACGAGTCTTTAATAATATTTGTACATGTCTAGTGGTTTCCCCTCTCTCTCTTTCTCTTTTAGTTTTTGTCGTCGTCGTCGTCGTCGTCGTTCTCTAGAATTTTTTTGTATTTTAGTTGATTTGCACTTCACGGTCGAAGATCCAAGAGAACGATTCCGTCATCGGCCCTTTCTTTGCCGCTTTCTTTTTACCGAATGCCGCTAATTTACGAATACGATCCGGTTGTTTCATCAAATATTCTTGCGCTTCCATCGCTTCCACCGACAAACCAGTCATGGAGTTGATCTCCCATCTCTTGATCAAATGGTCCATGATATCCGCGTAGTCATCCGCGGTGTACACGCCCGATCGTTCTGCCACGGCGGCGAAATCGCTAAACAAATCTCTCCCCGTTCTCGCTCTGTGCTGACCATCGTCCATCAAGTGCGCCGGCATGGTAATTTGTTTCCTCATCATATCCGCAAACGCCAACACCGCTCCGTCTGGATCTCTCTTCTTTACTTCGTCGATGATTCTTTGGTACGCAATCTCGTGTCTGCCTTCATCGGCGGCGATGATGCCGCAAATCTTGGCCAACTTATCGTCGCCAGCCTCCAACGCCATTCTCGCGGTGTTCCCGTGCGAAACCTTCGTCGCTCTCTCTTGAAACGACGTGTATACGAAACCCAAATACGGATTGTTGTCCGTCTTCGGGTTCATCCCGCTTCCAATCAAATTCTGAATAGTCGTCTCGATCGGTTTCATGTTGCACTTACCAGTCATCCACATGTACTTGTTCATCAAATCACCGTGTCTGTTCTCTTCCGCGGTCCACTTTCTCGTCCATTGCGCCCACGGCGTCCCGTCCGCGCCCGTGGTATCCTTCGTCTCTTCCAACGTGTTCAACATGTTCATGTACGTCGGTAAAGCTTCTTCCGTGATTAAATCGCCGACTAAAACCACCATCAAATCGTCCGAAATTCCTTTCGATCTCTCTTGGATTTCCTTGATTTCGTCCAAGAACTGTTCGGATTCCGGATCCGGGAGAAAGTCTTGCGGTTGCCAGTTTTTGTTGGTGTCTTTCAGAAGGCCCATGAGCTGTTGTTTTAAAATAGAATTTTTTCCCGGAGAGAGAGAGAGAGAGAAGGAGGTGAGTACAGAACACACATCTGGCGAGTGAGTTGTGTCCGCGAACAACAACAAAGAGCGAGCGCGAGGGAAGAATGTAAATCACCAATACGCGTCGCGTTTGAAAGCGCGTTTACCAAAATTCAATTTCTTATCTCTCCCTTCTCTTTGGGGGAGACGTCACGGGAACTTCCGCGATACGAATTTCTCTCGCTCTCTCTCGCTCGCTGCTCTTCAATCGCACAAAACGCGACGATCACAAACGGACGACGAGTTTTGGAAGCGTTTGGTAGATGAAAACGACGGCGGCGTAAAAAGTACACGCGTATATATAATCCTTACCTCCCCGCCGGCAAAGCCAGACATGTCTCGAATAACCTCCCGTTGGTGATCTCTCAACCGAAATTTCTTCGTCTCGGCGTCGTTTTCGACGATTATTCTCGGCGAGTCGTTCACGACCGCTTTCGTCGTCGCGCATCGTTTGTTGGACGACGTCTTTTGCCTCGGGTGCTTGGCCGTGAACAACGCGTGCGGTAAAGATGTTTTGCTGGAAAGCGTAAACATTTTTTGGGTGAGCAAGCGGTGTGTTGTTGTTGTGGGGGGTGGAGTATTAATATTCTGAGGCACCTGAGCCACAAACAAACAAACGAAAGAGAAGAATTTCTGAATGTGCAGTCGTCCGCACTAAGCAAATTTGGCGTCGAGATTCCGCAGGAAAAGAAGCTGATTTTACTCGCTACTCTACAGGTTCTACAAAAAGCTATCGCTATCGCTTTCTACTGTGTATGTATACATTTGCTCTGATATTTTAATCAAGCTCGGATGCTTTCAAAGAACTCATTCTTACAAGCTGGGGTGATTGTTTTAGAGACTTCCGCGACGGTTTCACTCATCGAACGCGAGAGGGAAAGTTGCGCGCGGAGCCACGCGGCGGTTTCCTCGTGTTTCGTTTTGTTCTTCTTCTTCCTCCTTCTGCCAACTAGAGAATACCAAGAAAAGTACTTTTGAAAGGCGAGTAAACCTAACGCGCGAGAAACTTTTTCAGATGGCACTAAGTTTGGATCTAGATATCTATCTAGTAACCGCTTTCGAGCACCGGTTCGCGCATAACTTATGGCGCTTTCGATGGCGCGTTTCAAAAGCGCGTGGCCGCACGGCGTCACGCCGGGAACTGCCTCTACCGCACGCACGTAAGAGGTTGTTTTTGCCGCACACAAGAGTAACGCTTGGTACATGTTTGTCGCAATAGTCTCACGACTGTTTACTCTTGGGTCGTATAAAAGTGCGCAGAGTTTGTGGTTCAAATAAGACCGCGTTTTGTTCGAGAGGTATTTCCACGCCAAATGTGAACTCGGAAGATTTATTGTTTCGCGAAGCCAGACGTTGAGATACTTGGAGTAATCCGCGCGCACTTCCAGCGTTTGCGTGTCGAAAAGCAAACCGCACCATGGAATAAACTCACAACCGTCTTTGCATTCCACATTCTTTTCTAATTTGCGTTCCATATGATCAAAGTTTATCTTTGTCTTTGTCGGATTGATTTCCACGCCATATTCGGCAATACCGTCGAGCAAAGAGTTCAAGAAGTGTTTCGCTCTAGAGAAATTGTCCGTGACAAAAAGTAAATCGTCCGTCCAGCGCATAAAAACACCGTCGCCGTACCCTTCGTTCAAAACTTTCTTCTTTGGCGTGCCTTTATAAATCTCAGTTTCGAACGCGGCCATCGATTGCGTTTGCTCCATGTGCGCGTAAAACAAAGCGCATAGTTTCGTGGAAAGAATCGAACCTTGTGGAATGCCAATCTTTTGACGGAATAAGGAACCGTGTGATTTAACGAGCGTGTTTCCGAGATGTTCACGAAGCGTGTTCAGCGCCTGATGACGATATGCAGTGCGCGTTTTACCTAAATCGATAGACACGGACCCGGGTGGGAGCGTTTTGACGAGCGCGCGCCGACCGACGTCGCTCTCGTTTGGTGAAAAGATTGGACCGGGTAGTTTCTTCTTCGAGTTTTTTATATTCTCGTCCGCCGTCGCGGTATTTGCATCGGTTTGCGATGAAGTTATCGCGGATCCTGATGAATTCTTGTGTACGATATCCATACCTGTGTCTTCAACATTTTCCGTGGCAAACGCAACTTTTCGTGTGGCGTATCTGTTTCCGAGCACGCTCTGCGTCCGGTATTTAAGCATGGCGTATTCCTGTTTCTTGAACAAACTCGATATGACAGTTTCGAGCTTTTCCGTTGGAATGGAATCAAAAGCAGCTTTGATATCGGCACACACGAAGTATAACTTCGGCAATTTTTTCTTGTCTTTCACAGTCGCTTTCGTTTTGTTGATATCCTCCGGAGAGTCCTCCGAGTCTACCACCTCATCCACCTCGTCGGTATTCAAGAGCCCCTGCTTCCTTCTCCATCGTTCGGCAAAAGGCGCGTATATTTTCATCGTCTCGTCGTAATCACTCACAAAGTTCCCCATTAACGTCTCATCTGCTCGAATTTCGTGGTCAAGTATGTCTGAAATCGTATATAGACGATCGTTCACAGGCTCGAATTCAAATTTCATCTTCTTCCTGAAGCCGCTCCCGTCTCGCTTTTTACTCGTTAAACGCATACTCGCCGGTTGTCCAAGCATGGCAATCGGGCGAACACCTGTTTTCTTTGGTTTCCAACGAATTCGAGAAAAGCCCAAAGAATGGTGCGAAAGCGTGTTTTCTGTGTCGTTCTTAGAAAGCTTTTCGTATCTTCCGCTGGTGACGAATTCTCTATTCTTTGCGCGAACAATTCGCGACCAGACGCCTTTGCGATAATAGTACATTTTCTGTCGCTCGTGATCGGTATCGGTGACAAAAAAGTGCGAACGGATGACGGGGAACACGATGGATTTGATAATCCAAAGTATAATCTTCTCCACCCGTCGCTTTCGTGCTTCAAACTCGGCAACTGTCTTCTTCTTTTGTATTTTCTTCTTCTCGCGGCGGCGATAATCCACATTATCCAAGAATGCGTAGTCCGATGTTTTCACACCAATCATAGCTTCGTGTAAAGTGCACCTCTCGATTCTTCTCAAAGATACGATTCTCGAGACAAACTCGCGTAAACGCCTCTTTGTGGTCGTTTTTGACCCGAGAAACTGTTTTGGAAGCACCCCGCGGAGAATAGCCCAGATGAAGCTCGAAACGTCCTTGTGAGACGAGTTCAATTTGACCAATTGCTCGGTATCAGCCGTTCTCCAATCGGAACGTTTCACCGGACAGTGTAGATCTAATAGTTTAGCAAAGTTGCACTTTTTTGCACGTCGTAACGTGCGTCGAAGGAGGGGTAAAACATTTTTCCGGTGCGATTTGGAGATGCGTATGGTCATTCGCGGGCTTTTCTGCGAGAGCTGCGTCGGGATGATTTCTTGATGCTCGGAGGACATGTAGCTCGACGGCGCTTGACTCATAACCATTCGCGGATCGTTGATTCGTTGTTGATGCATCAGTGGTGTTTTTACTTTCCGCTTCTTCGCTCCAAAGATATCTGCATACAGTTTACGCGAAGCGTTTATGCTCGACCCGTTGCATCGAAGAATATGTTTCGCAGGAAAACCAGGTCGTTTGGAAAATGTCGAGCAATATAACGCCGGAGATCGATCTAACACTATATTTCTTGGGTGGTTCGCGTCAACTGTCTTCTTAGCGTTCTTTCTCTTCGTCTGTTTGCCAATTACGCGCGAGGCTTTTGCTTTCAACTCGGCTTGTTGGATTTGTTCTTGTTTCTCCTTCGCGAGACGTTCGAGTTTACGTTGTTTCGATTGTTCCGCGTATCGAGCGAGCATGGCCCATTTCTCGTCTTCTCCCATACTTTCGGTGGCAATAAAACTCGTGGTGTTCGTTTCTTCTCTTTTCGCCTCGTCAGCCGTTTCCTTCGCTTTCGCCTCAGCCTCGGCGCGCTCTTTCGCCAGTTTGCGTCGAACCCAGCTCGGCGGACGAGGCTTCCTCGTTTCTCTCCCTCGCTTCTTATTTTTGACTGGAGAATCATTCATATCATCTTCTGCTGTCCCTTGAACACCTGCGTCGTCGTCGTCGTCGTCGTCGTCGTCGTCGTCTGCGTCACCGTTAGATTGCGAAGGCGTTTCTGGTATGCACCAATCATCGTCCTCGAGCTCTTGCGTGCTCAGAATAGGCGTATCTTCCTTCGTCGTTTGAGTGTCCTCCTCCGGCGTCGCTTCAGGCACAGAGTTTTCCTCGTTACCTACGACAACAAAGTTCGCGTTCACCGTCGTTTGTTTCATCGTCACGTCTTCTTTCGACGACAATTGTTGTAGTTGTCCATTTTCTACCTTTCCATTGCCTTCTTTTGCCTTCTTCTTCATATCGGCGTACTCTTTGCGCTTTGCTTTCCTCCGTTTTACTTTCTTAATCTGTTTTGGAGTGAGTTTCTTCTTCATCTTCTTCGCGCCTTGCGAGAAAACGCTGCTATAGTTCGCCATTGACTCGTGGTGACTCACCCCAGAGGCCAGCGCGCTCGCCGTGCTTTTCTTATACGTACAGTTCGCGCGATCCATAGACGCCTTAAAAACCACATGCTCAGATGTGATTGGTTTTCCCAGAATTTGAACCAATCTCTCCTCTTTCTCGCTACTCAATCGGCGACCACGCGAACGCTTCTTACTTTTCTTCTTCGCTTTTGCAATCACCGTCGGCGCACCACTCGTTTCAAATAACTGTCGAACGATCTTCTCCGCGTTCGCCGTCGTTGTG
>Ga0115554_1002685_pt1 | contig 12176 bp, 9 predicted proteins | sample COGITO_mtgs_1104_3_FD_87283 | JGI IMG/M metagenome (GOLD analysis project Ga0115554, IMG submission 87283) | Pelagic marine microbial communities from North Sea - COGITO_mtgs_110404 | ecosystem: Environmental > Aquatic > Marine > Epipelagic | place: Germany:Helgoland, sampling site Kabeltonne... | reverse complement strand
CGACCGTGATCGCATAACCCTTTACCAGGGCACAGCTTGCAATAGTAACCATTCCTTGCTTTCCCATGCACGCATTTCCCCAATTTCTGCCTACTGACTTTCGATGCAGTTTTAACTTTTTTCAAGGCGTCGATCTTAGTTCTGGCCATATTGTGCAGCTGAGGAGTATGCGGCTGAGGAGGATTTTGCTGAGTAGAATATCCGAAAACATATCGAAACATTCTTGAAGCCAGTGTTTTTGCAGGTTAAAGAAAGGAAGTAATCACATTATTAGGCACACAGGCTCACTCTACCGATATTATGCGCCTCATTATCACCATAATAATGCTGTGTTCCCACCACAGTTATTCGTATGTCCCATTGACAACATCGCGCGTAATGAGAACTTTTCTGCCTCGTCACAGCCTTCAGAATAGCATCCATAGTAGCCTCCTGTCATCAACAACCAGCGAAAATAGTAGTAACAACGTTAGGATCGAAGATCGTGACGTTCCGGAGGGTCACAAGGGACTTCATGACGACCTTTATGGTGATGGTGAGAGCCATGAGGTTGAAAGCCCAAGTGTGTTAGAAAAAGCACAAAGCGCACCGCCAGACCCAGTCTTCGCCGATGACGGGAGTTTGTTTCCCGCTGTGCCAATGGGTATGGGGCTGAAGGACACCAGGGTTGCCGCTGCCTATGCTGTATTCAATGGCAAGGTGGATCGGACCAATCCTTGGAAACAATGCGAGTTCATTGGGATGACGAGGAACCTTGACAAGAGTCTCTCGAGTCACCTTGAGGAATACCCAGAGAAAAACGGCCGTGTCAGCTACGTAATGGCTGTCAGCTTTCTGTTCCCAAGGAGGAACTCAATGCAGGCCATCATTGACCGTTGGACGGACACTTTAAAGCAGGAGGGTGGGGGTGTTTTTATGAGCGAGGACAAGGGGGAGAAGTTTAAAGAAACTATCGGATCAACCTCGTCGGCCCAAAAAGACGAAAGTTACTCGGAAAAAAAGAGGAAGATGAGGAAAGCGATCGCGGATGCCACTTTGGTCGATGAATTGGAGGAACAGGATCGAGAAATGAGCGAAAAAAAAATGAGGCGAGCTGTCGAAATGGCTCAGGGAAACCTGTACGATCTCGACGACGACGACGACGACGACGAGGACGAGTTTGAGACAGAGGATGACTGGTCAAAGGAGATTCAGCAGCAGACAGACGAAACGAAACAGAAACCCTTGACAAAGCAAGTTGTCAGCCCATTCGCGCAGTCCGCTGAAGCGGAGGGGAGCAGTGAGAAGGGGGCGTCCTCGATCCCATTCACTGTTTTCAACGTTGACAAAGTACTGGACGAGGTGAGGCCTTACTTGATCGGAGACGGCGGCAATGTCGCGGTATCTGCTGTCAACCCTGATACCATGTCGGTGGACCTTATTTTGGAAGGAGCTTGCGGGAGCTGCCCAAGCAGCACCGTCACTATGAAGATGGGAATCGAGAGAGTACTGAAAGAAAATTGGGGAAACCTTGGGGAGGTCAGGCAGGTACAATCCTCCTTCGAGGCGAAATTCACGAAGGAGGTATTGTACGAGAGTGTCGAGCTTGGCCTGAAGCAGCTTGAAGGAGCAATCAAGGCCATGGGGGGAAGCGTTTCATTGGTTGAAGTCAGTGATGCAGGCGTCGTTAAATTGAAATTTACCGGCAGCGAGAAAGTTCGATACGGTCTGGAGCTCGCTATCGCAGACATTGAACTTGTCACTAGGGTTGTATTTGAAGAGTAACTTTTGAGGAAAAAGAAAATGAAAAATGGAGAAAAAAAGAAAAAACCTTTTGGAACAAAAATTAAGTAATTCTTGCCTTGCACCCTTTGGCCAAATGGACTCTCTCTCCTCGAGCGTCACTTCTTTGCAACGTGCACCGAACCCGTACTCAAAAATCGAACTCTCCAAACCCCGCCACCAGGAAAGCCTGAAAGTGCCGCCGCCATTCATAACCCAGTCCCTTACACCCCTCACACAACCCCTCACACGACCTTTTTCCTTCACCCTGGCTGTGTCCCCTTCAATAATGCCGCCAGTTCCCCTGCAAGTGAACGAGGAGCATTTTTCTTCCCCTGGGGTGACATTGAAGAGCATGGAAAAGTTTGCCAAAGTTAGCAAGAATGTATCCCCACTAGAAAAATTTGGCAAGGCTTGCCAGGAGTTCAAAAACACGGCAGCAGTCGAGGGAGCTAGGGCTAGGGCAAGCTCGCGATTCAAGACCACTTCGCAGTTCGACTTATTTCTGGGCGATGACCGATTCCTCACCTCTCCTAATGCGAAGAAGAGATCGAAGAGCAATATGCTGACAAGTTGTGTGGTTTCTCGTACCTCTCCCGGCCACATTCCAAGACCACCACCATTACCAGTTCTAGCCTTGCCTCCATCTCCACCTCCTTTAGAGCCCCAAATGACTGGGGTTATAAAGAAAAAAATTGTAAAAAAAAGAAACCATCCCCCACCAGACCATCCTCAACGACAACAATTCAAGTCCCCTTCCCATCTGCGGAGAAAGCGACCGCGGTCGGACTCAGCTTCCTCACTATCTTCATGCAGCACCAATAACTCTGCCGTTTCGGTGGCTCCCTCTGACTTTTCTGATCCTCGCATCGAGAGCGTCTTCCTCAATGCTGGTGCCTCTGATGAAGCGCTGTCGACATTTTTCAACCTTTGCCGGGGCGCGCGTACGGTCGGTTTTGCCTTGATTTTCTTCGACGAGGTGCTATCCTCGTCTTTTGCCGTCCAGACTGAGAGATTTTGCACCGCAAAAGGTGCTCCCTGCGTTCGATGGAACTGCTCTTGTGACAAGCATAGCAGGGGCGTGCAGGTGAGTGAGGGAAAATAACAATAGCAAACAATCGCGTATCAACGCTCACTCAGCAGTAAATTAGGGTCAGGCCGCGCTAGTTGGTGCGATGTTCATCCTCGAGAGCAGCGACAACAACCCCAACTCGGACGATGGGTGCTTCCTTCTTCCTCTTGGACCAACGGAGGGTGACATTAGTAGTAGCGAGGCGACGACTGGGTTTCAAAATTCCCTGGACAAGAGGACACGAAAATGGCCTCTTTTGCCATTTGTTTGTAGGACAAAGCTAAAAACCCGCTTCAAAGTCTTTGAGGATGTCATCTGTGACCCGAGCATCAAAGTTGTGACCTACAATGCCGCTCTTTCATATCTGCCGATCCACTTCAAACACCTTCTTGAGCCTGACGATGAGAGCCCATTCTTGCCCTCATCAATCTTCGACATCAAGGTGGCTTCGAGCTTGCTCAATACTGAAACCTCGAGCGCCGATGAATCAGAGCATGAATTTGAAGCTATCTGTCGCCGGATCCTTCGAGAGAGAAAAAACGACTTGAAGGAGGACGATGTGAACGAATATAATACTTTGCGGTATGCCGACAGGTTGGATCAGCTACAATCGACAAAATTGAAGCTACAACGCATGATGGCGGTGTATGACGGACTCCTCAAGTCAATTATTTTATCTAAGCAACAGTACATCTTCTTCGCCATCGAGATGCCCCTCACAAACGTCTTATCTAAAATGGAAGCAACAGGAGTTCCATTTCTCCCTAGTAGATTGACGGAGATGGAGAGGCAGCTTAACCTGAGGTTAAAAGATTCTGCTGCCTTCGCCAAGAAATATGCTCAGAATAATGGCTTCAATATAGCTTCCCCACAGCAGGTCTCGGACCTTCTTTACCTCAAGCTTGGGATTAAGGCAGTTGGAGGCAGCACTGCAAAGAAGACACACGGCAGCACGAGTAGCGCTGTCCTCAACGAGCTCAAAAACGTACATCCAGTGGTGCAGGCCATTCTAGATTTTCGAGAAGCAAATAAACTTATTACAACGTACCTTCGACCGCTTGCTTTGCATGCTTGCGAGGATCCTCTTCAGATGTCGACTTCAGCTCAGTCAGTGCAAAAGAGAATTTACCCTACATGGAATCAGAGCAATGCTGCCACTGGCCGGCTCAGTTGTAGAAAGCCGAATATCCAGACGTTGCCTAAGGGCACCCACTTCAATTTATGCATTAAGGATGCCTTCTGCTCAAGCTCGAGCGAGACCTGTCTGCTGAGCATGGACTACGCTCAGCAAGAGATTCGTATCTTGGCACACTTCTGCAAGGACGAAAAACTCATTGGCGTATTCCAGAACGATGACAGAAATCAGGGCGTCGATATCTACGAACGAATGGCAAGCTTGCTGCTCGGAAAGAATGTTCGCACAGTGTCAAAATCCGAGCGAGCAACTGCAAAACAAATCCTCATTGCAAGCATTTACGGCATGAGCCACGCCCAGATTGCGAAGAAGCTCAACATCACCCAGGAGAATGCAAAGGGGCTGATGAGCAAATTCTTTTCAGATTTCCCATCTGTAAGGCAATACATCGACTCCCAAATCCATTTCGCCAAAAAGAATGGCTTTGTCGCGACAATATCTGGCCGCAGGAGGTATCTCCATGACATTTCATCTGATGACTTCCAAAAACGCTCGGCTGCTGAGCGCCAGGCCGTGAACACATCCATTCAGGGTTCGGCAGCTGACATAATGAAGTGGAGCATGAATAAGCTGGAGGAAAGACTGCAAAACATCACCAAACACGCACGGCAAAAAGAGGGACCAAGCGCTAACGAAACCAAGCAGAATACCGTGAATCAGAAGCCTCGTCTAATCATGCAGATACATGACGAAGTTCTATTTGAGGTTCAAGCTAGAGGAGAAGCAATAGAAGCACTGAAATCGATTCTCGTCGACATCTTCGGAGTTGCAGCGACAAAACACTTCAATTTAGCGGTTCCACTCATCCTCACAACCAAGGTTGGTATGAGTTACGGAAACAACATGAAGGAATGTGAATAAATTACAAGCTCAGTGGTTATTTTATTTAATTATTTTTGTTTTTTGTTTTGTTTTTTTTTGTTGTTTTTTTCCGAATTTTTTGTGAAAAAATTCTTTTTTTTTCTCTCTTTTTCAAGAAAGTAGTGTTTATTCTCCTTCAAACTCTATTCCCTTCCTCAATCTTCTCGGAGATGCTTCATTCACTCCTTCTCCTGGCGCTACTATTTGGATTTGTCCCTTTCTCATCCCCGAAACCTTCATCCCACAAAAACCAAACCCAACTTGTCGTTACCTCAATGCGTCAGCTTACAAGGACAATAGGGTCCGGAAGCTCACAACATCTGGCTCCGCAAAACTCACAAGTTCTTCTCAAGAGTAATTATGCTTTCAATTGTACCTACGCCTCCCAAGAGATAGACAGTCTCACCCAACCGGTATTGACAGATGATCCAATTTGTGTTAGCGTCAGACAGATGCTATGGATATATGACTGGAGTGGAGACCTGTCTGGATTTTCACCATCTACATCTTTGTCGACATTAGACGGTCTTGGCAGGAGATCGATACTTAAATTTGCTGGAAGTGGCGGAGGAACACTGAAAATTAACAACGTTATTTTTGCCAACGGTAGAGGACTCAAAGGTGGATTGATCAGTATCCAAAATGTAGACGAATTAATAGTGGTCGAATGCGTCTTTCTTGGATTCGAATCAACAGAAAAGGGAATGGGAGGAGGGAGCATCTGGGTGTCAGCTAAGGGTGGCAATCTAATTTCTATATCTGGTTCGTTATTCAGCAATCATTTTGAAGATGAGGATGCGGTTTATAATCAGAACACGGCAGTTGTTGTAAAGGTTTTTGGCTGTCCAGGCGGCGCTAATAACAGTATTAGTACCAAAGGGCATGAACTTGATATAAGAGGTCCGCATTCGAACAATCCCCATTCATACTGCTGTGGTGGTGACTCTTATGAGGAACACTTTGAATTCTGCAAAAGCCGACTGAATCACTCCATAATTCCGACGATTCTAGAAATTGAAAGTGGCGGTGGTAGACACGTAGGCTCTGTGGCTAATAATGTGTGGCAATTAGCTATCTCCGCCTTCGCGATAGCTTTAATAATATAGCAGGAAGCGTAGTTTGGCTTTTAGAGAGCATGATTCTATTTCGTTCCTAGCAAAGCATTTCCAACATTAATTTAAACACTAACTATATATCATTCCATATTTGTTCAACTCCTGGGCCCGACACTTCTCATTAGTGGGCTATCTTGCAAATTATTGCTAATGCGCATGCCCCCCGTAGTTCTGTTGTTCCCTGGAGCGCTGTTGCTTCGCATGAGCTGCTCATCCCCCCCGCCGCTGCTACCTGGTCGCTTCACAGGCGGAAGTGCATCCATACTAGCATTCTTCCCCTTCCCTCTACGAGGCATTTCCTCCAGACTTCGGCTGACTTCCATACCACCCGCCCTTCCGCTCCAGTTAGACTCCTTGGCCCGGTTCTCGCGGTCAATTTGCATTTGTATCATCTTGGCTTGCTTCTTTCTCTCCCTCTCCATCCGGGCGAGTCTCTCCTCGCCTTTCTTTCTGGCCTTTTTAGTCGATTTATTCGCCACCTCGGTAGTTTTCGTTGACGATTTCTTATCGTCCTTCTTGACACCAGGAAGATTGTGAGCTGCAAAAGGGCTGGGTCCTGTATTGCTATTGTTGTTGTCGTGGCTATGGCTAGTGTTGCCGTGGTTGTTTCCGCTTCCGCCACCGCCACCCGTAGTTTGCATCGTTTTGTTCGTCATCATTCCCTCTTTTTCTAGTGGGTTTCCCATGATGTCATCAGGAGGTTGATTCTCCCTAATATCAACCACACAAACAGTCTCCACGGTGACCATGGGACCGGACTCTCCCCCTCCATTGACTTCTGCTGCATTGACACCGAGATCGTCGCTGAAACTTTTCGGTGCGCCGAATCCACCAGTCCCAAGGGCTTCGATTTTGCCACCAGCATGCACGTAGACGTGGCGAACGCGTTCGGACCTCTCCAAAGCCTCAGCCATGGACCTCAGTCCTGGCCGCCCAATCTTGTTCCCCCTCAGATCGACATTTCGGAGGGCCGTCCGCCCGTTGAGCACAGCAGCAATGGCACGAGCACCCTCGTCAGTTATGAGATTGCCACGCAGGTTGAGTTCCACAATTGTAGTGTTTCCGCGAAGCATGGCAGCAATTGCGTGGACCTCCTCGTCCGTGAGGCCAGCCTCTGGTAGTTGGAGCCGGCCTGCGCCAGGCTGGCCAACTTCTTCCCGTTCTCGCGCGTCTCCATCCGAGGGCGCAGCAGCTGCTTTCACAGCATGGACGTATCGTAGCAGTGTTCGCCTCTTTGCTTCCTCTTCTAGCGACAACTTGTCGTTGTAGTAGACATTCTTTTGAGTGAGGTGCTCGATTTCGTTTTCCCTGAGCTTGATGTCGTTCTCTAACCGCTCCCTCTCTTCCTCCTGCACCATACTTAGTCCGTACATCTCCGCAATACGAGAGATGAGCATATCTTTGGCCGCTGCTGGGTTGCGTTGGGCCTTCTTCAGGAAATTGTTGCAATCCTTCGTCTCGAGCCACTCCCTGTCCCTGCTCCTCTTTCCCTTGATTAACGACAAGCCCAAAGTGGGCTTATTCTCTACAAAGAATCGGAGTCGTCCTCCTGCTAACTTGGACTCTGGGTCTGCGTTCTCGTCGTCCTCCGGACGAGGCTCGTTCTCCAGCTTCAGGTCTTCCTCCTTCTCCTCAGCCATTCTCTGCAATGCTTCGAGGCGAATTGTGGACGCCTGAAGCTCCTCTTGCTTCACTCTCATAGCCTGAGTGATAATTCTATTACTCTCTCCAGTCTCATCCACCTTTCGTTGCAATTCTTCGCATCTTTCTGCCAGAGACTTGAGTTGAGCCTCCATTTTTTTCGCTTCCTCTCGCTGGATGATCTTGGCTTCCTCGTCCGACTGCATCTTGTTGAGGAGGAAAGAGAGCCGGCCACCAAGCGTCCGGACCTTCTCCTGAGCCTCCTTCCTCTCTTCGTGCTCTTTGATCTTGAGTTTGACTTCTTCCCTACAGCGCTGGGATAATTGTGCGTTGTGCTTCTTGAGGGCTCGAATCTGGTCTTGGAGAACCTTCTTGTCGAGCTCTGCCTTGACTCGGGCCTTTCCTTCCTTGGTGGACTCCTTGATGAGCCGGGTGTTCTTCTTCTTCATTGCAATCGTTTCTTGCTCCTTCTTTCGCAGCGCCTCCATCGACCGCGTCTTTCCAAGCTCAGCAAGCTTCAGGCGCTCCAACAACTGGAAAACCTTCTCGGCCATCTCACGGAGCTGTTCTCCACTGTCCCTGGCCTCAGCTTCCATGCGGAGCCTCTCCTGCTCGCTCTTTTCAACCTTATTAGAGAGCTCTTTGGCCTGACTCTGAAGGTTTTGAATATCTATAGTCAATTTCTTATTGGCATCTTCCTGTGAACGTTTTGCACGAGTCTCCACCTGGAGTTGGGTCTCTACCTCGATGTTCTTACTGTGAAGGACACGCAGTTTGTCCTCCATCCCGGACACTTGATCCTCGGCCTGTCTTTTGGCCTCCTCTTGACCTTGGAGTTTTTCGAGCAGCTGGTACTGCTTCTCCTTTCTCACACGGAGCTGTTCTTGCAAAGCTTCCAGCTCAACCTGGGTCTTCATCTTCATCTCAGCATTTTGCTGTTTGAGTTGCTCAACCTCAGCACGGAGAAGGCGAACCTCCTCAGCACGCAACTGGCCTTCGCGGGCGGCGCGAGCAGCCATTTCTTCGTGGGTCTTTGCCGTCGTCAGTAGCGCCCCATATTTCTGCCGGAATGTATGCAGCTCTGTTCGGAACGCTTCATTCTCAGAGGCTAATTTAGCAGTCTGGGCCTCTTCTGTTTCTAGAAGGCGAAGCAGCTCGCTGTTCTGATCCGTCATAATTTTCAATTGCTTGTCTTTATCGCTCACTTCGCTCTGCACTTTTTTCAACTGCGCATCTGCAGCTCTGGCCTTGCTCTGCACCTCAAAGTTGGTGTCTCTCAGTGTCCTGTTCTCCTCCTCAACAGCCAATTTCTCCATTTGAATAGCATTAGCCTCTTCCTCCGCCTGGTCTAAGCTACCAAGCAGCTGGTTATTTTGTTCGGTCAGGATCCGGAGCTGCTCATCTTTCATCTTAAGAGCTTCATTGGCACGTGATTCTCGTGCCGCACGGAGGTCAGCAACAGACCTGGGCTTCCCCCCCCCATTTCCACGGGGTTTATTACCATCATCTGCGCATGATTTGCAGCGGTGAGGGATCAATCAGTGTTAGAATAAGAAGAAATTGCGGGAATATTCACCCAAAGCCATGGTGACTTAGTTTGGGTGTGTTTGGGTCGTTTAGGGAAATAGAAGAGCGTTGGCATCTATGGTGGAGGGCGGTATTCATGTGAATAAAACTTACCTTCCATGTCCTGACCAGAGCGAACGAGCGCGTGGGGGACAATTAGTGGTTGGGGGACAAAAAATTGTGGTGTTTATGTTTTCCTCTGTCAATCACAACAGCCTCGGGCTGTTGCTAAAAAAATTGGATTAGCAGAAGCTATTTTCACGCAAATTACTTTTCAAAGCTACCGACACTCACCGGCGATTAGAATCGGCTACAAGACAGGATTATACTGACTAAATACAAACCTAACAGCATAAACAGCCCCTTGGTGGTCAACAACCTCCTCAAAACCCCCACCTGGAAGTGTCCTATTAAAGCGACCCACACACCCACGAAAGCCTAGCTGTCACCAGATCAACGCACAAAAAGCAATAAACATGGCAACTCCTAGCTACGACTTCGCACAGCCCCCCCAGAGTGTTCCATTAAAACGAAATGCAGCTGCAGCTAAATATCGCTCTGACGAAGAAGAGAACTTTATCAGCGCTGGCAACAACATAATGTTTGACAGTAGGGTGGTTAGGGGAAACACCTACGCTGCTCAAGTGGTTACCCAGGAGCAGGAGAGGCAGCAGCAGGTTTTTGAAAGAAATGAGAATGCCAGGCAGAGAAGGCTTGAGGCTAAGCGTAACATGAATAGAACTCCTCCCGGTACCCCCCCTCCCGTTGCGGGGAGAGCGCACATGGATATTCAGACTGAGACATTTCTGGAGGAGCTCACTGACCGACCCATCGAGCACACGGTGGAGACCCAGACAGAGGCCTTCCTAGACCGTCCCCCCAGCCCCTTGTTTGTCCCTGCCAAGAATGGATGCGATGTTGAGACTCAAATCGAGGCTGGCGATCTGTTTGACTTTGATCTTGAGGTTACTCCTATTCTTGATGTACTTGTTGGCAAGACCCTGGAGGTTGCCATGTTGGAGCTCATGGAAGAGGAGGAGCTTGCTGCTATCAGGAAGCAGCAGGAGAAGTTTGAGAAGATGAGGAATGCCGAGCTGAGTGAGGTGCAGCGTCTAGAATACGAAGCGAAGAGGAAATTCGCTGAAAAGCAGAGGAGAAAGAAGCAAGAGCGGGAGTTCAAGGAGGCTCAGGAGGAGCTTAGGGAGAAGGTTGCTGCCAGGAGTTTTGCCAAGAGTTTCTTGAGTGACATGCATGCCAATGTCTTCGAAGAGCTCGAGGGCACAGGACACTTCTACGATCCCGTTCGGAAGGAAGTCCAGGAGGACTTCTTACCTTGGCTATTCTCATCCGTTTCTACCAACCTCGCGGATGTTGCTGTTGCCTATGATGCTGCTGATGCCCTGATTACTGCTGCCCTTGACAAGGCTAAGGTTGTTAGGGGAGAGGCCATAGCCGCGCACGAAGCCGAGCTGCAGAGGATAGCAGACGAGAAGGCTGCTGAGGAGGAGAGGCGGAGAATCGAGGCGGAGGAGGCAGAAGCCAAGAGGCTTGCCGAAGAAGCTGGAGAGGGAGGAGACGAGGGGGGAGCAGAGTAATGTTTCACTAACAACTAATAACGCTTGTAAACTAACTATAACGCAAAATGGTGTCGATTTATGCAATGAACACATTTTTTGATAAGACATTGAAAAAGGTTATAGGAAAAGGGGGTCGGTTGCCAAAGGCCTTCTCATAATTTTTCATTATCATTTTCAAAAACTAGCGACAAGAAAAAGCAGCAAACAGCTGGGTTTTCAACACTCAAACACTAATCAAGCTATGGAACCCTCGTCCTTGAATTGATAGTGTAGCTCATTCACGTCAATCGAGTGAATCTTAGTCCAGCCATCTTTAGTGACATGGTACAAATTATTGATCCCACCAGAGTAAGCATCGCGGTGAGTAGCATGGTAAATCGCCCTTTTGCCAAGGTCAATGGCCTCCTCGACAGTAAGATCTGGGCGGTAAAATGTGTCCAAAACACCATAAGCAAAGGTAGAACCGGAGCCCACGCTGAATAGGTGTGAGTGCAGACGTGTGCCATCGTTGTCAACATAGTAAAGCTGAGGACCAGTCTCATCCCATCCAGTAACCATTGTTCCCATGGACAGACCGTAACCACGGTAGCTATTCATCGTGTTCGCCAACAGCTTCGACGCCGCTGCAACTGATATTCTCTGGGTGTGTATAGAATTGGGGTTTCGCGCCGCATGGGGGGCATTGAATTGTTTGTTAGTGGCCCAAACAACATATAAAACGCAGTGAAAGAACGCCCGGCACCACTCACCTTCTTATTCCTCAACTCATACATCCTGCACTGCATTCCTAAATTCCTCTCCCAAAAACTACAGTCAGCAGCACCTCCCGCCATGGTGCCAAGCAAAAACGGGTTAATCTCAATTACCTTCTTCACTGTCTGACTAGCAATGTATGCCCCCATTGTAGAACGCGAGTCCACAGATACGATTATACCGTCATTGAATTTGAAAGCAAGGGTCGTCGTTCCCTTAGCAAATTTAACTACCTGCTCAGAATCAGCAGAACCACAAGCAGACGCAAAGTTAGATCGGCTGTAGAAAGCAGGACTACGGCAGAGAAGTTGTGTGGGTGGGTTGTGTTAGCAGAGAGTCCAGTTATCCGAGGGACAAGCTGACGAAAATGCGCTCCAAGACGGAGAATTCAGTACAAGACGGCGACCCGAAGCATTCCATCCCGACAGGAAAATGCAGGGTAAGGAAGTTGTCACACCGAGCAATATTGGCGCTCAATCCCACCACTCTCTTGGGTTGCCCCCTGCCAAAATCTGCCGCATCAAACGCCTCTCCAGGCTGTTCAAGACCCCCCCCCCCCCAACCCCCACCCAAACACCCCGCTTTCCCCCACTTATCACCCCGACGCCGCCCCCACTCCCCCCCAAAACACCACT
>Ga0115554_1002662_pt1 | contig 12234 bp, 28 predicted proteins | sample COGITO_mtgs_1104_3_FD_87283 | JGI IMG/M metagenome (GOLD analysis project Ga0115554, IMG submission 87283) | Pelagic marine microbial communities from North Sea - COGITO_mtgs_110404 | ecosystem: Environmental > Aquatic > Marine > Epipelagic | place: Germany:Helgoland, sampling site Kabeltonne... | reverse complement strand
TCAACATTGAATGTCTCTGTGAACTTGAAGCGTTCTAACTCTATATTTTCATCTGTCATAATAATCCTTTCCCGATTACGTTATTACATATTATTGCATACATTGTATTCTTATGCAAATTTTATTTAGAATTATATTTTACTCTTGGGTCTTCACGTCCTCTAATACGTGGTGGTTTTTTAGGTGTATGCTGAAAACAATTTTTCTTATCATTATAAATACTTAATGTTTGTTCACATCCATCTTTTTCGCAAACACGACCTTTAGCAAATTGTTTAGTCACTCTACTTGCTTTAGGCGATTGTGTACCTTTCATATAAAGTTCACTCATTACTCCTCCTCTCCCTCAAACCATTCTTTAGGAAAACCCTCTTTTCTTTTTTCGGCTTCCCATTCTTTTAATTCTTTCATATACATAAGTCTGTCAATCCATTCATCAAGTAAAGAATTGATATATTTAAAAATCTTTATTAATATTTCTCTGATAACCATTTATCTCTCCACTCTTTTTCATTACCCCAACACCATTCACTTGATGACCAATCTCTCCATTGTGTTCTACCGTAAATGTCTTCTGCGAGTATTGAAGCCATTAGTATATTGTAATAAGGACTAAATTGAACTTGTACCTGCTCAAAACCTAAGTCTGTTTTATAAGTCTTGTTTTCGGTAAAAGGTTTACCATATCTCATTATTACCCAATAATCCCACATTGGTAACTCATACTTCTCAGCAACCCAGTTCCATGTCCAAGACACAAACTGCATAACACCGGAATCTCCGTTGTCATCTCTGTAAGCTGATTGTTTACCTCTGCTCTCACACCAACCGACTCTTACGGCAGTAGGTATGTTTTCTTTATCGAAATGTTCTACATAATGTTCGGCATACTTTTGCATTGATTTAGGTACATGGTCATCACAACTCATGTACTGGTTTATTAAATTAGTCTCGTCTACTCCCATTGGGAGAACACTAGCTAAGAAAATCATACATTCTGCAATCATATTGCTACTCCTATCTCTTACGAGTAGATTACACGGGAATTAGCTATTCGTCAATGTTATTTATTAAATCGGGATGTACAGTTAAAGTATGGTTGTTATCTACATCAACAAGCTTTACTTTATATAAGTAGTACGGATTATCACATTGTAAATAATCTACAACCTTACCGACTCTATGTCTATTGTATCCCCATACAGTTGGGTTATGTCCGTTACCGATATGTCTATATTTTACATGTGTACCGATAGGAAACTGCTTTATAATAAATTGAAAATATAATTCGCATTCTTTAAATGTAAATCTTTTATTGTGCATATAAGCATAATAGGGTAAAAGATTATAACTTGCAGAGCAAAACTGCAAAAATTTATCTAAAAAGTTGTTCTAAATTAACCTACTTGTGTTTCATCTTTTGGTATGACACCGGAGTATCCACCTAAACTATTTAGCGCAATCTTCCTTGCGCCATATAGAGAATCATCCACAAACTTCCCTAATTCAATATGTCCGTCAGTTGTCTTAATGTACAGTCTTGCTTCAAACTGTTTCCATTGAGGCAACCAATGACAAGCAATTAAGTAATTACCATACTCAAACTGCTCATGAATCGGCTCGTCTACAAGTTCATTCATAATCTCTATTATACCCCTCTCTTGAAATATATGTTATCTTTTGCATAGACTAACTATGCGTATATATGAACTATGCTATAGTGATATATATGGTAGCTATAAACAAAAATAATGGTACAAATTGGAATGGACACGAAGACCCTGTTGGGGTTAATGAAATTGCCCACTTACTGAATGTTGAAACTACAACAGTTAGTAGTTGGAGGCAAAGACACGTAATGCCTAAGCCCGATAAGATGATTAACAAAGGTACAACACCTATTTGGAAAACATCTACAATTATAGACTGGGCTAATGCAACAGGTCGTAACAGAAACAATTTGGCTATAAACGAAAGTAATAATATAATAATAGAACAAGATGAACTAGAAAGCTTTACTGTTGCAGACTTGCAATGGGACGGCTAATATAGTACAGTTTATATATATTGTACTAATAGAAAGGAAAGTATGAATAATAATGTACTTCAAGTAGGTGATACATTGAGTCCGGATACAATTCGTGAATCAACAAGACACAATCATCTCAAAAGGCAATTCAACACAGAATGGGTTAGCACTATGAATAATGCTAGTGGAGACTGGGTTGTATTGGAAGTAGCAGAATCAGACGCAATCGTAGGTAATAATAGATTTACCTCACGTGCTACACGTATGAATGCGTATGAATACACAGGTGGATATGAGTTTAGAGGAATGATGAGAAGTCCTTACGCATATTACTTAGGTAGAAGAACGGAAGATAACGCGTAATGTTAAACGAATCAGACATAGATAATTTGATATGTATTGAGACAACTCTACGTGAGTTGAATAAATATGCTTCAATGGGCTATAACTATGAGGGTGCAACTGTTGAAAATGATGTAAGTCTTATGACAAGACTGCTCAATGATACATACGACTTTACAAGTATAGACCTTAGAGACATAGCAAGAATTTATAATTCTCTATCAAATGTAGAAATGATAACTCGTACATTGAAATCAATAGTGCGTTTTAAACTAGACGAATCAATGTTTGAATCTATGACAAGAGAGGAAGATGAGGAAGATGAGGAAGAATGGAACAACTTAAACAATTAGCTACGAAGTTTCCGGAACAGTTTGTACATACAAAAGGTTTTGGAGATTATATTCAGCATTCAGTAATTAGACAAAGATTGCTTAGTGTACTTGGAGCATATTCAACAGATATCGTTGAAACCATTTTTGATGACGGAATAATTACAGGTGTAATTCTTAAATTAACTTGTGAGATAGACGGCAAAGTGGTTTCAGTAGTTGAAGCAGGAGATGTTGAGAATCCAACTAATTGGAAAACCAATGGTGCAAGAATGAAAGACGCAATGAGTGACGCAATCAAAAGATGTGCAATGTCATTAGGTTGTGGATTGCATTTATGGTCAACAATTAAGCTTGATAATGGCTCAATACAAGATGAATATTTCTTAGATAAACAACTTGATAAGTTGAACGCTAATGACAAGTAAGAGATATGAAAGCTTAAAAGAAGTTAACAGTATAAACGCATTCGCTAAGGGTGTTAATGAACTGTTTACCGATATTGAAATGGAATTCTTTATGAAAGATAGAGAAGTCTTCTTAGAACATTGGGGAGTATCTTTTAACAATGAACGTCAACAAGATGAGTTACTTTATTTAATTAAAGTAATTCTTATGAGATTAGTTGCAGAGGGATACTCTTTAAGCCAGTCTATTGATAATTCAAGTCTCTTAGACTATGTTCTTACACAAGAGCATATAAGTTTAGGAAATGAAGTAAAGGTAGAAGCGAATATGAGTGGTGGTGAAGTCACTACTATTGTATTTAAAGACGGCACAGAGAAAACAATAGAGGAAATTATACTTGAAAATAAATGAGGACATAAACGATTTAAAGCGCCGGTTTGCTGAATACAAAGAGCAGACTGACGACCATGTCCTTACTTTTGAGTATTTAAGACTACATAATGCTTATGTTCAAGCTTATGAGGTCGGAGATAATAAAAAATTAGACGCAATAAGTAAGCAATTAATCCTTTGCACAATAGCTTTGGAATTAGATAGCATACGGAAATATGGAGGTAGTAACTTTGAGTTTTAAGTACTACGGAGAAGAAAACAGAGAATACAATAACTGGAGCAGATTTTATTGGGATTATAAAAGACAAGACAAATCTAACAATGATATTTATGATTCTGTAAGAAAAAATAGTCACGACATACAACGCATTCTTAAAAAATTAGGTTTAGAGAATGCCTTAGAGGAAGAATAATGTTTTTACATGATGATATAGAAGATGTCTTAACTAAAAGATATCCAATATATAAAAATACTGTAGCAGAACGCAACAGAGAAATAGATAATAAATTTCTTACTGAAACTGAATGGTATAAAAAATATAACGACCTAACTAGTTACAAAAGAAACTGGTACAAGATAATTATAGAAGAAAAAATTAAGGAATTTAATCTAAATCCAATATATGTAACTGCTATTTCAATGAGGTATGGATTTGATACTGGAGTATTCGTAACTTTAGAAGAAGTAGGTGAAGAACTGAATTTATTGCGTCATCAAGCTAGAGCCGTGGAAAAAGTAGGTATGCGTATTCTTTTTGACCAAGGTGTGTTTTTAAAAGAAACTAAAACTATGCACGGAGAAGCATATAGACGATTTACATTTCTTAAGGACGGAAAATTAATGGATATATGGGAATTAGATACAACAAAATTAGAGGAGAAAGAATGAAGAACACAGAACAAGCCAAAGATATAGAAAACTATATTCAAAAAATAGAAATAGATGATAAAGGTAAAGTTGAAGTTAACTATAAAGCAAATCTAAGAGATATAACAATGAAAGACTTTATTGAGTTTGCTAACGATTTACCGGATACCTATGAAGAATGGGACGGAGACGGCGACTACCTTGACGAAGAAATGAATTTGTTCATTGCTCTAAGAGAGTTTTTAGCAACTAACTTAGATATATCAAGACTTAAAGCATTTATGGGAGAAGATAATGTAATTCTTTTGGATGACGCACGTTGGAGAAATACACAATTAGAATTAGATGTTTGGTATACAACTCATAATAAAGACTTACCTTTTTAAATAGGGTAAGATAAAGTATGGATATACAAGTAGAATATCTCCCATTATCGGAGATTGTAGGTGCAGACATCAATCCCAAAGACCATGATATAGGTCAAATCTATCAATCTATTAAACGATTTGGATTTACGCAACCTATTATGATGAACGAAAATACTGGTAAGTTACTTGCCGGTCATGGTCGTTTACAAACTTTGCAGACAATGAAACAAGCCGGTGAGAAAGTTCCTACCCGTATAAAAGAAGAAGGCGAAGAATGGTTAGTACCTGTTCTTAAAGGTATTTCTTTTGAAGACGACATGGAAGCCCAAGCTTATTTAATTGCAGACAATAGACTAACCGAATTGGGTGGTTGGAATACTGGAGAACTTATAGACACTCTACAAGAATTAGTTGAGGGTGGTTTAAGTTTAGATGGTGTTGGGTATGACTTTGATGATTTAGAAACTTTAGTTACTGATTCAGAAAGAACAACTTTTGAAGTTGATGACATACCCGAAGCAGATGACGAGGAGACGAGTATAAAGATACAAGTAGGGAGATATAGAATGAAAGTTGACCCCGAAGTATTTTATGAGTGGGAAGAAAGAGTAGCAGACGCGATAGGGTCGAGAGATTCTGACGATTTTGTTGATTGGTTGAAAGAGACATTAGGTATATGACGAGATTAAATACTATGAAGTGGACAATCTATAATAGATGTCTGAGCGATAAAGACAGGGCTAAAGAAATTTTCAACGCGATATACAATCGACTTGGTGCTACTGAGTGGGGAGATGTATCAAATTGGACTGAGGAGCAGGAAGATTTGTTCTATGAACAGATTGACCTACTCTTACCTTTAGAAACCGAAGATGACATTATTAAATTAGTGAGAGAAGTATTCGGCAAAATAAGAGTGGTAAGAGATGATAGACATATACGACCTAGCACAAAATCAATGGAAGATACAGGGGAAGTGCAGGGAAGCTGACGCAGATTTATTTTTCCCCGAAAGAGGAGCGTCAACACGGAAAGCTAAAGCAGTTTGCCGTAGGTGTCCGGTACAAGAAGAATGCCTAGAATATGCCGTTAACAACGGAGAGAAATTCGGTATATGGGGTGGTTTAAGCGAGAGAGAACGCAGAGCCATTCGTAAGAAACGAGGCATTGTTATTCGTGAATTAAGATTCAAAAGATAGGTATTAGCAACCGGAAAATTAATGCTATTTTTTTCAACATAACAAATCTAAAGTATTAATATAGATTAAGTAATGTAGTTCACTAGGACGTTTTTTAATTAAAACTTCTTTGTGACTCCTTTCTCGGTATTACGTATGTGGAGTCGGGGTGTAATAGCCCCGATTTCTTGTATTTAGGCGAAGAAAATTAATCCTATTTTTTACTAGCCCTATAGCCCCTATTAAGGGAACGAAAATCAATGCTAAGTTTTTGGGCATACACAATTAGATTCCTACATGATGGTCGGGATGTGGAACATCCCTTGTGAGATTGGGCTTAGGGGAAACAAAAAACATAAAAACATGCTGTACCCCCCGGGGGACACGCTCCGCGTGTCGAATTTGGAATGAAAGAAGCCCCCTAGAAAAACTCCCTCACTCTGAGTTGGAACTTTGCAGGGGCAAGTTCCAAGCCGTAACCTCGAGAGGTCATAGGGCGAAAGGAGGACTAGGGGGCGAAACTTTACTTAGATTTCTTCCTATCGCTTCTCTTTGGTGCTTTTTCGGGGTATTCCGTCCAATTCCAAAGGTATTTAACGATTTCCTTAATCATATTATAATCCCTTAATGAAAAGAACGATTTCATCATCAACGCGTCTGACCATGACCTCTATGTTCTTTCCGGTAGGGACGTTTCCCAAGCGACCTCCACGCAAAGCAGAAGCAGTTGAATACATACTGTCACGATTCTCTACTGTGGTAGAAGTTACCCTGTACCAAGTACCGGTATTTTCTAACGCTGTAGTTATCGCTTCATCGTACTTACTGCCTCTGTTCTCCGTTTGAAGTTTTGCCGGGGGATTTTCTTGTCGAATATCTAATTTCGCCATTCTTACCACTCCTCATCTTCGTACTGAAATTCAGCTTTTATTCTTCCGTCCATGTCTATGAAGATTCCAACCATTATGCCGTCATCATCAAAGATTCCTTTAACGGCATAATTGCCGTCTCCGTGTGTAGTACCAAAGGCAACACCGAGGTCAACCTCAGCTCCATTTTGACTACTACCGTTTCGTTCACAGACTTTTGAATAAAAGTTCTTTGTTTCTCCATCTAGAGTTGGGTCGGGCAGAGTCTTGTAAACTCTTTTACCGTCATCACCGTCAATCCACTCCATATTCCATTGTCCGTTACCCTGCTCTTGGTGTTTGATATAACACGGGTCAGTAATAAATAGCTGACCAGAATCTACACCAACTTCGCCAATTGTTTTCGTTTCCATTATTCGTCTTCCTCTCTCTCGGACAATACTTCATGTCCTATATTTACGTATAAACTATACAGGTTTCCTCTTATGATTTCGATTGGGTTTTCCCCTCCGATTTCATTGTTCAACCAAAGCTCCCAAAATTCCTCGCCTTGATAATGGCTACAGAATTCGATAAGCTCGTAATTGTAAACTGGAACAAGTCCGTCACAAATCTCTCGTATGTTATCATCGTTTACTTCATCGTAGTTCTCCAAGTCATCAATAATTTCTTGTTTCATTGACCAACGTGTAGGAGACAATTTTTTACAGTCTTCCATTTGTGTACCTCTTTCTCTTTTATTAACGTACATGTAAACATTGTAAACTCAATCTGATTATATGTAAAGCGTTTTCTAAAAATATCTAAGATTTTTTGCGCCTTAAAAAAACTGGGTGACATCAACATCCTTAAAAAGACATACCCCGTTGGGTGATAATTGTATTATCACATCCCCCCGGAGGAGTCTACCCCCCGGAGGTGGGTCGGATTTGGATAAAAGAAAACAGTCACTTGGACTGTCTTCTCTTTTCTTTCTTAATCTTTTCTAAATGTTTTTGATTATAATGTTCTATAAGTGCCTTTATCACACTTGCTCAAAAAGTTCTTTGTCTGTGTCATCAATTCGTAGCAAGTCTTCTACATGTTTAGCTACTGCCTGTTGGTCAACATCATCAAACTTATTTTGCATTACCCAATACAAATCATTCATATACGTATGTTGGTCTTCCATATATGCCATTTTTAAGTAGTACACCATAAGGTCAAGGTTCTTATTCTCTACCATTTCTTCTACTACTTTTTTAGCCACATCTTGTCGTGGTTCGTAATATCCTGTATCTCTACACATTCTCTTTCTCTCTTTCTTTTATTGTTCAATACCTAGACTTACCCACTCATCATTATTGATAGTGAGTTCAACATGCTCACGCTCATCAGTACCATAACCTCCTGTTTCTTGGTGGTCACTACCTACTGGAAAGTAACCAATAAGATTTACGTCTTTATCCCTAACTTCTAACATAACTTCGCTATCTTTATCAGCTAGTTCAAGCATTTCTATCATGTCTTTTACTTTCATTCTTCTTCCAACTCTAATGTTTCTAAGAACGGTTCAAGTTTAAACGCTTGTATTACTTCAATTAAACTCATGTACCTGCTTCCTCTGAATTCAACTCCCTCGGGAATTAAATACTCATCTTCTAAAGAAGAAAAGTCTTCCAACAGTTCTATCTCCTCAATATTGTCGTTGTATTCTTCAATGGCCTTTGCGCACAATGGTGCGAATTCTGGAGTATGTGGTGGATAAAAGTTACCCGTCAAGTGCATTTTTAATCCACTTAACATATCCATACCACTCTCACTTATACTTACTGCTGTCAATCTTCCCATTACTTTAGACTCCTTCTAACACTCTTGGATACTAATCCAATGTAGTTCTCGTTACTTACTAATACTCCGTTTTGCTTCCTTAAAGTGTTCTGTCTTTTTGACTTACTGGCTCTACGTTCATGCCTATTCATATTTTTTGTACCTCCATTTATATTTTAATTATTACACATATTGCAACACTTTGCAAGGATTTAGATTATTTTTTTTAGATGTTGTTTCACGTGAAACTGCAAATCAATTTCTCACCTCGTGGGCGAGATATCCCTCCCGGGGGGTCCGCTCCGCGGAGGTGGTATTTGGAAAGAGGAAAGGGCAGGGAAAACTATGAAAACCCTACCCTTTGTTAATACTTCTTAGATATGACAGTCCACAACTAAACCGATATGAGTGTCCTTATACTTTGCTATAAGGTTATCAGTTAACGCGTTTTGGTCTGCTACGAGTTGTTCTTTTTCTTCTAAGTTCATAGTGTCAAGTGATGACATTCCAAACCAACCCATTTCTCCTGCTTCTATCCAACCCTCTTCGGGAAATAACATTGCCCAAGTACTTTCTTTCTTACGAGTTACCATAGACAGTAATACTTTCTTGTCATAGTATTCCTTTGGCTCTTTAGTTTCTCTATCATAAAGTCTTACGATAGGGTTATCACTAGCTATATAATCTTCTATCATCTTATCGTATTCATTATCTGTATACTCATCTCTGTTTTCTATACCTAGTTCCATTTCTATTTGTCTGAGTTTATAACCAAGTTCTTCTTTCCATAAAGGTATTTGTTCTTCTTCCATGAATGGGGATATATCCTCAAATAGTCCATTGTCGCCTATATTACGCCAACGCCCACCTACTACCCACCAATCCCACTTGGCATCAAAGTTTTGGTAGTAAACATCATAGACTTCATAAACATTATCTTCTAAGTTCCAAACAATCTCATGACTATTACAAAACAAACTTACAAATAATTCCTTATGGTCATCATCATATAGGTCAAACTTCTCTGTTGACATAAGTGCATACAATTTTTCAAATGGCTCTAGCTTTGTAGCGATTTCGCTTTCTGTGTATTTTCTAAATCCACCCTTAACATCTTTATCAGTAACACTTGTTTGTCGTTCCCAATCTTCATGTCGGTTTTTAACCTCAGCAATTTCTTCTGCTAACTGTGTCCATTGCTTGTTCATATAACTTGCATAGATTTTAGAAGCTTGTTCGTTAAGTTCCTCAGTTCTCTCAGCATACTCGCTATCATCTTCGGGTTGTTCGTTATAAGGTGCTAATGTATCTTCTAACTGCGAATGATACCATTGGTGGTTATAAGCATTATGCCATTCCTTATCTCCCTTATGTACATTCGCCCCCTCTACTTGTTCTAGTCCCTCTTTTGGTAATACTACCAATACTGCAAAATGTGACATCTCTGTCCTTTCTCTATAATTTTCTAATTCTTAGTATCTATATTACAACATCTAAATATATATGCAAATAATTAGGAAAGAATTTAGGATTAAAATGTTAGTTGTAATGGAGAAATAAGAACGCCACCCCGCAGGGGTGTCCCGAAGGGTTTCCGCTACGCGGTGCGACTTGGATAAACGAAAGCCCCTGTAAACAACAAGGGCATGGGCTAACAGAGGCAATCGTTCTATTCTTTAATTTCGTAAATCGTTCCTTTGAAAATATCTTCTATCAAATCTAGATTATCTTCGATAGCTTTTTTATTTATCAAATTCGGGTCACGAAATTTATCGGTTAATGGGTCACTCATCTTTTTTACTTTCTGTATCAAGAATTTCTTCTAAGTCATCAAACATACTTTTAATATCTTCTTCAACAAGATTGTTCATAACATTTTCTGCCATGTTAATCGCACCGTCATAAGTTTCTACCATATTCTCGTAGTTAGGGTCAACCTCTAAAAACTCATCCATTTCCTCCACAGTTAATCTTGTGTCGAATCTTTTGTACTCATCAAATAAAGTCTTAGCAATAAATGAGCGAGTAAAATCGGGCGTGATTTTTGTGCTCATTTCCGAATCGGTCATGAGATGAGCCAGTGGCATTTTTTGGTCTTCGTTTACAGGGTTACTCCAAACTAACCAAAATTCTTCTTGACCGTTTTCGCTATTGTGTGCAACAGCAATTTCTAATTGACTAGGAAATTCTTTTATGATTCTATATTTCTCATATAGTTTTCCCATAGCTTTTTTATAGTCTTCCATTTTTTTCCTCTTTCTCTTAATTTCAATATCCAGCTTAACAGATTGATATATATATGCAACAACATTTTGATATTAATATTCAGATTGCCACCCCCGTAGGGGTATCCGCCATGCGGTCCGCTCCGCGAAGGTGCACTTTGGATTTTAAGAAAGTTTTATATCTTTGTATATATGCATGTATTATGCTAAAATTATTTTATGAGCGAAAGGAGGTGTTATGGGCGTGTGTCATTTATGTGGTTCTAGTGCTGAAGGTACTACTGTTCAAGAAGGTTCTTTTAATTACCAACTGAATATGAGTAATAAACTATTTACAAATTTCTATTGTTATCCCTGCTTGGAGAATCCTAAAAACGAGTCCAAGATATTCTATGACTTCCATCCAACTTTTTCTGATGAAGAAGTGTATATGGATTGGTCTGAGTCTGATGAATTTAGGATTTTCGGTTACGAGGATTAGTAGTTCCATTTACTGAATTAGTTCGGAGTGTAATTAGCTTGGCAACAGAAATAATTAGAAAGGAGTAAATTATGCGTAGTTGTATAGAATGTGGATGCGAGATTCCTTATGGTGAATTTTGTTCTCAGCGTTGTTATATAGTATCTGTCGATGGTGATGAGTAGGGTAAAACCTACTCCGACCCTCCTCCGGAGGGGGAGTCCCCAAAGGGGTCCGCTACGCGGTGCAGTTTGGATAATGGGTAAAGAAACTATGAAAAACTTTACCCTTATCCTGTACTATCTATTTAATCTATAATCATCGAACTTAATTGATAACCAAGCTAACCCACCAATTAGTGTACATGTTCCCAGTGCTACTAAGAACATATAAAACATTACATGTACTGGCATAATTAAACTACCTCCCATTCGCCAACAGTTATGTCATCGCTAGTAATTCTTATTACATGACTTGTTGGCTTTTCTTTAAGTCCCAACTCATACAACTTTTCGTAATACTTATCTTCATCTATGTATTCATCTGTATCTTCAACTCTAAAGATATAGATTGTTTCTCCCATAGGTCTATCGTGATGACTTCTAGTTAAAACGATAACCCCACTCTCAACATGACTAAAATCTAACTTAGCAGTTATATGTGAATCATTAACTGTATCAAATACCATATACTTAAAGAAGTTAGAATCTACTTCTTTAACTTGAGTTTGTCCGAATTGATTCATCCAACCTACATAACCCATAGCTATACCATACTCCCAATGATTATCTAAACTCCCTGGACTTGATAGCGTTGCACTAAGTTCAGATAATATCTCTACCTGTGAACTAGTATAATCCTCATGGTCCCATTCACTACTACCTTCTGGTAAATCAGATTCATCCCAAATCCATTCTTTGTAACCTAATAACATAATTTTCTCCTATCTATCT
>Ga0115554_1002636_pt1 | contig 12299 bp, 9 predicted proteins | sample COGITO_mtgs_1104_3_FD_87283 | JGI IMG/M metagenome (GOLD analysis project Ga0115554, IMG submission 87283) | Pelagic marine microbial communities from North Sea - COGITO_mtgs_110404 | ecosystem: Environmental > Aquatic > Marine > Epipelagic | place: Germany:Helgoland, sampling site Kabeltonne... | reverse complement strand
TCCTTTCTCTTTTCCTCGAGCTCTCTTTCCTCCTCCGTCTTCGTGCTCTCTAAATACTCCGCAATCTGTACTAATAACTTCGTGCTCGCGTCTCGAGCCTCGTTCGCTTCTTTCTCATCGTATGGGTCTTTTTGTTGTACTTGTTGTTTAGCTCCTATTATTGCGTCATTTTCTTTCGTCAAAGCGTCGTTGGTACTCGCTGTTACAGTATTTGTTGCAAACAACGGTGGCCGCACTCGACGATCGTCGCCTCTACCACCGCTATTAGTATTATTCGTCATCCCCTTCGACAACGACGAGAGATTATTCGCGTTCCGCCTCGCGCTCATCGGCGGACTCGTGCCCATCTTCCCGCCAAACACCGTCGCGGGAGACCCGTCCCGAGCTAAACCGGTTAACGGCCGGTGTCCTCCACCCGCGTCGTGGTCAATCATCGACGAAGACGGAGGACTGAAACCGCTTTCATTACCACCACGTCTGTGATATTGATGCGCTTGGCTGCTCCGATTGCCCTCTACCACCATCCCTTTCAAAGGTGACGATACATCCGCTCCTCCGTGTCCTCTTTCTCCTCCTTTGTTGTTGTTGTCGTTGGGAGAGGAGGACTGGGGCAAGATGTCGAACTCGTTCGCAAAGTCGTACACTCCCTAAAACGCATCGATAAAGAAAAACATCATCGGTCAGTTTACTGCCCGCGCGTGATAAAAAACGCAAAACGCAGAGAAAAGCAAAGCGCTCACGCGCGACGAGACTACGCATCACGTCAGAGTAGAGTACAATTGAAATTCCCCCCTATAAAAGCAAGCGCTCACCGTATCTCTTAAACTGTTGACTAAATCTTTGTGCAACTCCCTGTCTAAGCGTTTGTTCTCGTCGTCTGAATCGTCGTCCGTTAACAAAGGAACAATATTGGGCGACGACGACGACGTTCGGGCCGCCGATGGCCTCATGATGCTCTGTTCTTTGAGCGCACTCCTCTAGAAGTGAAGAATTTTGGAGATTTTCTTTTCGACAGTTTCTGCACAATTAAGTAAAATCATGTTTCGAAAGCACACGTGTACGAAGACGGACGATGATTCAGCGATACTTTCCGCCCCGCTGGAACTTCGAGGCGTCGCGGAAGAAGAAGACGACCACCAAGGTTCGGGTCGTCGCGTGAGAAAAGTTATCCACGATTTAGGGTCAAGAGTGCACGCCACGTTTACGTTTACCTCGCGCGGGATGATGGATTCGATGGAATCGGAAAGCGATTGGACGGAGGATTTTCGAGTGCGAAGGAGAAGGTTTTCCGGCGACTGCTCGAGCGAGAAAGCATTCGCGATCGATGTCTCCATCCCTTCGAATCCGTTTTTCCGATACTACTGCGAAATCGACGAAATGCAGTTCGAAACCATGAAACAGAAACAAAACTTATCGGTGAACTTAAACGGATTCTATCTCGCCTTTAAGGAGAGTCTTGTCTCTTGCAAAACGAGAGAAAGCGCGAACGTGATGGTGTTTACCATGAACGGAACAGACGGCATGGGGACCTTGGCGTGTCTCGAGGATTTAGGACATAAACACGTGGAGACGTTACGAATAGATTTCGTGCCGTACACGGAGAGAGAGATTCAAGAGCGAGTGCAATTGGAATACAGGGAGATGGCGAAGACGCTGTACGGGGAAGAGGAAGAATACGCGGCGCCGTTTGCCGCGCCCAGGCGGCGGTAAAAAAGAGACTTTTGAGTTTAGTAGTAGAGTTTAGTAGTAGCAAAGCAGTAGTTGTATAGTAGAATAAGCTTATGAGAGAAAATGTTATGTATCGCAACAACATCTCTCATCAGTTACCAAAAAAGCTATTTTTCCTCGGCGGCGTCGGCGGACGTTCGCGGTTGATTTCTTGCATCCACAACGCGTGGTCGAATTCTCCGGGCGAAGCCGAATCCATCGCTTCCGGCGGTAACGGGTGGATGAGTTTCGGGTAGAGCGTTAAATCGCGTCCTAAAACTAAAATTGCACCCGCGTTATTTGCCGTCCCGCAGTAGTTCGTCGCGGAAAATAACGTCAACAGTTGGCCTTGCGCGAAGCGTTCAAAGCCGTCCATGACGCACTCGTGCGCTCGAACAATCATTTGTAAACCGTTATTTTCGCAAAACTGTTTGACGCGGTCCGGGCCGAACGTCACTAAGCCGGGACCTCTCGCGTTCGGTCGCAAGCCTTCCACGGAATCGTTTTCAGTCGGATCCGACCAGAGCAAATCCATGAGTTCTAATCCTCCGGATTCCATAGAACACGGGCGTTCGAGCTGGTCGATTTGTTCGATGGTTTCAATCGAACGACCGATGCCGCCGTGCATGCAACACACCTTGTCTTCGATGACCGCCGCTAACGGGAGCCATTCGAAAAGTGCGTTGAATCTGCGCCAAGCGTGTTCGCCGACGCGCTCACCGAGCCGTTCCACGCACTCGATGCGGAAACCAAACAACGCGTTGATATCCGCCTCTTCGTGGTTCCCTCTCAGCAAGTGCACGTTTTCTGGGTGTTCGATTTTCAACGCCAACAACAACGCGATGGTTTCTAACGAGTGCGCCCCTCGATCGACGTAATCGCCAAGGAACAAGTAATCGATGTAAGCGATATCGCCCGCCGTGGACGGACTTCCGTATTCGGCAAATAAACGCATGAGATCGTAAAATTGACCGTGCAAATCTCCAAAAATTTTCACCGGCGCGTTGATGCGCAACACCGTGTTTTCGCTTTTGAAAACCGCTTCGGCGGCGTCGCAAAGCTCGTCAATTTGCGCCGCGTTCATGAAAAATGCCCTGTTCGGTGGCGCTTCCCACGAGGTTGGGTTTAACAACGCAGACAAGACGGTTTTGTGCGCCGGCACGTGGCCTAAATTCGAGGCTCGTTGTTCCCGGGCGAACCGTTGCGGCGTGCCGCCGTTGGCGTAGCCCGGCGAGTTCGTGCCGCCGCCGTTGCCAAACTCTGGTGTGCCTATCCGTCTCGCTTCGTTTTCAAACTGGTCTATGCTTAATTGTCTTACTAAGCTCCCCAATCGCTTGGAATTGGATCCGCCGGCAGAGTCCATCCCGCCACTCGCGTCGTTGTTATTACCAAAGCTACTGTTGTATCCTCCCGATCCTCCGTTACCTGAACTGGAAAAAGGTCCACCGCTATCCCCCATGGCTGCAACTACCACCGCGCGGTGGTGCAAGCGAACGCTCGAGTCTCTCAATCGCGGATTCGATCCTGGCGTCATGCGTCTATTTTGCGGCGTTCGAAGACTTCCTTTGGAGTCTCGCGAATCCGTCGGCGAGTCTTGGTCCGAACTATCCGCCGCGAGAGATTGTAATCGTCTTTGAGAAACTAATTCCATAGCCGCTGCGGCTTCCGCGGTTGCATTCGTCGCTAATCGAAGCTGCGCGGTTTCGTTCATCACTTGATCCGGGGAACCCGGCGAGTCCGTGTTGCCGTCGTTGTCGCTCTCACGACTCACTCGGTTTCGAAACCCTCCGGCGACTTCCGCGGGAGACCCAAACGCGGTGACGACATCTTTCGCGTTCTCTTTCGCGGCCAAATCTCTCAAATCTTCGCTCGATAACGTTCGACCACCGACGCGCAAGACGCCACCTCTATTTCGCATGTATTCTTCCTCGTCTTCTTCGTCCGAACCGTTCATCATGTGGTGAGACGGTTGATTGTTGTTCAGCCCCGCGAACGGGCTCGCATTCGGACCGGCAACTTCTCGGCTCAATTTAACATCCGCGAGCCATCTCGCCCAACTCGGACTTCTGTGGTCGATGTGTAATCGTAACTCTCTCGCTCGAGTACTCGTACCGCTACCGTTCGAACTTCCCGGGCTACCTGGACTGCTAATGCCACCGATGGAGTCCGCGTCGCTTTCTCGGCTCTTTCCAGAAAGCTCCGGCGGTTCCTCCGCGATGATGACGTCGCCTAACAATTCGCCGCCACGCAACCCACCGTAGGTAATTAATAGCGGACCAACCGCGGCCGTCGCGTGTCTGCATCTCTTCGCATCTTTCAAAGCATCGAATTCTTCCCCACCACCGTTCGTAATCTTCCGCCACCCGGCTCTTCCGCTCGCGCTCGTATCCAACGCCGCCACCGCGCAATCCTCGGGCACGGTTGTCCCACCCCCATTCGTCCCGCCAATCACGTGTAACCTCGCCTCTACGAACGCGCTCGCGTGCTGATACCTCGCGCAAGGTGCTTGCCCAGGCGCGGCTGCCCACTCCCACGTCCCGTCTCTGTGTCTCGCCAATCCCCTCGCGTCCGCCACCGCTTCGCCTTTCGCGTTCCTCCCTCCCGTGAGCAGCAACAAACCATCGCTCCTGGCGCACGCGCTCGCGTACATCCTCGGACTCGGCACATCACCAGTCGCCTCTAAACGTTTCCACGCGTACGGTTTCGCCGCGGTATCCAAAACCCACCCGTCGTCCAAACACTTCGACCCGTCGTTGCCGCAACAGCACACCAAATATCGTCCGGCGACAAACGCCAGCGAGTGCGCGTACCTCGGCACCGGTCCTTCCCCGGACACAACCACGCGCTGCCACTTCAGCTCTTTCGCAGGTTTCGACGAGGAACTATTTGTCGCGTTCTCGTTCTCGTTCTTCTTGTTGTTATTCGCGGCGTGATAATTTGCCAAATCGAGGACGTGTAAATCCGGTCCGCTCAACCCGCTCGGACCTATGCCTCCGTGGACGACCAACATGCCCCCGACGTTGGCGGACGCGTGCGCGGCTCTCGGACTCGGAGGATCCCCGCTCGGGCGCAATTTTTGCCACGTCCCAGACTTCACGTCGAACACGTGCACGTCGTTCGTCGCTCCGGCTAAACGTACCCCCGAAGAACTGCTGCTGTTATTCGCATTCGCATTCGCATTCGCGTTCGCGTTTTTGTCCGTTGTCGTCGTCGCATTTGAATGTGCATTTTCCAACGCCGTCGCGCCTCCAAACGCGACCAATCTGTGCACGCCGTCCCACTGTAACGCGGTTAACGTGTGCCCGCATCGAGGACCCGGGTGGTCCGACGACGTTTCGTGGCATAAACCGTGGAATTCAGCCGAAAGCATATATGCGTTTCTCTCTAATGCTTTCTGATGATGTGCGGGAAAAGAGTTTGGTCTTGCGTGTTCCGCTTCTATTGCTTAGGGTGTCCAACCCTAATAGAAGACCGTGTCCTTTTCCTCTCAAATTTTCAAATTTCCGTCAAAAATTGGTCTCGTCGTTTGCGGGTGTCGCGTTGCGGAGGAGGAAAAGGATGACGACGACGACGAATTCAAGGAGGAGATTCGCACGACGAGATGATTTGGGGTTGCACTTCTCGCCGTCGTCTTCGAAGAAGAAGAAGTCGTTTTTGCGAGAAGTGACGAATACGCATTCGAACAACACCCCGAACGAGGAGGAAAAGGAGGAAACGACGAAGAACAACGGACAAAAGAAGACGTCGTCGTCGTCGTCGTTAGAACTGAAATATCGCGCGACCGTCGCGGTACTCCAAACGCACGCGAACGCGTTCGAGCAACTTCAACGAAAACTCCAGGAAAGCGAACGAGACGTGAAAAGAGAGACGACGGAGAAAGAACTTTTGGCGAGAGAATTGGAATCGAAAAAAGAGCAACTCGAACGGCTCAAAGACGCGTTGGAAACGGCTCGAAATCAGGAAAATACCTGGCGCGCGGAAAAGGAATCCGAAACGCGCACCGTGCGCACAAAAGTGGAGGAACTGAAACAAAAATTCGAAACGAACGCGGAAGAGACGCAAAGAGCGATGGCGTCGATGGAACTCGAGAGAGTTGAATGTGAAGGCGAGATGAGACGGGCGAAAGCGAGCGAGCGCGAGGCGAAAGCGGAGGCGGAGAGGCTGCGCGGGCGACTGGATTCGAAAGAGACGGAAACGAAGGAGAAGGAGGAGAAAGTCACGGGTTTAGAAGAAGACGTTGGAAGGTTGAAAGAGGCTTTGTTGGAGAGACGGAAGACGCAAGAGGACGTGGAACACGCGTTGAGAGAGACGAAGAAGAAGTGCGCGCGCTTGGAAGGGGAGTTGAGAGGGAGGAGGCAGACGCGGAAAAATGGTGGTTTTAGTAACGGGAGTAGTCCGGCGGCGGCAAATACCACGTCGACGCCATCGTTAACATTAGCGACGACATCATCAACGCCATCATCACACGACAATGCGTATGCTACTACTACTACTACTACTACTACTGGTGAGCGACCGCCGTGGGACGATTCGTTCCACGCGAGCGCGAATAGGGGAGGCGCGCCTGCGTCGTCGATGATGCGTCCGATTGCGTTCCCGGACACGCCGATGTCGAGTAGTACCGCGCAACGTTCGACTTCGTCGCCTCCCAATACTAATATCAACAACAACAATAATAGAAGGAACAACGACGACGAGTTGCGAGACGCATTCCGTCACGTAAAAGCGTTTGGTCAAGAAATTGCCCACTCGTGGCGCGAACGCGCGACGCGAGCGGAAAACCATCGCGAACAGCTCGAACGAAACGTAAAAGCAATAAACGCCAAGCTCGTGGACGAGCAATTAAAAAACGTAAAGCTACTCGATGAACTGAAGATAACGAAAGCGACCATCGCGCGGTTAGAAGCTGAAAATGCGACCAAAGAATCGGACCAATCGTCCGCGCGAAAAGAGTGCGAACGTCTTTCCGCTCTCTTGAATGAAGTCAACGAACGGAACGCCTCCATCGAAACCGTCTGCAAAAAGCACAGAGATTCCGCACTCGACGCCTCAAAACGCGTCTCTGCCGCCGAAAGCATCCTGGACGCGTTAAAGGCGAAAGAGCGCGAAGCTTTCCGTCTGAGAGAACTCAGCGAACAACGGCTAAACATTTGCGAACGCGAGTTACGCGCCATGTCCTCTGAACTCGAAAAAGCCAAAGAACACGCGTGGAAAATGGTCGAAGTGCAAGAACTGACGATGCGTCGCGCGGAACTCGCGGAGAAGAAGTTGGTTGAAATCACCACCAACAACAAAATGTCCACCATGAATAACGGTTTAGGAGGAAAATTTTCCATCACGGAGGAAGCCGCCTCGCCTTCGATCGACGCTTGGATCAAGACGCCGACGAACGGTCAGACTTTAATGACGCCCAGCGTCACGCGAGGTGGACCGACTTGGACTCGAACGCCGCTCAGAAAAGTCGCGTAATAATAGTTTATGTAATAGTATCGATGCTGTGGTACCTCGCGTATTTAATGAATATTGAGATGGAATTTCCCTCACTCTGAAACCTCCCATGTCCATCCTCCGGGATTTTTTCTTCGCGTGCTCGGAAGGTCCCGAGTGGCTGTTTACCACCAAAAAACACCCTCATCCAAACTCTCACTCGCACGAACATCAGCATCAACGCGGTGCGCTCATCACCAAAGCGAGAGTCATCTGGTCTTTGTTGCATTTATTTTTACTCCACTTCCTTCTTTCTTTCGGGAATAATACGAACGCAAATGTGCCGTTCCCGAGCGCGAAAGAACAAACGCTCTTCTTATCCGCGATCGTATTGAACGCGCTGGCGTATTTTGTGGTGTCGTTTAGTTCGCCAGGGTTCGTGATGCAGCCGATTATGGGGGCGTTTCCTTCGTCTTCTTTGTCTTCGTCGTCGTTGATGAAGATGTTTGCGAGGAGCAGCACAAGCAGCACAAGAGCTTTGAGCGAGAAGGAGAAGGCGAAGGAGGAGGACAATTCAATTCGGCTTTTCTCGCCAGAAAGAGACGAGGCAGAAGACGCGGAGGATGAAGAAAACGGTGGTGGCAACGATACGACGACCGTCAACCGAGAATGCGTGCACTGCCAACCGCCGGTGTTCCAACCGATCCGAGCGAAACATTGCTTCGCGTGCAACCGGTGCGTGCGCAAGTTCGATCATCACTGTCACTGGATTAGCAACTGCGTCGGGGAGAAGAATCACGGGAAGTTTTTGGTGTTTTTGACGACGCAGTTTATCGTCGTCGCGTGGGGATTGTTGGCGTGTACGCGAACGTTCGAGTATTATAGCAGTAGTAGTAGTAGTAGTAGTAGTAGTAGTAGTAGTAGTAGTAGTAGTAGTAGAAGCCTTCGGAAACCTTCGAGTATGGCGGAACTCGTCGCCAACAACGGATGGAGCTGCTTCGCGACGCTCGTGTTCTTCATCCTCACCGTCTTCGTCGGCGCGTTGTTCTTCAAGCATTGGTATCTGATCCTCTCCGCGCGAACGACGTACGAGTTACTCGCGCCGAGACGCAAGGTTTGGTACTTGCCGCAACGAGGAGGAGGAGGAGGAGGAGGAGGAGGAGGAGGACGACACCAACAAAATCATCATCGAGAGTTTACGAGGAGCCCGTTTACTTACGGAACTGGATGTCACGGCGCTTTCATGAACTTGAAACGAACCGTGTGCATCGATAGCACCTTACCGAACGATATCGGCGTGAAATGGGTCGTTCCGACCGAGAGAGCGTTAGCGGAAAGGGAAGCGGAGGAGACGTGTTTAGAAAATTCCACGTACAGCTGTTGTTAAAGAGTTCAGAAAGTCAGAGAGAGAGAGAAAGAGAGAACGAGAGCACGAGAAAAAGAATTGAACGTTTTGTGGCGTTGTTCGTTGTTGTTGTAAAGAGAGAACATTTAACATATTCGCGCGCTGTATATTCTTCACATTTTACCTAAAACGACACACACTCGCGAATTTCTAATGAAACGCCTTTCGGTACGACGACGCCGACGATGAAAACCGCCGCAAAAAATAACCACCACCATTGCGACGGACGTCTCCTTTTCCTTTCCGATGCGTTTCATCGTCGGAATCATCAAAGTTGCCTTCCCCGTGGAGAAGAAGAGAAGAAGAAGATTTCGTCGTCGTCGTTTCCATTCTTAACCGCTTTTGGTGCTTTTGACGAGGAAAAGAACGAGAACGAGATCGGCGATGAAAGAAGAAACAGCCCCTTTTCGACGGAGGAGACAGAGGAGGAGGAGATGAGGAAGGAAAAAATGTCGTCGTCGACGTCGTCTTTGTGGGCGACGGAAGCTGAGTTCGCGAAGGACGCGAAGGAGATGGAACGGTTGAAGATGATGTTGAAACGCACCGTGGACGAGGCGAAGAAGAAGAAGAAGAAAAAGAAGTTAAAGAAGAAGAAGAAGAAGAAAGGAATCGATGTTGACGGCAAAATGGCTACTATCTCGACGGTGAAAGTAATGCTTAAAGGCGAACGCGTGTTCTCTCGTCACGCGATGAAATCGTTTGAAAGAATAGAATCGCGAGACGGGAACATCGAGCGTGCGTTTGGCGAAAGACGATTGAGGAAACTGTACGGGCGCGTCGCGAAGAGCGACGAGAAAAAGAAAGGGACGACGATGGTTGAGGTGCACATAGATCGCGTGCAAGGTTATTCCGACGCCGACGAAGAGAGCGATGTCGTCGTCGTCGGATGTGTCGACGCGTCTTCTACCGGCTTGGGCGTCAAATTTGAAGATACCCCGGAGTTTCGAAACGAAGTGCGTCTGCGCGTGGACGCGAACGACGTCATCGAAGGCGTTCATCATCCTTTCGTGTTTGTTCAGCTCGATAGTTTAGTCTCTTCGTTCGGTTCGGAGTGTCGTTTCGAGTGTTACGACGCGAGAAACGATTTCGAGCCGCTCGATTTTGAGATTGTGTACTAATAAATGTAAAGTAGTGCGTACAAAAGTACCAAAAACTGCTGTGTATCGTAGGAGATGACGAAAATTAAGTAGCTAGTACTACGGGTAGTAGCGTGGTAGTTTGTGTTACAATCGACTCGCGTTCAGTCATTCTTCCGCGCCGCACTTCAAATTTCTCGGCAACGAAGCGTCTATTTTCTTCGGATACGGTAAATTTAAATCTTTCATAATTTGGACAAACTCCTCCTTCGTCTTCCCCGCGCCTAACCTCGGGTTCAACCGTTTCTCTTCTCCAATTGTAGACACCATCCTCCCTTTATAATCGTGCGCTGGCAAAACTTTGCAAGTATCCGGCAACCCGCCGAACAACTTCCCGGTGACGCCGTCGAATAACGTCTCGGAGGACCCGCCTTGAAAATCCGTCCTCCCGCACCCGCGAATTAACAACGCGTCGCCGGTGAACACGTCCGTGTTGTCTCCTAAAACAAAGCTCACGCACCCGTCCGTGTGCCCAGGCGTGGCCAAGCACTTCAACTTGACCGACGTCCCGACTTGGACCACGTCGCCTTCGTCGATGAGCACGTCCGCCATCGCCCCGGCTCTTTTACTAATCACGCTCTTCACCTCTTTCCTCATTTTCTTAATCTCCCCGGACCCGGTGATGTGGTCCGCGTGACAGTGCGTGTTCACGCAGAGCTTCAGCTTCAGTCCTAACTCATCAACCACCCTCAAATCCCTCTCCACGGTCTCTAAAACCGGATCGATGAGTAAACACTCGCGCGTCTCCGCGCACCCGAGAAGGTACGTATACGTCGAGCTCTCTTTCTCAAACAACTGTCGAAATATCACCTCCGAATCCGAGAGGCTCTTCTTCTCGATGCTTCGTTTTAAAAACTGCACGAAATTCTCTCTCGTCGTCACGTTCAATTCCATATCTCTCGCCACCCGCATCGCCGTCTCGAACGAGAGCGAGAACTTCTCCGCCAAATATAACACGTACGGAATGCCCGCTCGTGTGGCTGTCGAACACTGAATCACCGCGGGCGTTTTAAACTCCGTTCGCATGTACTCCAGGAGCTCTTTTTTCAAATTTTCGTTTAAATTCGTCCCGTCGATTGGGATGACTTTAAAGTGAGTCTTCTCTTCTCGTCCTTCCTTCCGTTCGAACGAACGGACTTTCGCTCGAGGATTCCATTCGTTCCTCTCGGGGTTCAGATACAACCACGATTGGATGCCAAACTTATTCCACAACGATTCGACGGCGAGATCGTCTAAATCGCCGCACAAGAACACGGCGTTGTTTTCCAGAGGTTTGATTATCGATTGATCGCTTTTCTTCTCGCTCATTTTCGGAATGAAGGTCTGTTTTTGTGGTGTTGTCTTTCAAGAGAAACAGTTATGTGTGCGCTGAAATTCTGATGAGAATTCTCACGTAATGGAGAAGCTGTTTGGTGCTCATATTTACGTTCGAGACGCGCTCGACGTATAACGCGCTTCTTTGGGAAGAAAAAACGACGAAGATGATGAAGGAGCTTTTGTTGTTGCGCGTGATGATGCGCTTTTCTTTCTTTTTATATATTTAATCTCTACGTCTCTCTCTCTCTCTCTTACTCTCTCTCTGTAACTCTCTTCGTCTTCGTCTCTACTATATAGTATTAAGCAATCTTCCTCATCAAGCAATACACGCGATCGTCAACGTCCACTTCGCTCATCGCCTTCGCGTCCGTTTTCACGCACGCCAACAACCCTCCGAAAGAAATGTACGTCGCCGTCTTCTCTGTTCCGTTTGAAACGTCTTCGTTCGGTTCCGTCTTTTTATAGCACTTCCCGTGCGTGACGTATTCGTACTCGTCGGCTAAGGTTTCTTTGTTTCTCGATTGATCGAACGTGGTTGGATCTTCCGGACTTCCGTCCGTATTCAACGTCGACGCTAACACCAAGGTAAACTTCGTCCCGACTTCGATCGGGTACACGTCCACGTTCACGTCTAAAGTGAGTTCGCTGTCCCCGTACGGCGTCGATCGGCAGACGAATCGACTCACTCGGTCGAATTTTTTCCCGTCTGGATCCACGTCGATAGTTTCGAACATCGCTTCGTATTTGATCGACGACGACGCTTCCGCGTCTGCCGCTCCTCCTCGCGCTGCTGCCACCATAACGATATCTTTTTATATTACTTAGTATAACGCGTGTTTTAGTGCGCGTGCGTTCTCTTCGTAACGCTCTGAACTCTTGCAATCCTTTCTTGTTTTATGCGTTGCGGCTCCAAACGCACAAAATCTCTCTCTCTCTTCTCTCTCTGTTCTCTCTCTCTGTTCTCTCTCGCGGTCTCCTCAAACACGAACACAACGACAGTACACGCTCCTCTTCGAGCCGCGCTCCTCTTCTCCTCCTCTCTCTTTCTTTGCTTTATGTACTCGTAATGAATACTAATTAATGGAGAGATTTTGTTTTCCTCCAATCACTTTCAACACACGTCCTGTATGTTGTACGAAAAGAAACGAACACGAAGGCGTGTCTCTTCGCAGCGCAACACACGAAAAAGCGTAGTACTCTTCGCAGTACAGAAACCGCCCCTTTTTTGTACTAAGAAGAGTAAGCCCGGAGTACCCTCTACAGACTTACACCCTAAATGATTGTCTTTTCACCTTCTCTCTCTCGCG
>Ga0115554_1002632_pt1 | contig 12304 bp, 16 predicted proteins | sample COGITO_mtgs_1104_3_FD_87283 | JGI IMG/M metagenome (GOLD analysis project Ga0115554, IMG submission 87283) | Pelagic marine microbial communities from North Sea - COGITO_mtgs_110404 | ecosystem: Environmental > Aquatic > Marine > Epipelagic | place: Germany:Helgoland, sampling site Kabeltonne... | reverse complement strand
GGACTGGACTGGACTGGACTGGACTGGACTGGACTGGACTGGACTGGACTGGACTGGACTGGACTGGACTGGACTGGACTGACTGGACGGAAGGGGATAAACTTGTTTAATATTATTGTTGCATAAAGTGAATGAAATTTTGGCCTAAAGAAAGTTTTTTTTCACAGCTTTCTGTTTTTCTTTCAAACCCCCAACCCCAATCAACCACCTCATACATGAAACGTCTCGCAGCTATTGTCCCCGTTCAATCCCTCACTTAAACGGGCCGAAAACGGCGTCGCCATACTTCCCAAAGAGCACATCTTGGGTGTAAATTCCCATGATAGCCACCATCGCCAGCCTGCCATTGTTAATCTCCTTATTCTGATAATCGACCCACCCCTCGTCATCATTTCCCACCCACTCGCTCGCCCCAAGAATGTCGCCGGGAACGTACCCGGAGCGGTCGCGGATCTTCCACCCCATCCACTCGATGGCCCCGCACCCAAGGACGAACTGGAGCCAACCGGCTAAGGGAAGCTCCAGGGCGGCTTTTAGAGGGTCAGAGGATAACTCGGAGTTGAAGGCGGGGTGCACGCCTGCGGCGGTTATGTACCAGCCAAGGCAGGCCGCCATTGCTACGCGACCGTGTTTTAGCTGCGTGGGGTGGGGGGGTGAGGGTTTGTGTAGGTCTTGTGTTAGGACACTGTTGTTTATTTTTTTCGACTTTTTTTTTCATGTCTATTGGAATTTACGTTTCCCATCCGAACGGATAAACAGAACAGTGACACCTCACCTCCATTTCCCTGTAAAGATCCATCGTCTTGTCATCCTTATTATAGCTAAACCCGAGGGGGTCGAAGAACCCCATGGGGGGGACAATGCCCACGGGGTTGCGGTCCTTCCACGAGAGGTCAGAGCTGGTGGAGGACTGGGAGAGGAGGGTCGGGGAGAGGCGATGGGGGGAAGGGGTAAAGGAGGTAAAGCTGAGAGGGGAGGGGGGAGGGGGGAGAGAGAGAGGGGAAGGGTTAGTATTTTAAGACATGTTGAACAAGGGTGGAATCCAGAGGATGGAAAAGCAACCCCACCCCATTGGGGTCCTCAAAACGATTATTCTGGTGTAAAAAATCTCAGCAGTGTCTCGCCGTGATAGTTTAAGAGCGATTGAGCACGCGCAATCGACGATTCGTTCAAGTTGAGCCACTTTATCACCCGGAATGACGGATGACTTCGGCAGGGTGTCTTTCATCAATTCATGCGAGGAGGTGGGGTACTTACGTTGGTAGGAGGAGGGACAGAATGAGGACTCTCATGCTTGTCGTAGGTGAGCTTATTTGGGTAAACGTTGGCTAGAGCGATAAAAGAATCCTCAACAATTTTGCACACACACAAAGAAGTAAAACCACCGCAATAACAAGAACATTTAATGTCTCTGATTCAAATTTTTTTCCTCAGACTGACTTTTGAAGTATGATAGCAGACAGGAAGACTTAATTTCCCCGTAACACTCTCTGAAGTGTTCGAAACAATCGGGTTGGGAACAACAGAAACAACCATGTCCTCCTCCTTCACCCACCTAAGCAGCAGCGAGAGGGCTGGCCTGGAGTCATTCGAAAATTTCCGGTCCGCCTTCGCCTCCGCGAAGGTGTCAAAAATCGCCCGCAGGACCTCTGCGCTATCCACTGTGGACCCTGTCCCCTTCCTGGTCTCGGCATACCAGCTGAAGCCGGCGAAGAAGGCTGCCAACAAGCTGCCGGGGTATTTGCAGGAGCTTGTCGGGATGCAAGAGAAGAGTGGGAAGTGGGTGCCGTCGACGGGTTTGTATAGGTGCTTGGGGGGGTCGGTGCCTGACCCGCCAGATGGGATCGAAGGGTGGAGATGGTGCACTGCGATGGCCATTGCGTTTGTGAGACGACACCCGGAGCATATTGAAGATGTTAGGGATGTTTATGCGAAGGGATTGGAGTGGGTAGGACCGGATTTACTGGACAGGGCGAGGAAACAGCTCCCCCCGCTGAACCCTTACTATGACTTGGACGAGAATTTGGTGAAGAAGGGGAAGTGGAAGGAGAGCGTTGAGAACAGTTTCGACCTCGGGGGGTATCAGAATTTTCTCCCCAACGCTTTGAAGGATGACAGGGAGCATTTTAAGAGAGAGATTGAGGAGGCGATTCGGAGGGAGGCGGAGGAGAAGGAAAAGATGAAGGAGAAGGCCGAGCAGAAGGAGGTCGGCTTGGACGAGAAGGACGCCAAGAAGCTGAGGCTTCGGGTCAGGATGGAGAAGAAGGCGGTGGCTGAGGCGGATTTTAAGAGGACGAAGAAGTTCGACGCGATCGAGCAGAGGCGGCAGCCGCTGCTGAATGTGGAGTACAAGCGCCTGGCCAAGCTGAACGACTTCAAGGAACTCAAGAAGCGGTGGGAAAGCACTTGCACCCTTAACGAAGATATGAAGCGGCTGAAGCTGGAGAAGAAGAAGAAGAATGCAAGGAAGCCGTTCGATTCGAGGATTCAGAGAGTCGACAAGGCTGTGAGCAAGAGGATGGAGCTTGGATTTCAGGGGAAGTCGCAGAGGCAGCTAGATGGGCCCTCCCCATTAGCCAAGGAAGCGATCGAGATCGCTAATGAGAAGATCAGGGAGAAGAGGGCGGCAAGGGTGAGTGTTTGAATTCGAACGGTTGAACCGTCCATCCATATACATCCATGCACGTATGCATCAATGCATGATGTATCTCGAACCTCTTGTGCATCACGCTGAATATTTTCGCCAATCTAATTTATATCCGGCACACACACAGACCAAACCGCTGACTGCTTTGGAGCAGGCCATCAAGAGCGTAGATAAAAGTGAAAAGTGGAAATTCGAAGCTGCTGATCAACAAGTAATTCTCAAGAAAAACCTCGAGAACTGCCAAGCTCAGGTTGTCAGTTGCATCATAGACTACGAATCCTACCTAGAACAACTCGCCGAGGTCTTGACCAAGGCAGTCCACGCATTCAAAGCCTCTCGAGTCGTCGCCCAGCGGCAATCTTCATTCGACGAACTCACGGCGATGCTAGGCCAGCCGCACACGGCGAAGAAGGGGTACAATGATTGGCGGGGGAAAGATATAAAGGGGCTCATGACCAAGACTGTGGAGCTCATTGAGAGCGTTGTGAGGTGGCGAGAGGCAGTGCTCGCAGCACAGGGGAAGCTGGGCAAAAGGGACGAATACGGTGATCTGATAGACAATGGACCGCCCCTGCCGTTCATGTGGAACGGTAAGAATATTTTATTGCAGATCCCGAAAGCGAATTCTTTTCTACAAAAATCGCAAGAGCTGGTAGAGTGGTACGGGAACGACTTTGAGTTCGAAAGGAACCCATTCTTGCTCGCAGTGCCACTCGATAAGAGGCCGGAGACGCCGATTAACGACAAGCGTGTAGTCATTCAAAATGGCGAAAAGGTCGAAGTGGTTGCAGAGTCATTGTTAAAGATCGCAAACAAGCAAAAGGCGTACATGAAAAAATGCCAGAAAACAATAGCCGAGGGGGGGAGTTGGTGGCCAGCCGCCGGTGGAAAAGAGGTTCCTCTCCTGTTAATGCGGAGAATAAGGGCGGCAGAAAAGGTCCTCATAAAGGAGGAGGCAGTTCATGGACGCTCGTGATCGGAAATACTTATGTCCTGTCATAATATTTGTTGAAAAAAATGTTGTAAAGTTTGCGCTACGAAGTATTATGACAATAAGAGAGTGCTATCGTAAACTTGGAAAGCGTCATAATGCACTATACCTACCGCAGAAAAATACGGTGAGTTCCACCCCAAAATTCACCAAAATGTGAAAAACCCTTCCTCATCCTCTGACCAGAACATCGATATTTCTTTAAACCATACCATCGCATATATATTGGACTACTACGTTCGCTCAGTGAATTAATCGAACAACTCAACGTTCCTGGCTCTCTCTGCCTATTTTCATTGCCTGGTATCCAACCAACACCTTTGGTAGGAGGAACTGTTTAACAATGCCTAAACGAACCAGGTCTCCGGATCCTCGCGGTAGGTCGACGGCCACAAACTCCCCAAAGCCAAATTCCAAGTCGCCTCGCAACAACAACAACAACAAGCTCCAATCTCCGAAAAAAGCAATGAAATCACCCAACAACAACTTTCTCGCTGACGATGTTAGTTCTTCTGACAATGACAGTGATGATGATCAAGCCGGGTATGATATGTCTGGTAACGTGTCTGATAGTTCCGACGACGACAATAAAGAAACGTATGAGCAGAGGAAAGTTCGTGTGGCCAATGAGTACATAGAATCTGTACGGGCAGGCGTAGCGAACAGGCCGGATGGTTCCTCCTCCGGAGATTCATCCTCTGACGAGGATGGGTACGACGAGAACAACCGTATGGGCGATGTCATGAGGATTGAGCGACAGAAAATTACAGGCAAATACACGACCAAGATTGCAACTAAAATATCGAACCGTCTTATGAAAACCAGTACCTCCAGCGACGGCTACGATAGCAGTATTACACTCATCAAATCGCACCACCTTTCCTTGACATCTTGTTGTTTGAGTAAGGATGGTCCTAAAACGGCCTACTCTGCCAGCAAGGACACCTCTCTCTACTCGTATGACCTCAACACTCTTCAGAAATCTGCTATTATACCGATTCCCTCGTGGAAGAAAAAAGGAGGGAACCAGAACGATCAAATTCTGTGCTTGGAGAGCGTTGGTGGTTGGGGTGTTTTGGCGGGTAGCCGTGACGGCCGGGTGAGAGTGTTTGACTGCCGTCTCAATGGCGGGGGTGGGTACCCTGTGCCTTTGAACTTGACTGGACATAAGGACGCAATAACTGGTCTGACGATTCGTCGTGGCACGAATGAGCTCTACAGCTGTAGCGCGGACCGGTGTGTGCGGCGGTGGGATTTCTCGCAATGGTTATCTGTACTGTCGTCCCCCCCCCAAGAATCCGACCCCAACCAACAGCAACAGCAACAGCAACAGCAACAACTACCCATCCGATACATTGAAACGTTGTACGGACATCAGTCCGGTGTTAGTGGTATTTCTTCGTACTATCGACCGTCGATTTTCACGGTAGGACGAGACCGCACCGCCAGATCTTGGAAAGTCAACGAGGACAGCCATTTCATTTTTAGACCTGGCGCCTCTTCGCAGCCGCTGAGCACAGTTTCCGCTGTTAATGACGAGTGGTTTTTGACGGGGGGTGAAGACGGAAAGGTCGGTCTGTGGTATGGAGAGAAGAAGAAGGCTGTGGCTGAGGTTGCAGAGAGCCATGGAAATAAAAATGATGGAATAGGGATCGTCAGTTCGGCGACTCTCAAGGGAAGCGATTTTGCTATGACAGGAAGCAATGACGGAGGAATCAACCTCTGGGAATGTCGGACAGGGGCCATAAACTCTGAGCGGGGTATGGAACAGATTGGACGACTTAACTGTAAGGGATACGTGAATGCCATTGACATTGGGGGGGAGGAGGGTGGGGAAATCGCTGTGTGCGCTCTTGGGCAAGAGCACAAGTTGGGAAGGTGGGATGTTGCGGGTGGCAAAAAGTTGAATAGGTTCGCTATTGTGCGGTTGGGCGGTGATGACGATGAAGATGAAGATGAAGGTGAAGATGAAGATGAAGATGACGTTAATGATGTTGTCGATGATGAAGACAATGAAAATTACAATGAAAATTACAATGATGATGACGATGATGACGATGATGACGAATGATGATATAACGCAAATACTAGATGAATTTTGCGAAGATGAATGGGGGTTCGTGTCGTGTCGAGCTTGTTTTTTTTGTTAATCTGCAATTTCCCAGCTCTCATAATGCTTCATCATCCGTTATGGCATATTATTGTTACCTAATCTCCATGGGGGCCAGTATGTGAACACTGCCCTCCCAATGATATTCTCCTTAGGCAAGAGACCCCAAACGTGCCCATCGAAGCTCTTATTCCTGTTGTCGCCCAGCACTAATACTTGACCTGGTCCGACGCGGACAGGGCCGTATTCGTAATTAGGCCGTTCCGCGGTGAATGGCTCATCTTGGGCCTCCTCGTTGACGTACAAAACGCGACCCTTCACATAGACAACGTCTCCCTCCACCGCTACAACTCTCTTGATCAAAGCCTCCTTGCTTTTTTTCTCCCCATTCACCTGGTCCAGATCTACAATCATTTCTCTAAACTTCTCAGGCGGATTGAAAACGACAATCTCCCTTCTCTTGGGGGGCCTGAAAATCTTGGTCACTTTCTCCACAGCGAGCTGGTCTCCGACATCAAAGGTGGGGTACATGCTCAATGACGGAATATACCGCGGCTCAATTATGAAGAGTCTGATTATTAGGGCTGTTATTAATGAAGCTGAGTAGACACGGGCATCTTCCTTCGCCTCCTCAGTGTTGAAATTCTTCAAGAAATTCGATATTGGCTGTGGTTGGATTTTGTATGAATTCATTTTAAAAAGATGTTTTTATGAGAAGTGGAGAAAACTGTCAGAGATGGAAGAAATCAGATAATTCACCAAATTCGAGCTATATCCCCACGCCGCCGCGCTGCCAGGTATCTTTTTTCGCTATCGCAGAGAAATGTACTCACATTTTCTTTGTCTGGGTTACTTCCACTGTCGCCACCACCATCACCATTGTTCCAATCATCAGTAACGTTGTTGTTGTTGTTTCCCCCGCCATCCTCGTTGCTGCTAGCCAGGTAGATCGTAGGTGCCGCGCTTCGATAGCGATGCGGGGACAGGCGATAAGCTGGGCTGGCCCGGGGAGCGGCCAAATGGAACCCCTGACAGCTGAAGACCGACACCAGGAGCAGGAACACCACAATCATCCCAAGATTACGCAGAGTTCTGTGTGGTTTGTTCCGTGTGTTTGTAGTATATGGGTCGTCGAGAGACACTTGTTTTTTATTGAGACTTTCAGTGAGGTGAGGATCGGAAGGTATCTGAAGTATTTACGATTATAATTTTCACTCTCCAAAGGTTTGAGTTCTCTACGGTTGGGTTGCGAGGTTTTCACGAAGAAAGGCCCGACAGAAAAATCTTTTTATTTTTGCCAAAAATATGTGGATGTTTGACTATCCAGACTGTCATTGTGCACCTATTGTGTATAATTAGCATTTTTTTTTCAGATAATCCGTCTACTGAAAATATTAGCTGCGTATATTTGTCAACAATGCAGCCTTTTACTGTTCTTATCGCCCTCACAGCAGCCCTTTTGCCAACAGAGATGTCCGGCCTCTCTGTAAGCCTTGGAGAGTCAGTCAGTCGTAATCTGAAGGTTAGAGACGACATAGGCTGGAAGATTCCTCGATTTCTGGCTGCAGACGACGATGGAGACGACAATGGAGATGATGAGTACGACGACAATGGCAATGACGAAGGCGACGACATGGGCGACGACAAGGGCGACGACAAGGGCGACGACAAGGGCGACGATGCAGGTGGAGGAGGTATGCAAATCTATGATTGGCGAGACTATTCGATGCAGGGCCTGAGGTGCATCAACTGGAAGAAGGGCGTTGATGTTATCGTGTGGTCGTTGTATGACGATGATTATAGCAACAGGTAAGTCACAAAAATGCAACGAAATAGCAAATGAATACCATGCTAACCCCCACCGCCCACAGGAGGTACTGCTCAGTCAATGAGGCGTATACGATGATCCTGAAGGTTGAGAAGTTTGTCGATTCTTTGGCTGAAGCCTATGGATACGACTACAAAGATGAGATATTGGAGGTTAGTTAGTGTGCTGAAATTTGGGTCTTAATCTTAGACTTTGCAATCGCTTTTGTCTTGCTCCTGCTCCTGCTCCTACTCCTGCTCCTGCTTCTGCTCACACCACAACAACACACCACAACAACAACCGCAATGCATAAAACACATTAATCTCAGTGCAAAGAAGACGAAGACGACGGCTACTACTACAAGATCGGCTGCAATCCCTGTACCAACCAGGACGTTACCATGGTCGCCTACTCAGATCAATATTGTCGATACCCTATTGAGGTATCATGCGATAATGATGACATAGCTTATGACATCAACAATGAGGACTATGATGATAACGGTGATGATAACGATAGGAAGAATGTTCGGAAGCTTTCTGATAATGACAATGCGTGGGATATGGGCGGGGCCGGCTTCGCACTCAGTACTTGCTTCCCTTGCACAGACCAGAACGGAGAGGTGAGTCACACCTCCTGGTGATGACCTGGTGATGACCTGGTGATGACGAGACGATTGCTTCTAACCCTTACATTTCCCCAAATTTCGCCCCCCTACAATCAATCACCCACTCAAAATACTCATACATGCACAAAAACAGTATGACGATGATAAGGAACTCGAATATGGTGAAGTCGTTGGTGAGAATGGAATCTGTGCGAATCTATGGCAACACAGTCGTACTTGCGATAAGGACTGCCAGAAAATTGGCCTAAGTAAGAATGATGACTGGAACGGTTCAGAGATATTTGGGATGATTATGCTCATCTTTGTTGGAATAGCCTTCTCCTACGTCATTCTCAAGAAGCGACAGGAGGTAAGTATACCTATGCAGAGTTCGAATCTCCTAAGGCGCAAAAATTATTAGCACCCAGTTCGTTCGGTTAAACTGACACAGCAAAACCGTTACTTTCAACGAACTCTCAACAATGACTCCCATTGCAGATGTCAGCCAAAGACCGTCTCATCGAAGAGTCAGTTATGATGTCACAGGGGGTCAAGACTGTGCATATTCTTGGCTTCGGTGTCTTTCTCTTCGCCTTGGTCGTTTTCCTGGCCATCCTCAAGAAAGTCACGATGGCGCTCTCTATCGCGTTTATTATCGACATCATCCTCTTCGTGTATGTCCTGAAACTCACCTTATTCGCGGGCGATAGTAACTAGTGAATGTGAGGTACAATATTTCGGTAGCTGAAGGTTTAGTTTTTAAGTGAGAGAGAGGGGGTAGTTACGAAACCGTGGGGGGTAGGTTGAAACGAGGGGAAGGAAAGAAGAGAGAGAGACAGCGGACCGACACCAACAAATGAATAAGACAGATATCAAAAAAGGGGTGTTCAAACAAAACGTTTCAGTCAAATATTTCATCTCTTTTTGTGGGCTTTCTTTTTCTTTCCGCTTGCTTTATTTTTGTTGCCACTCTTTTTGGACTTTGCTGTCGATCCTGGTGGTGGCGGTGGTGTTGGAAGCGCTCCTTCCATTTCAATGTCGTTGCCGGTCTTGGCGTTTTCACTTTCCTCGACTCCAACCGCCCCAGAGACGTCGCCGTTCCTTCTGCTACCGAAAGTCTTGACAATAGCGTCCTCCTGTCCCATCTCCCAAAGAGCGAGCTGCCCACCTGTTCCCCCACAGCCGACTAACCAGTCACTACTCGGATACCAACCTAAACATAACAATTTTCCGCCCCCCATCTCCTTGCTGGCAATTTGAATGGGGTCATTGCTGTGGATGCTGTGTGTGTCCCAGATGGTAACTGTCTTGTCCGCGCTGGCAGTGGCGAGCATCCCTGCAACTTTCGGATTGAATGCGATATCGTTTATTCCGTATTCGCTCCCTGAGAAAGTCCACAATTTTTTTGACATGTTGCGCACATCCCAGCAAACAACTGTGCCGTCCTCACCAGCAGCAACTAAGCGCTCCTGCTTGTAAGGGTCCCAAAAAACGCTCTCGACGTCGCAATTTCCAAGCTTGGCAGACTTGCAACTGGAACCATCAGCGGACCTTGCATCGGCAACACAAACCCTCTTGTCGAACCCTCCGCTAGCCAAGATGGTTCCTTCAGTAGGGTGCCAATTGACGCAATTGACCTTATCTTTGTGGTGGGTGAATGTCATTGACGGCCCACTATCATATGAGGTAACATCCCAGATTTTCACAGTCTTGTCAGCAGAACCGGAGGCAATGACGTGGCGGTGGGATTTGTTCCAAGAGAGTGAGGTTACTGCATCCTCGTGGCTCCCCTTTACCAGTGCGCCCCCCTCGCCCTCGCCGCCTAACACAAAGGCCGGCTCCAGTGCGTCTAGCACGTCGAGATTCCAGACCTCGATTCCTTTGTTCATAGTTCCCACCGCTGCAAAGTTCCCCGCCTCTCCTTTGTGGTTGATGTCGCCCCAAGCAATAGATATGGGAAAAGCCGGAAGAGCAATGTCGTGGTGTACATAGAGGTTACCTGTGTTGGTTTCATAGACATAGACTTCCAGTGCTGAGAAATCCTCATCAGTGGTCCCAACTAGACAGAGTGCATCTGTCTCAAGAATGTTCGTGTCCTCTTCATCGCTGTCTTCTTCGTCCTCGTCGTTGGCATAGTACTGCTGAGGCTGTCCCTTGGGTGCTAGTCCCATGGCCTCTAACCCAGCAACATTGATCGGAGTGTATTCACGAGTGTCTTCAGCCATTGGGTCGAAGTCGTCCACGGAGAGGTCTGAGTCGCTATCATCGCCATCATCGCCGTCGTCACCATTTTCTTCCTCCTTATCATCGTCATCTTCCTCCTCGTCGTCGATTCTCTCCTCGGGAACCCCACTTTCTCCGACATTTGTGCCCACCACCTCGCTCTCCTTGCCGACAATCAGATTGCCAACCATTTGCTCCCGATTGTGTTTTGTGACATCGTCCTCGTATTCGTCCATTTTTAGGTCGTCGGGGAGGTCATCTGTGTCACAAGGTGGTAGATCGTCGAAGGCCGAGCCATGTTCTGTTTGTTTTGACACGTCGGCACCACTGCCGCCGAGGGCAGGTTCAGCAGCATCAGAGCCACTAAGCTGGTTTTCCATTGAGGCAGCCTGTTCCTGGAGCATTTCTATTTCGGCCTGGCTCATTTCGTAGCGCTTTGGATTAGGAGCAGCGGCACCCTTTGGGACCCACGCAATTGCAGAAATCATTTTTTAGCGATGGAAAGGGGGAAGAATGTGACTTTTGAGAACGATGGAAGGACGGCAGGTCGTTTGAAACAAACACAAATACTTAGTTATAGTATTTGTAGTCGCTAGCTCAAGATCTGAAGGTACTCGCAGATCAAGCGGATCAAAGAGTTTTTAATCAGTAATTGAGACAAACGTGAGGTTTGTCTTATTTGGCTGGTGCGAGCCAAACCATCTTGCCTTCACAGGGAGTTCCCCTTGACCTGAAATTTTCAACCTCACAAGACCACTTCTAGAGTCAAAGCAAGTGCCTGGAGAACTTTTTTATCACCAGTCGACCACCGTCGACCCCCCACGAACACATCCCCCCCCCCGCAACTAATTCCAACCCAAAGTAACCATGGACATGACAGCTGCTACCACCACTCTCCTCAGAAAATATCCGCTCAGCGCGACTGTATCTTTGACCTTGTCAACAACGGCTCCTGATAAACCCCTCGTTGGTGTTGTTTACACACTCGATGCTTTCTCAAATACTCTGGTACTTCTTCATGAGGTGGTCCACACCACCCTTACAAGCAATTTCACGATGGTGAACTTGGGGGAAGTTGTGGCCTGCGAGATAGTAAAGCCTGGAATTGATGTCCTTTCGGAGGGGGGTTTGGAGAGTGAAAAGCTGGGGCCAATTTCAGAGCGCCAAATTCAAGAGAAAGAGAGGCGTGCTCTTGCACTTTGTCAGGAGAGCTTAAAGCACCTCAATCAGGACGCGTCGAAGGAGGCACAAGCGCTATTCGACACGCTTGTGAAAGCCTGCAACGATGTTGAGTGGGTTAACCAGGACATACTCGTTTTGAACGAGGTCATAATTTCCTCAGCTGTAACTAAGGAGGCTCCCCACGGTTATGGTGTAAAGAACTGCAAAGGGAGACTGGTCGAAGACGGCGTAAAGGACAAGGTATGTGCATAGTTTCTCGTTTATTGTCGGAAATCAATTGAAAGAAAATGACAGCGCTAACCTATCACATCAAAAAAAATTTCAGGTGTTACTGAAAAATAGTTTGGAACGAGTTCGTCGCATCGTTCAGCGGTTTTGGGAGCAGTGGGAAGTGAAGACGAAGCAGTGAATGCGGTGGTGTACTTTCGATTAATAATAAATGATTAATGAGAGAGAGATTGCATTTACCGCACCTAGAAAAGAATGCAGTGATGTAACAAGCGAAAATTCGGTGCAAAACTTGCCATGCTATTTCATCGAAACTGAAACATCCATATTCAAAGTTGTCACCTCTCTCTCAAACAATTTCAGTTTGATCTCACAGACGTTTACAGCTCCATCTTTCCATTCTCAGAGAATATATTCTTACATATTGAAGGGCATGCCAATGATATTCGTGGTAAAGGGAGCCATGACCTCCCCATCGTAATGCTGGACAATGCCCTTGAGAGCAGGG
>Ga0115554_1002619_pt1 | contig 12336 bp, 8 predicted proteins | sample COGITO_mtgs_1104_3_FD_87283 | JGI IMG/M metagenome (GOLD analysis project Ga0115554, IMG submission 87283) | Pelagic marine microbial communities from North Sea - COGITO_mtgs_110404 | ecosystem: Environmental > Aquatic > Marine > Epipelagic | place: Germany:Helgoland, sampling site Kabeltonne... | reverse complement strand
TCGCTCGTACATTTCGTGCGGTAAACGATGCACCGCATCCACCGCTTCGTCGTCCGACATTATTAGTAGTATTTTATGTATATAGAGTGTGTTGTTTGTGCGCAAAAGGGTGAAGAAATGAAGAGATTTTCAGACACGTTTTTCATCTTGATTCCTAGTTTACTTAATTGTATTAAAACTCACTTATTCACTCTCTCTCTCTCTCTGCTATTTGTTGACACCCCCCTCCAGTATATTTATATAGACACATGTATAATACTTTACATATCGCTTTTCTCGATGCATCTCCTCAAATTCTCTCTCTCTCTTATTCTCTCTTTCAACAAGAGTCTCTTTGGCTTTTTGCGCGACGACAAGCGAATATATAGCGTGTAAAAAGTATTATCTGTTGGCCTTGGCGACTCTTTCCAACTCGTCCTTCTTCTTAATCGCGTACGAGTTCGAGCTCCCTTTCGCGGCGTTCACCAATTCATCCGCTAAGCATTCCGCCATCGTCTTGACGTTTCTGAACGCGGCTTCTCTCGCGCCCGTCGTCAACAAGTAAATGGCGTCGTTGACTCTTCTCAACGGGGAGATGTCCACCGCTTGTCTTCGAACGACGCCGGCGGAGCCGACGCGCGTGGCGTCTTCTCTCGGTCCAGCGTTGATGATGGCATCGACAACCACTTGTAATGGATTTTGGTCCGTTAATAAGAAGATGATATCCATCGCGTGTCTGACAATTCTCGCCGCCATTAATTTCTTACCGTTGTTGCGTCCGTGCATCATCAGCGAGTTCACGATGCGTTCCACAATCGGGCACTGGGCTTTTCGAAATCGTTTCGCCGCGTATCGACCGGCAGAGTGCGGGACGAAGGTGGCATATTTTGGTTTCACCGCGATGTAATCTTCTAAAGAGATGTCGTTGATCTGTTGTTTATTTGAAGAAAGAAGTTCGAGAGTTTAAAGAAGACGCGTAAAGTGAGTACACGGGAGGAAACCACTCTGAAAAGAACTCCCAGGGCTACCCCCCGAAAAGACGAGGGTCTTGCGCGATGAATTTTGCGCAAAGACGCGAGGACAAAAGACCTGAACAAAAGCAAACGATTCGACGTTTCGTTTTGATGCAGAGAGAGTATCACCGCGCGATGCGAATCTGAACTGTTCCCGTTTTACTTCGCATCGTTTTCATACTCATCGATATGCGCGCTGATTTTCCTTCGCCTCGTCGTGAAAAATTGGGCGCACAAAAAAAGTTCGTCCCTCTCTCCCCATCTCGCCTAAACATTAGAGAGAGGAAAAAGTATCGGAAATCTCGCACTTTCCCCCTCACGCGAGAACAAAGATGCGCACGAATTTCGCTAAAACGTACCTCGACGTCGTCGAACGACCATTTACCGAAGAGTTTCACTTCTTGCGTGGCGAGTTCAGCCATACTGTTAGTCTTTATTTTATGCGCGTTGTTGTGAATGAAGCTTTTTTTAGGATTTCACCCCAAGGGAGCAAAAAACAACCAAAAATTTTCTGGGACTTCAGACTTCCTTGATTTTTGACGAAACAGAAGCAAAACACAAGTGTTGAACTTTCCTCATTTTTTCTCTTTGGTTTTGGGTCGGTGCTTTGGTAAAGTTTGTGTTGTTGTGACTGTGAGTACTACCATTATACTACCATAAAGGTATTATATGCAGTTTAGGAGAGAGAGTCAGAGAGAGAGAGAGAGTCAGAGAGAGCTGGAGAGAGAGTGTGGAGGAATTTTACGCGAGTAAAGAAGATTTAAAAAATCATCGTCGGACGTAAAGTTCCATCATCATCATCATCTCAATCAGAGACATCAAATCATGGCGGGAAAAGCGAAGCCGAAAAAGCACACGGCGAAAGAGTTGAAGCAAAAGCAAGACGCGGCGTTGACGAACAAAGGCGGAGGGAAAGCTGGGTTAGCAGATCGGAAAGGCGGCGCGGCTGGACACGCGAAGTTTAAATGTCCAATCTGTGGCATGGCTGCGCCTTCGATAAAAAGCGGAGAGTTGCACTGGGACTCGAAACATCCGAAAATGCCGTTTAAACCGGAAGAGTGGTCGGATTTACACGCCATTCACGGAGGGACGACGAAAGGCGTGGCGGTGAAAGGCGCGGAGAAAGAGAAGACGGTGCACGAACTGAAGAAAACCGAGGCTGGGAGGAAACGGCTGGCGGAGATTGAAAAGGAAAAGCTGGAAAAACAATTTCAAGACGTGAAATTGAATAAGTGATTTTAAGGTGTTCGGCGTCGGGAAATCATCATTTTCATCATCATCATCATCGGAAGAAAGAAGAAGCGTGTAATAGCAACACGTTTTGCCCCATCAATCGTGTGATTGAAGCACAATTTATTATTATTTTTTATGGAATTCTATCAAGGTGTTATTACAAATGGAGAGAGTAAGAAGTCAACGGCTCGCTCGTGACTTCTTTTTCAAATCTAATATATGTACATCTTAAACTTCATCATTGCTCTCTCTCTCTCATTCTCTCTCTCTTTCCTGTTCGGAAGAAAGAAATGTTCGATGTATATAAATATGTATATTTTATGTTGCAAATAATTGTTGTCAACGATCCAACAGCTTCATGCGCAAACTCGGAGAGCAACCGCACAAAGCTCTGCACTCGTCCAAGTCTAAATCACCAGCCAACGTGATCCACTCTTCGCTGTCGTCCAAATACGTCAATCGGTGATAATGCGACGACGACGACGTCTCTTTTTGTATCCCGAAAAGTTTCAAGACGTGTTCCATCAAAGTCACGTGATTCATTTTCGGTTCCAACAAAAATCGGCACGTGTCGTTGTCGTGCGTAACTTTGACGTTGATCGTGAGTTGGTCTCTTCGCGCGTTCACCGAGGCAGATAACGACGGAGGTATCGAGTGAATGTCTTGCTTGATCAACTCGTAGGCGTTTAATGAGGGCATGGAGCCATCCGCTAAACAGATAAAGATGGTAATTTCACCTCCGTTTGGTTTGTTCGGGGCGAAACCTGTCGCTAATAACTCTTGCTTCTGTTGTTGTTGCTGTTGCTGCTGCTGCTGCTGCCGAGCGTTGTTCTGAGCGTTGCTCTCACCGATGACAACTGGGTCGTTCGTGGCACTTTTATTGTTCCCGCTGTTTCCACTCTCCTTCTTGCGATGCTCGGTAAACTTGATGCACTCGTCCAAGTCGTGTTCGCTTTGTAAAATGCACATGTCGTCTTCGTCGTCCATGTATTTCAATTTCGCCGAATCAGGGAAGACGATGAGCTTTCGAATCCGATCGAGAAGCATTTGTACGGACCATTTGTGCAACAAGCGAAACCGAATGGTATCTGCACCAACTCGAAACTTCACAACGAGTTGCGGCACTTCCTCGACTTTCTCGCCTTCGTTGAGTAAAATCGCCATCATGTCCGCGTCCGCCTCTTCCATCGTATCGTTGGCGATGAACAAATCGTCGTCAAAACCCCCGAGAGTGTTGTTCAATATACCCGCCAAAGCCGTCGTGCCGTGCACGGAATGGTCCCCGCCCGGGTTTCCGTGCATAGACCCTCCGTTGTAATGCGAACCGCCGTGTGCGGATTCGGAATACGTCGAACCGTGGACGCTATCGTCGTTGTTGTTGTATTGATGTGGATACAATTGTTGCGAAAAGTTGTGCGCGCCGTGAACGGTTTCGTAAAAATGATCGACGAAAGAAAACGGCACGGCAGCTTTTCCGGCGCCTGCTTTTGTTCCAACGGCAACGTCTTTCTTGTATTTTTTATTCGGTGTTTTCGTTTCTGCTTTTTCCGCCGCCGGTCCGAAATCTCCTTGTTGCATGGCGGGCGCGATGGGCATACTCTGATGCGGTTGTTGGTGTTGTTGCGCTCCGAAAAACTGCGACGCGGTGTGACCGCCGTGTTGCGAACCCGAGGCGACGATTTGACCTTTTGCGTTTTTCAAGCGACCGTGAGAGACGAATCCGCTTCCGGCGTGCCAGGATGCGCCTCGCTCTCGTTCTTCCTCGTCGCCCCAATCGAATTGGCCTTGCGTCGCTATGCCGCGAAAAGCCTGAAATCCACCGTGCGAACGACCTTCTTCTCCGCTACCAAGTAACGCACCCACTCCTCCGGAGCCTTCTTTTCCTCTGATTGGCGCACCTCCCGTACTTCCCATGGTAAATAACCCGTCGCCCAACGGACTACCGTCGCCGGTTTTCGCCAAGTTCGACAACGAGCCTCCTCCACTCATGCGACCGCCTGGACCGTGAACGGATTCACCAGCGACAGCATCGCTGTCACCACCGGACGATTTAAACGAGGACCCCCCGTCGCGAGGAGAACCACCCGAACTGTGTCCGCCGCTACTCCTCGCTTTCCTCAGTTTGTTTTGCGAGCTTTGCTGCTTCGCGGCTTCTTTCATCGCTTTATACTGTTTCGATTTCAACGATCGTCGAGGCCAACGCCCGATGCCGTATTGACGACAAATTCGTTTTAAAGTGGTACTCCCGACTCCTAAATCTGTCGCGGCGTCTTTTAAATGCTTAGAAAATTGCGTTTGGAGTAACTCTAGAGTGATCCCCCACGGCGCCGATGTTTTGTTCTTCTCGTCTGGGCCTTTGTTCACCATAGAAATGTGCTCGACGGCTTGTAACGTCGTCATCGGCGCCGCTCCTTTTCCTTTTCCTGTTTTATCGTCGTTGTTCTTCCCTTCTCTGGTCGTATCTGTGTTGTTGTTCTTTCCTGTTAAATCCGGCAATTCCATCAACATCGACGCCGGTTGTTCGTCGTTTCCTCGCACGCCAGCCGTAGCCGCTAACGGCGAGTCAGGCACCGCGGGCGCGCTCGCACCATCTGGCGCATTCTTCGTGTTATCCACTCTCACGCCCCTTTGTAGATAACTCCACACCTCCTCCACCGTTTGTATTTGCTCCGCGGACGTTTGGAGTTTCGGATTTAACAAAATTTCAAGAATCGCGTCTGTTTTTTTCTTCGTCCCGTCCGGTAAGACGCAATCGATTCGCATCTTACACGCGCACAAACCTCTCAAACCGAGTAAAATAGACGTGTGATGCAACGGCCACTCGATCTGGGATGCTTTTTGAACGTCGTCCACCCAAATTAAGGTCTCTTTCGAGTGCGCCTGTCCAACCGGTCCTTGGCCAATCATCAGCGATATTTGCGACGACATGTCCCGGTAACTCTGACACTCTTTTTCCTTCACGAAATACGGACACCCGGCGGTGACTATGAGCCCGTTCGATTCGATCCAAAATTGCGCGAACGGAACGTTTAACGTCTCGCACATCAACTCCAACGCGTTCGCGTGCCCGGGCGCTAACGTCTCCACCGTCGACTCGATGAACTTTCTCATGTACCTCTCCGGCCCGACGCGGTCGTGTCCGGTGGTAAACAGCCCGAGTTTCATAAACTCGTGCGCGGTTGCGGCGTAGAGCTCCCCTATGGATTCCGTCATGTGACACAACGCCACCTCTAAAATAGTAAACGGCCGTTCGCTCTTCATCGCCTCTTCGCTTAAAAACACCGGCAAACACATCGTCGTGTGTATCCGACACTCGTACGCGCACGCCACTCTCACGTACTCCATCGGTCGATACGACGTCACCGACGGCGTAAACTCCGGTCGACTCAAAACGTAACACCTCCCCGGCAGACCTAACATCCCTTCTCCGTTGGTCACTTCGCAGTTGAAAAAAAACGCCGTCGTGTTTTCGGTAAACTTCTTCGCCAACACCGAGTCGTGCGTCTTCTTCTTCGCCGATATCTTGCACAGTTCGCCGTGCGTCGTCATCACCACGCTTTTCCCGGCAATCCTCGGGACCCACATTTGTACCATGTTGCTCTTCTCCACTCTCGCGGAGATGTTATTGACGAGTTCCACCATCGTTTGGTATAACCCCTCTTGCGTCACTCGAAAGTTTGTTTTCTTGCCGACTTCGTGTAACCTGTACAGTTCGGAAACAACTGCAATGGCTTCGTTTTTTTTCCTTCTCGCTCGCGACATTTCATTCGGTTTCTCGTCTTGTCCTTTTGTTGGAGGAGGACTTGTTAAATCATTTTGTTGTTGTTGTTGTTGTTGTTGTTGCTCTTGATGTTTTTCTAACAGAGTGACCGCGATCTGAGGGTGTTGTTCTGAACCATCCTCAACAGTTGCTTCCTTCTTCTCGTGAGTCGTAAACGTGGTTGAGGTTTTTCCACGAGACGCATTCGTGATGTCCTCGTCTCGATTCATATCGCTGTTCGTCTCCGACTCTCTCGGCGATCTCCCGCTCTTCAGCCTCATTATTATGAAGAAGTAAAGCTTACGTGTGCTGCTGTCCTCAGATCTCTTATTTGTATAAATTAGTACACCGCTCTTCCCGTGCGCATCAAAACATAATCTCTTCCTTTTGAGGCGAGCGAGAAAGAAAGAAGAACGAAAGGGAGGTTATTGAATTTAATTGAGCGAACGAATTCTTTCTTTTGTGTGGTTGTTGTTCAGACAAAAAAAAGCAAAAAAATTTGACTATTTAGGGTGTAAGTGCTTCGTCCTTACTCTTTTCTTGTACTCGAGTAAGACACGAGCACTCGGAAAAAAATATCGCGAGTCTGTGCTTCGTACTCGTAAGTGCGTCCTTCGTACTCTTTTTCTTTCTCGAGGTGTCCCTTCTGGTGCTTCTAGTGAACGGTTTTTTCCACACAGTTTTATTAGTCCGTACTTGTTTTATATTTACGCATTAAGAAGTGCTCTCTTCTCTCGCTTTCCAATAAACGCGTTTTTAAGCGAATATGAAGGGGAGAGAAGGAGGGGGAATAGGAGGAGGATTCTTTCGGTACGACGGCAGATTGAAATCTGAAACCAACAACGCTTTCGGTCGTGAAGATGATGGAAACGCGTTTGAGATTTTTTTCTTGACGCTGTTCGTGTTAGAATCAGTCGGCGTTCGATGTCGTCGAGAAATTAAAGACTTTGACGAAGACGACAAAGACTTTGATAAACTACTCTCGCTGCAAAATCGGTGGAGAGATTTTCTGCACGTGTTATTCCCGACGATTTTATGCGTTTTTCATCCAAAGTTGAGCGGTCTGTTGGGAGCGATTTTGTGCCTTCGACGGATTGGTTTTTCTTCTTCTTCTATAATAAAGAAAGATAGGAATACGAATACGAATACAAATTCTACGACGGCGTGGTTAAACCTGTACCGCTCGGCGATGCTCTTATCCGCGTGCTCGGCGATATTAGCCATCGATTTCTCGCAAATGCCCAGGAGGTTAGGGAAGACGAAAGACTACGGCGTTTCGTTGATGGACGTCGGCGCGGGGTCGTTCGTGGCGAGCGCGAGTTGCGTGAAGTGGCGGCGAAGCGAGAGAAGCGTTAATAGAAGAGGTAATAGTAGAAGTAGTATTAATAGTAGTAGTAGTAATGGTAGTAGAGGTGAAGAAGGAGCTTCTTCTAGTGGAGAAGTGTTTCTGCGAATGATGAAACGAGCGTCGATTTCATTCATTCTCGGGTTTGCGAGGTACGTTTCCGTGAAAAGAAGCGGCTATCAGCTCGTCGAGGAGGAATACGGACCGATGTGGAATTTTTTCTTCAGTTTGGCGGTGATTGATATCCTATCGACGGCGATTGTTTGTGCGTGTGGTCGTTTTATTACTGGTAAATATCGAATGCGGAATACTTTTATCGTCGCGTCGAGCATCGCGATTCTCGTCGAACTGTTGCTCGGAAGGAACGTGGTATACGACGCGAAAAATACGACGATGAAACTCGAATCGTGGTTGCTTTTACCGACGAAAGAGCGAGGCGCGTTTCCAACGAAATATACGGACGTCGTCTCATTCGTTACGCTAAACCGAGAGGGTGCGTTTTCGTGCGTTGGAATGACGTCGTTACACTTTTTCGGACGGTTTTTTGGCGAATACGTGCACACGAAAAAGAGCGAGGGCGATTTGCGTCGCGCGGTGTGGCTCGCGCTTATGCTTTGGATAGCGTCGTTTACCTCAATCGATGTTCTCAAAATCATCAAACCGTCTCGACGTCTGTGCAATTTTGGGTATATTTTATGGATGAGCACGTACAACGTCTCCGCGATGGTTGTCATGGCGTTCATACACGAACAATACCATACCGTTCCGTCCATCTTGCAAAGAGCCAACGCGTCTCCAATGCTCGTCTTTCTCTTCGCGAATATCACGACTGGTTTGTTCAATTTCATTTTGAAAGACGAAATCATGCGAGTGCACGCGTTCTTAGCGTACGTGTTGATGGGTTGGCACATGGAATTAATACACATGTGCATCAACGTTTTAGCGAGGATGAAGTCAAAACAGGCACAGAAGAAGAAGACGAATTAATAATAATAGAGCGTAGCATCTTACTAGTAGCGCTTCTAGAAGAACATGATCTATACATATATCTATACTCTAAACTAAACCAGAAAGCGGATCCGCCGATTCCGAATCCGAATCCAATTTCGACGACGTAAACGACGACTCTTTTTTACTCGCCGCCGCTTTACTTCCGCCGCTTCTTTTCTTTGCGCTCCCGTAGCCTCGTTTCATCATGGACGATTCCGCGTGAGACAAGCCGCCACTGCCACCGAAAGAAGAAGAGGGTCTTTCCGATGAGGCAGCCGCCTTTTTATTCTGCTCTCTCTTCGCTTGCGCGTTTGCAATCCGTCCTAGATTCTGCGGCGCTCTGATTTCTCGTATCGGCGCGCCTTTCATAAACTCCAACCTTTGCATCGTCTCTTTATCCACGTGCACTCTTTGATGTCGAATTTGTTCCGTCGCGTCTAACAGTTGCATCACGTCCGATTCTAACGTAAACGAATGGTGCGGCACGGCGCCGAATTCTCTAGAAGATTGGAAGTGTTGCGTTTCAAAGTAATGCCACGCCGCGCCGGTAAACGCGATGTCATCTCCGACGCCGTACACGTCCAAGGTGTCGCAAAATTGACGCAACAAGTGAAACCCGAGGAAACCGCTCGACGGCGACGCTTTCCCTTTATACGCTTTGCCGCGAACGATTTCCAAGTTTTGTTTCAACGCTCTCAAAACATCGCCGGCGCCGTCGACGGCGGAACGAGAGAGTAAGCGTAAGGTCGGCATGCCTTGTTTGACGCGTTCGGCGATGTCGACGTCTTGTTCGTCGGAAGGCATTTTCGAATTCTCTACGGGTACGATGTCACCGAACTCGTCCATCGCGGTGGTGTCTCCACCAATTGCGTTGTTGTTGTTATTACTACTCGCCCCGTTGTCCTCCTCTTCCGACGACGAGAACGACGCAGAAGAGGCGGCATTTTTCGGAAAATAGTTTGGTTTCAAATTCGCCATCACCTTTGCCGCTCTTAAATACGTCAACCAATCCGTCCTCGTAATCACAAACGTCACGTTCGGCTCCGTCTGTAAATACGGATTCGATTTATACGCTTGCGTCCATTTGGCGTTTAACAAACGATGCGTGGTTTTATGCCCCACGTATTTCTCGAACCGTTTCGACGGCGCCTGATTTAAGCGCATGACGACGTCGTGGTCGTCGATTTGTTCGCCGAGACGGTCGTTGGCTAACAACGCGCGCGAGTTGCCAACCAACGCGCACGACGGTTTCTTCTTCCCGCTCGGGTACGCTTGGCCGTTTTCCGGTAAAAATCGTTTTTCGAATTCACCGAGAGAGACGCCTTTCGGTACTTGAATATCTTTTTCGTCGATGCGCTCTCCCGAGGAGTGACTTTTGTGAAAGTTATCGTACGTCGCGTACATGTTTTTATACTCCTCGCTGTCTTCGTCGTGCACCCACTGAACGTCTTTGAGCAACGCTTTGGCCAATTTGCGAACTTTGGGAATAAACTCTTCGTTGAACTCGCGCTCGTCGACTAAGTACTGCTTGTTGTTTCGTCCGTTGGGACGCCCGCCCCTGGAAGTCGACAACGCCGGGTCTTTCGCACCTTTATCTCCTTCATTCTCTTTACCGTCGTCGTCGTCGTCTACATCCGCCATCCCGCTATCGGCTTTAAGTCTCTCCAACGCTTTACTCGAACTCTCTCGCGCCGAGGCGATTAACTTTCTCTCAATCTCTTCCAACTTTGTTCTCACTCTCGATTCTTCGTCGTGTATTTCTTTCAACCGTTCGATAGCGAACGTCACCATGAGCATCTCCGTGTTCGACGTGATCGTCTGCCCGTCCGCTTCGTATTTCGCGTTGATATCTTCCACCAAGTTCGCCCACGGGACGGTTTTGTATCGAACGCCGTTGCGCAAAAAACGCGAGTATCGTTCGCACAAAACAACGAACGGGTCCGCCCACGGGAATTTGCTCTTCGTGAACTCTTTGGTGTTGATTTCCCACGCTAAGCGATCGATTTCGGTCATCTTTTGCGGATCATCTGTTGTTGCGTGTTGTTGTTCACCTCCCCTTTCGCCTCCTTCGTCGTTTTCGTTTGATTCCTCGTTTCTTCGCTCCTCGCTCTCGCTGTTACTCTCGCTACTACTACTCCCACCGCTACTACTATCACTACTACTCCTCTGACCAACAAACTTCGCGGTTCTTTTCGCCACCGTCGTGTGTTGCTTTATCGACCTCGTAATTTCTCTCCTCAACTTCTGTTCGTTCTTCACGTGTCTCAATCCTTCGTTCAGTTTTACTCGCGCTTCCGAAAGCGTCTGCGGCGCTTGACTTTTCGCGGATAAATGTTTCTTCGACAACTGTTTCGGCATGGAGAGGAACGCGATTTTCCGTGGTGACATTTTTTCTTTGTTGTTGGCATTCTCTTCGTTTTCGTTCGCAGTACTCGTAGTACTCAAAGTAGCAGCATTACTGGCAGCGTTCTCCTCGATGTTCTCTTTTCCTCGTCTTTGTTTGCTTCTTCGCGTATTTTCTTCTTTGTCTGCTTCGTCGTTGTCCTCTTCGTCGTCATCGTCGGTAAACTTCAAACGTTCTTCTATAACGCCCACTCCTTTTCGCTCGTACTCGTGGTTTTCGAGAGACGCGTCGTCGAACGTTCTTTTTTGTCCTCTTTCGTTTGTTTCTTCCTCCTTTTGTCTCGTAAACGCGCGTCCTTTTCCGAATCCTGCGAGCGCTTTCACGTCGTTCGGGGAAATCGAGAACACTTTGAAGCGCTCACGCTTTAACGACGTGAACGATTCAGACGACGAGAAAACGACGAGAATAAATACAGAGGTCAAACAGATGCATATTTTACTCGGAAGAAGTCTCCTCGCTTTCTTCTTTCGATGATTCTGTTGATGATTTAAGCGCGGTAAAAGCGCCATTTTTGTCACGCGTTTTTGTCATCTTTTCAAAAGCGGAGAACAACAACAACAACGACGCAAAGAAGAAGAAGACGATGAAAACGATGTCTTTAACAGTCGCAAAACCATCCTCTCTCGCTTCCGCGAACTCTGCTCCTTCTGCGAATAAAGCGACTCCCGTTGCTCTCGTGAAAGCGCCTCGATTACATCGTAATCAAACATCTGCAATCGTATCTTCTCTGAACGACGGAGCGGCAACAGCGAGAGGAAGAAGAAGACCAAGAGTGAAAGCCTTCGCTCGAAACCACGCCGTTGTCGTTCGAGCGTCGTCCTCCGATGAATCGTTTGAAAAAGATATCGACCCGGCGAAACTGTTGATGGAACGCCAACAGTTTCTCTTCGTGGATATGAGAACTGAGAAAATGTACGAGAAGGAACACATCGTGAAACCACCGAGGCAAACCGTGAATGTGCCTTACGACGGAACAGATACGATTGAACAGTTCACGGAGAAACTGAAAAATAAATACATAAACCCATCCTCGGCGAAGTTATTACTGGCGTGTGCGGATGGAACGATCGCGTGCCAAGTCGCGGAAAAGATGCAGAAAGAGTTCGGGTACGGGCAAGTCTTCGGCGTTAAAGGAGGATACGACGGGTGGATGGTGAAATGGACGCCGAGCGGAAGGAAACGACCGCCGAAAGGCAAGTTCGTCGCGACGGGGAGAGAGAGTTTGAAAAGCGGATTGGATTTGGACCCGGAGGTGGCGGCGACGTACGAGGAGAACTGGGGGAACCCCGAGGCGTCGTTCGCCGCGAATTCGAATCAGTTGAAGAAAGACGACTAGACGCTGACTTCGCGCCGCGCGTACTGTAAATTTAATTTAAATACTCTTTCTTTTTTTTATGTTGTGTATGATTTCTCTCGCTGTGTTCACAAAAGCTAATAATAATATGTGAATAACTAGTCTTCGGGATGAAACCAAAGCCTCCTCAGTGTGTGTTTTTTTATAAACGCGCCCTCTGCTTTTTTATATGTTATGTCTAATTTTAAAGACCAAGTGCCACTTGGTCCTCACCTCTCCTCCTCTTACTCTCTCTCTCTCTCTCTCTCTCTCTCTCTC
>Ga0115554_1002616_pt1 | contig 12348 bp, 10 predicted proteins | sample COGITO_mtgs_1104_3_FD_87283 | JGI IMG/M metagenome (GOLD analysis project Ga0115554, IMG submission 87283) | Pelagic marine microbial communities from North Sea - COGITO_mtgs_110404 | ecosystem: Environmental > Aquatic > Marine > Epipelagic | place: Germany:Helgoland, sampling site Kabeltonne... | reverse complement strand
TCAAGGATGATAATATCATAGGCAACTATACTAATTTTTTTTCTTGCTGACTTTGCATTTTGAGATGTATCTACGAAATGATTATTATCTTTTAAAAATTTTTCTAACAAGTTGTTTAGGCGTTTATCATCATCTATAACCAAAACATGAGGAGTTATATCTATATTTTTATCTTTAATTTCCATTATAAGTCTCTAAATTTAATTCATAGAATACTTTTATTCTAGTTTAATTTAATAAGTTAGAATATATTTTGTTAACATTTATATAAAAGAATAGTTTTTTTTATTAAAAATAACTATAAAGAAGAAAATTTTTTAATGTTTATATTGAAAAAATACATAACAAAGAATAATCTAAAATTTATTTTTATTCTAATTCTGCGGAGGTAAGTATGGAAGACTTTAGTCAAAATGAAGGTTTTATATGGTTCGATGGAGAATTAGTTGATTGGAAGGAAGCAAATATTCATGTTTTAACACATGGGCTACATTACGCATCTTCAGTATTTGAAGGAGAAAGGTGCTATGAAGGAAAAGTTTTTAGAGAAATAGAACATACTAAAAGGTTGCATCATTCAGCTAATACTTTAGGTTTTGAAATTCCATATAGTATTGAAGAAATATGTAATATCAGAAAAACTGTTCTAGATGCAAATAATATTAAAAATGGCTACATTAGACCAGTTTCATGGAGAGGAAGCGAAATGATGGGAATTAGTGCTCAGAAAAATACTATCCATTTAGCGATAGCTGCATGGGAATGGCCGAGTTACTATACACAAGAGGCTAGATTAAAAGGCATTAAATTAGAATTGTCTAAATGGAAAAGACCTGCTCCAGACACGGCACCTGTTTCTACAAAATCAGCTGGATTATATATGATCTGTACTTTGGCAAAGCATGCAGCTGAATTAAATGGTTGTGAAGATGCGCTTATGCTAGATTATAGAGGATTCATTGCAGAAACTACTAGCGCAAATATATTTTTAGTTATTAATAATGAGATACATACGCCTAAAGCTGATTGCTTCTTAAATGGTATTACAAGACAGGAAGTAATAAAAATTGCAGCCGAGCAAGACATTAAATTAGTTGAAAGACATATTAAATTAGAAGAGCTTGCTCAGGCTAATGAAGTGTTTTGTACTGGAACTGCTGCTGAAATTACTCCTATAAGTCAAATTGGAGAATATACTTTTAAACCTGATGTAATATGTAAGTTATTAATTAAAGAATATAATAAAGCTACTGGTCAAATTATTACATAATTACCATTTTTTTGCTGCTGCTAAATCACTAATTTTTTCTTTTACCCAGTTATCTCCATTATTAGTTGACTCAAGTTTCCAAAAAGGAGCTTTTGTTTTTAGCCAGTCTATTAAAAACTGACAAGCTTCCAGAGCATCTTTTCTGTGTTGAGAGAAAGTAGCTACTAATACTATTTGATCACCAGGATATAGTTTGCCATATCTATGTATAATTATACTATCAATCAGTTTCCATCTAGTTTTAGCTTCCGAATTAATCTTTTCTAACATGTTTTCTGTCATTATAGGATAGTGTTCTAGTGTCATAGACTTGAGTTTTTTCTCATCATTATCTCGAACAATTCCAATAAATGATCCTACACCGCCTATATTTTTATTGTTCGCAGTAATTTTTTTTATTTCCAAACTTATATCAAAATCACTTTTTTGAACTTTAATCATAAACTTAACCGCCTGTCATGGGAGGAAATAAAGCAACTTCATCATTATCATTAATAGAAAATTCTAAATCAACAACTTCCATATTAACGGCGCAACGAATAACAGATATATCATTAAGCGCCTTACTATGATTTTCACTTTGATTTTTTAAGTGTTTTAATAAATCATTGACGTTAGTAATTTCATTACTGATAGTTATATTTTCAGATTCAACTCCAATTTGATCTCTTACCCAAGAAAAATATTTAATATGCATTCTATTCACTCTCAATTTTTTTGAATTCATTAATACTTATAATAACATAGTTATATCCTGTATAGACAGTTAAAATAGCAGTTATATATAAAAATATAGTACCAACATTATAAATAGTATTTGAAAACGAGATATTTAATGGAACTATTGCGAGTATAAATATAGTTATAAATTGAGAAGTAGTTTTTATTTTAGATAAAAAAGTTACCTCTAGTGAATTGGATTTATTGTAATTAGATAAAGTTTCTCTTAACCCCGATATAATTAATTCTCTCATGATAATTGCTGATACTACTATAAAATTCGCCCTAGAATCAGTAATAAATGTGATGAGTACAGTTGAAGTAAATATTTTATCAGCTATAGGGTCTAGTGCTTTTCCAATAATGCTGGTTGCATTAAATTTTCTTGCAAGAAAACCGTCTAAAAAATCACTAATACCTGAATAAAATATAAGTAATAAGCTATAAATATATAAATCAAAATAAAATAATAGAAGCCAAATAGGACAGCATAGAAGCCTGCTTATAGTAAGTATGTTTGGAATATTTTTTAATTTTATCATAATTTGTAATTTATATTATTAAGAATGATAAATACAACTATATAGTAATTAATTTTTAATACTTTGAAAAAAATTATAAATTTCTTCGGCAGATTTCAAGCTTATACCACTAATTTTATTAAGTTCATTTAAAGGTGCTTCTGAAATATGCTTTATTGAGCTAAAGTGCATTAGTAATATTTTTTTTCTTTTTGCTCCAATACTTGGTATTTCACTTAATATAGACTTATTTATTAAAGATTTTTGCTTATTTCTTTGAGATGAAATAGCAAATCTATGAGCTTCATCCCTTAATCTTTGAAGATAATATAGGATAGGATCATTTTTATCTAATATTAGAGGATTACTAAAATTTATATTTTTATTAGTCTTTGGAAGGTATTCTTCAAGAGGCGCAAAATGAATTTTTTCATTTCCTGCATTTCTTTGCTTTCCTTTTGAAACACCAATTACAGTTATATTTTCAATATTTAAACCTTTTAAAACTTTACAAGCCACAGTAACTTGTCCTTTTCCCCCATCTATTATTATTAAATCAGGCTTAGGAAAATTTATATTTTTTGAATCTTCTTTAATTTTATTGAATCTTCTAGTGAAGACTTCTTCCATCATTCCATAGTCATCTCCTGCTTTGAAATTATTAATATTATTCTTGATATTAAATTTTCTATATTGATTTTTTATAAAACCAGTATTACCCGCTACAACCATAGCCCCAATCATGTTTGATCCGCTGAAATGAGAGTTATCATATATTTCTATTCTTATTGGAGTTTTATATAGATAAAGAGTTTTTTTTAATTCTTTCAAAATATTGGCATGACTACTATACTCAGCTAATTTTTTAGCAATAGCTTGTTTAGCTTTATTTAAACCTAAAGTAACTGCTGTTTTATTCTCACCTTTTTGAGGACATATAATTCTAGTTTTTCTTTGATGTTTTAAATAAAAGGCTTTTTCAATTAAGGTTTTGTTGTCGGGTAGATGGCTTACTAAAATAGAAGGTGGCGGTATTTGACTTACATAAAATTGAGGAATAAAGCTTCCTAAGATTGAATTAAGATTATCATTTTCTGCATAGTTTAAATAATGAGTTCTGCTTCCAAAATTCTTTCCAGACCTATAGAAAAAAACTTGAATAGCAAAGTAAATATTATTTTTGTTAACTATATTATTTTTTAAATGAGTAATAGAAAAAACATCTGCATCTTTAATATTTCTTAAATCGGCACCTTCGGCTTTTTGTATAAAGTTTAATGCTCTAATTCTGTCTCTTAGAACTGCAGCTTCTTCATAGTTGAATTTTTTTGAAGCTATTTCCATACTTTTTTCTAATTTTGGCTGTAAATTATTATTTTTTCCTAATAAAAATAATTTAGCATCTATAACAATTTTAGAATAATCAGCTTTATTTATTAAATTAGCACAAGGAGCAGAGCATCTTTTTATTTGATATTGCATGCAGGGCCTGTTTCTATTTTTTATTTCAAAATCACTACATGTCCTTAAAGGAAAAGCTCTTTGCATAGCATTTAATGTTTTATGTACTGCATCAACAGATGCAAAAGGTCCAAAATAATCCCCTTTATTCTTGACTTTATTTCCTCTAGCTTTAATGATTTGTTGCCAGTTATGGTCATTTCTTAACAATATGTATGGATAAGACTTATCATCACGCAATAAAATATTAAATTTTGGTTTGTGCTTTTTTATCATATTTGCTTCTAATAAAAGAGCAGATGCCTCATGTTCCGTTGTTATTAAATCAATTGAAAATATTTGTGAAACCATTCTTTGAATTCTAAGTGACATATTAGATGGTTTAGAATAAGAACTAATTCTTTTATTAAGGTTTTTTGCTTTTCCTATATATAAAATAGTTTTATCTATATTATACATAAAGTAGACTCCAGGTTCATTAGTAACTTTACATGAATAGTCTTTTACTACCTTAGCTCCCCTTACAAAATTTGAAATTTGTTTCAAAATAAACCCTTATTTTTAATGACACTTATTCATTATAATAAATAAATTTTTATAAGAGAAATGATTATTTTGTATTGACTATTTATTTTTATAAATAACTTTTTTTTAAGTTAAAAATACTGGAAAACTGGGGCCAAAAAAGTATCCACCGAATCTGTGGATAAGCAAGTGGATATCCTGCTTATTTAATGCAATATATCTATATAATTAAGGGAAGTTGTTTAAATTGCTTATTTTTTAAGCATTTGCATGAGATTACTAGTAATCCGCCATTTTATATTAAATTTTTATTAAAAAAATATTAAATATTAATAAAATTTGATATAAAACGTAAAGAAATAAATTAATTCTATATTTTTGTTGAAAAAAAACATCAAAAACAATAATTTAGGCAATTATTTGTAATTTAATATTTAAATTAATTATTTATTTTTTTAATTTAATTTCTACTCCTACTTCAGTTTTACCTTCTATTATATCTGGTTTTTTCAATGTAACATGAACTGCTTTTGCAGTATCTAACTCCAAGCATTTTATAGCGATATCTTCTGCAACTGTTTCAGCTAGAAATTTATGTTTACTTTTAGATACTTGTTTTATAATTAAGAGAATTTCTTCGTAGGATAAAACATTTTTAATATTATCATTATGAATATTAGCTGCCACTTCTAAAGTAACATTAATTATAACTTTTTGGGGTTTTTTTTGTTCTTTAGGATAAACACCTAATGAAATTAGTGTTTCGAAATTACTGACTGTAATACATCTTTGTATATTGTTCATAGCTAGTCTTCCTTATATTTATTTTTAGCTGTTTGTGCCCATCCTAAGTGCTGCCCACCATCTAGAGCTATCATTTGTCCAGTTAATGAAGGGCTATTAAGTATTAAATTTATAAATTGATTAATTTCTCTTAAGCTAGTTGGAACTGACAATGGCATTCTTTTATATTGTTTCTTAAATTCTTCATCAGTTTGCATTTTACTTTTAATAGTTGGTCCTGGTCCAATAGCATTAACTCTAATATTTGGACTAAGAGATAATGCTAAAGTTTGAGTTAGTGTCCATAAAGCAGTTTTTGATAGAGTATATGTCATAAAGTGTGGAGTTAAGTTCCATACTCTTTGGTCTATTATATTAATAATATTTCCTTTAGACTTTTTAGAAATATTTTTGACAAAACTCTGGCTTAAAAATAATGGAGCTCGGATATTAGTGTTAATATGTAAGTCCCAACTATCAGAAGATAAGGAACTAATAGAGTCATATTCAAAACTTGCTGCATTATTAATCAAACAATTTATATTTCCTAGTTTTTCTGATGCAGTGGTAATAATATTTTTTACTTGTGATAAATCAGATAAATCAGCTTTAACACAAATAGTTTTTATGTTAAACTTTTTTTCTAATTGACTAGATAATTTATAGGTTTCTTTTTCAGAGGTATTATAATGAAGAGCAATGTTCCAATTATCAGCAGCTAATGATTCTGCAATTGATGCTCCAATTCTTTTCCCTGCTCCAGTTATTAAAACATTATTTTTTTTTTTATTCAATTATTACTCTCTTTTCTATTAGAAGTTTAATTAATTTAAACCTAACTCTTTGTTTTCTATCTTCTTTATCTCATCTCTAATTTCTGCTGCCCGTTCAAATTTTAATTCCGAGGCAGCCTCTAACATCTCTTTCTTAAGTTCTTTCATATATTTGTTAATATTATGTTTGGAATTTTTTAATATAGAGTCCTCTTCATTACTATCTTTCTTTACATCTAATTCTATAATACTATTAATATTTTTAATAATAGATTTTGGTTCTATATTATTTTCTTTGTTCCATGCAATTTGTTTTTTTCTTCTTCTTTCAGTTTCCTGTAGGGCTGTTTTTATAGAATTTGTCATTTTATCAGCGTATAAGATAACTTTGCCATTAATATTTCTTGCAGCTCTTCCAATGGTTTGGATTAAGGATCTATGTGAGCGCAAAAACCCTTCTTTATCTGCATCACAAATTGCTACTAAAGCACATTCTGGTATATCTAGCCCTTCTCTCAATAAATTTATACCTATTAATATATCATAATTACCTTTTCTTAAATCTTGAATAATTTCAATTCTTTCTAGTGTGTCAATATCAGAATGCATATATTGAACTTTAAGGCCCAAGTCATTCATATATTCTGTTAAATCTTCTGCCATCTTTTTTGTAAGGACTGTGATTAAGCATCTATAGCCTTCTTTAACTGTTTTTTTACATTCACCAATTATATCGTCTATTTGGCTAGTAGCAGGTTTTACTTTACAAATCGGGTCAATTAAACCGGTAGGTCGTATAACTTGTTCAACAAATTCTCCATAAGTCTGATTCATTTCCCAATCACTCGGAGTAGCAGAAACAAAAACAGTTTCAGGTCTCATTTTATCCCATTCTTCAAATTTAAGAGGTCTATTATCTTTGCAGCTAGGTAGTCTAAATCCAAATTCAGATAAATTAGATTTTCTACTAAAATCTCCCTTGTACATACCATTTATTTGAGGAATTGTAACGTGACTTTCATCTACAAATAATATTGTGTCATTAGGAAGGTACTCAAATAATGTAGGCGGAGCTTTTCCTGGTAATCTACCTGTTAGATATCTAGAATAGTTTTCTATACCGGAGCAAGTACCAGATATTTCCATCATTTCTATATCAAAATTAGTTCTTTCTTCAATTCTTTGTGCTTCAATTAATTTTCCCTCAACCTTAAATTCTTTAATTCTAATTTCTAAGTCGGTTTTAATTTTTATGATTGCTTGATCTAAAGTTGGTTTATTAGTTATATAATGGCTATTTGCATAAATTTTAATATTTTCAAGGTTATTTAGTTTATGACCCGTTAATGGATCAAACTCCGTAATTGAATCTACTTCTTCTCCAAACAGGTCTATTCTCCAAGCTTTATCTTCTAAATGTGATGGAAAAACTTCTATTACATCTCCTAATACTCTAAAATTTCCTCTGTTAAAATTATGATCATTTCGTTTATATCGAAGGGATACTAGTGTTTTAATTAAGTCAATTCTATCTATGTAATCTTGTATGCTAATGTTTAAAATCATTTTTGAATAATTTTCAACAGGTCCAATTCCATATATACAAGAAACACTAGCTACTATTATAACATCTTTTCTTTCAAATAAAGAACGCGTAGTGGAATGTCTCATCCTATCTATTTGTTCATTAATAGAAGCATCTTTTTCAATAAATGTATTTGATCTAGCTACATATGCTTCGGGTTGATAATAATCATAATAAGAAACAAAATATTCAACTGCATTATTAGGAAATAATATTTTCATTTCTCCATATAATTGAGCGGCTAATGTTTTATTTGGAGCCAAAATAAGAGCTGGTCTTTGCAATTCTTCAATAGTTTTTGCCATAGTAAAGGTTTTTCCTGAACCAGTCACACCTAGGAGAACTTGATTAAATTTTTTACTTTTTAGTCCTTCACATAACGTTTTTATGGCATTAGGTTGATCACCCGCAGGAGAGTAATTTGATAATATTGTTAGTTTTTTTGATTTTTCCATTTTTTTTTATATTTAATTAAATAAATTAACCCCAATTATTATTAACAGCATATTCGTAAATACGATTTAAGGCTTTATTGATATTTAATTCAGAGTTAGCATAAGAAAATCTTATATAACCTTCCCCGTATTCTCCAAAGCTTGTACCTGCTACTGTTGCTATTTTCAATTCTTCTAATAAAAGGTGTTCCATTTCTCTAGAAGTTAATTTAGTTTTTGTAATATTAGGCATAGTATAAAATGCACCTTGTGGCATTTGTGAGCTCATTCCAGGTATTAGATTGGTTTTTTCTACTATAAGGTCTCTTCGTGTTTTAAATTGATTAATCATGTCCTTAACTTGATCTTGAGGGCCATCTAAGGCTGCTATTGCAGCATATTGAGTCGCTGCATTTGTGCAAGAAACAGAATTTATATTTAACCTAGTAGCTTTCTCAGCTAGGTGTAAAGGCCAAATTCCATACCCTATTCTCCATCCTGTCATTGCATAGGTCTTAGACCATCCATCTAAAATAATTAATCTATCTAATATAGATTGGTAATTTAACATTGAATAAAATTTGTTCTCATATACAATATGTGAGTATATCTCATCAGATAAAATACATACATTAGGAAACTCTTCTAATTTTTTCACTAGTTGGTCTAGTAGTTCTTTTTTTATGAGTCCTCCTGTAGGGTTTGCAGGAGAATTAATAATAACTAAACTAGTATTTTTATTAATTAAAGATAGTGTTTCTTCTAAATTAAAAGAAAAGTTTGTATTTTCTAGTAATGGTATTGCTACTGCCTTTGCTCCTGAAAACTTTATAGCACTTTCATAAATTGGAAAGCCTGGGTTAGGATAAAGAATTTCTTTACCTTTTCCTCCAAACATTAACATACAATGCCACATAGTGACTTTCCCTCCAGGTACAATTACAACTTGATCTGGATTAATTTCAATATTATGTCTTTTGTTAATATCTGCTGCTACAGATTCTCGCAGTTCTAATATACCATTGCCAGGTGTATATCCGTGATGACCATCTTTAAGTGCTTTAATAGCTGCTTCAACAATATGATCAGCTGTTTTAAAATCAGGTTGTCCTATTCCCAAATTAATTACTTCGTGTCCTTGGCGTTCTAATTCAGCTGCTCTTGCTAATACAACAAAGGCATTTTCTGTTCCTAAATTATTCATATTTTCTGAAATCATATATTTAGTCAAAATAAACCCCTTTAATAAATTATTATGTTATTATATTTACATTTTTATTGAATTTAGACATATAAATATATTTATAAATTAAAATTTTTATTTATTAAACATCAAATAGCCGAAAGAACTGATAATGATCGATAAAGTAAATTTAATAGCAGAAAGAATGTCCCTAATAAAACCTTCTCCAACTATGGCAGTAAGTAAACTTGCAGCAGAATTAAAAGCAGCAGGTAAAGATGTAATAGGTCTTGGTGCAGGTGAGCCAGACTTTGATACACCAGAGCATATTAAACTTGCAGCAATTCAAGCAATACAAGAAGGACAAACAAAATATACAGCTGTCGATGGAACTCCTGCTTTAAAACAGGCAGTAGTGAATAAGTTTCAAAGAGATAATAATATTAAGTACAATCTTGATGAAATAATTGTCTCAGTAGGTGGAAAACAGGTATTATTTAATGCTTTATTATCTTCAATTAATCCTGGAGATGAAGTTATTATTCCATCTCCATATTGGGTTTCTTATCCAGATATGGTTGCTTTAGCAGGTGGAATTCCAGTTATCGTAAATGGAACAGAGGAAAATAATTTCAAAATTATAGCAGAAGATATAAAAAATAAAATTACTACTAAAACAAAATGGGTGATTATTAACTCTCCTTCTAATCCTACAGGGTCTTCTTACACAAAAGAAGAATTAAAAAGTATAGGTGAATTATTATTGAGTTACGAAAATATATTTATAATGTCAGATGATATTTATGAAAAGATTATTTATGATAATAATAAGTTTTATACAATAGCAGAAGTTGTTCCTGAACTTAAAAACAGAACTTTAACAGTTAATGGGGTATCTAAGGCATATGCTATGACAGGCTGGAGAATTGGTTATGCAGGTGGGCCAAAAGAATTAATTAAAGCAATGGCAAAATTACAATCACAATCTACATCCAACCCATCTTCTATAAGTCAAGCTGCAGCATTGGCTGCATTAGAAGGACCAGAAGACTTTTTGAAAGAAAGAAATGCAAAATTTAAAATAAGAAGAGATATGGTTGTAGAAATGCTAAATAATTGTGAAGGTATCACTTGTTTGAAACCAACCGGAGCATTTTATGTTTATCCTACTTGTTCAGGACTAATTGGAAAAAAGACAAATTCAGGAGAGGTAATTAATAACTCAATTGATTTCTCTTCTTATTTATTAGAGTCTCAAGGTGTTGCAGTAGTTCCAGGAAGTGCTTTTGGAGCTGATCCTTTTTTTAGAATTTCTTATGCAACTTCGGATGCTCTTTTAGAAGAAGCTTGTAATAGAATTAAAAAAGCATGTGATCAATTAAGTTAATATTTTGTATTTTTATAAAAAATACTATGCATAATAGGATCATTAGTTAATTAAAATTATTGGTTATTATAGTGAAGCAGGAAACACAGAACAATATATCAATTAGCGCATGTCCTCATGATTGTCCAAGTACTTGTGCATTAGAGATTATGCATGATGATAAGAATATATATAAGGTAAAAGGAGCATCAAAAAACACCTATACTTCCGGTGTAGTGTGTGCAAAAGTTAGTCGCTACGCTGAGAGGACTCATCATCCAGATAGGCTTACAAAACCTTTAATGAGTTCAGGAGAAAAGGGATCTAATAATTTTAAAGAAATAGAGTGGGAACAAGCCTTAGATATTGTTGCAGAAAACTTTATTTCAACTGCTCAAAAGCATGGTACAGAATCTATTTGGCCTTATTTTTATGCAGGAACTATGGGGCTAGTTCAAAGAGATGGAATAAATCGTTTAAGACACGAAATGAAATATTCTGGTCAACATTCTACAATATGTTCTACGATTACAGCTAGTGGATTTAAAGCAGGAGTAGGTGCTCTTAAGGGCCCTGATCCACGAGAAATGGCTTTAGCTGATGTTATATTAGTCTGGGGTTGTAACCCAGCTTCTACGCAAGTAAATGTTATGAAACATATCCAAAAAGCGAGAAAAGATAGGAATGCTAAATTAATAGTTGTAGATCCTTATAAAACTCGTAGCGCAAAAGTTGCGGACTTTTATTATCCAATTAAACCAGGAACAGATGGCGCCTTAGCTTGTTCAATAATGCATATTTTGTTTCGTGATAATTATGCAGATAAAGAATATATGGATAAATATACTGACGACCCTGAAGGTTTAGAAAAACATGTAAAAAAATATACGCCTGAATGGGGCTCTAAAATAACAGGCCTATCTTTAAGAGAAATCGAAGAATTTGCCAAAATATTTGGAACAACAAAAAGGTTGTATTCAAGAATGGGGTATGGTTTTACCCGTCAAAGAAATGGTGCATCTGCAATGCATGCAGCAGTTTCATTATCTGCAGTATGCGGAAAATGGCTATATGAAGGAGGGGGAGCATTTTATAATAATGCTGATATCTATAAAATAGATAAGACTTTAATAGAAGGTTTAGATGTAATAGATCCAAATATTAGAATGTTAGATCAATCAAGAATAGGTAGTATTTTAACAGGAGACAGTAATGCTTTAATGGGAGGAGGAAATGTTTACTCATTAATTATTCAAAATACTAATCCTTTAGTAGTAGCTCCTGAAAGTTTATTAGTTAGAGAAGGTTTTTCTAGAGAAAATCTTTTTGTTTGCGTACATGAACAATTTATGACGGAAACAGCAAAATATGCTGATATAGTCTTGCCTGCTACTACTTTTGTAGAACATGATGATCTTTATATTGCTGGTGGACATCAACATATAACTTATGGTCCTAAATTAATTGATCCAATAGGGGAGTCTAAATCAAATCATGCGGTTTTAGTAGCGCTTGCAAAAAGATTAGGAGCAAAGCATGAAGGCTTTAATATGACAGAGAGAGAAATAATAGACTATACTTTAAATTCTTCTAATCATGGCTCATTAGTAGAGTTAGAAAAAAATGGTTGGAAAGATGTGCAGCCAGATTTTAATAAGTCACATTTTATTGATGGTTTTGGTCATAAAGATAAGAAATTCCATTTTAAGCCTGATTGGAGTGAAGTA
>Ga0115554_1002584_pt1 | contig 12421 bp, 10 predicted proteins | sample COGITO_mtgs_1104_3_FD_87283 | JGI IMG/M metagenome (GOLD analysis project Ga0115554, IMG submission 87283) | Pelagic marine microbial communities from North Sea - COGITO_mtgs_110404 | ecosystem: Environmental > Aquatic > Marine > Epipelagic | place: Germany:Helgoland, sampling site Kabeltonne... | reverse complement strand
TGCTGCTGTTGCTGTTGCTGCTGCTGCTGCTGCTGCTGCTGCTGCTGCTGCTGCTGCTGCTGCTGCTGCTGCTGCTGCTGCTGCTGGCGTAATTGTTGCTGCTTTTTCTGTTGTTGTATCTGCTGCTGTTGCATCTGCTGTTGCTGAATATGTTGTTGGTGGGGAGAGAGAGCAGGACCACCGACCCCATTTTTTTTCGAAGAAGGTGGGGGGCTATTGGGTAGATTGTGCTGCTGGGCATGCGCCTGGGCAGGCGTCGGCGCAGGGGAAGGGGGCTTATTGTTCATGATGTTCGATGGAGTGGCTGACGTGGGATTGCCATTCTGTTGCACCCCCGCAACAGGTCTACCCACCACCCCTCCCTTAATCGCTTCCTCGTATTGAGGTCTCGGGAATACCGGACTTGCACTCGCCCTGCCGGTATGACTAGGGCCTCCGTTCCCCACAATCGTCTTGGAGGAGTTCCCTGAGGCAGCAGCTACCTGCTGCTGCTTTAGGAGGACATCACGGCCTGATGTCACATAGCCAGCTTGAATCTCATTCTTGGTAAAGGTGTCTTCTGCATCGCCCATGTAATGCAAATACGTACAATCAGGGTTGTTGCACCTAACATTCTTGATAAAGGCGGAACAATATTTTGAGGTGCCGTAAGAAGCACGGATGTTGCGGTTGTCGAGCCAGAAGCCATCGAGGGCAAGGATGCAAGCGAGGGTGTCTTCCTTGTGCTGAAACGTGACGTAGGCACTCGCGCTTCCCCTCCCCACTTGCCCGCCCTGACCCCGATTAATGACTATCTTAGCAATTTTACCGTACTGTCCAAAGTAAGCCGGAGAACGTAGGGAGTCCTCCGACGATAATTGTGGTGGTAGGCCCACAGCATAGACCAAGTTACGGCGAATTACACGCATATTAGCGAGCTGGTTACGATCCGCCGGCGTATCCGCCGGCCTTCCGCTTGTACCCAGACCACTGTCCTGATCTCCGAGATACGATGCATTCGCGTTGTACGCTTGCATTTGACGGGCCTTCTCCCTGTCTTTTTTCTCTCGCGACTTCTTCTCGCGGTCTGCTTGGATAACATCTTCCACATCAATAGCGGAGAACTCGTGCGGATCGTCGCCGTAGGGAACTCGACATGCCGGACACAGGCCACTTTCTTGATCTCTGATGCGGTGCCAGCACCACATACATACTTGGTAGCCGCATTTGCAGCTGCATTGGGGTGTTTTATAGTGTTGTTGCAGCCAGAACATTGTTAGTAAAACCGTGAGGCCATGAGAGGTGGGGTAATTATGGGAAAGCAATTTGACGGTGCATAGAAGCACAAGAGAATTTTCGATTTTTAATCGAGAGTATGACGCATTGATGAAACGGGCAGCAATAGAGCTTTGCAGCGCAAAACTTACGGGTAGAAATTCTTGTCAGTAATGTCCAGGTCCTCACAACAGAGAGGACATACGTCTTCCTACGAAAACAAGAGATGGCGACGGATTAACATTTTGAAGTGTTAGCAAGACGCGAGAGCGGGTATAGGAGATGAGATGGAAATGTGTTGTCTTGCCACTACAGGTTCAGACCACAAAAGATAGAGCAAAGAGAGAGCAAGACAAGACGAGGAATGACGCACAAACAACGACCAGCCGCGCAGCGGCGATTAACGCTGACCGCGTTAATCTTTGTGCACGACACACGACAAAGGACAAATTGGCACTCGGGAGACTGCACTAGGGAGCATTTCTTGAAAAGCAGGGGGGTTTATTTGTTGAAACAGGGACCCCAGGATTGGTGACCAGCAACACAAATCCAACAAGAGGTAACACGTTCGTCCGCGCGACTCAATCAAATGCGTGTGTCTCAGGATAGCAATTTCAAGACGGAGCTGGGCAAGGCGGTCAAAGACAAAGGGCGTTCATCAAGATCACTGCACACCAGCGGAGGGCAGCGGATGAGGGCATCTGAAAGGTAAAGGACACAGCGACGGCAAATTCTTGACGTACACTCATTTGGTAAACAGTATCAGGTGGATTATAAGGTCGCAATTGTTGTCTCTGTCCAAAATAACCTCGAACATTTCACACTTTATCTCAATTTTTCACGAACCATCAACCCGGTGTTGAGTTCAGCAAAATCTATTTTATAGAATACTCCCACCGACCGAGAATTGAACATTTGAACTAGAAGATAAAACGCCAAAAAATTGTGAAGTAGGATGTTCATCCCAACAGCGGTCATCACTTATGCCTTGATTTGTCTCCCCCTGGCATCACCATTTGGATCAACCTTCGGAAATTCGTTCCGAATAACGACTTATGGTGAGAGCCACGGTCGTTCCGTTGGAGTAATAGTTGATGGCGTCCCTCCACGCCTCGTGGTGAAGATTGAGGACATTCAAAGTGAGCTGGATCGACGTCGCCCGGGCCAGTCCAGGATTACGACGCCGAGAAATGAGGGGGACAAGGTCAGCATCGAGAGCGGGGTGACTGAAGACGGCGTCTGCTTGGGCACCCCAATTTGCATGAGGGTGGAGGTGAGAGGCGCAGTCCAAGTGAGCTTCAAAATTGAATTTTGCCAAAATAGTCAAAATTGTGTGTTGTGTCGAGTTTGTCACGTTGTGAGCCCTTCCTTGGGCAGTTTTTATCTGTGCCATATTTTGCTAATTGTAAGCTCGTTTTGTACATCCCAGAACACTGACCATCGTAGCACGGACTACTTATCATCCGACATGTCGACAGCCTACCGGCCTTCCCACGCCGACGCTACTTACGATGCGAAATACGGGGTTCGTGCCGTTGCAGGCGGGGGAAGGAGTAGCGCTCGGGAGACGATTGGAAGGGTCGCCGGGGGAGCCGTGGCGAAGAAGATTTTGAGCAAATGGAGTGGGGTGGAGATACTGGCGTTTGTGAGCAAGGTGCAGGACATTAAACTCGAGGAGAAAGACCTCGATATCGATGCGTTCACCGTGGATGACGTTGACGCGAACATTGTCAGGTGCCCCCACGAGGAGACTGCAACGAAAATGATCGAAAGGATTGACGAGATCCGAAAGACTGGAAACTCCATTGGAGGTGTTGTTACCTGTGTCGCAAGGTGAGAGAGAGAAGCTAGAGAGAGAAGCGATGAGATTGATCCACCCTTTTGCTAGAATAATTGGCACTGACCGCATCCGCTATTGTAGAAATGTACCTGCAGGCCTGGGATCGCCCGTCTTCAGCAAGCTCGAGGCCGAACTCGCGAAAGCGTGCATGTCTCTGCCCGCATCCAAGGGCTTTGAGGTCGGCAGCGGCTTCGGGGGGACTTTGCTCACCGGAAAGGAGCACAATGACGAGTTTTATGTGGACACGGAAACAGGTGCCACCAGGACGAGGACAAACAGAAGCGGGGGAATCCAAGGGGGCATCAGCAACGGGGAGAATATCGTCGTTAAAATCGCCTTCAAGCCTACGAGTACCATTGGGCAGGCACAGGCGACTGTAACAAGGGAAGGATTGGAGACGGACTTGAGGGGAAAGGGTCGTCACGATCCCTGTGTTCTACCAAGGGCAGTGCCAATGGTGGAGAGTATGGTGGCTCTGGTGCTGGTCGACGCTCTAATGGGCCAAATAAGCCAGTGTGAGCTGTTCCCTTTCGGTGACGAGGAGGACAAACCCGCACCTTTGGGAATGACCGCCAGCCGAAAAAAATGGGATGGAAAAGTGGAGAGGCTTGTTTTCGACAGGAAAGGGCAGAAGGAGGTTGGGCTCAACGTCGATGAAGAATAACGGGGACGCAAAATTTGAATTGCAGAGCAGCGCTTAATAAAAGTGAATTATTTTCGTAGGGACTTCTTACCCGCCCAGCATGTTTTGCCTTAAATCAGGGCGCAATTAGCATTTTATCAGTGCACCCATAATTAGTTTGCCTAGTTTGCCCATTCTGGAGGGGCCGGAGGAGGTGGCTGGTCTATGTCTGGGTTTACCGTCCAGGGGTGCTGTAAAACCTCCGCAAGAGATATTCGTTGACGTGGGTCTGCCATGAGCATTCTTTGTATCAAGTCCCCCACTTCATCTGACATGGGTATACGCCAGCTCCGCACCATAGCAAGTAGTCTTCCATCTCGTACCGCCCTGTATCTTTTGTCACTATCGATCGGAAAATCAAAAGGGGGCACACCACAGCACATACAAAATAAAATGATTCCGCACGCCCATATATCAATGGCAAAACCGTCAAAATTCTCTCTGTTGTGATAAACCTCGGGAGACATATAATTAAACTTCCCGCACTGGCCCTGGGGAATCATGAGGAGCCGCCCTCCTTCTTTATTGTAAGGACAGAGCAAGCACATGCCCAAGTCAATCACCACTGCATAATCATCATCGACCATAAGGTTCTCCAAAGACATGTCGCGGTGGGACACCCCTTTTGATTGGAGCAGGTGCAGCGCTGAGATAATCTGCTTGAACCAAAAGCGGGCTCGCGGCTCAGTGAAACGCCCTACTTTCACATGATCAAACAGCTCTCCGTTTTTGTAAAACGGCATCACACAATATAAATAGCGATTGTCAGAGAGGGTCTCTAGGGCTTCACTTACGTGTGCTCTGGGACCAAACATATTATCACCAATGAACTGCATCGCAGATAACTCTTTAATTGGATCCTCTGCGTGCCTCCTTTCGGACAACTCTCGAATTTTGTCCCACGACATCTGCTTGATTGCCACTTGTTTCTGTAAATAGGTCAGCAGTAAGCAGAGTGATTCATTCCGTTTGAGGATTGAGAAGGGGAGGTTTTAGGAAAGTTTAGGTGGGAGAGATAGATGCTGTTAGACATTATGCATCAAAAAGCGCGACATTTTGGCCATGAATGACCACGGGCCACGATTTCACCAGGAAAAAAACAAGAACCTGAGCATTAATGTAGAGAACCGAAAAAATAGCTAAGGTGTAGCCCTCACCTTGGTGAATTTCCAAATCATTTCTCCGCGATCGTCGTCTGTCATAGCATCGTCGGCTTGGGAGGGCTGATATGGCTCCAGGATAATTGCAAGGGTCACCTTCCCATAAATTGCCCTCTTCAGTTTTTTGTAGATGTAGAAGGCACGAGGAGAAGGGGAATCGACGCGTTTCAGCACGTTCGGGTACAATTCAATTTGTCCTGTCGACTCGCGGTAGATCCGCACCTCGCTTCTTTCACCCCTGCTGTATCGTATTGGCTCAAAAGTTCTGGGGTTGGTGGCTTGGCCATGGGAGAGGAGGTCTTCAAAGGTGGAAAGGTCCGGGGGAGGAACGGAGGTAAACGTAGCCATCCGCAATAATCGGACTCACGCAATGGTAAGATGGAGCAGGAGCCAAGGTTTGGGCAGCAGGACAGCACAATTTTGGCTCAAAGAGACAGTCAAGTGGACAAATCTAAAGGATTCAGTGCCAGATCCTAGCTAATGTCTGTTTTTTGGGGGGTGTTTCTCTCACTACACAGGGCGCGAGAAAGGTAATATGTATGCGGTGTGACTGCTTTTGTAGCTACTGTGACGAAAATTTCCAACGTGACGATTTTCATCTCGCATTACAATCGAGGACCTTTAAAATAACAATTTTCGGGCTCTAAAACAGGTCACCTGGCCTTCAAGAGAAGAAACTTTACTACATACGAAAGGTAAAACCATCATTTTCCCGCTTGTCTGAATAGAAGCTGAGCTTGGAAACAACGACCAACTTACTACCTCTTCATTCTGATTCTACACCTATCAAAGCGGAATCTGCGGACGACATGCCTCCTTCCGTGTCCCCCGGAAACAGGTATTCCTCCTCGCAACAACACACGACCTACTCCATGTCCAGAGGAAATGTGAAACTCATAAACCGTTCTCCGGACCAGAGGTACAATATAAATTTCAACCACCTTAATCCTCCGCACAGAAAGCGAGTATCACACGATGTTCGTGTCTCCCGTCATTCTCGATCATTCTATGCAGCACCGAATGACCGTCGAAGAGTGCGAAGAACAAGATGTCAAAGAGGAGCAGTGATAAGGCAACCGTGGGACCATCCTGTAATCTCAATGCATTACGCATCAATTCGAATTCAGTCCAGATGGCGTGGGGTATCAACACGCACTTCGATGGTCCGCGACGATAATTCACGCAAAGAACCGACAACACAATTGAAGGTGAGGAACGGTGATTTGACTCGTTGAGAATTTAAATATTCACCACCTTGATGGACGATTTTTTACCTAACCAACCAACCCCCTATCGAAATACAGAATCCGCTTCTGAGGCAATTCCTCTCACAATTGCCTGGCGGGGCGAGTAATAGTGCTGCGGCCCACCTTTACCCGCAGTACTGCAGCACTGTCATTAGCTCTTGGTGGCGCATGGCTGCTGTGAGATGGAGGCTGCGCTACAACCGCTTCGAAAAGATAGCGTACTCTCTACCTGCCTTGGTGATCCAGAACACGTGGCGACAATTTCTCCGCACGCTTTTGATCAGCGGGACATATGGTCTTGGCCCACACCCAGTTTCGCAAGAAAATCTCAGTGCCTCGGCTATACAGAACTGTTTTCGGAAGTGGACTGGTCGGCGAGTTTTTGCTTTTTACAAAGATTTAATTTCGTTTCGTCTTACTGGTGATCCGAAGTCACTTTTGAAAACAATCAACCCCACCGAAGCCATCCTATTTGACAAGTCTACGAAAATCCACGTTCGTTTCCGATTGGGTGGACGATCATTTCCGCCAGGACTCTTTTACAAGGTTTACACCTCTGGGGCAATATCGGATGTTGGTAGCTTTGCACCAAGAGACTATGCTGGTGAAGGGGGCGGGGGTGGAATTGCGGGTGTTCCTCCAGAGAGTATGCACAATACATCAGTACTTTCACAGGAAGACTTTCCGGAGAGATTTAACGGAACGGTAACAGTTGGGAAAAGTAAATTCAATTGCTCTGGAGTTGTCGGAAAGGACGAAAATACGGTACGTGTAGGTCGAGGTTAGAGGTTGGAAGTTAAAATGAGTTGGAGTTGGATTGCAATTTCTGTATCTAGTGCGCATTTTTCAGAAGTTTAAAAAATAGCCCCCGTACAAAAAAGCTACCCCGGACCAACTTGCACTCACAACTCGCATTTCTTTACTTGCAGGATGGCTGGTATAGGAGAGTAGAACGAAATGACTGGCGGGAAGTGACTGTAAAAGGCATAAGGGAGCTCTCACCTGATGGCGGGTTCGATGGGCACGGAGATAGGGCAGAAGAAAAAGAGGTAAAACAACACTTTCACTTCAGCAAGCTTGTGAGGAAGAAAGATGCTGAGCTCACCAAGAAACGGAGAAAGAGGGAATGGTTGAGGAAGATGTACATGAACGGTTTGGCAGAAGAGAAGAAAGAAGGTCAACTAGAGGCTATTGACATGCAAGCCGGCGTGGTCAAGGGACTAATCAATCAAGGGAAGGCTGGTGGCGCCTCGATGTATCTCAATCACATGGAAGAAACTGGTGGAATGGAAGCGATAGAAATAGATGAGGGAGGTATCGTTGATGTGGAGGTGGAGAATTTGCTCAATTGGACGGAAGAGCTCGATTACGAAGAATATGTTGGAAATTGGAGCAATATTGGGACCAGCGCGGGTACAGGAGGAGAAGAGAAATGATTTTGTGAATTTTTTGTACGGCAGCTTTTACTTGCGAGAGGGAGAGACGGGATTTTTTTATATCTTGCTATTAATGCATCTATCTATTATTGTCGTGCTTATTACTACACGTAAGAGTGCCCGCCTCTTACAGTCGGCTTCTTAGCTGAACCGTGCCTTTTCACGGATGAGGGTCTTTTTGCAGTCTGGGATTTGGTAGGATTTGCAAATCTGAAGGAGGGCGACATTATTGAGGCACTCATCTGCACCCCTTTGCCTCTGCTGCCCGCCTCGCCATTCGCTGCCGATCGGAACAAAGAGGCGCCAATCACACCCGTTAAAAGGGAAATATAATGACAAATGGCGCCTGCAGATGGCTGGAATCCCGTTGGAGGGAGCCCTGGTAAAAAGTAATACTCGGTATTTTTCCCATCATCGTGACCAGCAACAGTTACGCCGATGCTGCCAAGGAAAACCATACACGAGATAAAGTTGGCAAGCATGCCCAGCCAAAGGAGAACGCCAGTTAACTTGTTTACTCCGCAAGGGGCAAGTCCGAAGAAGTCAAGTAACAAAAAAAACACTCCAAGAAAAAGCATGCCTACAGCAAAAGAGAGGATTGCGATAAATGCTTGACCGCAAGACGCGAGCGTCTCACACGGATCTTCGCAAGGGGACCCGCAAAGAAGCGGGAGACTGATATTGTTGTTGTTGTTGTTGTTGTTGTTGTCAGGGATTGGAGGAGGGTGAGATTTACTTACTGAAGGTGGCTGACATGTATTAGAAAACTCACCCACACAAATTCTTCAGGTCAAGCGGAGTCTCTGCATACTGAGCTACAGTGAACTTATTGTACCCAACATGCCAATCGAGCAGCTGCAAGTTGAATGAAAACTTGTTGTCATCTTCATTAATAGCTGTCTCAACATTGTAAAGATTTCCATTAGAGCTGTTCATAGGGACAATCATAAGGGCAACAGTAGTCACCACTATGAATATTGTCAATAGCTGAGCAGACATTTCTTCACCAAGATGGCACAACAAAAACGAAAATATATATCCAAGGGAAGACTGATCTTTTTTATAATAATTCACTCCATCGTCAACGAAACGAACGAACGCTCCGACCAAGCGAGTACCACCCCCCCCGGTAGTCACATTTTTTCATAAATAAACAAATTAAGGGAATTGGTACCACAAAACATTAATGGAATTGGGTTGGACCTGTAAGAATAGATACTTATATGGCGTTTTTTAACCTTGTTCTACTGGTTCCATCGAAAGTTGGTGTTGTCCATGACTGGAGGTGTCCTGGTTGCCGGGACGGAGACGGAGACAAAAAACTTTCGTACAGCTAAAAATACACACACACAACATTCATGGTTGGGTTTGATGACGAGACAAAAAAACCTTGCCACGACTTGACACACTTGTATGCACCGGTTAAAAGATAACCTACTCTAATTTAATCATCGAAATCATCATCGTAGTCATCTTCATCGTTGTCATCGTCTATGTTCCCATTTTTTGAACCTGCATCAGTGCCTCCCTTACCGCTGCCAACGTTACCAGCGCCACTGCCCAGTTTTGAAATGTCGAGTGATGCACTTTTAGGTTTGAATATGCTGATCTCTCGGCATCTCCCCTCTTTCTCATTTGTGATGTTGGTCTTTTTCGTATCTGGAAGACCCATGGCAGCCTCCGCGGCCGCTTTTGTAAGATCAGTCATTGCAGTGCTCTGGAAGAAACTCATTTTTCGGGTTGATCGGTTATCGTTAGTTGCCGGGGATTTGCCATGCGATTCAGTTTCCTCCTCAAAGTCCTCCTCAAAGTCCCCCTTAAAGTCCTCCCCACTTTCAGTACCATCTTCGCCCTCTCCTACCCTACTGCCAGTATCAAAGAAGTCTCCCTCCCCACCTCCATTGAGGTCGATTGCGACGGCTCCCATCAGCCCGGCCGATGCTTCGTATGAATCATAGCTATCGGCGTAGTCGTCATCGTCGTCATCGTCGTCATCGTCGTCATCGTCGTCGTGGTCGTCGTGGTCGTTTTGGTTGTCATCGTCATCGTCATCGTCACCATCGTCGCCTTCTTCGTCCTCTTCTTTGTGTTTCTTATCGGCATCTTCAGCATCTTCGTTACTTTTTGCCTGGATTTTGCTTTCCCCTATCTCTTCCGTCTCCCTCACTTTCCTCTCCCCTTTTTCTACCCCACAAGCCCCGATGAACCTCTCTCTTGCTTCTCTCTTCCTTTCCCTTTCTTTCAAGCCCCCCCCCAGGCCAAAATAAAACTTCTCCCAATCTTTTAAGTCCACAAGCCCGTCTGGTCTGAGGTTGAACTGCTTCAGCAACAAAGTAGTCTCTGGGTGCGTCAGGTTAGGTAGGTAATAGGAAGACTTGAGACGAGCGTGGAAGTCAGCTTTTGTCAGAAGAACTCTTCGTCCGGAAGATAAATTACCTCCGACGCCTTCAGTACCATAACCCTTCTCACCATCCTTCCTCTTCCTTTTGTTTCTCTTCCATTCTGCATCCTTGTATTTCACGGCACTCCTTGCGGTTCGCTCCAACAATTGTCTAAATTGAGCCCCTGCACGAGCACCTGCTCTCTCTTTTGCGTCCTTTGGATCGCCAAATGCCATCATTCTTCTCGGAGCGGTTGTTGATTTAGTGATAGTGTTCCCCACTTGAGAGATTGGTTTGATCTTAGCATCGCTCCCCCGGGCGATCCTCCTCACCATTACCCCCTGGATCCTCTCTCGTTTTTCCTCCTCAACCCGCCTCCTATCTCTCTCGTCCCTCACTTTCCCCTCTAGCACCTCGTCTCTCTTGGTCAAGCCCCCTTCCAAAACGTCCTCAAACCCCAGGCCTCGAATGAGGCCTGAGGATGTCGATATTTTCCCAGCTGATTTTATCTCACGGGCTCCACCACCAACACGGTCTCTTCTACGAAAGCGACCACCTAGTTGCACTAATTCCCCCCATCTCACACCTCGTCTAATGTTTGGATCGAAGTGCCTGACAAGGAGCGATACCTCGTGTGAGGATAAATCCACGCCAAAGAATGAGAGACATACCTCCTTAATTCGGGCGGGGCCGAGGAGCTTATCTGTCGTGACTCCTTTGGGGAGTGGGAAGTTGTTGCTGTCAAGTCCGATGCCGGTGTCGTTGTTATTGCCTGCGCCAGTGCCGTTGCCACTGTTACTATCACCTGCCGCCACTCCCTTGGTCACTGTTGCCTTCACTGCTGCCTTAGATTTAGTCGCTGACTCAATCTTTGTGAGGGCAAGACTGAGCCTTTCTAACGCTGGCCGTAGTGCGGGGCATGGCGGCTTAATTAGCCCTATTGATGCTGTCATCGTGGCTGTAAGCGATTCGCTCTTATTTATCGGCTTACACTGTTGCGGTTGTCGTTGTTGCGAGTCGTGTCTTTTTCTATCTGCTGCAGCTGGAGGAGAGAAAAAGGTAATAGGTGAAGCTCGAGAGTTCACTTCAAAATCGTCGTCCGAGTAACCAGCATTGGACCCACCAGAGACGTCCTCATCTTCTTGATTATGATTAGAATCACTTCCATTTTTCTCAAAACCACCAATACCGATACTGCCCTCGTAGCCATCGTCTACAGAGATACTCTCTCCCAGCCCAACCTCGACCTCTTCCAGCATTCTGAGCAAGAACTTCCTCCTCCCTATGCTCAAACGGCTAATTGCCTCTCCCACAGCTTTCTCTTCTCTCCCTACAAACCCACCAGATTCTGTCAGCGATAAAGAATTTCGAAGAATCTCTAACTCTGCCAACGGAGGAGCCTTCAAATATTTTCCCGTCATCTTAGTGGCCGCTGCCTTTTCCTGTCCCACCACGTTTCGCTTTTTAAGCGGGCTATCGACTTTCTTGGGTTTGTCGGGTGTGGTTGCGGGGCGGGCAGCTTTCAGCTCCCTCTCGGGATTTGCCATCGGTATTTTCCTTGTTTGTGCATGGGCTGATTTAGACTCCCTCCGGCCTTGCTTTTGTTTAGAGCTTTGCTGCCTCAGATGATGTCCTTCTCTCTCCTCGCGATGCTTCGCCCCCTCTCTATTCTTCGTGTTGCATTCTCTGATCCGCACCTTTTCCTTCTGGATGTGTTTGTGTTGGACCAGCTCAGCGCGTTTAGACGCCTCTATAATATCCCGCTTTTTGCCGCTGTTCTGAGGGTATGAGGTTTTTATCTTTTTCTTTTCCACGTTGTAAGCACTAGAAATTGTCTTTGTTTTAGTTATAGTCTCATGTGTTCTCTGCTGATACATTTGCTGCTTGCAACGCTGATACTGCTTCTGGGGAGTTCCCTCTTGCGAACCGTCATCGCGCAGGAGATCGTGATGTTTTCCTTGGATACCGCCTTTGCATTCCATTATGTCGAGGCTCGCCTTCCAGACGTTACGCCAGGTGTCCCCTCTCGATTGTGAACCTCCCACAACAGGAACAGACAACTCTATGGCATTCAACAGGTCAGCTATGTTCTCCGAGTACTCCTCCGAGGGGCATTCGTTGTCTTTCATGAGCAGAGCTAGAGTTTTTGTCTTCTGTTTATTTTATGCTCCCTTCCTTCCTTTTAATTTTTTTTTTCACACATTTTCCAGTTTTGGTTTTCGAAAACTTTCGAAATGTTAAAATTTGTTTTTTTGAATGAACGATTTTCGGATCCAAAAGGTCATTATTCCTCCGTCGAACTGCGAACTGCGAACTTCGAACGAAATGCTGCCCCCTGCAACCTGAGCAAAGGCATTTCCTTATCATTACAAATTATAATACCCGGTTTTCTGTGGTTTGAAAATCAAATCTTTTGTGTGT
>Ga0115554_1002575_pt1 | contig 12441 bp, 10 predicted proteins | sample COGITO_mtgs_1104_3_FD_87283 | JGI IMG/M metagenome (GOLD analysis project Ga0115554, IMG submission 87283) | Pelagic marine microbial communities from North Sea - COGITO_mtgs_110404 | ecosystem: Environmental > Aquatic > Marine > Epipelagic | place: Germany:Helgoland, sampling site Kabeltonne... | reverse complement strand
GAAACTCGAGTTTGTTCGTTCCAGCAACTCCCATGCAAAACCACGCTTGGTCTTTCACTCTTCCATCTTCAAATTCCTCTCCCCAGGGATAGTGATTCCACGCCCATTCCAACGTCGAGATGGATGAATATTCGTATGGACACCACCTTAATGATACGTCTACCCCGGCATACTTAAGCACATCCAAACTCTCTCTATTCACCTTTGAAAAGAAAAACCGATCTGCCCCATTCAATTTCGGAATCACATGCGAGTCAAACACATCCTTGTGATGCAACACCAATCCGGTCCACAACTTCGTCGGCCCAAGCTTTAAACGCTCCATATCCGCCACAGCCTCCTTCATAACCTCTTCTTTCTCCCTCTTCTTCTTCCTCTTCTGCGCGCCGGATAACCCCATCGTATTGCTCTTTCCAATACTAAAAACGAGCGGCCGTTTTTTTTTCGTCAATTAATTACAAAAAATCAAAAATCCATTTCAAACAAAACAAAACCGACACAAAACTATCGCGCTCATATTCATCATGGAATCCTTCATCCTCCAACTCCTTAAACCGATAATCGCGTTCCTGGAATCACTCACCCTCGACGAGCAGAAAAAGTTCGCGGCTTTACTCTCTATATTCGTCGTTTCGTTGACGTTTTTGACGAGCATTTTTGCAAAGAAAAAATCGAATCCAATCGCGTTACCTCTTGATGGGAAAACGGCGATACGTTTACCGCTGGAAAGGATCGTGCAACTCTCGAAGGATACGAAGTTGTTGAGGTTTACGTTACCGACGAAAGAGCACGCGTTTGGGTTACCGACTGGATCGCACGTGATGGTGCAGCTGACGGATGCGAAGACTGGCGAGAAGCACATGCGTCCGTACACGCCGGTGTCCTCGGACGCGTTGGATAAAGGGCACGTAGATTTCGTCGTGAAGGTGTACTTTCCGAATAAGCAATTCCCAGAAGGTGGGAAAGTCTCGCAAATGTTGGACGCGGTGAAAGTCGGGGAGGATACGGTGGAATTCTTCGGGCCGTTGGGCGGGAAGCGATACGTCGGCGAGGGCGAGTTCACCGTGAAGAAATTGAAGAGTCAAGGCGGCGGCGTGGAGAGAAGAGACGCGAGAGACGAGGTTGGGATGATTGCCGGTGGGTCAGGAATTACGCCGATGTTGCAAATCGTGAGAGAGATGCTGAGAGAAACTGGCGCGGGTGGGCAATCGCCGAAGAAAATCTCCATTTTGTACGCGAATAAAAGCGAGGAGGATATTTTGTGCAGAGATACGTTGGACAACTTTGAGAAGCAGTTTCCGGGAAGAGTGAAAGTGTGGTACACCGTGGATGCGGCATCGAAAAAGAAAGAGTGGAAATACGACGTCGGATTTATTACGAAAGAAATGATCGAGAAGCATTTGCCGACGCCGGCAAAGAGCGGGGACCGGTTTCAGATTTTAGTGTGCGGACCGCCGCCGATGATGAAGTTTGCGGTGAATCCGGCGTTTGAAAAGTTGGAGATTGGGAAGGAACACGTTTTGACGTGGTAATTTATAATAATAATAATAATAATAATAATTACCATCATCATCGATTAATCGGCTTGTCTAACCTCTCGACTAACTCCTCCACCGCTTTCTTCGTCATCACCAAACACCTGTGTTTCAAAATCGAATAGACGTTCAAACCTACTGAAGGCATGACGTGAATATTCTCAATGTTTCGCGTGCCTCGGCGCAACAACCACCCGTCGTCGCTCTCGTCCGTGGTTTCCAATCGATCGCCGACGACTAAAGCGCTAAATTTCGTGTTTATTTTGTTCCCCGAGTCTCCGGTACCGCCGATGACTAAAGGCGACGGAGATAATTTCATATTTAATTCATCCTCTTCTTCGCTTGAATCATCATACCTCAACAGCTGCTTCAACCCAAACTTCGCCTCTTTCGTCTTCCCAGTTGGACTCATCCATTTCAAATCCTCCACGACGACTAATCTCCCTTCCGCCGCCTTGGCCGACAGCGCCACCCTTAACCCGAGCCTTCTCACTTTCTTTTGCAACTTGTGCTCGAAATCTCTCGGAATCGGCCCGTGCGCGGTACCGCCCCCTCGCATTTGCGGCGCTCGTAAACTCCCAACCCGCGCTCTCCCGCCACCTTTCTGTGGCCTCGCTTTCCTCGTCGTCCCGCTCACCTCGCCTCTCGATTTTGTCTTCGCCGTCGAGACGCCTCTTTTCCGAGCGAGTTGCCATCGAACGCATCTGTGCGCGATGTCAATCCGAATCGGAACGTCAAAGTGACGTCCCGGAAGAACTATTTTTTCATCAAAACTACTCTCTTTTTCCTCGATAATATGCGCACTCGCGTGTATCGGGACCGTTTTGTCTCTCATTTCCCCTTGCTCTACATCCACCGCGGACTTTGGTCGGACGATTACGTTTGCGACACTCCTCCTCGTTACGTTGTTTTTCCCATCATCCTCATCACCACCTCGGTTCTTCTTCTGCGCCTCGTCGTCCTCGTCTGCTCGCGCATTCGTCGCGTACAACTTACGCCTTAACTGTTGTTGTTGTTGTTGTTCTTGTCGTCGGTCGTTTCCAAACGCCCTTTCACGCGTCGACGACGTAAACGACGACGACGGGGAAAGGAAAAACCTTAATCTTCTTCTCTCTTTGATGTCGTTTGCCGCAATCGTCGCCATCGACGACGACGACGACGCGCCGGGGTGGTCACTCCTCCCACTCCTCCTCCCGCTGCTACTGCGCGCACTCCCCGTAGTAAAAGTCGCGCTCCTAAAACTCGCATAAATGCGAGTGCTGCTCGTGCTCGCGCTGCGCGGTGAGAGACGCAGTTGTAAAAGCGTTCGTCTCATCCTTTTTCCCCCGAACAAACAAACCAACCAAGAGTTGTGGGGGAAAACAACGGGCGAGAGAGCGTTGCGTGTTCTACAAGGCAGAGAATACCGTGCGCTCGAGCAGAGGTGAAACCACTCGTGATGAAGGTCTCGAAAAAGTGAAATTTTGAAAGGAGAGTTTTCAAAGAGAGTCTTTTTGGGACCGTCTTTGAGTTCTTTTTCTTGGGATATCGCTTTTCAACACCCTTCGAGCGTTTCCCCTATTTCTTAAAAGGAGTTAAGTTCTCTCACGAGAGACGCGAGAAGAGAGCGCGCGCACGATCTCTCTCTCTCTCTCTCACTGAATACGACTCTTCATAAGATAAATGTATTTCGAGGAACTGAACGGCGATTTCAGCGCGGGTCTTTGGCGGAAGAACCCGAACGGACGAAAAGATATACACCACGGGAGGCATCACCGCGGAGGAGGTGTCGAGTTCACGCCGGATGCGAACGCAGAAAGAAGTGCTCCTCTTACCGACGATTTCCTCGCCTTCGTCTCGAAAACAGGGAAAGGCGATGCGTTTACCGTCGGTTTCGTCGTGGTGTGTGTGTGCGTGTCGTTCGTGTTGGTCGTGAGCGCCGTCGCGGTGGTGCAGTTGCACTTGAAGACGAAGCACTCGAAGGATGGGGAAGAGGAGGAGGAGGAGGAGGCGTCGCTCGACGGATGCGAGCGCGGGAGTACTGTCAGAAACAGAACCGGAGCGAGGAGGAAAAAGAAGAAGAGAAAGAAGGACGACGAGAGTAGCAGCAGCCTGTACGGGGCGATAGTGTAATAAAAAGTTTAGTGTGCGCGAGCGCGCGGCAATGGTAGTATATATATCGTTAAAATCATCCTCGTAAAGTCTCTCTATAGAATCTGTCCGTGTTTTTCCATCTCGCGGTCGTCGTAGGCGCCGTCTTCGTTGGTAATCGCGACGACTTCGCCGGAATAATCGTCCATTTCAAACGTCGCCGTGCTTAATACGTTTGGAATCAGCACGAGCGTCAACGGGACGCACAGTAAAGGCGATAAAATGCCGCAGATGATGATTAAATTTTCCAAGTTGCTCCAATTGCACGATTGGTTCGGGTCCTCGATGTTGGTTTGAATGCCGGCGTATTCAATCGCTAACGATCCGAGAGAAGATGCCATTAACCCACCCAACGCGCTCGCCGCGCTCGTGATGGCTAACAACGTCGATTCGGTGCCGTTGATGACTAACTTACTGATCAAAATTGCAAACGGCATCACCGAAAGCATAAACACCATGGCTTCTAAAACTGAGTTTCCCAACGCGTACGCCAGTTGGTCCGGGATGCCTATTTTTAAATTCGTCCGACTGACGACGAACAAATCGCACAACGAACCAATGCACCGGGTGCCGCTGGACCACCAAAATATCCTTCGCAATCTCCCGGTACTAAACGCCTCTTGAAACATCCAAATGCCTAACCCGCTAAATATCAACGCTATGAAACCGTTGACGATGTTGAAGTACACGTAATCGAAATTTGGTCCGCCGGGAACGCAATCTCCCGGTAACGTGTACCAATAATTCACCGCGTGTTGAAACTTAATGCTCAACGCTCTCTCGAAAAACGCGTACACAATCACGTTCCCCGCGAATTTCGGCAACAAACTCTTACATAAAACGACAATGCACACCCCCAAAATGAGATTCATCATCACCGACGCTTTCAACATGCCGTCGTCGACTAACTCGATCGTTTGCATGTACACCAATCCAATACCAACCATCATCAACATCCCGGCTAACACGATTTGCCTATACTTCACCTTCACCTTCAACGCCGATAAATTCCAACTGTATTTCACTTTCTCTTCCGGTAACTCTCCCATCAACGTCGCTATTATAGACGCAATTGCCACCGGTATCACGAAATAAAACACCGTCGTGTACTTCTCTCGTTCCAAAGCGAAGTATCCAACCATCAAACCTAAAATCTGCCCCATAACGACCAACGATAACGAATACGCGATTAAATCCCCACCAGTTTGCGGATTTTCGTGCATCAACTCCGCTCTCTTCCCATCGCTCAAACAATCGAATATAACCACCGTAAAATACACCCCCATAATCGCAATCACGAAATCCACCTCGCTCGCTTTCCCTTCGAACGTCCCCGTCGCCAACCTCGTACTGGCGAACAAACCTATCACGCCGCCGACCACTAAATACGGTCTCTTGTGATACCCGAACCACGGTTTAATGTCTGAAATGATCGCAAACGTTGGTTTCAACACTCCTGGAAACATAATCACGGTCGAGATCCTTTGTAGCTCTGCCGCGGAGACGTTCAAGGCGGTTTCCGCCATCGGGAGTAAGGTTATTTCCGTCACCAGGCGGAAAAATCCAGTGAAGCCCAAGTGCACTAAGGCGAGATATCGTAGGAACGAGGCGTCGAACGTGTCGTGGACTCTGCGCATGAACAGATGCGTCGCTCGGTACGGGTAGGAAAGGAACGAAGGAGGACGAGGGAAAGGAGCAGGCGTTGCATTGCGATCGTCGTTCGTGTTCTTCGCGGTGGTGTTCGTGCTCGCGTCCTTCCCGGCGGTCGCGCTTCCATTTTTGCTCCGTTGGAAAGGACGACCCATGCTCTGTGTCGCGTCCTCCCTTTTCCGCGCTTTGAGGAGACGATCCAGAGCGCAGCTTTTCACGCGCGAAGAAACAGAAGGACAAAGAGCAGTCTTCTCGGAGCACGGACACCTCTTATGACCACGTCGTCGTTCTCTTTACGAGCGATAAAAAGTGCGCTTTAAAGTGAAGATTTCCCCTTGTTTTTATGAAGGGTGTTGGGAAAATGAGGAGTCGCAAACAACGCGTATTCTTTCTTATCTATCAAATGTAATATATCTATTGCTTAACTTTCTTCGCGGCGGGTAAGTCGTCTTCATCTTCGTCGTCGAAGTCGTCTTCTTCGTCGTCGAAGTCTTCCGAGCCTTCGTCTTCTTCTTCGCTCAATCGGGCGTCTTCGTCGTCGTCGGAGAGGATGGCGTCGCCGATTAAAGCCGCGTAGGCTGGTTTTTCGTCGTCATCTTCTCCGTCGTCTCCATCGTCTTCTTCTTCTTCGTCGTCGTCTAAATCATCGTCCAAATCGTCTAAATCGTCCTCTTCGTCGTCTCGGTCTTCTTCTTCATCTTCTTCGTCTTCTGAATCGTCCTCCGAGTCCGAGTACACCTCTTCGCCTTTCTCGTTGTACCCGTCCACGTTTTGCATCTGACCTTCTGGAAACATGGCAAAGATCGTCGACACGTGCTCCTCGTCCTCAAAGTTACATCCTTCCGCGTCAATTCTTTGCAAATGTTTCAAATCCGTCAACGCTTTGAACTCTTCCACTTTCGTCAGTTTCGGGTTGTCGCAAACGATGAGCTGCTCGAGTTTCGGACACTTCTTCGCCACGGTACTCAACCCGGTGGATATTCGGTTTTGCGACAAATTAAGCTTCCTCAACTCCGGTAAGTTCGGTAAATCGGCCACGTTGACGATCCCACACTTGATCAGGGACAACGTTTTCAAATTCACGAAACCGTCCAAGCCTTCGATGTCTTGGGAAATGCACTTTTCGTCCAAAATCAACGAAGTCACGTCCGCGCGATCGGAATAGCCGGCGGTTTCCACCGCGGTTTGCACAGCCTATTTTCATCATCGTCGTCAAATTTAACAAACGCGCGAGAAGAGGAGAAAATCAGAGAAACAGAGGTCGTCAGTCAATCGTCATCATCATCATCACATACACATACAGAGAGAGAAAATTGGAATAAAAACGGACTTTTAAAGCAAAAGAAAAGAAAGAGAAAGAGAACAAAAGAGAGATCCAAAAACGTTTTATGAACACCCTCCTCCTCATAATCACCATTCGCACCTGCTCCATCTTTATACCGAGAGTTGTGTGTGTTTTTGTGTGTGTTTTTGTGTGTGTGCGCTTCGTTGTAATGGTCTGATGTTTTGTCTGAGATTTTCAAAAACTTTCCCCCAAAAGACTGCTCTAAATAAAACTGCCATTTTTAAAAGGCGAGCGCGTCCCAGACTTCGCCGCCTTTCACGCGTATTTTCTTCCGCAAAGAAGACGATTTCGAGGAAGGAGTATACACGGCGTTCGCGTCGACGCGGACGATGTGATTTTTTGATGATTTTTTTGTTCTTTGTAGGAGTTCGCCTTTGGCGAACCTGGCGGCGCGGTTCACCGCGCGCCCGGTGGCGAGGAACGCTTTGTGGGAAGAGGTCTGAGAACAGAGGTCGCCGACGAAACCTAAGCAGCAGCTGCCGAGAGAAACGCCGAGAGTTATTTTCAGGTGTTGTTCACGTCTTTGTCGTCGTCGCGGAGGAGGTCGTCTTCGGGTGGTGGTGGTGGTTTTGTTGCCTTTTCTCTCGATCTTGATCTCGTTCTTGTTCGTCTTTTCGAGCGATCGAGAAATGGTGCGGCTGAATCGAAGCGCATTTCTCGACGCCACGAATTTTGCGAGTAAAGAATCTTTCGCGAATTGCGTTCGAAACGCGACGACGATGGCGAGCGAGTCGCCTTCGTCGCCGCCGAGTTGTAGAAACGTGCCGTCGTGGCGCGCGCAAACCTTTTGCGCGCGTTGGACGAAACGACGGAGCGTTTGCACTTCGCGAGTCGACATCGATGCTCGGAGCGTGACGTGTATGAACACAATCGCGACGGTTTCGTCTCTTTGACTCTTTGATGGTGTTAATGCCTTTATTCTGATGTTTCTTCGTTTCTTCTCTTCTCGCCGAATAAGCCTCCTTTTCCTTTCCGGGTCATCGTATTCATCGTTTGCGAGAAGTAATTCTCTCGGTTTCGCCTTCCGAGCTTCCTTCGCTAACTTCTCGCACGCTTCACCGAACAGCACTCTTTCGTATCGTCCTTGAAATCCTCCCAGGAAGGTTTGCGTGATATTTCCGCTCGCCACCGCAATTCTCACGCGCACGTCTCGAAAGAAGAAGTGTGCTCGTTGAGCTTCTTCCTCTCGAGCTTTCTCGGCGCGACGTCGAGGACGGTTCGAAAACAACCACCTCCCATTCACCACCTCTTCAGCGAACGATTCCGCTCTTTTCGTCACGCGAGCTTTCGTTTCATCACCGTTTACTATTTTTATATCATTCTCATCATCATCCTCATCATCCGTCTCCCTCGTACCATCACACCTTCTCCTTTCTCGAAAGACGCAACACGCCGCGTCGCCGGCAAAATTCAACACGGTCCCTTTGTGTTTGCTCGCCAGTTTCGCCAGCGGCTCGAAATAGTTCTCGTTCAGATACTTTTGAATCGTAACGCCCGGATGATGATGATGATGATGATGATAACAACACCGCAATGATGACGTGGTAGTGTTACCGCGTTCATTTCTCTCCTCGTCTTCATCAAAATCTTTCCCTTCTCGATCGAGGTACCATCGATACAACTGATCGACTCTGCTCGCGTACTCGCTGATGTCCACGCGCGCGAGCGCGACGAAAAACGACGAGTCTTTTTCTTTTCCCGTCATACTCGTCGTCCTCGCAAAAGCTGTCGTCGTCGTCTTTGCTTTCTTCTCGTCCTCCGTGTCGTTTTCTCTTCGCTTTTGAGCAGTCGTATTTTTAGCGCTTTCTTGGGAAAAGGTCGATCTTTTTGTCTTTGCCCTTCCTCCATGAGCGCCTACTTTGAAGCCACCATAACCACCACCGATCGCGAATGATGATGATGCTTGATGCTGCTGCGAAAGCGAGTCCTCTTCCTCATTCTTGGTGGTGGTTTTTATCGCAATAATCGTGATCTTTGCGCGTGAGTTAATAAAGTGTTTTTCTTTGTGATGAGAGTATTTTTAGCACGAGGAAAAAATATGCTTAAAATTTGCTACGAAAATCTAATAGATCCGCAACATCTCTGCGGCGGCTTTTCGTCTCTGGATTAACTCCAGCGCTTGCATGTGCGCGGAGGAGTCTTGGTTTTTTCTTTTTCGGTCCGCTTCTCTCTCATCATCTTCTTTTATCGCAGGGTCCAAGTCTTTCTTCGGGCGGCTGTTTTGCGAGAGGATGACGGTGTTGGATTCTTCCGAAAGGCGCACAATCTTCCCGAGATTTTGACGATCGTCGTCGTCTATGTGCCTCAACGTTTTGAATTCCGTGCCTTTGCGTTTGCGCGAGCACACTTGGTGCCTCATCGCGCGAAAATCTTCGTCGTTCAAGTCTTCGCTCATGTGCGCGTCGCCAAACGCGTCGATGGTTTTGTCGTAGAGCGTCGCGACAGACGGGGACACTTTAATCCAATCTCTGGCTTTAGGTGGCCATATTTCTTGTTCTTTACACGAGAAGAGCCAATTTGTGGATAGAACTTCGTCGCAGGCTTGGAGGTACGCGTCGTCGACTTCGATAGTTGGCGGGGCGACCACGCGATTGACGTTCCTGACGACGCTTTCAAAAAATTTACCGCCGCGGGCAACGACGAATTGTGCGATTTCCTTTTTGACGTCTCGGTCGCACCCGATGGCACTAAAAGTAGTGCCTTCGAAAATTTTGGAAATGGTGACGACGTTTCGAACGTCTACTGGTTGCATGTGCGCGACGTACTTCTCCTGGACCGCTAGGGATCTCTTTTGTTTTCGTTTCAAACCTTTGGCATTTTTGCGATCGTACTCTTTATACGCCGTTCGCTCGTCGTCGCCTTGTTCTCCGTTGCCAACACCATCACCACCGCGACTTCCTTTGTGCGTGACTTTGGTCACATAGCGTTCGGCTGTTTCCGCGATGTCTTTATCCGTACATATTTCGTTCCAAGGTTTCTCCGGGCGGATCGCCGAGCATCTCGGAAAGCGCAACCCGTAAGGAGCGTTGAAGGTGTGCGAAGGTACCAAACGTACGTCGCCTTTCACCGTCATCACGACGGATTTCTCCGGATTCGTTATCCAAACATCCGGAGTTTCACCGAGCATCCCCGAGCACTCGTATCTTTCGTAAGTTTTCGTGTAGTTTTTATCTACGTTTTTTCGATTAAAGCGCATCAAATCTTTCAACTTATCGCGCAAATAGTGCTGATCTTCGCGGTTAAAGCCGGTCCCGACTTTACAGAACGTCATGATGGTTGGATTTTTATCCCGTTGCGTCCCGTCTTTGATAACCCCGAGCAACCACTGTGAAATCTTACCCGCTCTGCCGCGCCCTTCGCCGTAATAGCCGCCGATGATGACGCAGTCGTAATCCGAAGTTTCGCAGTAATCTGGCTTCAATTTCACCCAATTATGCCCCCGTTCTCCTGGAACCCACGGCGAATCGAGTAATTTGACGACGATACCTTCTTCGCCGTGATCTTGAGCCTCTCGCAAGCAATCGCTAATCTTTGCAATGGCGTTCGGATCGTTTTGCTCCACAACTGTTCTAAATTTACGCGCAATCTCTGCCTGCGACTCATTATCCGCGATGTCATCTTGGAACGGCGAGACTACCGCACACGTTATTCCAGTGTCACCGACTTTGACGGCACCTTTGTTTAAGCATCCTCGAATGGCACCTTTCAAGAGGTCGTAGCGTTTTCTCAACGGTTCGTGAATGACCGACGTGTCTTCGTTGTAGAGAATATCAAACGGGACGTATACGATTTCGAAATCTTTCCATTCATATCGCACTCTCCCTTCTTCCCCTTCTTCTTCTTCTTCTTCTTCTTCCTCTTCGTCCTCGTTTCCTTCTTTTTCTTCTTCTCCTTCTTCATCGTCATCTTCTTCTTTATCTTTCGCTTGCCCCTTTTCCTTCGTTTGCATCGTCGGATTCTCGTAAAATCCTTTCGGTATGATCGGCATGTTCTTACCCATATTTTTTTTCCAGTTCGCGGCATTAAACGCGCGTTTGATCGTTCCAAACGGCACAAACTCTTTTATTCTCTTGTTATATACGAGGATTTCACCGTCTAAAATACATTTAGGCGGCAATCCGCGTCGATGCTCGTCGACGGTGTCCCGCGTCCCTTCTTCTTCCGCTGCGTCGCAAAACAAAACATCCATGATCCCGTAGCCTCTCGGCCCGAAATCGTTCATGTTCCTTGTCCAATACTGACACTTTTCACCTAAACTCTCCTTGTTCCTATGTATCTGCACCCTCTCCCCGTCAAATTTCGTCTCCACGGCAAACGCTTTCGACCTCGCCCACTTGGCCACTTCCTTCGGCGTGTTCTTCCTCCCGGCCAACTGCGCTATAATTACTCCTTCCCCGCACTCGATATCGTGCTTCTTCAGAACTGCATTTCGATCGGACAGCGCCTCGCACGCTTTCCTCAAATCAGCTTTACACGTGTACGCCTCGTACGCTTGCGGATGATAATGCATTAAAAAATCCTTCTCCGACACGCCTCCCAACTTCAAGTCTTTCAAAATAATGGAAACGATCCACACCACCTCTTTCTCCGTCGCTCGCATGATAAACTTTCTCAGCTCCCTCGCTTTCGCCTCTCGATCGTTTCCCATGCACATGTTATCCAACATTTCGTTGACTTCATCTATCGTCATCCCGGTCTCGCCCCCGCTCTTCTTCTTGTTCCTCCTCCCGATGAACTCGCCCGCCACGTTCCCGCAAATCACCGCGAAATCTAAACCTTTCGAGCTCATCTTCCAGTTTTTTATTCTCGTCCTCATCTCCGAGTGCTTGTCTAAGTTTAACGCCAAGCATATGACGTCCGATAACGCGCCTTCTTTCAGATTGTACGCCGCGCGTTCTTTGTCCAACTGTGCGCAAAAACAGAGCATTTTTAAGTGATGAGCGTTGAGTGAATTTCGTCAGGACAAACTTTCGTAGTATTCGCTAAGATTGAGAGAGAGAGAACGACACCAAAAACAGCGAGAACAACGAGCGCACGACGTGCATTTATACTACCTGCGGCGCTAAGAGTCTGTACAACCGAAACGCGTCTTTCCTTTCGCCGCCGTTGAAAAACCTCGGGTAATGGTTTTCGAAGAACTTGTCCAGATACTCCCGGGCGATGTGCTTCTTCGCTTTCCCGCCTTCTTTGCGGTGGTAGGTTTTAATTCTGTGCAAGAGAGTGCACACGTCTTTGAACGAAACGAGACCGATGTCGTCTTTCCTCGTCGTCGCCGTCGTCATTTCTTGACGGAGTTGAAAGCAACGAGACTTGAATTTGTTTTGAGGGATTTGTCCAATTTTTAAAAGGGCTGCTTGTGAGTCAAAGAGGTGCCCAGATTCGAGACGAAGACGAGTAAACGATGAGAAGAATACCGTGACGACGACTCTTAAAGTAGTAATTATTAAAAAAGAATACTGTGTATATAAATATATATGTGCATAATCATCAGCGAAAATGTGCTGCTGTGTTAGTTTTTGAACCAGGTGGACGGCTTCAACCAACGCTTCTCCTCGAGCGACGCTTGAAACTCTCTCGCCTCGCGAGTGGCTTCCTCGCGGGTGATTTTTGCGCCCTTGGCTTGGGCTAACTTTGCCGACGCGGCTCGTTCGGCGCTCGCTTTTGGCTTGCACGAGTTGATCGGTCCGTCGTCCACGGAGTCGCACGTGAATTTGGCTTGGAAGGCGTAGGACTCGTAGGTGACGTTGTTCTCGCGAGCGCCGTCTTGGACGTTCCACATGG